>Ga0222675_1000018_pt1 | contig 146086 bp, 133 predicted proteins | sample AntAcemetagen868_FD_179818 | JGI IMG/M metagenome (GOLD analysis project Ga0222675, IMG submission 179818) | Saline water microbial communities from Ace Lake, Antarctica - #868 | ecosystem: Environmental > Aquatic > Non-marine Saline and Alkaline > Saline | place: Antarctica: Ace Lake...
GTCTTCTAATTGGCTAAAACTTGATAACATTAATTCCATTGCTTCTTTTTGCAATGCTGTGAATTATCTGATGCACAATCCCGATTTTTTACCAACAAATCCTAATATTTTAAGTCGATTGCCCTGTCCCTTGCTATTTAAGTTTGCCATTGCCTATTTAATACCTAATTTTGCGCTGTGCAGCTAAAGAGAAATTGGTGGAAATATTTAAGTATTCTACTTATTCTGTATTCCATGCTGGGTGGACTTTTAACACCCCTGAAAGTTTCAATTACTGCTGTTCATCCATATGATTTAATTGCAGGGGAAGACCAAGAAATTACCCTTGATATTTATAACCCTGGGCATAATGCTATAGTTGAGAAAATATTCTTCCGTAAGGATTACATTACGTTTAATGGGAACTTCATTTCTTGGAGTTCGGATGGAATGGCTAAAGCTTCGGTAAAGGTTCCAAAAAACGTAAGTAAAGATTCTGCTGTTTTTGATGTATACGCTAAGGTAAACGGCATCTGGAGTAAATTGAACTTTGGCGCAAGAGTTATTAAAAACAATGACTCTGCAGCAATTGTTTCAGGGGCATCCTTAAGTGACGATGATAAAGTCAGTTTAGCTAATGGGTCATTTCCATTCTTAACCCTGCTCTATGAAAGCATTAGAAACTTAGTCTTTCATGTTCCTTTATGGTTCGCAATGATAGCCTTGTTAGGAGCTAGTTGTTGGTATTCTATTAAATATTTAAGAAAACCTAGTTTGCAAGTGGATGCAAAAGTCTATTCTCTGGTTAATGTTGCCATACTTTGTGGAATACTAGGTTGCATAACTGGTGCGGTTTGGGCAAAAGTCACATGGGGTGGATATTGGCCCAAGGAAGACCCAAAACTGCAGGGAATTGCCATTGGAATGTTTATGTATTTGGCCTATATGCTTTTGCGCATGTCTATTTCAGACCCATACCAAAAAGCCAAATTATCAGCTCAATACAATATTTTCATATTTCCCATTTTTATTGCGCTAATAGCGATTATGCCTAAACTTTCTCCTACTTCATTACATCCTGGAACTGGAGGAACGGTAGGCTTTAATCAATATGATATGAATAACACCTTGCGTATGTATTTTTATCCGGCCGTTGTAGGATGGATAATGTTTTTTACATGGCTTTCGGTGTTAAAGTATAAAATAGAATTAAGAAAAATTAGATGAATCAAATCAAAGGAATTTTAAGCCTACTGGTATTATTCTTTACTTCAATACTTGAGGCAGGAACTGCTGAGGAGTTTTTACGAGGTAATGCGAAACACAATGTAGTAATTACTGTTTTAGTTGTAATGTTTTTAGGAGTATCGCTTTATATGATTCGTTTAGATCGTAAAATTAATAAGTTAGATAAATGAAACTGAGTCACATCATATTATTAGTTATTGCTGCTGTTGGAATTGGTGTTGTAGTCAGCCTTTATGGTGACACTACAAGCTATGTTGGATTTGAAGGAGCTCAGGCCATTGCCAAAGATAATCCGGATAAGCAGGTTCATATTTTATGTACTTTAGATGAAACTAAACCCATAGAATATAATCCAAAACAAGATGCGAATTATTTAGTTTTTCATGCCATTGATTCATTGAATGTTGGTAGCAAGGTTGTTTACCATCATCCTAAACCTGCCGAAATGGGTAAAGGAGGAACTAAAATCCTTTTAATAGGAAGATATAAGGAAGATCATTTTATAGCGGACGATATTAAAAGCAAATGTCCAAGTAAATACGAGGAAGCTCCAGAATAAGTGGAAAAGATTGAATTTTTAAATGAAAGCTTATGGCCTGGTAATCTGGGACATTTTTTCGTAGTACTTGCCTTTGTGGCTGCAATATTTTCAACGGTTGTATTCTTTTTTAATAGTAAGAAGCAAGATGAGAGTCAAATGTCTTGGGCCAAATGGGCTTTTAGAATACAATTTGCATCTGTTGTTGGAATTTTCATAACCCTATTCTTCATCATTTTCACTCATTTGTATGAGTATCATTATGCATGGAAGCATAGTAGCAATACACTGCCACTGAAATATATGATTTCCTGTTTCTGGGAAGGACAAGAAGGAAGTTTCTTATTATGGATGTTTTGGACAGGATTTATCGGAATGATAATTCTCCGAAAACAAGATAAGTTTACGCCAGGTGTAATGGCAATTATTGGGTTTACACAAATAGCTTTAGGAAGCATGTTGTTGGGAATTGAAGTTCCGTTTCTAGATTTCACCATTGGAAGTTCGCCATTTGATTTATTGCGTGTTAAAAGTCCAGAAAGCTTGAATATTCCAATATTAGCTGCCAAAGGAAAAGCAGCTTATTTAGAAGTATATAATAACGGTAATGGCTTAAATCAATTACTGCAAAACCCATGGATGGTTATTCATCCACCTACCTTATTCTTTGGATTTGCAACAGCTGTTGTACCGTTCGCATATAGCTTAACTGCACTATGGTTAAATGATAAAAGAGAATGGATGCGTCCAGCGCTAATTTGGAGTTTGATTTGTGTTGGAATCTTAGGAGTTGGAATTATGATGGGAGGCTGGTGGGCTTACGAAAGTTTAAGCTTTGGTGGCTACTGGGCATGGGATCCTGTTGAAAATGCTAGCTTACTTCCATGGTTAATTATGGCTGCTGCAATGCATATGTTACTTATTGCCAGAGCTACAGGTAGACAGATGTTCGGAGCTCACTTTTTATTGCAATTGAGTTTTATCCTAGTATTGTACGCGACTTTCTTAACGCGAAGTGGAATCTTAGGAGAAGCTAGTGTTCATAGTTTCACAGATTTAGGATTAAGTGGGCAATTGCTCTTGTTTCTCTTTTCTTTCATTTGGATAAGCCTTTGGGTTACTATCGAAAATAAAAAGATCTTAAGAATTGTTCAATGGGCATTTCCTGTTCTAATCACTTTAGTTGTAGTATTAAGCTCAACTTTACCTAAGGGAAGTTTAGATAGTTTCGGAAGTGCTGTAAAATGGGTGAATTTCACCTTGTTACTTGCCACAATTGGTGGATATATCTATTTCTTAAGAAAGAAAACTACAACCGTTGACGGTGATGAAAAATGGCTAAGCCGAGAATTTTGGATGTTGATTGGTAGCATGCTACTCATTCTTAGTTTGGTTCAGGTTATATCAAGTACTAGTATTCCAGTAATAAATAAAGTTTTTGGCAGCAATATGGCAGTTCCTGAGGCACAGAAATACAATGATATCCAGTTATGGATGGCAATGCCTATTATGCTTTTAATGTCGATAGGTCAATGGTTTCGGTATAGAGATACTCCACTTGATCAATTAAAGAAACCATTGCTCATTTCTGTTTTAGTATCTATGCTTATTACTATGGTGTTAACCATTGTATGGGCATTTACAGGAATAGGTTATATCCTCTTCTTGTTCTTTGCAGTTTGGTTAATTGTAGGAAATGTTTACTATTACATCAAGCATAGAAAAATTGGATTTCTAAGAAGTGGTTCTAGTATTGCACATGCCGGTTTTGGGGTTCTAATGGTTGGAATCATAGTATCATCAGTGAACAAGAAGATTCTTTCAGCCTCTTCAAATGGTTTATCCTTGGTTTCTGAAACCAATGAGGAAGGAAAGAAAGACCAAAGTGCTTATGATTTTAATCATCAAAACAGAATACTTTTTAAGAATGAGCCCGATCAAATTGGCCCCTATACAGTTATGTATAAAAAAGACACCATAATGGGTGAGGGTGGAATTGATAAGGTTTTCTATATTGATTTTTATAATAAATCAGAGAACTTTGAAGTAAAACCCAAAATACAAAACAATCCTAAGATGGGTTTATTGGCTGAACCAAGTACGAAACATTATTTGCATAAAGATGTATTTACCCATGTGAATTATGAAAGCGGGCAAGATAAGAAAGAGCCTTATGCTCAGTTTATGACCATAGAAGCAACTCAGGGAGAAACCTTCCTTTCCAGTTCAGGTAAGATCAAATTTACCATTGAAGCCATGGAAAAGGCAGAAGGGGTTGCTGGTTTAGCAGTTCGTTTTCAGGTATTTGTAGAACGTCTCAATGATACAGGAATGCTATATCCAATATTTACAATGGATCCAAATAATGGTCAAATTCAAACGATAGCAGCTCAAGATGATCGATTGGGGGCTTTAATTAGCATAGAAGAAATTAAACCTAATAAAGCAGGGGCAACCTATAAAGTAAGTGTTGGTGAAAAAGAACCTACTAAAGAATATGTTGTGATGAAAGTTTTAGAATTTCCATGGATTAACCTAGTTTGGCTAGGTACTATTTTAGTTGGTTTAGGTTTTGGAATTGCAGCGTTCAATAGAGCAAGAGAAAAGGTATTGGGATGATAACAAGAATAAGCATATTTGGAGCAGGCAGGGTAGGCTCTGCTTTATATGACTTATTCAAATCTCATCATTTAAATGTAAGACTTATTTCAAGCAGGCCTGGCTTGGCTTACGACTTTGCCAAATCAAACCTTACAGATTCAGATTTAGTATTTATTACCTGTCCAAGTGCAGTAATTGGTCAATTGTCTTCCAACTTAGCTTCTACAAATGCAATGTTTGTACATTGTAGTGGTGGGGATAATTTAGATTTATTAGTACCTGAAAAGCGTGGCGTCTTTTATCCGCTTCAGTCATTCTCAGGGCAAACTATTGATTGGTCTAGCATACCAATTTTCATTCAAGGCAATAAGGATGTTGAGATAGAATTAGTGAAGCTTGCAAAAGCTTGTAATTTAAAGTATAAGATTAGTTCGGATGATGAACGAGCTAAGGCTCATTTAGCAGCAGTTTTTGCAAATAATTTTACCAATGCCATGCTTCATGCAAGCAAAGAAGTCTTAGGTGAATTGCCTTTGGAGTATTTATTACCACTAATTAAGGAAACAATGAATAAAGCTATTACAGGAGTTCCTATTGAAAATCAAACAGGACCAGCAATAAGAGGGGATGAAAGTGTGATTGCCAAACACTTGAAAATGTTGGAAGACTTGCCACTAGAATCTGAAATATATAAGTTGATGACTGAATATATTAAAGGATTTAATGCGCCGTAGAAATTAAGACGCTACCCAATAATTCAATCTAAAATATCCCATAATTCTTAAAATTACCTAGAAATAGGTATTTATTTATGATAAAATCCCATTACCTTCGATTAAATAGTCGATTATTATGGCAGTATTTAAGTATGAGAAAACCATTGAGGTTGAATTAGGAGAAGAAGTTTATTTGAAATTGGTTCACCCAAACCATGGAACGGATTCTTTTACCATGGTGGATGTTCCCGTTGGGAATGATTCTGATTTCAGAAATGAACAGAAGGTGTTTTTAGGTATAGGTGAAGATCTTCTCTCTGAGAGAACCCTAGTTTATTCAAAAGCATTTAATGTAGATAAAGCTCAAGATTCTATCAATCTTCAGTTTGAAGTTAAAGATACTGTTGTTGTGAATCACACCAATAAGAAGTCTGTTGATGAAAGTCCTCAGCTTAAAATAAAATTAAAATTTACGGAGGTATGAGAATATTCTTATGGGTTATAATGGTTCTAAGTCCAATATTGATTTTTTCTCAATCTGAAGAACCCTCAAAATATGAGGCTAAAATAAATTTAGACAAGATTAAACCACCTTCAGCTCCTTCAGCATTAATAATTGATAATGTAGTAAGTGCAATTAATAGGCCCAAGACTTGGAATGCCTTAGAAACAAGTATTTACTCGAATTACTTAAGCAATTCTGGTGGTTTAATTATTCCACAGAATTACTCCTTGGAATTCAGTCCGTATTGGGCAAAGAATGATTTAAAAATTAGCAATGAGGAATTCCTAGTCCCTTCTGTTGGGCAATCTTTCTTGCATAATATGTCTTTCTCTATATCCAGCAGCAATAGCTTTTTGCTAAGGGATTCGGTTAATAGTAATGCCTTAGGTTTTGGTTTTAGATCTATGCTTTGGGCGGGTTCTAAAAGTGAGAAGAACATGGTGATTAACCTTTATAATGATATTACTAAGGATTTAAGTGCTTCTGTTAAAGTATATAGAATTGCTGATACTATGACCTGTATCAATTGTGATGTGAAGGCTCAAATTAGTCAGTTTATAGAGGTTTTGGATAAACACCGTTCTTCCATATTTAAGGTAGACTTAAAACCAAAAATAATTGCCAATCTATTGAAAGAATTTAAGCAAGAATTGAATAATAGACTTTCCAGTACTGCTGGTTTTTCTGATTCTGTGGAAACTGTATTTGATGAAATTGCAAATATTGATACCAAAATTAGAACGGTCCAAACATTGGCCTCAGAACGGAAAGGCTTTAAGCTAGAAATAGCAGGTGCATTGGCTTTAGATTTTCCAACCAATGAAACCGATTTTTCAATAATTCCAAAATCAGGGTTTTGGATTACTCCTTCATACCAGCCATTCAATGCAGATTGGATAGAATTTATTGGAGTATTGAGATATTATAAATACAATTTAGATTTTTACAATAAGTACAGTACCAATAATAACACCTTTGACAATACAGTAGATTACGGCGCAAGAGTAGCTCTTAAGTGGAAAAAATACACAGTAGAGTTTGAAGGAGTAGGGCGTGCAAGTAAAACCATTATTTCCGAAGATAAAGACAACAACGGAATCGTAACTACAAAGACCAAGCAAGGCTCTGATTTTCAGTATTTACTAAATTTTAATTATCAATTAAAAGATAATATGTTGTTGACCTACAATTTTGGGAAGCAGTTTGCTCAGTTAGTGAACAACAAAGGAAATTTGGTTTCTCTGTTAACATTGAGTTATGCATTTAATACACCGGACAAGGGAGATTTAGAAAAGTAAAGATTATAACAGATTCATTTGTCCGTTGCTCTTGTCAACGTTTTCTGATATGTTTTGAGATTCTCTTGGAGGAGCTTCTCCAATTAGTGGCCCGTTTGGTTTGAGCTTCTTAAACTTATCTTGACTCAAACGGTTTCCAAGAGCTTTCCACCCTTTTACATCAATGAATTCATTGAAGTTTAAATTCCAAGTATCTTTTTCCTTCTTCTTATTCTCAGTGGTAATAGCAACTTCTAAATCAGAATTGGTGGTGACTAACAGGAGTTTGCTTTTCTTTTCTTCACTAATGTAAAGGAATGCTTTGTCTAGTGTGGTTGTCTCAATCAAGAAACGCTTAACATAATGTTTGCCAGATTTCCCATCCTCATGAACTGCATTAATGGCTTGGTTTGGATAAAACTTTTGAATAATCTGAACATTTTCTGGATCAAAACGTCTGTTAGCTTCTGGCTTTACTAATTCGTATTCACCTGCTTTGCTTAAGATGAGCAATAAGTCTTCACCAAAGAATTCACCCAATTCTTGTCCATAACCATCGGAGTTAATTCGGCCAGTTGCTTCATCCCACCAAAAGTGTATTCCGCCTAGCGTACTAATTCCTTTTTCCTTTAGTTCAATTTTTCGAACAGGGTATTTAGTTAGCAAGTTTCCTTTACTTGTCTTTCCCTTAATCGCTAAGCTGCTAAATTCATATTCAAATTGCTTAATTCGAGCATTGGCAATATTGCTTAAATGAACCATAACTTTCTCTGCTTCGCCATTTGGGTTTACACTAAAGTACAGGACCTTGCTTTTTGGCGTTCCACCAGTTACATCATATTCACGATCTCTTATCATGCTGGTTGCATTAAATCGCTTTACCATTGAACGTTTACTGGTGCCGTCATAGTATATGGCATTGTAAGTGGTTCTATCGTCGTTCTTACGCCATATATCTACATGAATAAGGTTTTTACCTACGAAGTTTTTGCTGCTAATTTTAGTTACAGAGTAAGTGCCATCTTCACTAAAGGCAATAATGTCATCTAAGTCACTACACTCAGCAATAAAAGTATCTTTCTTTAAACTTGTTCCTATAAACCCTTCTTCAAAATTGGCATATAATTTAGTGTTCGCTACTGCAACTACTTGCGCCTCGATCGTACCAAAATTGGCAATCTTTGTTTTACGTTCTCTACCAGTTCCATATTTCTTTAAGAGTCTTTCGTAAAAATTAATAGTGTATTCAATTAAGTTATCTAAGTATCCTTTTGTAATAGCAATTTCTTCTTCTAAAGAATTGATGATTTCATCTGCTTTAAAGGAGTCAAATTTAGAAATACGCTTAATTTTAATCTCTGTAAGCCTAACAATATCATCCTCCGTTACTTCTCTTCTAAGATGCTTAACATGAGGTTTTAATCCTTTGTCAATCGCTTCAATAACGGCTTCCCAGGTTTCACATTCTTCTATGTCTCGGTAGATTCTATTCTCTATAAAAATCTTCTCTAAACTGCTAAAGTGCCATTTGTTCTCTAATTCATCTAAACGAATATTTAACTCCCTGCGCAATAAGTGCATGGTGTTTTGTGTGTTTAGTTTAAGAATATCAGTGGCACCTATAAATTCAGGCTTATTATCAACAATTACACAGCAAAGAGGAGAAATGCTAACTTCACAATCTGTGAATGCATACAGCGCATCAATAATTTGATCGTTGCTGATTCCACTGGATACTTGTACTTCTATTTCTACTTCGGCAGCGGTATTGTCTATTACTTTTTTAATTTTAATCTTTCCTTTATCATTCGCTTTTATGATGCTATCGATTAGGGAAGGTGTTGTAGTTCCAAAAGGTATTTCCTTTATTAGAATAGTATTCTTATCCTTTTCTTCAATGGTAGCACGGCATCTAATTCTAGAACCTTTAAATCCATTGTTGTATTGTGAAAAATCTGCAGAACCGCCTGTGGGAAAGTCCGGTATTAACTCTATTTTTTTACCTTTTAATAAGTTTATGCTGGCCAAACAAAGCTCTACAAAATTATGAGGCATAATCTTCGTACTCAAACCAACCGCAATACCTTCAACTCCTTGAGCAAGAAGCAATGGGAATTTTACAGGTAAGGTTACTGGTTCTTTTTTACGGCCATCATAACTCAATTGCCACTCTGTAGTTTTATCATTAAAAACTACGTCTTTAGCAAAGGTGCTAAGCCTTACTTCAATGTATCGAGCTGCGGCAGAACGATCACCAGTTCTAACATCACCCCAGTTTCCTTGCATATCAAATACCAGCTCTTTTTGCCCCATGTTTACCATGGCATCTCCAATAGCCGCATCTCCATGAGGATGATATTGCATCGTAGCCCCAATTACGTTCGCCACTTTATTATAACGACCGTCGTCCATTACATTTAGGGCATGTAAAATGCGTCTTTGAACAGGCTTTAACCCATCTTCTAATGCAGGTACAGCGCGTTCTAGAATAACGTAGCTAGCATAATCGAGAAACCAGTTTTTATACATGCCAGATACCACTTCAGACTTCCCAAAACGTTGGGTGTCGTCATTGTTATCTAGGTTTTCCTGGTCCTCGTTTTTTTCTAAACCGTCGTTTTCTTCCACTGGCTTACAAATTAAAAACAAAAGCGCTTGTTGTTCTATACGCTTTATTCACATTTCATAAGCTTAGAATCCACAATGCTATATCATTTTTATTTTGATTTTAACAATTGGAATAATTGTGTGTTTCTTCATTAAAATTTTGGGTGTTGTTTGCTTTAAAACCTTACTTTTGCATCCAGTAGGTGAAAACTACAAATTTGCTTTATGCCAACAGTTATTATAGATGGAAAACAGATTGAAGTAGCAGATGGAACTACCATTCTAAATGCCGCAAGAGAAATTGGAGGAGACCTTGTTCCGCCTGCCATGTGCTATTATTCATCGCTAAAAGGTAGCGGTGGAAAATGCAGAACATGTTTGGTTGAAGTAAGCAAGGGAAGCGAAAAAGATCCACGACCAATGCCTAAGTTAATGGCAAGCTGCCAAACTCCGGTTCAAGATGGAATGGAGATTAAAAACAAAACTAGCGAACGTGTAAATGTAGCTCGTAAAGGAATTGTTGAAATGCTATTGGTAAACCACCCCTTAGATTGTCCAGTATGTGACCAAGCAGGGGAGTGTGATTTGCAAAACTTGAGTTACGAACATGGCTTAGCTAAAACGCGTTATGAGTTTAAAAGAAGAGAATTTGAGAAGATTGATATAGGTCCATATATAAAATTGCACATGACACGCTGTATTTTATGTTACCGATGTGTACAAGTAGCGGATCAATTGACAGATAATCGAGAACATGGTATTTTGAAACGTGGAGATGCTGCTGAAATTAGCACCTTCATAGAGAATTCTTTAGACAATGATTTTATAGGAAATGTAATTGATGTTTGTCCTGTAGGGGCATTGACGGATAAAACATTCCGTTTTAAAAGTAGAGTTTGGTATACAAAACCTATGGATGCAAACTGCGATTGTAAAAAGTGTTCAGGTAAAGCGGTGCTTTGGATGATTGGAGGTGAAATTGCAAGAGTTACTGGTCGAAAAAATGTAAATGGCGAGGTTAAAGATTTTATCTGCAATGAATGCCGTTTTGAAAAGAAGGAAATGAAAGATTGGACAGTTGAAGGTCCAAGAAAAATTGATAGCCATTCAGTTATTAGTCAAAGTCATTACACCCATAAAGTTCCATCACATACCCCATTATTAAATAAGGCTTAATGGAATTTGCATTATTATTAGAAAAAGGAATCCTAATATTGATTCTAACAGCAATAACATTAGGTATTGCTACCTACTTAACATACGGGGAACGAAAGGTTGCCGCATTTATGCAAGACCGTGTTGGCCCAGATAGAGCCGGCCCTTTCGGAATCTTTCAACCATTAGCTGATGCAGGAAAAATGTTCTTTAAAGAAGAAATCATTCCAACCCATAGCGAACGATGGCTGTTTATATTAGGTCCCGCAATTGCGATGGTAACAGCCTGTATTACCAGTGCTGTAATTCCATGGGGAACTAGCTTACAGGTGTTTGGTAGGACAGTAGAATTACAAGTAGCCGATGTGGACATAGGCGTGCTATACATCATGGGTATTGTAAGTATGGGTGTTTACGGAATTATGATTGGTGGATGGGCCAGTAATAATAAGTACTCCTTATTCTCTGCTATTCGCGCTAGTGCTCAAATGATTAGCTATGAGTTAAGCATGGGACTTGCGTTATTGGCAGTAATATTATTAAGTGAGTCATTAAGTTTAAAAGATATAGTTGCTCAGCAACATGGAGACTTTGGAATGGGTTGGAATATCTTTTACCAACCGGTAGGTTTTCTAATATTCTTTATTTGTTCTTTAGCAGAATGTAATCGAGCCCCATTTGATATGGCAGAGGCTGAAAGTGAATTAATAGGTGGTTACCATACGGAGTATTCATCAATGAAATTGGGGTTCTATCTTTTTGCTGAATACATTAATATGTTCATTAGTTCCGCATTAATGGCTGCCGTCTATTTAGGAGGGTATAATTTCCCTGGCATGGACTTATTAAACAATCACCCAACTATTTTAGGACTTCTGCAGGTGGCAGTAATGTTTGCTAAAGTGAGTCTATTCATCTTCTTATTCATGTGGATTCGTTGGACATTGCCTAGATTTAGGTATGATCAATTAATGAGATTAGGTTGGAAAAGTTTAATTCCATTGGCATTAGTTAATCTTTTAGTAACAGGAGCAATAGCTCTTTGGTTAGGGTAATTGGTATTTTAGATTTTGAGATTAAAACAAATACAGTGTTTGTTTATCCTTCTGCTTTTTATTGGTAAAGGATTATTTGCACAAACCGAAGAACATGAGGATCAAGATCATGGGCATGAACATCACAAGCATGAAATTGGAATTGCAAATTCACCGGTATATTACATAAAAGAAAAGGAACTCAATTATGGACTTCATGTTCATTATGTATAATAATATAGGAGAATCTAAATTTGGATTAGGTCTAGGTTATGAACGCATTTTTGATGAACATAAACACAATACGGCAGGTATTGTCGGAACTTATCGACCAATAAACAGATTGAGCTTTAATGTGTCTCCTGGTTTAACATTTGAAGATGGTGAGCCCGGAGGACGATTTGCACTGCATCTAGAATCCTCTTATGAATACGAAATTGGCAACTTTCATATTGGTCCTGCTGCTGAGGTGGCTTATGATCCAGAAGACTACCATTTTAGTTTAGGACTTCATGTTGGGTATGGGTTTTAAAGAACCAAAATGACTTTCACTAAGGTCTAATTCGACATTCTAAAATACTAAAATATTATTCTTTTTAGGAGACCATATTTTACCTGTGGCAAAAATGGTTTTTCACTATGTGTATATGGAACTTTTATTGTATTTTCGCGCCCTTATTGAATTTTAGATTAGAATGAAAAATAGAAATACCATACTTGTATTTTCAGTCATCTTAGCCATTGTATGTCTCTATCAATTGTCTTTTACCTTTAAGGCTAAAAACTTTGAAAGTAAGGCACGTGCTTATGCAACAAAAAAAGTTAAAACTGCGGGTGTAAAATTCGGTCCTACGTACCGAAGATACATAGACAGTTTAGGAAGTAAAACCATTTATGATTTTGGTTTAGCTAGCTATTCTTATTTTGATTGTAAGCAAAGAGAAATCAACTTAGGTTTGGATTTACGTGGAGGAATGAACGTAATTCTTGAAGTAGACAAGTCTGCTATTATTAGTGGAATGGCTAATGACAAGGAAAACCCTCAATTAGTTGAAGCCCTTGGTTTTGCTACCAAAAAGGTTAGAGAAGAAGGAGGAGATTTTGTTGATTTATTTATTGCTAATTATAAAAGCTTAAATCCAAACGTCAATTTAATTAACCTATTCGCTAATAAGAATAATACGGCATTAGGAAATAGCACAACTGAAAGTAGCTTGGTTCAATACATCAATGAAGAAGTGGATGGAAGTATTGATCGTGTAAGAGAAGTAGTTGAAAAACGTATTAACCAATCTAACGTTACACAACCTACTATTCAAAAAGTTGACAACGGTAGAATAAGTGTTGAACTTCCTGGAGTTGATAATCCAAAACGTATGGAGGACTTAGTTGAGAAAAGTGCAAACTTAGAATTCTTCGAAGTTCATGCGAATTATGAATACCTAAGAGAAGGTGATGCAATCATGGAAAAACTTTTTGCGGTTACTTCATCTGCTAAAACAATTGATACAAATGCCACAGAAACAGACACTTCTGCTACGAAAAAAGCAAAAAGTGCAAGTGTTCTTAATAATTATATAACAAGAACAGTTGGAATGGCTGCTTCTGGTTTAGTTAAAGGTACAGACATTAAGAAACTTAAAGAAATATTCAGCGGTAGACAATACAAGAATATCCTTGCAAGTAATAGATCTGTAATTGCCTTTAGTGCAAAAGCTGCTGATTACGATGCCACCCTAAAGCCTAAAAAAGGTGGAAATGATTACGAAATATTTTTACTAAAATTAGGGAGAGATGGAAAGTCTTCGCTTAACTCAGAAGAAGGTAACATTATATCAGATGCAAGATTTACTACAGGTCAAACAGGTCAGTTAGAAGTTAATATGACCATGACTGCAGATGCTGGAAATGAGTGGAGTCAGATTACTGGAAATAATGAAGGTCGTCCAATTGCAATTGTTCTTGATGATAGAGTGTATTCTGCACCAAGAGTAAATCAAAAAATCACAGGTGGAAGTAGTCAGATTACTGGAAACTTTGATGTGAATGAAGCAGACGATTTAGCTAACGTATTAAAAGCAGGTAAGTTGCCTGCACCAGCCAAGATTGTTGCAAGTGAAGTAGTAGGACCATCATTGGGAGAGGCTAGTATTAAGAAAGGTACCATGTCTTTAATTATTGGTTTTGTACTTGTACTTCTTTTCATGGTTGTTTACTATAGAGGAGCTGGACTTATTGCAGTTATTGCTGTATTGGCCAACATGTTTATTATAATAGGTGTACTATCTAGTTTAGGAGCTGCACTTACATTACCTGGTATTGCTGGGGTACTGCTTACTATAGGTATGGCAGTGGATAGTAACGTGCTTATTTTTGAAAGGATTAAAGAGGAATTGCAGAATGGGAAATCGCTGAAACAAGCTGTTTCTGAAGGTTACAAACATGCAATGTCTGCGATTCTGGATTCAAACATTACCACATTATTAGCCGGTGTAATTCTTACCATGGCTGGTGCTGGACCGGCATATGGTTTTGCGGTTATTCTTGTAATTGGTATCTTTAGTTCATTATTTACAGCTTTATTATTAGCTAGAGTGATAATGGATTCTAGAATTAGAAAAGATAAAAATATCACTTTTGATACTTCTTGGAACAGAGGGTTCTTAAAGAATAAAAATATTGACTTTGTAGGGTCTCGTAAGAAATACTATATCATTTCTGGTATTGCCATTGCAATAGGAATTGTTGCTTTCGTAGTTAAAGGTGGTTTAAGTACGGGTATTGACTTCAAAGGTGGAAACGCTTTTGTTGTTCAGATGGATCCAACAGAATCATATTCTACAGATAACATTAAGAAAACCTTAGACGATGCCTTGCCAGAAGCAAGCAATGAAGTTAAGACTTTCGGTAGTGAAGGGCAATACAGAATTGTAACGACTTACCTTTTGAAAGAAGATTCTAAGGAGGCCAGAGAAGAAGCAGCTACTGCAGTTACAAAAGCACTAGGTAGTAAGTTTAAATTAACGACTAAAATGAACGCCGATGGTGTAGCAGAAGGACCAATCTTAAGCTCTTCAAAAATTGGAGAAGCGATTGCTACCAATGTTAGAAATAAGTCCACCTTATTGGTGATACTTGCTTTAATTGGAATGTTCTTCTATATCGTATTTAGATTTAGAAGTGCTACATATGGAGCAGGAGCAACAGTTGCTTTAATTCATGATGTGTTCTTAGTATTATCAATATTTGTTATCCTTGATGGAGTGGTTCCATTCCCAGTTGAGTTTGACCAGCATTTAATTGCGGCTTTACTTACATTGGTTGGTTACTCTATGAATGATACAGTAATTGTATTTGATAGAATTCGTGAAATTCTTTCAGGAACTAAGTCTGCAGATAAAAGCAATAAAGATTTAATTAATAAAGCGATAAACAGTACTTTGAGTCGTACTATTATTACGGCAAGTACCGTATTTATTGTTGTATTGGTATTGTTCTTCTTAGGTGGAGATAGCTTAAAAGGATTCTCATTAGCTTTATTAATTGGTGTAATCGTTGGTACATATTCTTCTATATGTATTGCAACTCCGGTTGTGGTTGATTTAACTAGTAAGGAAGTTAATAAGAAAAAGAAATAAAAATTCCCTGTTAAATAGATAAAAAAAGGCGGGGATAACATCCTCGCCTTTTTTAATGTAATAATTATGAATATAAATAATGTAATTGGAGGTGTAAAAGCCACAGACATCGCAAAAGAATTTGGTTCGCCAGTTTATGTATATGATGCTGCCAAAATTGAAAGCCAGTACCAAAAGTTGGCTAAGGCCTTTTCTGGAGTTAAAACAAAATTTCACTATGCCTTAAAGGCACTAAATAATATAAATATTTTAAAACTTCTGAAATCGCAAGGTGCTGGATTAGACGCTGTTTCTATTAATGAAGTACAACTAGGCTTACGTGCTGGTTTTAAACCAGTAGAAATAATGTTTACTCCTAATTGTGTAAGCTTTGCGGAAATTAAAGAGGCCGTAGAATTAGGTGTTCATATTAATATAGACAACATTGTTGCCTTAGAAATGTTTGGAGCAGAGTATGGCAATACTGTTCCTTGCTGTATTCGATTAAATCCTCATATTATGGCAGGTGGTAATAGCCATATTTCAGTTGGGCATATTGATTCTAAATTTGGCATATCTATTTACCAAGTACCGCATGTGGTAAGAATTGTAGAAAGTTTGAACATTAAAGTAAACGGACTTCATATGCATACAGGTAGTGATATCTTAGATAGTGGAGTATTCTTACAGGGAGCACAGTTATTGTTTAATGCTGCCAAAGATTTTAAAGATCTAGAATTCATGGATTTCGGAAGTGGATTTAAAGTGGCGTATAAAGAAGGTGATGTAATTACCGATGTTGATGCGCTTGGCAAAGAGGTGAGTGCCTCGTTCAAAGACTTTTGTAAGGACTATGGAAAAGATTTGGAACTTTGGTTCGAACCTGGAAAGTTCTTGGTAAGTGAAAGTGGATATTTACTAGTAGAAGCTAATGTAGTAAAGCAAACCACTTCTACCGTATTTGTAGGAGTTAACAGCGGACAGAATCATTTGTTGCGTCCAATGTTTTATGATGCATACCATTATATAGAAAATGTAAGTAATTTAAATGCAAATAAGCGTGTGTATTCAGTAGTTGGTTACATCTGTGAAACAGATACACTTGGTTACGACAGACAGCTTAATGAAGTGCGTGAAGGAGATATTCTTGCTATTCACAATGGAGGAGCATATGCTTACAGTATGTCTAATAATTACAATGCCCGTTTCCGACCGGCAGAGGTTATGATTAAAGACGGTAAAGCACATTTAATTCGCAGGAGAGAAACCATGGAAGACTTGGTCTCTTGTGAGATAGAATTGTAATTCTACATCTTAGAATCCAAAGTATCCATTTTCTTATGCATTACACTTACTTCTTTTTGTAGGTTGCGTATGGCTGTTCCTAAATTATCTGGGGTAGAATCTTGTGGTTCTTCAAATCTTGGATTGATATAGTTTACAAATTTCCATAACTCTAGAACTTCATTCACATTAACAGAATACGGTTCGTAGGCAGGATTAGTGCTGCAAAGCATAATCGTTCCATCTTCTTTTATTCGGCTATAAAGCACTTTAAATACAATTCCATCTTCCTTGGTAATCACTATATAGGGTTTCCCATTATCTAAGTAAGACCAGTCTTGTAGGTATTCACCAGTTACCCAAGCTTTGTCAAGCACTGGAGGCATGCTGTCTCCAGAAATCGGAAAGGTTCTATACTTTTTGTTTTCAGATAGGAATGGCATATTAAAAGCTGGAAGAACTTTGATATATGAAGGATCGGCATATCCTGCTGTATAGCCAGCTTTAGCTTTGATTGGTACTAACTCTACATTCTCCTTATCATTGTGATCTACAGTTGTGCTTACCACACGGAGTTTAGAGCCGGTGATATCTACATCAAATCCTTTTTCAAGTTGACTTAATTTGTATTCTGCCAATTTTGATAGTTCAATTCGTATCAGTTTGTCTAAATTGATTTTATAAAAATCTGCCAGTCGAATCAGAAGACTTATAGAAGGTTCAGCCACTCCATTTTCGTAACTATTGTAAGCAGAACGAGTAATGTCCATCAAAGTAGCTACTTCTGTCTGACTGCGTTTCATGCGTTTTCGCATAAGTTTTAGATTTTCCTTTAAATACATAATTGAAATTTATTTTTCTTTAACGTAAACACTTTGTATTCATGATTAGGGTTAAGTTTAGCGTGTTGTAAATATTGTAATGCAATGCTTTGGGCAAGTGCAGAGTTTTTCTGAAATGGAACATCAGCTATATCTTCACTAATATCGTCTTCAGAATAACCCCAGGCGTGTAAGCATCCATTTTTAAAGAGAGCATAGGATTTTTCTTCAATCGTTCGTCCATTAGAAATAAGAATATCAATTTCTTGTGAATGATGTAGGTAATCCCAAACTTCTTTTATTATTGCATTATGTTCAGTGATGCGTTCAGCTATAGATTGGTGGCAGTAACAATCTTCATTACAAAACTTACCAGCAAACTTGGGCAGAAATACGCAAATTCCATATTGTTTTTTAATTCGATTGAGTAATGATTCTCCAAGTGATTTGCTTTTAAATATAAAAGCAGAATCGGTATGCTTCACGTTCTGCACTAATTCTATCTTATTTAATCCACTATGCGATTCAAATAATACCATACGCCACTGACGATTCGGTTTTTTACCTAAAATATTCCACTCAGGCCAAATGGCATCAATCTCATTGGATTCGTGCAATAAGGCATGGAGTTCGCTTCCAGATTCTAAATGTTCAATGGAATGTATTTGTTCCAACTCTAAATCATTTCTAGAGCTGTTCTTGCCAAAGTGTTGAAGCACACGTTTTCTAATATTGGTGGCCTTTCCAATGTATTTTATTTTCCCTTTGTCATTTATAAATCGATAAATTCCAGGTGTTTCAGGTAAAATTTTTATATCTTTAGTGTTGAGATGTGGCGGTAATACTTGACCTCCGTGAATTAACAACTTGAAATCCTCCTCTGATAATGCAGCCTTACACCTATTAAATAGTTCAATGGTTGCATCTGTATCACCTTCAGCTCTATGCCTATTCTGTAAATCTATGCCTATGGAATCACAAAGCTTACCAAGACTATAAGAGGGCAGACCAGGAAAAGCTTTTCGAGCTGTTTTTACAGTACACATTTTACTTGGGTTAAATGAATACCCGATATCTTCAAATGCCTTTTGAATAAACCTAAAATCAAAATTTACATTGTGAGCAACGAATATGGCACCACTATACATGTGATGAAGTTCAGCTGCAACTTCAGCAAAAGTGGGAGCATTAGCCACCATTGAATCCGTAATTCCAGTAAGTGTAACTACGCTAGGTTGAATCCTCCGCATGGGATTAAGTAAGCTTGTAAATGACTTTAATACCTTGGAGCCATCCGTAAGTTTAACGCAAAGTTCAGTAATTGCGCCAGTGTTGGTGCTTTCTCCTGTTGTTTCTATATCCGTAACGGCAAAAATCAATGTTAATTATATTGTCACAATCCTGACAGCCAAATTAACACTTTTATTTTAGTATTCAAAAAAAAACTGCTTCTTATACAAGAAGCAGTTTTTAGCTATTTAAGATTTTCTCTTAAGAAAGGCCGTTTGCAAATTTTTGCAATTTACCTTTTACGTTATTTGCTTTGTTTTTATGAATAATGTTGCGTTTTGCTAATTTATCCAATGCACTAAATGCTTTGTTTAATAGCTCCATTGCTTCTTTAGAGGTTTTGCTACTACGCAAGTCTCTAATGATGGTACGAGCAGTTTTGTGTTGGTAACGATTACGTAATCTTTTCGTTTCGTTAGCTCTTATTCTCTTTAGTGATGATTTATGATTTGCCATGTATTCTCTAAATGGGCTGCAAAAATACTTCTATTTTTGTAAATTACAAAGGGTCTTTGGTTTTTTTATTTATTCGTATTTCCATCATGAAATCTAGTGATTCTAGGCTTTTTTTAAGAATGGGAATAATGCATTTTAGATTTATGTGTTCTCTGCTTCGGCCGGAATGAAATAATCTAAATCTGAAATGGATTCAAAACTTTTCATTCCTTCTTTTACTGAAGGGTGTTTTAGTATTTGTTCAATCCCAATAGTTGGAATCTTATCTTTTAGTAAATCTTCTCGCAGAAAAATAAGATTAAAGCCTAATTCATTAGCTCCAACTAAGCGATATCCTTTTTTGATTCCCAAATTCACCATTGCTGGTCCAGATGCACCATGATACATTCTGTGTCTAGGCTTTGTATAATCGGATTCTTCAATTAAGGGTGCTACTATGTTTCGATCTCCCATAGCAATTTGCGTCTCAATCATTACCACTTGTGGGTTTACAGACTTAATGGCATCCCATATATAATAATCGTTGCTATCAATGTCTATGGATAGGAACCCAATTTCATCCTTTAATCCAGCATCTTTAATTATTCCATTTAGATTCTCTGGATTGAGCATAGCTTTTACAAACTTGGGCTTATGCATAAACGCATTAGGATATTTACTATAGAAATATTCACCTCTTCTTAAACTTGCTTCATTTCCATCTATGAAAACACCAGTCCAACCAAAATTAAAGTACAAATTGGCGGAGTTGCTATTAATCCCATCATCAGATCCTATTTCTAAAAAAGTCTTGTGGCTCATTCCAAGCAGAGAAAATAAGTAAAGCAACTTACCGTCTTCTTCAAACTGAGAGAAAACTCGAAGCCCGGTTTCAGAAACTTTTGGGTAATGACCATTTTTAGCATTGAATTGATAATCTAGGTATATATTAAGTAAACCAGATTGAGTGGCTGCAGACCAACGGTCTTTTACCTTAAACACAAGCAAGTGCTTCTTTAGCCAGTTCTTAATAAAACTCATTATAATGGAACAAATGTAGAATAGATTTAATTTACAATAAGCATGGCAGACAAACTTCCTTCAAGTGATTGAATAGAGTAGAGGCCAGCAGAAAGATTTTGTATGTCAACTTTTTTTGTGCTGTCAACTTTTTCTTCTAATACTAATCTCCCACTCGCATGGTAAATTCTAATTAGACTGCCTTCTTTAATATTCTTGATTTTAATAAAATCAATGCAGGGGTTGGGGAATAGTTCCAGCTTTTTTGTTTTAATGCTCCAAACTGAAACGGGGTTAAGTGAAATCATGGATATTTGCCCCTTGTCAAACTCTGAAATAAATAGAGTTTTATTGTAAACCATCAAAACATCTGGACCATCTAAATTTGAGAGTTCTAATTTCTTGCTACCTGTGTTTGTTAAATTTATACTAGAAATTTTATCTGCCTTATTCTCAGCAACATACAAAGTTTCATTGTAAATGGCGAGACCTCCAGGACTGCTAAAATTTGCTGGTTTGGTTTGTAATGTTAAATTTTGAGCATGTCTATTTATCCATGAAACCTTTCCTTCAGTGGCTTCACTGATATATAGGATAGAGTCATGGTTTCTTATTCTAAATGGACCATTCATTCCACTTGCATAAATAGATAAGGATGGGTTTGTTTGGCTCATCACTGCATAATCAATTTTGTTTTTATCAAAGTTTACAGCAAAAAGGGTGTCGCCCACAAACTCTAAATCTGAAATCCCCTGAACTAACCACACCAGTTGTTTTGTAGGATTTCCTTGGCTTATATCAATCTTTGAAACTTGATTGGAATCATATTCTGCAATATATAATTGATTCCCTCTTATGGCTAAGCCAAATGGACCGCCAAAGCCTGAGGCCACATCAGTAATTGGAGGATTGGCGATTCCTAGTTTTACTTTTGATATTTTACCCGTTCCATAATCAGCAAAATATAAAATCCCCTCACTCACAACCATATCGGTAGGGTTTGTTAGTCCATCCACTAGTTTATTTACTTGTGAATGAAGGGTTACAGCTATTAGGCTAAAAATTAGTGTGATTATGTATTTCAGTTTAACAAATTTATGAATTATTTAACTATTTGTATAAAGTAAATAAACAAAAAACATAAGTGTTAACTATGCTGTATTTCAGATTGTAAGAGTGCTGAAGCCTTAAAACAAAGGATTTATAGAATTGCCATAGCCAAAACAATCAGGCTTATGTATCTTCGCAGAAGTAATGTCAAGTAAGGAAAAATTTATTGAAGAGCTAAGCGCCGCTTATACTTATAAAGGTGATTTTATTAATTTAGGTGGTCCAATGTATGATGGAGAGGTTCTTTCTGATTTTCAAATAAAGGCTCCGCTTAAAACCATGAATCGTCATGGCTTAATTGCTGGAGCAACTGGAACAGGTAAAACCAAATCGTTGCAATTACTTGCCGAGCAACTAAGTCAGAAAGGCGTTCCTGTCTTGGTTATGGATATGAAAGGGGATTTAAGTGGAATTACCCAACCGAGTCCTGGCCATCTAAAGATTGATGAACGAATGGGTAAAATTGGTATTCCTTGGGTACCAGCAAGTCTACCTTCTGAGCTATTAAGTATTAGTGAGGAGCCTGGAGTAAAATTAAGAGCAACGGTTACTGAATTTGGTCCCGTATTATTATCAAAGATTTTAGGATTGAGTGATGCTCAATCAGGAACACTAAGCATGCTATTTAAATATGCTGATGACAAAAGTCTTCCACTAATTGATATAAAAGATTTACGTAAAACCTTGCAGTTTATGGGAGGTGATGGTAAAGAAGAATTTACTGAAAACTATGGTTTAGTAAGCACTCAAAGTATAGGAGGCATAATGAGAGCTTTGGTTGCCTTAGAAGAACAAGGAGCAGATTCCTTCTTTGGTGAACCAAGTTTTGAGGTTCGGGATCTATTACGTTTGGACGATGAGGGTAGAGGTAAAATCAATATTCTACGCTTAACTGATATTCAAAGCAAACCAGCCATGTTTAGCACATTTATGCTAAGTCTACTTGCTGAGTTATATGAAGAAATGCCTGAGCAAGGGGATAGCGATAGACCAGAATTGGTTCTTTTTATTGATGAGGCTCATCTGATTTTTAGAGATGCACCAAAGGTTCTGTTGGATCAATTGGAAGTGGTTGTTAAATTAATTCGTTCTAAAGGAATAGGTGTATTTTTTATTACACAAACACCAGATGATATTCCAGATGAAGTTTTAGGTCAGTTGGGTTTTAAACTTCAACATGCCTTAAGAGCATTTACTGAAAAAGATAGAAAAGCAATTAAAAAGGCAGCTGAGAATTATCCTATTACAGAATACTATAAAGCTGATCAATTATTAACTGAACTAGGTATTGGAGAAGCCTTTATTACACTGTTAAATGAGAAGGGAATTCCAACTCCTTTAGCACATACTATGCTTTGTGCTCCTCAAACCAGAATGGATGTTATTACCGATTCTGAAATGGCTAAATTGGTAAAAAGCTCTGAACTTGTAAAAAAGTACAACACAGATGTTGATAGAGAAAGTGCCTATGAAATATTAAAGGCCAAAATTGAGGATAAGAAGGATGATGTAGAAGGCACTGTTAAAACTCTTCAAAAACAATTGTTTGAATTACAAGAAGAACAAAAAAAGCTATCAGACACTTCTGTGAAATGGAAAGAATACAAAAAACAAATTGAAAATGTACAAAAAGCTATTGAGGAAATAACTGGCCACAAAAAAGAAAAAAAAGAACTAAAAAAGGCTAGAAAAGAGAAAAGCATGTTGGAGAAGGCAATTAGCAGTAGTGTAGGAAGAACTGTCGTTAGAGAATTAACGAGAGGGCTTTTAGGGGTACTTGGTATTAAGAGCACCCGTAGAAGAAGAAAGAGTAGCTGGTTTTAATAGCATTGCACTTTAGAATTATAAAATTTAGAACAAAAGAATGAAGATTCAAGAATACTTAAACGATATAAAAGGAGATTTCCATGAACGTCATGGCTTGGAATTTGACTTTGATTCCGCACAAAGCGAGGCTCATTTTGATTTAACCACACAAAGTGCCATGGGATATTTACAAGGCTTACTTATGAGTGGCAAGGTAAATGAATTAAAGGAGCTAGTAAGTGAAGGTGGTGACGCCATGATGGAAAGCGAGTATTATCAGGCTTTAATGCAGAAATGCGTGGATAGTTATTACGCGCTAGATTGGGATAAAGAACGCAAAGAAGAATTGGCTCAAAAAGCACTTTACACTGCGTTTGAAGGACTTAAAGAGAAATTTGAGTCAGGTGGATACGAGAAAGACATGAAAGGTGTAATGGCCTTTATGGGCTTAGAAAGTGGAGTACTAGGCATGCTTGGCAAAATGGGCGGCATGTTTGGAGGATTGGGTAAGATGTTTAAGTAAACTTATCCATCATCGAATTACTGAGAATCCCTAGCATTCCTCCAGTATGTAAAAACACAATGGGCTTTTCATTCTGAAATTTCTCATTATTAATTATATCTCTTAATCCGAATAAGGCTTTGCCTGTGTAAATGGGGTCTACAAGAATACCTGTTGAACTGGTGAATTCTTTGCAGAAGGCTATGAGCTCATTGTTGGTTTTTGCATAACCACCAAAGGTGTAATTCATGTGCAACTGAACACTTGAATCATTGATGTATTCTTCTTGTTCTTCTTTGTTTTTAAGAACAGCAATACTTTGCAAGTCAATATTTCCATTGTTCGCTTTTATTCCTTCACATAAACCCTTGGCAGTAGTTCCAGTAGCTGATGCATGTACTAAGGTATAATCTTTTATATCTATTTCATCAATAATCTCTGAAACTCCTTGTAAAGCTTCCTCACTTTTGCCTCCTTCATCTAAGAAGTAAACCTTACTCGACTCAAAATGCTTGTTGAATAACTCTTCCTTGGCCTTGTATTCCTCTCTGGCTACTTGAATTATTTCCATTCCAAACAAACTTGCCATTACCAGGTAATGACTATCCATTGGTTCATGACCACGAATAAAGCAATAGGTCTTTATTCCTTCACTGGCTCCAACACAAGCTGTTGCAATCATGTGATTGCTGAATGCGCCGCCAAAAGTGGCTAATTCTTTAACGTTCTTTTCTTTGAGGTCTTTAATCAGATATTTTAGCTTTCTCCACTTATTTCCAGAGGCTATCGGGTGAAGAAGATCATCGCGTTTAATGAATATGCTTTTATCGCAATCCGGAATTCGAACTTCTTCAAGAGGAGAGGCTAGAATTTGCATTTTACTTTAATAATTTATCCAAGGTTTCAATGGCAACTGTATGATATCCAGGTTTGGCTTTCTTGTAAATACTTCTAGCCAAGTCAATCTGACCTTTTTCTTTCATTCTTCTGTACAAAGGAGTAAGGAACTTACGTCTTCCAACACGGATTAGAAAAGCTTCCATGGGCTCTAAAGAAGGTTTGTATTCACTTCTAAGGCTTAACAAGAACCAATCACATAGGATTTCACTATTCCCCATTTGGTTAAAGCCAAATGTGCTGTCAAGCTTCTTCATGTCTTCTAAACCTAGTGAATCAAGCTTTCGCAAAACATATAACCAATGATGAGTCGTGAACTTATCTTTTGAGAATAGACTTACCTCTTTTGTTTTTCTATAAGTTGCTATTGACTTGTCTAATACGGCAAACACCTTGCTTTTAGGTTCAATGAAATTCTTAGGCATTCCTGTTGCATATACCCATTCTTGAACATTCGCATTTATCTTCCATTCTGGATTGTTGTCAAGTAATTCTAGGTTTAGATATTCAATAAATCCTTCAGTCGTCATGGTTTGAAAGGCATGTTCTGTAAAATACCGTCGTAAGAAGATATCCCATTGTTCTCTGCCAACGGTTCTTTCTAAGGTTTGTAAGAAGAACCTACCTTTTTCATAGGCAATATCTGTTAAGCCATCATTAGGGTTTCTTAAACCTAATTCAAGCTTTAATTTGGTATCGTTAATGTTCTCTTTTTCTAAATCAGCCAAGGTATGCTTAAGCTCGCCATAACCGTTTACAGTTAACATTTCTTCATACTCTTTACCGTAAACAGCCTCCATTATACGTTGTTCAAAATACACGGTGAAGCCTTCGTTTAACCAGAAATCATCCCAAGTTCTGTTCGTAACCAAATTCCCACTCCAACTATGTGCAAGTTCATGCGCAATTAAACTAACTAAGCTTTTATCACCCGCAATTATGGTTGGTGTAGCAAAAGTTAATTCTGGATTTTCCATCCCACCAAAAGGGAAGCTAGGTGGCAACACCAATACATCGTATCTATTCCAAACATAAGAACCGTAAAGTTTCTCCGCCTCATCAATCATGGATTGCATATCAGACAGTTCCTCTGCTGCTTTTGGAAGCATACCTGGCTCTGCATAAACTCCAGAATTTCTTCCAATATTCTTAAACTCTAAATCGCCAATGGCCAAAGCCATCAAATACGACGGTATCGGCTTTTCTTGTTTGAATGTATAAATGCCCTCATCATTCTTTACCTGTGGATTTACAGCACTCATTAATGGAAGTAAATGCGAAGGGACTTTTATAGTCGCATCATAAGTAAATCTCACAGCAGGTGCATCCATTAATGGAATCCATGTTCTAGCGAGTATAGCCTGACTTTGGCTAAACAAAAACTCTTCTTTTTTGTCGTTTGTTTGCTCCTTTTTTAACCATTGTAAAGCGGCTGATTTTGGAGTTGTATTGTAACTGATCTTTACAGATTTAGAGTTTTCTAATATTGGAATAGTTAATGCTGAACCAAATTTTGGATCTTCTTTACTTAAAGTGAAATCCACTTTAATTCCGTCTACAGTTACTTCTTTTATGTTTAATTGACGGCTGTCTAGAATTAGTTTATCAACCTTGTTCTTGTTCTCAATATCAATGATGGCATCTCCAATGAGTTGCTTAGTATTAAAGTCTGCCTCCAGTTTTAAACTCAGGTGTTTAAAGATAACATCTTCGTAATTGCTGTACGAGTGATTCACAATTTTTGGTTCATTGCCGCATTGAATTAACACAAGCGCCACTAGCAACATTGGGAAGATTTTCTTCATATCTGCAAAGATGAATAATTAATAGGGGATTAAGAAATATCTGGTATTTCAGATTTAACGTGAAATAATAAGCAAGCTTGAAGAGCTAATACCGTTTTTAGTAAATCGTAGGGAGTAAAGTCCTTGTGCTAATTCAGATACATCAATAATGTTTTTAGAACTCCGCAATACAACTTGTCCCATTGGATTGACTAATTCTACAATGCCATCAAATCCTTTTTCTATATTAATTATGTTATTGGCTGGATTTGGCCAATATGCAGGACTAGTTGAAATGTTTTTATTGCTTGCTGTACTGTGAATCACTCCAACTGCATCTAAATCAAAACCGCAACTACTAAATGGGGTAGGAAATGGATCGTTAATGGGATTGCCATTCATATCGTAACTAGCAAAACTATCAGAGACTGAACCTACAACATCAATTATCCTTACATGGGTAATTTGATTAATATTTAACCCACTTGAATCTTTCAACTCGTTTAAATCGAATGGTGTTCCAAAACCCCCTCGGTATTTTCCTGCCAAATTATTGTATAGATCAGGTCTTGAAGTAAGGTCAAAAGGGCCATTCTGCATGGTATCAGATTGATTGCAAGTTGCTAGAAAGCGCACAAAATCTTTACCATTGCTACTCACTTCTACAAAAGCTAATTCCAGAAAGTTATCACTAAATGAATTCTCAAATACTGCAAAATCCCATGAAGGACCGTTGTAAATAGGTTTTAGGAATTGCAAAGTAGCAATACCAGAATCACCTAAACTAACGACATAACCTTCGGCCTTTCCCAAAGCGTCTTTAGCCAAACCCAAAGTGGCTTTCATATTGCCTCTTTTTCGGATATCTAGCCATCCTCTTTGTAAATCACATTTGGAAGCCCAAGCAACGAAAATGTTTGAGTCTGCAGGAATAGCCGTCGTATTTGGGCTTCCTGCAGGACCTGCAAATTGCGCATTAACATTGGCTAATAGACAAATTATACATATCCAGAGTAGGCCTTTTTTCATTGGATGGCAAAGGTAAGAATTAATACTCTTGGTCTCATTTTAAACCATTGAAAATTTAGTTTTTAAATCCATAAATCTAAAATGCCTAATGAATAATCTAAAAATTAACTTACATTTGCAGCGCATTCGGGGTGCCAATTGGCTGAGAATTTACCCGCATAACTTGAGGCAGTTAATACTGACGTAAGGAAATGTTCAACCTTTGGTTCCTGAGTGCAAAACAAAACAAAACAGGAACATGAACATTAAGCATATATTTCTTTCTATCTTTTTAATGCCAGTTTTACTTTTTGGGCAGGATTATTATCAAATATTTTTAGACAAATTTCCAGCAAAGAACTATTCTGTTGAGTTATTCGGAAAGGAAATTGCTAGAACGAGTTCTAGTGGTAAATTGGTTCTTGAAGATATCTCTAATCTCAAAAATTTAATATTTGTAGGACCAGGAGGAAAATACGCTGGGGTTCAAGATGATTTTGCGGAACGCATCATTTATCTAAGTCCAATGAGCATGGAATCTGTTTTAATTACTGCAGTTGCTCCTAAGAATGCACCATTTGCGCAATCCAATCTTTCTGCTCAAGATATAGAAGAACAAAATTTAGGTCAGGATATTCCTATGCTATTAAACATGCAACCAGGAGTTGTAGTTAGCAGTGATGCTGGAGCTGGAATTGGTTACACGGATATTCGAATTAGAGGAACGGATGGAACCAGAACCAATGTAACTGTGAATGGAGTTCCAATAAATGATGCAGAAAGTCAAGGGACATTTTGGGTAAATATGCCAGACTTGGCTAGTTCAGCTCAGAATATTCAAATACAAAGAGGAGCAGGTACTAGTACTAATGGGCCGGGTGCATTTGGAGCAAGCATCAATGTTCAAACGTCTAGTACTAATAAACCATATGGTTATTTTCAAAGCAGCATTGGAAGTTTTAGTTCAAACAAAAACACCATTGCAGGCGGAACAGGTTGGATCAAGGATAAATGGAATCTAGAAATGAGATTAAGTCAAATTAATAGCGATGGTTTTATTGACAGGTCTCAAGCAAAACTTCAATCGTATATGCTATCTGTGGCTTACAAACACAATGCAAAAACCAGTATTAAATATATGAGTTTTGGTGGAAGTGAAAGAACCAATCAGGCCTGGTATGGTGTTCCTTTAGAGAAGTTTATGGATTCTGGTTTACGAAACCACTACAATAGGAATGTAGGGTCGACTTATAAAAACAGCAGAGATTCTAGCAACCTATTTGGCAGTGATCCTTCTACCTACAATTACTATACTTTTAAAGATGAAGTAGATGATTACTCTCAATTGCATAACCATTTGTATTTTACTCATCAGTTAAATAAGAATAACCTCTTGAATGTAACTCTTTATTCAACAGTGGGTAAAGGCTATTTTGAACAGTTTAGGTTGAATGATAGAATTGGTAATTATGGATATAATCCAACTGTTATTGGTTCAGATACCATTTACAATAGTGATGTAATCAGGCAACGATGGTTAGACAATACCTTAGTCGGAATAAATGCCAATTATACCTACAACAGTTATCCACTAAACATTATTGTGGGTGGGGGATACAACAATTACTTGGGTGAACATTTCGGTAAAATTAAATGGGCTAGAATAATTCCCAATGCCCAGTATGATGCTACATATTACTCAAGTTCAGGGTTCAAAGTAGATGGGAACATCTATACCAAAGTGAACTATGTATTGGGAAAAGGGTTTAATGCCTTTGCTGATTTACAGTTACGTAGAATCTATCACGAAGGAATTGGAAGGGATAATGATCTTAGAAGAATAAACTTTGGAATCAATGCTTTGTTTTTTAACCCAAAGGCAGGAATTTCTTACCAGGTTAGTAAATCATTAAAGACCTATTATTCATTTAGCATAGCTAACAAAGAGCCTAGTAGAGGAGATTTTACCGATAATAGAACTTCTGTAAGGCCAAAGCCGGAAAGACTAATGGATCATGAATTCGGAATAGACTTTATCACAGGAAAGTTTCATTATACAGGAAATTTATACTACATGGATTACACCAATCAGTTAATAATGACTGGGGAGGTAAACGATGTGGGCTCTGCTATACGGAGCAATGTGGCAAGTAGTTATCGTGCTGGAATTGAGAATGTATTAAAGTACTATTTCCGACCTAATTTAGCATTAGGCGGTAATATTAGTCTTAGTCAAAATAGAATTAAAGAATTTACCAATTCATTTATAGATTACAATGATTATAGTGAAATTAAAGAAACATTAAAGGATAAATCAATAGCACTTTCACCAAATATGGTAGCGGCTTTGCAATTGGCATACAGCCCAATAAAAACAGTTCGTTTGAGTTATAATCACAAGTTTGTGAGTAAGCAGTATTTAGATAATACGGAAAACGATAGAAGAAGCTTGCCTGCATTTAATGTTGGAAGTTTTATGGCGAGCTGGGCCATTAGTTCTAAGAATTACAGAAGAGCCTTTTTACAACTTCACATAAACAACCTTTGGGATGTGAGTTATGCATCGCGCGGATATACTTTTGGATATTATTACACACCAAGTTCTTTTACCGATGAAGTATATGTTTACCCTCAGGCGGGCAGGAATATTCAATTAGGTGTTAAGCTAGAATTCTAGCGCTTAGTCCAATCTTTGGCTTCAACGGTTTGGCAGATTTCGCAATCTTCTATAGTGTGTCCTCTAGCAGTACAGAATTCTCTACCATAGAAAATGATTTGAAGATGAAGTTTGTTCCAAATGTCTTTGGGAAAGAGGCGTTTTAAGTCTTTCTCTGTTTGTTCTACATTTTTCCCATTGCTTAATTTCCAACGATACGCTAAGCGATGAATATGAGTGTCAACAGGGAATGCGGGAAAGCCAAAAGCTTGACTCATCACTACACTGGCAGTCTTATGTCCAACAGCAGGCAGGGCTTCCAAATCCTCAAACGTTTGAGGAACTTCACCATTATGTTTATCCAAAATGATATGACTCAAGCCATAAATTCCTTTGGATTTCATCGGACTTAAACCACAAGGGCGAATGATATCTTGAATCTGCTCCTGTGTCATTTTGATCATATCTGTAGGATTATCAGCTCGTTCAAATAGGAGAGGGGTGATTGTATTTACTCGCTTATCAGTGCATTGTGCACTTAATAGAACAGCAATCAGCAACGTATAAGGATCTTTATGGTCCAAAGGAATAGGAACTTTTGGATAAAGTTCTTCAAGCTTATTTATGATATAATCTACACGTTCCTTTTTATTCATTTAAAAAAATAAGTAGGTGAGTTCGTTATGAATGGCATGCATTTTAGATTTAAGGATTAAAGATTCAATTCTATCAAATCTCCAAGAACCAAGCAAAGAGTTAGCCAGTTCTTCAAATACGGGTTCCCCTTGATTTGTGAATTCTACCTTCTCCAATCGTCCATTCTTAATTGCCAAATACAAATCTATTTCTAAGTTCTCAAAAATGAACTTACGGTTTACTTCATGTTTAGGAGAGTAATCCCAAATCCACTCATCGGTTGTGAATTTCTCTTGGGTTAAACGCTGAATTTGCATCTGTTCCGTATTGCTTGTAGTGCCAATGGCATACCCTAGCTGAATAAAGTAATCATTTAAATCATCCATTAAACCTGCAGGAGCTTTCCATATATCGGTATAATCACAGATATTGGCGACAGTGCTTCTCACACTATTAACGCCCTTGTGAAGAACCCCATCCTTAGGTTTAATCGCTAGCCCTAATCTATCAAGATCCGAATTGAATAGCAATGTCCCATGGTGCAATACGCGTTTCTCTTTTAAGAATACATGCTGTGCATTCCCACTAATCTTTTTATTATGAATCATTAAGTCATTCCGTGGGCTGTATAGTACTGGAATATTTAATTGATTAAAAAAGGCCTTCACTGGATCTAGAAAACGCTTATAGTCAATTGTGTTTTCCAATTTCCCAGAATGACTCTGTATAAAAGTAAAACAGATATTTCCTTTATCATGAAATACAGTGCCTCCCCCAGTTAAACGACGTGCAATGCTAATATTATTTTCTTTGCAATATTGATAATTGACTTCGGCAGCAATGTTCTGATGTTTGCCGCAAACCACAGCATTATGGCTTTGCCAAATAAGTATTATGTCTTCAGATGAGTGATGAAGAAAATAAGCTTCAGTAGCTAAATGAGAATAAATGGAATAGCCTTGGAGAGAGTATATTCTCACGATACATCAAATTCTTTTCGTTTAAGAACAAAGTTCTTACCTAAATAAACTTTCCTTACCAATTCATCACCTGCTAGGTCTTCAGCCGTACCTTGTTTAAGCAGCTTCCCTTCAAATAGCAGATAGGCTCTATCCGTAATACTTAACGTTTCTTGCACATTGTGGTCGGTAATTAAAACGCCTATGTTTCTTGTTTTCAGTTTTGCTACAATGGCTTGAATATCTTCAACTGCAATGGGATCTACACCAGCAAATGGTTCATCCAATAATATGAACTTTGGATCAGTAGCCAATGCTCTGGCTATTTCAACTCTACGTCTTTCACCACCACTCAGAACTTTACCCATACTTTTCCGAACTCGATTCAACCCAAATTCTTCTAATAATGATTCTAACTTTTCTTTTTGTTCCTTTTTAGAAAGTTTTGTCATTTCTAAAATGGCCATCACATTATCCTCTACACTTAAGTCTCTAAATACAGATGCCTCTTGGGGTAAATAACCAACACCAAGCTGAGCTCTTTTGTACATCGGAAGCTTCGTGATATTCTTCCCATCTAAAAAAACGGTTCCACCATCAGGTTTCACTAATCCTACAATCATATAAAAATTAGTAGTCTTTCCGGCACCGTTTGGTCCAAGTAAGCCTACAATTTCACCTTGATTTACCTCAACGCTAACCCCATTAACAACATTTTTGGAACCATAGGTTTTGATAAGGTCATTGGATTGCAGTTTCATGAATGGCAAAGTTAAGGAATGAGGATTTTATATTTTAGGATTTGTTTTGTACATAGTTAAATCAATAGAATTTATCGGTGGACCATGTATTGGGGTTTGTTCTGATATAATTTGATATTCGACTAAATGATTGCGAATTCCGAATGATGTGTTCATGGAACCTGGTTTGCCAGGCAAATTCAGTTTTTTGTTTATTTAAATGGTTTTTGATTCCGGATTTATATGAACGAACAATTCTGGATATTGAATTTGGTTTAGGTGAAATTTTGGACATCGAATGGTTTGTGCGTAGAGACGTTTCGCGAAACGTCTCTACGTCGTTATTCAAAATCAAAAGACCATGTATATGGTTAGGCATTACAATAAATTCTCCTAGTTGAATATTTGGATTCCTATTTGGGATGTTTAACCAATCATTATAAACCAACCCTCCAATTTCATTTAAACACATGATACCATTGTTTATATCACCAAAAAAATGTATTCGGTTTTTAGTACAAATAGTAATGAAATAGGCGTCAGAATTGGAATAGTCCCAGCCCTTCATTCGTGAAGATTTCACACGATATTTATTGTTAAATAAAGTCTTCATAAAATTAAGGTTAAAACAAATGTAGTTAATCCTTGCAAATGAGCATTGGCCATTAATTTTATTCCATAAATCTGCTAAAAATTATCACTAAACTTGCAGTGGATGTCAAAGCCAAAGGTATGTCAAGTGAGTTCTGTGCATTTTGCCATAGATACACGCATATTTTATCGTTTGGCTCAATCTCTTAAAACAGAATATGAGGTTACCGTAATTGGGGTTCATCCAAAAGAAGAAATCTTGGATGGAATTAAAATAATTCCATTCAGAAGGTTTAAAAATAAGATGCTTCGAGTTTTAGTGACCTGGTTCCTTATTCTTCGAAAATGCCTTAAAGCGAAAGCTGATATTTATCAAATTCATGATCCTGAATTAATTCCTACGGCATTAATTCTTAAAGCTCTGGGAAAGCAAGTAGTGTATGATGTACATGAAAATATTGCGGATGATATTTTTGATAAACCTTGGATTAAGAACAAAAAACTCTTGTATTGGATGTTTACTTTCTTTGAAAAAAGAGTAGCTAAATCTTGTCCCATTTTTATTGCAGAAGATTCGTATTTGCCTCGCTATAAGTCTTTAACGAACAATGTACATATCGTTCATAATTACCCTAATAAGTCCTTCTTCGATAACTATATAATATCCAATAGAGTTAACGAACCCAGGTTGTTTTACAGTGGAATCCTATTATTCTCCAGGGCAATAATGGAAACCATTGAAGCGATGTATTTATTACAACAGAAGAATGTTTTCGTTCATTTTGATGTAATAGGAGAATTATACACAGACATGGATGCCGCAATTGATGCCTTGCCATATATCAATGAAGTAAAACCTTATCTGCATTTTCATGGTCGGCTTCCTTTAAATGAGAGCTATGAGATTAGTGAAAAAGCAAAAATTGGTTTGAGTCTCATTCATCCCATGAAAAACAGCAGGGAAAGTTACCCAACTAAGATATTCGAATACATGTGTATTGGTTTACCTCAAATAGCTTCTGACTTTCCATTGTATAAATCCGTAGTCGAATCAAATAATTGTGGGATAACCTGCAATCCTCAAAGTCCTGAAGCCATTGCGAGCAGTATAGAAAAATACCTGATTAGTGATAAGTTATACATGGAACATGCAAATAATGCCATTTCCAAAGCCATTAAATATCAATGGGAAACTGAGTTTGTGAAAGTACAGGAAGTTTATAGCGACCTCCTTTCATAGAATTGCCATAAATCTGACATCCATCCAATTTATTTCCATTTCTTTCGTTGTAATTTCGCCACAATGTTCCGAGTAGGACTCATCACATTTATCATACTAAGCATTTTTTCATGCAGGCCTGAGAAGTTTTTCAAAGGCAGTACAAACTTGCAGTTTTCAGAATGGGATGATTACACGTTGGATACCTTAAGCTTTGATACGGTTTTTACATTAGAACCGGGAACTAATAATCCTATTTCTGTCACCCAAAAATTTTGGGTAAAAAACAATGAAAAGTCAACGGTTACTGCAGATTTTCAATTGATGGGTGGAACGGCTTCTCCATTTAAATTTAGCATAAATGGAAGGCAAGGCAACTTGATTAATTCGGTGGAGATTCCTGCTGGGGACAGCGTTTGGGGTTTTGTTCAATGCAGCCTTAGACCAAATAATCAAACCATGCCGGCTTTGGTTTTAGATTCAATAATAGCTAGAGTAGGTGGAGGTGAATCTAAAATGTATTTAGAAGCCTATGGTTGGGATGCACATTATTTTAGGAATGCAGAATTGCCCTGTGGCACGGTATGGGCAGATAAGGTAAAACCTTATGTGATAGTAAATAGTGCATTGGTTAAAGCCAATTGTAATTTTACTATAAGAGAAGGAGTTCAAGTCTATAATTCACCTCGTAGTGCTTTGTTTGTAGAGGGAACATTAAAGATTGAAGGAACGCCATCAGAAAGAGTTACGTTTACCGGAGCAAGACCTCGATTTGATGTTATGAAATTACCAAACCAGTGGGTTGGAATTCATGTTTTACGAAATAGTATAAATAGCAAAATCGCTTACGCGGATATCAATAATTCTGCGATAGGAATACGAGTGGATTCTCTTCCAGTTTCTGGAGCATTCAATTTAGAATTGGAGAATACAAAAATTAAGTATACTGGGCAAGTAGCCTTGCTTGGAGTAAGTGCCAATATAAAAGCAACCAATTGTGAAATTACAGATGCTGGAAGCTATTCCTTTTTAGGCCTGTTAGGTGGGAGTTATGATTTTAATCATTGCACCTTCGCTAGTTATGCAAGTTACTCAACGCGTAATGATGGGCATTTTGGATTAACGAATACTTTAAGAGATGGTAACGGCGTTATTTTGAGAACCTTTCCTTTGGCTTGTATAATGGATAACTCCATTGTGGATGGACCTTTAGATGATGAAGTGGATTTAGATAATTCTACCTTGTCAACGTTTAATTTTACGGGAGATGCTAATATTGTGAAGTTGAAATTTGATCGGCCTATTTCTAGCACCACTAACTTTTACAATGTGGTTCCTAAGTTCATAAATAGCAACAATGGCCTTTACCAATTAGATACCTTAAGCCCGGCACAAAATAAGGCGAAATTATCATCGCCAATGGTTAATACAGATGTTCTAGGAAAACTTAGAGACGTTAAGCCAGATATTGGCGCTTACGAACGTTTCGATTGACGTTTTTTAGCAAAAAACTCCGTCATTAAACTAGCCGATTCTTCAGCACAAATCCTTCTCACAATTTCAGTCTTTGCAGAAATGATATTCTCGTCAGTTAAGGAATAACCAAACTTGGGTTCAGATGCGCCATAAACGACTTTTCCTATTCTAGACCATTGCAATGCACCTGCGCACATCGTACAAGGTTCTATAGTCACATAAAGCGTGCATTCATTTAAATATTTGGATCCTATAGCATTGCTTGCCGCAGTAATGGCGATCATTTCGGCATGCGCCGTTACATCATGCAAAAGCTCTGTTTGATTATATCCTTTGCCAATAACTTTATTGTTGGCCACTACAATAGCTCCTATTGGAACTTCATCTTCATCCATGGCTCTTACAGCCTGCTGAAGGGCAATATTCATAAAATACTCGTCGTTGAATAACTCCATTAAATTAAATCATTTTTTTCGTAAAGTTCTACTCCTAAATCAACCATTCGACTAATTTCAATTTCTAATTCTGGACTTAGTTTTTTTATATGAAAACAGCTCTTCCCTTTTAAGGCTTTCCTCGCTTCTTCGCTAATGTTTTCAAACTGATCTGCATACGTATAAATAGGAAAAAAGTAAAATCTGCAATCTTTGGGTTTAGGCATTACACTAGCAAAATAGAAGCCATCAACTTTTTGTTTGCCTTGCATGCGTTCCTTTGTTCCACAGGCTTCAAAGGTTTTCTCATTATCATGACGGATCCTTAAAGGTGGCATCTTGCTCTTAAGTATGGCACATAGTGTTTGCTGTATTTCGGCAACTTTCGTTTTCATATTTCGAAGATAAAGGATTATGGTGATTTCAATCTAAATACCTTAAAATTTCCTTCCTCCGCAATTAAACTACCCAAATAAGGGTGCACATATTTTGCAGCTTCAAATTTTCTAGAGTCTGAATACAAATACTTAGCCCCACTTTTTATCCATAAGGCTAACTTTTCCGGTGGTATAGAATCATTAGAGAACGCATAGCCACGTTTGTCCAAATAGTAAAAATAAGTATATGGCGATTGGTCACTTCCCACAATGCATAAATCTTCCTTTGGAGTGAGATTTTGGAACCATTCTTTTTTGTCCAATAACTCCTTTGGTACACTAGGGTTTTCTGTATCCCAACTGTTGCTAGACCTTAGGTAAGTGAAAATTGGGAGTAACATAAGAAGTGCTAATGAGATACGTTTGAGATTGAGACTTTTTTGAATTAGATGCTTAATACCAAGAGTAACTATTGCAAAAACAATAGGGTAGAAAACGAATAAATAATATTCATGGTTTCCTTGTATCATTTTAAGAACGTAAAAAAAGTAAGCGGCAAGTGCAATAAACAAAAGGATAAAAGATTGGCCTTTAGAATGCTTATACAATTTAAATTTAAGGATTATCCAGATTCCTACAAGGAAAAAGAACACTGATCCAAAATTCAAAATGAGTTCAGGAAAAATGCCCCAGAGGTTTCTAACAAAGTAATACCAGAGTTTTTGGAGTTCTTCATTGCCACCACCAGATAGAATGCCAATTTTATCCCAAGTAGGTATAACCCAAGCATACCAAGCTATTGGTAATACTAAAAAAGGAATATAGACTAGGTTTTTGATAAAGGTTTTAATATTCCATTTAGTCAAAGCCAATATTGCAAAATAAAAAGGAACGGCATAGAATAAACCAAAAGGTAGTTTTATAGCAGCAGCTAGAGCTAGGAGAATAGCACTGAGCAATAGATGCGTAAATTTGGTTTTTGATTCGAAAAATTTGAAGAACATGGCCAATCCCCAAATTCCTAAGCAAAGCGCAAGATTATCAGGTAAGGGGTTTATTCCAAAATAGAACAGACTGGGAGACCAAGCAAAAGCCCATGCACCCATTTGTGCGGTATTATCGTCAGTGAATCTATTAAGCAACTTAAACATTCCTAAAATGCTCAAAAGACTGATAAACAAAGTGAGCCAACGGCTTAGGCTAACAGTAGAGCCAATTAACTTTCCAGCTCCGGCAATTAACCACTGATACAAAGGGAACTCCATACGGTAGTAGCCTTCATAAACATTCCTCCGATGCTCTCTTGGGTTTAGAATGTTAAAATCTTCGGTAACAAAATTCTCAATAGTTCCTTGGGTTTGGGCCTGCCTCCAAACATGTCGGCCCACAAGATCTTTACTCATATGAGGTGCATGCATTACCAGCCATAAAACTAAAGCTGCTAACAACCATTTATGCTTCTTTATAAAATCTAGCAAGGAGTCACAAATTTATTATCTTAAAGACTTAAAAAAAACCTATTTAAATTCTTTAGATTTTTTGTAAGGTAAAACATTTGGAACGTACAAATGGTTACTTTTGAAGTATACATATGAACATTGGAATCGTTTGTTATCCAACATTTGGTGGTAGTGGTGTAGTAGCCACAGAGTTGGGCAAGGCATTAGCTAAAGACAACCATCAGGTGCATTTTATTAGCTACAATCAGCCGGCTCGTTTGGATACGTTTACAGAGAATATTTTTTACCATGAGGTAATCATCAATAAGTATCCCTTATTTGAACATGCGCCTTATGAAACAGCCTTGGCCGGTAAAATGATTGATATTGTTAAATCCCAAAAATTGGATATTCTCCATGTGCATTATGCAATTCCACACGCCAGCGCTGCATTAATGGCTAAACAGATATTAAAAGATGAGGGCTATCATATTCCAGTAATAACCACTTTGCATGGTACTGATATCACCTTGGTAGGAAGAGAAAGCACTTTTGAAGATGTAGTTTCTTGGAGTATAAACAATAGTGATTCAGTTACTGCCGTATCTGAAAGTTTGAAAAAAGACACCTATCAGCATTTTAACATCAATATCTCTATTGATGTGATTCCTAACTTCATTGACTTTGATCGTTTTAACAAAAAACCAAGGGATCACTTTAAAAAAGCTATTGCACCAGCCGGTGAAAAACTGCTGGTACATACTTCAAATTTTAGAAAAGTAAAAAGGGTAGAAGATGTAGTGGAAGTATTTGCAAGAGTTTTTCCAAAAGTTCCAAGTAAGCTATTATTAATTGGAGATGGTCCAGAACGTAGTAATATTGAAAGGAAATGCCGAGAATTGGACATGTGTGACCATATCATCTTTATGGGAAAACAGGAAGCAGTCGAAGAAATATTAAGCGTTTGTGATTTATTTATTCTTCCATCTGAAAGTGAGAGCTTTGGGTTAAGCGCTTTAGAGGCAATGGCTTGTGAGGTACCTGTAATTAGTAGTAACACGGGTGGAATTCCAGAGGTAAACGAACATGGAGTAACTGGTTTTCTTGCTGATGTAGGAGATGTAGAATCTATGGCCAATTACGCCTTAGATCTGTTAATGAATGAGGATAAATTAAATATGTTTAAAGCAAATGCTTTAGCTCAGGCTAAAACATTCTCCTTAGATAAGGTTTTAGATAAATACGTAAGTGTTTATAACCGACATTTGAAGTAAATCAATACTTCAATAACACATCACTCACTTTAAGCGTCTATATAAAGTGTTTCCAAAACTTTTCAGTTTTGTTTTGCTTTTTTGCTTGAGCCAGTCTGCTTTAGCGCAATCTGCTATATATAAGTGGGGAATCCCTTCAGCCTCTAATTTTTTCCACCTCAAGACCGGAAACAAAGAAGTGTTGGTTGGAATGCATATGTCAGTAATGGGCAATGATTTCCCAATGCCATTTATAGGGGAAGTAAAAGGAGATAAAGTTGAATTAAAAACGTGGAGAAACTCCACTTACTTAAACCTTCAATTTGCAAAAGTACTTCCAAATGGAAATATCGCAATCGCTGGAACGGCTCCAGAAAATGCTGGGAACAAATTAGGAGATAAAGATGTTTTTTATTCATTATTTGATAAGGACTTAAACCTTATTCAATCTAAACAAATAACCAAACCTGGACGAGATATACTTTACGATTTAGGAGTTACCCCAAACAACGAAATAATTCTACATTATTGCAATTCTTTTAACAATAGCCCTTGTTTAAAAACCAGCACCAAAATTGGTGTAGATGGGAATGTGTTGTGGACCACAGAAGTTTTGAGCAGTGGTACTTGGGGTGTGGCAAAGACTTTAAAAGACGGTGGTCAATTGGTGATGAACAATGGCAATATTATTATTGCCAAGTTATCCAAGGATGGGGATTTACTTTGGAGTAAATCTTTAGATTTTCGTCAGTTCTATGCGGCACACGCTGCAGAGCATGCCTCAGGAGATATTTATGTATGTCTCGAAAAAGTTTACGATTCACCGAACCATGATTTTGTGGTGGTAAAATTTGATGCCAATGGGAACTATAATGGAATTACTTCCAAAGCTTTAACCACGAGCAGAGTGTTGGGTGTAATCCCAACATTGATAGGAGTAAATGTTTTTTATAATAGCAACATTCCTGGAGGCCTTGGAACTTTTAAAGTAATCTACGATCAAAAACTAGCTAACAATGGGGCCTTTTTTACCTATTACGATTCTTCCGAAAGCTATTTGTCCTTTAGTCAAGGAACAGCGAATTTTGGACAAATATCCTTTTCTAGTTCAGCTAATGTTTTTTCCATAACTACTTCACCTTCAGAGGAAGGATTGCCCAAATGCAACAATAGAACTATCTTATTCCCAAAAGGGTTTATAAAACCTGCAGTAACAAACACAATATTGAACCCCAAAAAAATCTCAGTCAATACTGTAGATATTGCTCACCAGTATTATCAGGTATTCAATTATACTGCTCAAGTTCATTGCTTAGTATGCGATACCTTAGCAAAAGGAAAGAAGTATGATTTGTTAAAATGCGGAGATAGCTTGGCCATTGAAGCTTCAAATGCTAAATATTATAAATGGAGTACTAGTGATAAGGGTTCTAGGGTTTCAATAACAAAATCGGGAACCTATTTTCTTAAACGTTTTAATGACCGTTTGGAAGAGTTTGATACGTTTGCGGTTACATTGAACCCAATTCCCAAGCTTAGCATAAGCGTAAATCCAATTGAGCCAGTTCCAGAAGAAAGGGTAGTGTTTAAAGCTATTCCAGTAAGGAGTAAAGCAAGTTATCAATGGAAATTTGGGACTCAGACGTCTAATCAAGATTCACTCATTGTTCCAACAATAGGAATTGGAAAACATAAGGTATACTTAAAAGTCATTGACTCCAATGGTTGCAAAGCTTCAGATTCAATTGAAGTTATTTCGAGTAGTTTTAAAGTATGGTTCCCCAATGTTTTCTCTCCTGATGGCAATGGCACCAATGATACATTTGGACCTGAAGGAATAGGAATTGAGAGCTTTGAATTAACGGTTTATAACCGTTGGGGTGAGAAAGTGTATTCAGGAAAGGAACATTGGGATGGAAAATCAAAAGGGAAAACCCTACCAAATGGAGTCTTTGTTTACACCTGTACGGTTCGGGATTTATTCGGACAACCCTATTCTTATAAAGGGAATGTAACAATACTTCATTAAGTAATTAATCCAAAGACTCACCAATAAGTGTATTCTGATTGGCACGTGTAATTTTAACCTTTACTAAATCTCCAATTTGGTGATTCCCTTTTGGAAAAATGACACGTAGGCTTTCCTCAGAACGACCTTTCCAATCCTCATTGCCTTTTTTTGCTTCAGATTCTATGAGTACTTCTAAGGTAGTGCCAACTAAGCCTTGGTGTAAATCATAACTTGTTGCATTTTGAACATTTATAATCTCTGTCAAACGTTCACTCTTCAATTCTTCACTTACATCATCTTCTAGTTTCTTAGAAGCAGTTGTACCCGGTCGTTCGCTATACTTGTACATAAAACTATAGCAATACTTGACTTGTTTTATTAAACTCAAAGTTGCCTTATGGTCTTCATCCGTTTCCGTACAAAATCCAGTGATGATATCACTAGAAATAAAGCAATTTGGCAAAATTCTTTTTATCATTGCTATTCGATCCAGATATTCTTCACGGGAATAATTCCGATTCATTAAATCCAAAACCCGACTGCTTCCGCTTTGAACAGGAAAATGAATATGATTACACAAGTTCTTATGTTTGGCCATGGTATGAACCACCTTGTCTGTAATATCTCTTGGATGACTTGTGCTATAGCGCACACGCATTTTAGGAACGGCTAAGGCCACTTTCTCTATTAAATCAGCAAAGTCTAAGGAAGAGTCTTGTTCCTTAGTTGTAAGCTTCTTAAACTCTTTCTTAGGCCCCCCTCCAAACCAAAGGTAACTATCAACATTTTGGCCTAGCAAAGTGATTTCCTTGTAACCATCTTCATATAAGTCCAAAGCTTCTTTTACAATGCTTTCAGGATCTCGGCTTCGTTCTCTTCCTCTTGTAAATGGAACAACACAAAAGGTGCACATGTTATCGCATCCGCGCATAATGCTTATAAATGCGGTTACTCCATTGCTGTTTAATCGAACTGGGCTTAAATCGGCATAGGTTTCTTCTTTACTCAGAATAACATTTATAGCTCTCGCCCCATCATTTACTTCTTCTATTAACTTGGGTAAATCTCTGTAACTATCAGGCCCAGCGACTAAATCAACTAATTTCTCTTCTTCGAGTAATTGGTCTTTTAATCGTTCTGCCATGCAACCAAGCACGCCTACAATAAGATTTGGTTTCTTTTTTTTGTTCCCTTTTAAGTGGGTTAATCGGTGGCGAATGCGTTGTTCAGCATTATCTCTGATGGCACAGGTGTTTAACAGCACCACATCTGCATCCATTTCATCATCCGTAGTTTTATAACCAGTCTCGGCTAAAATGGAGGCAATTATTTCACTGTCACTAAAATTCATCGCACAACCGTAACTCTCAATGTATAATTTTTTACTCTTCGTAAAAGAGGTATCTAATTTTTTATTTTTTAGTTGATCTAGGATGCTTTCCATTGCGCTTGGCAAAGGTAATTTAATTATGAGTTTGGGATGAAATAAATCTGAAATCTAACTTACATAAATATTCTTTTATTTCTTTTCATACTTAACGATATTGTAGACCAATAGGAATGTGAATTTGCATGTCGTTTCGATTAGAAACAGAAAGATTAATTATTAGGCATTTTAGATTGGAAGATTTAGATGAGCTTTACGATATAGAAAGCGACCCTAAAGTGCATGAATTTATTGAACAAAATCCTATTCTATCAAAAGATGAAATGCATTTGGTGCTTGAACGGAACATTAAAGAGAATAGAATTTATGAGTGGGGAAGATGGGCGGTAGTAAGCAAAGAGACAGGCATTTTAATAGGAGTAGCTGGTATTGTATATCATAAGGTAGGATATGATAATCGAAAAAATTATTACAATTTGGGATATCGGTTCAATTCCCGTTATTGGGGTCAGGGTTTCGCCAGCGAAGCGGTAAAGTGCATTTTAGGTTATGCCTTTATGGAACTCCAAATATCTGAGATTATGGCAACCACAATGATAGAAAACGTACAGTCCATTTCGATTCTCAAAAATATTGGATTTAAAGAAGATAGCCTTTATGATTGGCAAGGAAAGCCGTCTATTTGGTTCATAATAAAAAGAACTGATTTTATTTTATCTTTGTAAATAATGGGATTGGACAAAAAGGAACTGGAAGCATTGGTTAAATTAATGGATGATTCCGACCCAGAAGTTCGAGAAATAGTAAATTCAAAATTAGCAGAGGCAGGAGTTGAAATTGTTCCTGACTTAGAGAAGTTATGGGAAAACTTTCCAGAAGGTGAAGAGGCTATAAAAATTGAAGGTTTAATAACGGACCTTTATGAAAACTATGTAGCCGAAGAACTGAACAATTGGTTTTGGAACGATTCTGAGGATCTGTTTAAGATGCTTGTACTTATTACTCGAATCAAATACCCAAGTTATGATGAAGGTATTGCACTTAGTTATATTGAAAAGCTCAGCACGGATGCTTGGGTTCAATTGTATGCATCTGCTCACCCAACAGATAAAATTCAAGTCTTGAATCATGTTTTCTTTGATCAATATGATTTAAAGGGAGATTCTGAAACCTATAACCATCCAGACAACTCATTTATAAGTCGATTAACAGAAACGCGAAAAGGCAATCCAATCACTTTAAGTAGTTTGTATATTATAGTGGCACATCGATTAGGTTTGCCTGTATTTGGGGTTAACCTACCGCAGCATTTTGTTGTTGCTTATTGCGACCCTGGATTATCTGAGGTAAATGAATATGTAAAGCAAAATAGAATTCTGCACCGCAATCAGTATGGTGAAGTTTTGTTTTATATAAATCCATTCAATAAAGGGAAGGTGTTTTCCAGAGATAATTTGGAATCCTTTCTTAAAACTATAAATGTCAAACCTAGAGATCAATTCTACCAGACCTGTAGCAATAAGGAAATATACCTACGGATTTTACGGAACTTGCATTATTCCATGGGAGAACAAGATGAAATTGAGAAACAACAGTTTATTGAAAGACTTCAGAATCAGTGTAAATAAAAAAGGCGGACCATGTCCTCCTTTTTAGTTAATATTAAAAGTGGTATTTATTTATTTGCTTTAAGATTGATATTAATCTTTATTGTTTTATCAACAGCACCATTCTTCAATGCACTAAGGGCATCTTCAGTCATGTCTTGCTTATCATTATCATAGTTTAAACCCCAATCTAATCGATTGATAGAAACTGATCCTGTTGCTGACATAGAATTTTCTTCAAAACGCACAGTTGCTGGAAAACTAACACTTCTTGTGTTGTCTTTAAGGGTAAGGTTTCCGTTAATTAGATGAGTGTTTTCACCATCTTCTTTTGCTTCGGCTCCTGTTAATTCAAATTTAGCAGTTGAATATTCTTTTACATTAAAAAAGGCAGCTCCGGTTATGTGGCCTATAAAATCACCAGCACCAGTTTCAGGAGTTAGATCTGTCACCGTGATATTATTCATATCCAAGGTGAAATTACCGGCAACAAGTTTCCCATCTTCAACATTTAAAGAACCTTCAGTTAAGCCAATAGACCCATTGTGAGTTGCTCCAATTCCTAATACATGGCCAGCTTCCCAGCCAATAGTACTTGTTGAATCAATCGTGTAAGTTGCAGAACCTTCAGTTGCACTTGCTACTTCTCCGACCTCGCCAGATTTAGCATTTCCGCCACAAGATGCAAACAAAATTGCAACAGATGACATCATTAAAAAATTAGTTAATTTCATTGTATTTTATACTTTGCAAAGATAAGTATCAAAGAGTAGTCATTCCTTACAAAAACTTGAAAGAATTTACCGATCGATACTGGTCCTTAATTAGTAAACTAATTGGCTAAGTATTTTTCACAAAACATACTACCTTTGCGCCTTCATGACCAAACTCAGTGCGGAGCATATTGCGGAGTTAATTGGAGGTAAAGTTAGTGGAGATGCCAATTTAACCATATCCAATGTAGCCAAGCTAGAAGAGGCCACAGCAGAAGACTTATGTTTTTATGCAAATCCAAAATATGAAAGTCAATTATATAAAACAAAATCAAACCTGATTATTGTTCCCGAAGGGTTTTCACCTGCTAAAGAAATGGATGCAACGTTCATTTTGCATGAAAATCCATACTTTGGTTTCTGTTTGATTTTGCAAAAGTATTTTGATCCAAACTTACATGATGAGGGCATAAGCGAATCTGCTTTTATTCATCCATCTGCCATTATAGGAGAAAATGTGAGCATAGGTCATGGAACATATATTGCTGAAAACGCAACCATAGGAGACAATGCAGTGCTTTATCCTCAAGTTTATATTGGCAAAAACGCCAAAGTAGGGAATGAAACTGTTTTGTACCCTGGTGTAAAGCTTTATGCTTTTTGTGAAATAGGAAACTTATGTATAATACATGCCGGAACTGTTATTGGAAGTGATGGATTTGGTTTTGCTCCTTTTGGTAACCAATACTTAAAGATTCCGCAAATTGGTAATGTTGTTATTGGCAATAATGTAGAAACAGGAAGTAATTGTGCCATCGATAGAGCAACAATGGGTAGTACCATTATAAAAGATGGTGTAAAACTAGATAATTTAGTGCAAATAGCACATAACGTTGAAATACAAGAGAATACTGTAATTGCCGGACAAGCAGGTGTAGCGGGAAGTACAATAATTGGCAATAATGTTATGATAGGTGGCCAAGTTGGTGTAACTGGTCATATTCGAGTAGCACCTTATGTTGGAATTGCGGCACAATCTGGAGTTAGTAAAGAAATAAAAGAACCTAAATCTCAATGGATGGGATCACCAGCAATGCCTTTAAAAGATTTCTTTAAAAGCAGTGCTCTCTTTAAAAATTTACCAAAACTAAATAGAGAAATAGGTGAGTTAAAGGATAAACTTAAAGACAATAAAAATTAATGAGTCAATTGAATCAGAAACAATCAACCATAGAAAAAGCAGTGTCAATATCAGGTGTAGGCCTACACACTGGTGAATCTGTGACTTTAACATTTCATCCAGCGGATGAAGATCATGGGTATAAATTTAGAAGAATTGACCTAGAAGGACAACCAATCATTGAAGCGGATTGTGACCTAGTTACAGATACAAGTAGAGGTACTACCTTAGAAAAAGGTGGTGCTAAGGTAAGCACAGTGGAGCATGTTCTTGCAGCCTTAGTTGGCTTGCAAATTGATAATGTTTTGATGGATATAACAGGCAATGAAATGCCTATTATGGATGGCAGTAGTCTGCCATTTGTTAAGTTGCTTCAAAAAACTGGAATTAAAGAACAAGAAGCAGATAGAGACTACTTCGAAATTCCATATAATATTCGCTTTACTGATGAAGAAAATCATGTCGAAATTGTAGCAATGCCAGTTAATGATTATCGTTTAACTGTAATGGTAGACTACAATAGTGCAGTTCTTGGGTCACAGCATGCAAGTATTACAACAATAAATGAATTTGCAGGTGAAATTGCTGAATGCAGAACATTCTGCTTTTTGCATGAACTTGAGTTGCTTTTAGAGCATAGCCTCATTAAAGGTGGTGATTTAAATAATGCGATTGTTGTTGTTGACAAGCCAGTAAGCCAAGACGAATTGGACCGTTTGGCTAAGGTTTTTGATAAACCATCCATTGCCGTAAAACAGAATGGAATATTAAATAATTTAGATTTAAGGCATCAAAATGAACCTGCACGTCATAAACTATTAGATATGGTTGGAGACTTAGCATTAGTTGGCCAGCCAATTAAAGGGCAGATAATGGCTGCTCGTCCAGGACATGCGAGCAATGTTGCTTTTGCTAAGAAAATTAAAGCAGCCATAAAGAAAGAGAAGAAACGGAAACAAGAGGGAAGACCAAATTACGACCCAAGTGAGAAGCCGTTATATTCAACTAAAGATATCATGACAATGCTTCCTCACAAGCATCCATTTCTTTTAGTAGATAAAATTTTAAGCAAAACTGAAACTGAAATAGTTGCGGTTAAGAATGTAACCTATGATCAATACTTTTTCAATGGGCATTTTCCAGAAGAACCACTATTCCCTGGAGTTCTTCAAATAGAAGCAATGGCGCAAGCTGGCGGTGTTTTAATTTTAAGTAGGGTAGAAAATCCGAGTGATTACGCTACATACTTCTTGAAAATTGAGAATGCTAGGTTTAAGGATAAAGTAGTTCCTGGAGATACCTTGGTATTGAAATTAGAATTAATAGAGCCAATACGTCGTGGATTATGTATGATGAGAGGTAGAGCATGGGTTGGTACAAAGCTTGTGTGTGAAGCAGAGATGATGGCGCAAGTTGCCAAAATAAAATAAAAAGAGCTTCTGCTATAAATATGAAAATTATTTGTATATTTGCACCCCTAAAATTAACAAGTTAATACATCATGAACGCCGTAGTACAAGAAATCGCAAATAGCCAATTAAAATCAGATCTTCCTGACTTTAAAGCAGGTGATAGAGTTACAGTTTCCTATAAAATTAAAGAAGGAACTAAAGAAAGAATCCAGCAATTTCAGGGTGATGTGTTGCAAAGAAGAAACAGCGGAATGGCTGAAACATTTACAGTTAGAAAGATTTCTAATGGAATAGGTGTTGAGAGAATCTTTCCTTTAAATAGTCCTATGATTGATAAAATAAAAGTAGACAGAAAAGGTAAAGTAAGAAGAGCTAGAATTTTCTATTTAAGAAAACAAATAGGTAAATCTGCTAGAATTAAAGAAAGAAGAGGATAAGCAATTATCCGAAGACTATAGAAAAAGACCTTGTTTTCAAGGTCTTTTTTTTGTCCTATACTTTTTGAACGTTTCTTAAGTTTTGCTTAAGTTTTTCAAAACCAATTCGCTTAATGGCAGTTTTATCAAAATGTGCATTAAAAACATCTTCAGTCATTTCCATCCATTCGTCATGGCTCCATTGCGTATATTCTTTTTTTGCAAACGCTTCTACTTCTGTAGGCTTGCTAAACTTATTCCAAGGGCAAACATCCTGACAAATATCGCAGCCATAAGCCCAATCGCTTAGCTTTGATTGTAGGGTATTTGGAGTGTTATCATGCAATTCTATAGTTAAGTAACTAATGCATTTATTGCTGTCAACTAGTTGATTGGCTACAATAGCATCTGTTGGACAAGCATCAATGCATGCCGTGCATTCTCCACAATGATCGGTTGTGGTTTGGTCTAGTTCTAAATCTAAATTGCATATAATTTGTGCTATAAAAAAGAATGAACCTTCTTGCTTTCGTATAAGTAATCCATGTTTTCCAATCCAGCCTAAACCAGATTTAGCAGCCCATTGCCTTTCCATTACGGGAGCACTATCTACAAATACTCTTCCTTCAATATCACCTATATTAGCCTTTATCTCAGAGACCATTGTAAATAATTTGTCTTTAATTACTTTGTGATAATCATCTCCCCACGCATATTTAGAAATTTTTGGAGCATTTCCATTGGGTTCATCCTGAGCATAATTTAACAGAAGTGAAATAACTGATTTGGCTCCAGGTACAAGTTTACTAGGGTCTAAACGCTTGTCAAAGTGATTCTCCATGTATTTCATTTTTCCATGGTAGCCATTCGTTAACCATTCGCTAAAATGATTCTCTTCCTCAGCCAAATGTTCAGCTTTGCTAATCCCACATGCAATAAAGCCATGCTTGGTTGCAAGGGATTTAACGAATTCAGTGTTCTTTTGTTTAGTCGTATTGCTCAAACTTGTATTGACGTCTGTTGAAGCCTAAAGCTTTCAGGTTTCTTCGGGTTTCGACGCACATGTTTTGCCAGCCACAAACATAGAACAAGATGTTTGAATTTGATTGCGCAATCTTTTGGTACACGGGATGCACATATCCTTTTAACCCTTCCCAATTGGTTTGGCTAAGTACAGGAAAATAGGAAAACCCAGGATGCTCTTTTTCTAATTCTTTCCAAAGCTGGTGATATAAGATATCTTCTTCCTTTCTATTCCCAAATACTAAGTAAATATTAGGACTTTGTATTTTAGATTTATAGATTGTCTCAATCATACTCTTAAATGGTCCTATCCCAGTTCCAGTGCATATAAAACATAGGTCTTGTTCCAGTTTGTCTGGTAGAATGAAATCTCCTTTGGCTTCAGAAATGTCTAATGAGTCACCAATTCTTTTTTCAAAGAGATCTGGTGTTAAAACTCCTTTGTCATTTAAAGCCACTATAATTTCTACATGTGGTTCTCCACTACAATTTGATAGGGAATAGCTCCGTTCTATTTCATTGTGATGAATTACAATAAATTGTCCTGGTGCAAATAGTATTGCATTTTCTGGTTTTAGAGAAAACTCAAGTACTCTGTGACTGAGTCTCTTAATATTTATTATTTCAGCTTTATGGATAGTTTCCAATTATTGTGATTCCTTCTTGAGTTTGTCTTTGAAAAGTTTCTTGAATTTCTCAACTTTTTCACCAATTACAAATTGGCAATAACTTTGATTTGGGTTATTGGCAAAATAATCTTGATGGTAATCCTCAGCCTTAATGTAGTCCATTAAAGGAAGAATCTCTGTTACAATGCTATCTGGCCACAATTTGGCTTCTTCTGCAGCTTCTTTAGAGGCTAAAGCAATTTCTTTCTGCTGTTCATTTAAATAATAAATTCCACTCCTGTATTGCGTCCCAACATCATTTCCTTGGCGGTTAAGTGTTGTGGGATTGTGTACTCTCCAAAAAACAGTTAATATTTCTTCATAACTAGTTTTACTGGTGTCATAGGTGATTTTCACCCCTTCTACACAACCTGTAAGTCCAGTGCATACTTCTTTATAAGTAGGAGTCTTTACTTTTCCATTGTGGTAACCACTTTCAACGTCTATTATGCCTTCCATTTCTCGGTAGACTGCATCCATACACCAAAAACACCCTCCTGCAATTACTGCTGTATCCATATTTTCTATTATAATTGATTCTTTAGAAATTTCTTGATTTTTTTGAGCCGTGCATGCAAGCAATACGCTAGCAACTAAACTCAGACTTAAGATTCTTTGAAATTTCACCATACAAAGATAACAAGAGAATACCTCTCATTGTTTAACCTAAGTTGGAATAATAGTCATGAATTGGGTTTAAGGTCGGTTAACGGGTGCTATTTTCTCATGAATAAAAGCTACACCAAAACCTACTAAAGCACCTGCTAGTACATCACTCACAAAGTGTTTTCCAGCCTTAACTCTGAGGGCTGCAGTTCCAACAGCCAATCCACTAGCAAGTATTGGCAATAGTTTGTTTTTTGGCTTGCTCAACCACATTGAAGTTGCCAAAGTACTGGTTAAGGAACTATGTCCACTGATAAATGAACGATAGTCATCTTTTATTAATATACTTTTAGTGTAGGCATAAGGTCGCAATCGTTTTACAGAATTTTTAAATGTCTCTGTCACATTATATGTCATCCACAAGTTCTCTGCCATGCGAATAGAATTGTTTGCTCTATTGTTTTTTGGTACTTGAGCTAGAATAAATATTCCAGCAGTAGCGAATGTACTCAATAATGTAGCATCAGAAATGTGCGCTGTTGTTCTATTTAGTTTGAGCTTAACCTGCTTGTCAAGGAAGTTTATTTTAAATTGATTGTGCCCAACTGATTTTAGTTTTGAATAGTGATAAGTATTTCCTGCTGTATGCAATGCATTAATCCCCCAGAAGAATGCTTTTTGCTTATAAACTGTTTGCTGTGCAGAAATATTCCCGAATAAGCAACTCAATAGAAGAACTAGCAAAAAGCCGTCTCTATTCCATATTTTCCTTAACATAATTGGATAAAATTGCATTTCACCAGTCATTTGTGGAATACTTGACGAAAATAGGGTAAAAAAAGCATTCGATTATAGCCCTAGATTTTTAGGCTGCTTGTAAATTTGCAGTATAGATTAAGAAAACCTTAATACAACATTAAATAATAATGATGAACCAAGAAGTAATTGAGCAGATTATAAATAATTCCTCAGAAGTATTTAGTAATCTAAGTACTCAAGAATTAATAGATAAGGCCATAGAGAGAGGCGAAGGGAAGTTAACAGATACAGGAGCACTTGCAGCTGATACTGGAAAATATACAGGTAGAAGCCCAAAAGATAAGTTTGTAGTAAAAGATAGCATAACCGAAAACACGGTTTGGTGGGGACCTGTAAATAATGCTATAAGTGAAGAACACTTTGATGGTCTACTTACTAAAATACTTAGCCACTACAAAAACAAAGATGTGTTTATGCGCAATTGTACTGCCTGTGCAGATGAACGCTATAAATTAAATATCCAAGTTGTTACGGAAGGTGCATACCAAAACTTATTTGCAAAGCATTTATTCATCCTTCCATCAGCAACAGAAATGGATAACTTTAATACAGAATGGGTTATTCTAGCTGCACCTACTTTTAGTGCTGACCCTTCGGTTGATGGAACACGTCAGGGGAATTTTACAGTTGTAAATTTCAAGAAGAAAATGATTTTAATTGGTGGATCTGGTTATACTGGCGAAATCAAAAAAGGAATTTTTGGAGTGCTAAATTATATTTTACCTCAAGAGAAAAATGTTTTAAGTATGCATTGTTCTGCTAATATTGGCAAGGATAATGATACCACAATCTTCTTTGGATTAAGCGGAACGGGTAAAACAACCTTGAGTGCAGACCCTGAGAGAGGTTTAATTGGAGATGATGAACATGGATGGGCAAATGATTCCGTATTCAATTTTGAAGGTGGTTGCTATGCAAAATGCATTGATCTTACCGAGGAAAAAGAACCTCAAATATGGAACGCTATAAAAACAGGTGCTTTAGTTGAGAATGTTCGTTTTTATGAAGGAACAAACAAAGTAGATTATACTGATATTAGTGTAACCGAGAACACAAGAGTAGCCTACCCAATTGAACATATAGATAATGCAGTGAGTCCTTCAATTGGGCCTGCACCAAAAGATATATTCTTTTTAACCTGCGATGCATTTGGAGTATTGCCTCCAATTTCCAAATTGACAAATGAACAAGCGATGTATCACTTTATAAGCGGGTACACTGCGAAAGTAGCAGGAACAGAAGCTGGAGTTACAGAACCTGAAGCTACTTTTAGTGCATGTTTTGGAGAAGCATTTTTAGCTATACATCCGGGTAAATATGCAGAAATGTTAGGAAACAAATTGGCTGGAAATCCAGATGTAAAAGTTTGGTTGATTAATACCGGCTGGACTGGAGGTGCCTATGGCGTAGGTAGTAGAATAAGTCTTAAATATACAAGGGCCATGATTAAGGCCGCCATGAATGGAGACTTAAACAATGCTGAATATGTTTCTCATAAAGTATTTGGCTTGGCTTATCCAACTAGCTGCGAAGGTGTTCCTAGTGAATTGCTGAATGCAAGAGGTACATGGACCAATGCAGAAGATTACGATATTAAAGCAAACAAATTGGCAAACTTGTTTGACAATAATTTTAAAAAGTTTTCAAACGGAGTAGGTGAAGATATTAAAGCAGCGGCTCCTGCTGCTGTGTAATTTCAATTACTTTATATACAAAAAGGAGGAAGCCAAGCTTCCTCCTTTTTTATGTATATCGGTCTATTCACATTATTTCAAAACTCCATATTTTATTTTAGCTATTAGTTTCGAATCTTTGTTCCATGTTTAGAAAGATAGTTATTATTTTTACTATGCTTATGAGCTCAGGTTTGTCTTCACAAACATTAGATAATCCTTGGGCCGTAGATATAAATCTAAATTTTAGAGAATACAATGGTGATTTGGGAAATCAATTTTTGAAATTTAATGATAATAATGCACAAATAGGATTAGGCCTTAACCACTACGTTAAACCATGGCTTAATATTCGGGCTTTTGGGAATTATGGAAAAAGCTTTTACAAAGGCAATAGTCCAGATTCTGGTATCTCAAATACATTAAATATCAGTGCTTTTAATGTTGGACTCCAAGGTCAGTTCAAATTGAACAATGGATTTGTCTTAAAAGAAAATGCAAGGGTAGCACCATATTTGGGACTGGGTTTATCTTATTGGAATTTTAAAAATGAAGATATAGGAAACAGTTCAAAAAATGTATTGGCGCTTGGTGTACCTCTAAGTGCAGGGATAAACTTCAATATTAACCCACGAGTAAATATTAGAGCACAAACTACTTATAATTTGGTTTTTTCAGATAAAATAGACCAATATGCCAAGTCTTCTAATGATAAGCTATTGCAATATTCAATAAGTGTAATTTTTAATTTTGGAAATAGGTCAAAAGCCGCATTAAAGAAGAAAGATTCTGATAAAGATGGTGTTTCTGATAGGATTGACCGTTGCCCAGGAACAAAGATTGGAGTGGCTGTTGATGAGTTTGGGTGCGAGATAATTAGTCTGAAAGCAAACAAAGAGATTAAAGGAATAGTCAATAATTTGCTTTTCGAAACGAATCAGACTGAACTCAAAGAAAGTAGTAAGTAAGAGTTAGATAAAATAGTTGAGATTTTGAAAAGACACACTGATGGGATACTTATCATTGAAGGACACACAGATAATGTGGGTAATCCTGAATACAATCTAAGCTTAAGTAGCCGAAGAGTAGAAAGTGTTCGCAATTATATAATTAGCAAAGGGATAGCCAAGGATAGATTAGTTTCCAAAGGCTATGGTCAGACTTTATCCTTAACATCCAATAAAACGGCAGAAGGCCGAGAACTAAATAGGCGAGTAGAGCTTATTTTAACAAAGTAATTTTATATTTTAGATTGACTCACAGCGCAAGCTGGAGCTTTTCTCTTAGCCACCTTTATAGGAAAATGCTATGTAATCCTTATTATCGTTGCTTGTCTCAACAATACCTGTTATTTTGATCAAATAGATATCAAATTTTAAATCAGATCTGTTGGTTCTAATCATGTAATATTTGCCAATTCCAATATCAGAAATGATTGATACTGAAGCAGCACCCTGTTTTGACCATTCTTTTTCTAAATCCTGTGTAGTATTAGTAAGGTCATAAATGGAGGCAAGTATGGAAACAAATTGGGTTTTGTTTGTTCCTGAGCCCCAAGATTTAGTAAATGTAGAGTCTGGAAAAGGAGTTAAATCTAAAATGTCTTTAAATACATTGTTATCTGTAAACCCTCTTTTTTCAGCAATATTTAAGTCAAAAGCACCTTTAAGTGTATCGTGAAAGTTATAAACCTTTTGACCTGTGGTATCATACTTTAAGGGTCTTAGTTTAGAGGTAACCGAAATGTTAATGGTGTCGCTAGCTGTTTTACCATTATCATCAATAACAGTAAATACATACGTGATATTATCCAAAATGGATCCATCTACCTTCTCATTAGTTTCCCACTCCCCAGTTTTGGCATTTACCGGTAAGGTTTGAACAACTGAGCCCATTCCTGCATTCACAGCTTTAGACAGTGTAATGCTTTTTAAGATATTGTGATTGCTAATTGCAGAAACTTTGAAGCTAATCGTTGAATCTATAGCGATAGCGGAATCAGAACTTATGAATCCTGTGCCTTTCACTATTGTTAAGCTTGGAGAAGGCGCAGAAGACTGCTCTTTGCAAGTGATGAACAGTAGTGATAGTAGCCCTAATAAAAGCAGGTGTTTCATTCGTTCAAAGATACAAAGTGCAATCTTCTTATTATGAATCTCTATATTTTTTTCATAAAAAAAGCCCCAACCAAAAGGTTGAGGCTTTATAATTTATTTAAAGTTTGAAATTATCCTCCTTTATAAGAGAATTCAATGTAGTCTAAATTATCAGAAGTTGTTACATTAACAGTTGTAACTTTAATGATAAAGATATCAAAAGCTACACCAACTTGACCAGTTTTAACTAAGATGTATTCATCTTTAGCTATGTTAGTAACACTAGCAGTAGCTGTTGCTGAAACTTTAGCCCATTCATCTTCTAAATCAGTTGTAGTAGATGCATTAGTGAAAACAGTAGAAGTTACTTTAGCAAACTTACTAGTTCCGTGACCAGAACCCCAAGACTTGCTAAATACAGCACTTGAAGGAGTTAAATCTAATAGATCTTTATACGCAGCTAAATCAGTTGACTTCTTAGTTGTTTCAGTATTTAAATCATAAGCACCTGGTTCAGCACCTTTAATGTTATAAACTTTTTGAGAAGAAACATTGTGATTTAAAGTAGCAGTTGCTGCTCTGATTGTAAGATTAACAGTTTGACTTTTAGATTCTCCATTGTTGTCAACAGCAGTAAATGTATAAGTTAATACATCACCAATTGAACCTGCAATAGTCTGACTAACTTTCCAAGTAACACTTTTTTCACCTACGATTGTATCTTTAACAACACCTGAAGTACCTCCATTAGTTGAAAGACTTAAGCTTACATTTTTGATTTTTTTGTCGCCACTTGTTGCAACAACTTCAAAGTTCACTTTGCTTCCTTTAGGAGCTTGTCCATCTGTAGAAACAAGTCCTGTTCCAGAAGTTAATGCAATGCTTGGAGCTGGTGCGGCATCAGGGTCACCTCCACATGAAGCTAAAAAGCCTAATGCTGGGATTGCTAGTAGAAATAATAATTTTTTCATTTGTTTATACTTAATAATTTTTCAGGTGCAAATATAAGCATTTATGTTCTTATCCAAATATTCAATGCGCCACATTGGCAGATTTGTAAACTATTTATTCCACATGGAAGCAGAACCAATCTAATTACTGTCAGTTCAAGGTAGAAACATGGCAATGGCATAATGATTGAAAAGGATAAAGCTATATGTTCGAATTCGGAAAAAAGCCTCGTGAAATTGAAGAGGACGATTTTATTGAAGAGTTGGTTGGTGATAGCAGTGATTTTATGCCACTGTTTAGCAAGCAAGAAGAAGATGAAATAAATAAATCTAACTTACCTAAAGAATTACCTATCCTGGCTATAAAGAATACGGTATTATTTCCTGGTGTGGTTCTGCCTATAACAATAGGTCGAGATAAAAGTATCCGTTTAATAAAGGAATCACTAAATGGAGATAAAACTATTGGTGTGGTTGCGCAGAAGGACCCTCGAAATGAGGATCCACAACCAACTGACATGTTTGAAGTAGGAACGGTAGCAACAATCTTAAGGAAAGTTCAAATGCCTGATGGAGCAATTACAGTAATTATTCAAGGTAAAAAAAGAATTCAAATCAAGGAGTATATTTCTGTAGATCCTTATATGAAAGCTAAGGTTGCAGAAGTTCCAACAAAACAACCTACCAAAGCTCAAAAGGATGAATTTGAAGCAACTATTGAAAGTTTAAGAGATATTTCACAACAGATTGTAGAACTCTCACCTAATATTCCTTCTGAAGCTTCTGTTGCGTTAAAGAATATTGATAGCCCTTCGTTTCTAGTGCATTTTATTTCGAGCAACCTAAATGTGGGTAGTACTGAAAAACAAGGTATTCTAGAAACTACTGATTTATTTGAACGAGCAACCTTAGTTCTTGGCTTTGTTAGTAAAGAGCTTCATAAGCTGCAGCTTAAATACCAAATTCAAAATAAGGTTAAAACTGATATTGACAAACAACAAAGAGAATACTTCTTGCAGCAGCAAATGCGCGCTATTCAAGAAGAACTAGGTGCAGATAGCCCTGATCTAGAGATTGTTAATTTACGTAAGAAGGGTTCCAAGAAAAAATGGCCAGATGCTGCTTTGAAGCAGTTTAATAAAGAATTAGACAGGTTGCAGCGAATTAATCCTGCTGCACCAGATTATAGTGTTGGACTGAATTATGTTCAGCTAATGCTCGACTTACCCTGGAATGAATACTCCAAGGATAATTTTGACTTAAGTAGGGCACAAAAGATTCTTGACCATGATCATTATGGGTTGGAAAAAATTAAAAAGAGAATTCTTGAATACTTAGCTGTGCTAAAACTAAAAGGAGACATGAAGAGCCCAATAATTTGCTTGTATGGCCCTCCTGGAGTTGGTAAAACTAGTTTAGGGAAAAGCATTGCTAATAGCTTAGCTAGAAAATATGTTCGCATGAGCTTAGGAGGTATGCACGATGAAAGTGAAATAAGAGGTCATAGGAGAACCTATATTGGTGCCATGCCTGGACGTGTAATCCAAAACTTGAAGAAAGTAGGAACTAGTAATCCTGTTTTTGTATTAGACGAAATTGATAAATTAGGTACTGATTTTAGAGGTGATCCAAGTAGTGCATTATTAGAAGTGTTAGATCCAGAGCAGAATTCTACATTCTATGATAATTATTTAGAAATGGATTATGATTTGAGCAAGGTTCTTTTCATTGCTACGGCAAATTCATTACAAACCATTCAACCAGCTTTACTTGATAGGATGGAAATTATTGAAATTACAGGTTATAGCTTGGAAGAGAAAATTGAAATAGCTAAAAAATACTTGGTTCCTAAACAACGAAAGGCTCATGGTTTAAAAGCCAGTCAGTTTAAGCTGAGTAATGATGCATTAGAGCAAATTATTTTTGAATATACGCGTGAAAGTGGTGTAAGAGGTTTAGACAAGAAAATAGCTTCTGTTGCACGATTTGTTGCTACTCGAATTGCAATGGGTGATGCTAAGTCAGTAAACGTTGGGGCCGATAAATTAGAAGAAATATTAGGCGTAGATAAGCTAGAAGCAGAGAATTATGAAAACAATGATACAGCTGGTGTTGCCGTTGGATTAGCTTGGAGCCCAATGGGTGGAAGTGTACTCTATGTAGAAAGCCAATTAAGTAAAGGCAAAGGACAATTTAAGGTAACTGGTCAATTAGGTGATGTAATGAAAGAAAGTGTGAGCTTGGCTCATAGTTTCATGAAAGCTCATGCGGCATATTTAGAAGTTGATGCCAGGGTCTTTGACCATTGGGATTTACATGTTCACTTTCCTGCTGGCTCTATTCCCAAAGATGGGCCTAGTGCTGGTATTACTATTCTCTCTGCTTTAGCTAGTTTATATACGCAAAGAAAAATTAAATCTAAAACTGCCTTTACTGGCGAGATAACCCTAAGGGGGAAGGTTTTACCTGTTGGTGGAATTAAGGAGAAGATTCTTGCTGCAAAAAGGGCTGGGGTAGAGACTATTGTAATGTGTAAGTCTAACCAGAAGGATGTTGAAGATATTAAACCAGATTATATTGAAGGTTTAAGTTTTTATTATGTAGAGAATATGCTGGATGTATTGGATTTTGCATTAACGGATGAAATAGTTGATGAGCCCATTGATGTAAAGAAACCAATTAAAGAGGCTTTGAAGAACACTAAAAAATTAAAAAAGAAAGCTAAAAAAAAATAATTTAGTGACTTCTATTTTTAAGGAAAGATGCAATCTCTAAAAAAGGTTGCATTTTCTCTTTACCCAAATTTAAGCTTTCTAGAATTTCCAAACTTCTTACGTTATAGGAGTCTTGTGCTTCTTTTATCTCAGAATCTAAACCAAGTTTGTGGAAATAGGATTGGGCTTCTTTTACTCTTAATCCTTCATTCTGAATTGCATAAATTTCATCAATATGATTTTCTTTTTCTTTGGCCTTAATGTAAAGCCACATCTTCTTTTTGGCTATAATATCTCCTCCTTCTACTTTTCCTGTTTGTTCTGATGATCCAAAAGTGTCTAACCAGTCATCTTGCATTTGAAACGCCATTCCCATATTTTCTGCAAATTGATACATCTGATTACATGTTTCAATCTTTGCATCTGCAATAGCTGCACCCATATAACAAGAACTCCCTAACAATACAGCAGTTTTTAAACGAATCATTTCCAAGTAGTCTGGCATAGTAATCGTATCCGATTTTTCAAAATTCATGTCCATTTGCTGGCCATCACTAACCTCTTGGGCAGTTTTAAGAAAAACTTTTAGTATATCGGGTCTTTGCCTTTCTAGCATTTGAATGGCTAAAATGAGCATGTTGTCACCTGCAAGAATAGCTGTTGCCAAACCATCCCTAATGTGCACTGTCTGCTTCCCTCTTCGGCTCGTGGCTTCATCCATGATATCGTCATGAACTAAAGTGAAATTATGAAATGTTTCAATAGCATGAGCAACAGGTAATAAATTTGGTGTTGTAGCATCAAACGCCAAACCTGAAGCTAGACTCAGTACGGGTCTAATTCGTTTCCCTCCCAAGTTCATGATATAATTCATGGGCTCATATAAATTCTTTGGTGAACCGCTAAATGGGTTCTGCTCCAAATGAGCTAAATACGTTTTTTGAAGATCTTGTAAATTCATGCTTAGTCCATAAAAACAAAGTCAATCTGCCGAAGGTTTTTATCTGCACGTTTTACTTTTATTGTAATAGGGTCTCCCATTGCGAAAAACCGTTTGGTTCTTTTACCTACCACCTTCTTTTCTTTTTCAATATACATGTAGTTATCACCTTTCATGTCCGTGAGCCTTATCATTCCTTCACAATAATTATCAATTATTTCTGCATAAATACCCCATTCGGTAAGCCCGGTAACTTTTGCTTCAAAAACTTGACCTTGAAACTGTTCCATATATTCGGCCATTTTATACTTGGTAGATGCTCGTTCCGCTTCACTGGCTTTTTGTTCCATATTAGAACTATGCTCAGCCATCTGCTCTATCAGACTTGCACTATATCTTCCTTTTTTGCCGTTTAGGTAGTCAAATAATAAACGATGAACCAGTAAATCTGGGTACCTTCTTATTGGACTAGTGAAATGCGTGTAATATTTAAATGCTAAACCAAAGTGCTCGCTTTTTTGACCCGTGTAAACCGCTTTTGCCATGGATCTAATCGCAGCAGTTTGAAGCATGTTTGCTTCCGGTTTCCCTTCAGTATCAAACATCAATTTATTAATGGTTCTTCTTATGCTTTCCTCAGAACTGGTGTCAATCTTATATCCCCAAAGTGCAGCATATTTGGTTAACTCCATTAGTTTCTCTTGTGGTGGGAAATCATGCGTTCTATAAATAAAGGGAAGTTCAGGCTTTTGCTTGGTCTTGATGAATTTGGCCACTTTTTTATTAGCTAATAGCATAAATTCTTCTACCAGCTTATGGGCATCAAACCTAGTCTTCTTTATAATCTCCAAAGGAAATCCTTCTTCGTCCATTCTAAAACGAATTTCAGATGACTCAAAAGCAATTGCTCCATTGGCAAACCTTTTTTCTTTGAGCTTTTTGGCTAAATCATTACAAATATTCAGTTCTTTTTGGTAATCACCTTCTTTGCTTTCTAAGCGCTGTTGTGCTTCTTCATAGGTATATCTTCTTTGACTATGAATTACTGTTTTTCCAAACCATTCTTTAATTACGTTAGCATCCTTATCCATTTCAAATATGGCAGAAAATGCTAATCGATCTTCATTCGGGCGTAAACTACATAGGTTATTACTCAAATGTTCAGGCAGCATAGGTATGGTTCTATCTGCTAAGTAAACAGAAGTAGCTCTATTTAAAGCTTCCTTGTCCAAAACAGCACCTTCCTTTACAAAATGAGAAACATCAGCAATATGGACACCTAAAGAATAGTTTCCATTGGGCAATGTCTCAAAAGAAATGGCATCATCAAAGTCTTTTGCATCATGCGGATCAATAGTGAATGTTAAGATGTCGCGCATATCGCGGCGTTTCTTAATCTCTTCATTATCTATGGTGTTGGTATATTTTTCTGCTTCTGCAATTACTTCGGCTGGATGTGCTGTTTTAAAGCCATACTCAGCTACTATAGCATGCATCTCTGCATCATTGGTTCCTGCTTTACCCAATATATCTACAATAACTCCTAGAGGATTCTTCTTTTTGGCATCATATTGAGTAATTCTCACAGATGCCTTCATTCCATGCATTTCTGGACGAATACCTTTGCGTATCATGATATCCGTTTGCAGTTCTTTTTTATCCAGTACTAAATAGGCTCTATCTTCAATTACATCTAAGGTTCCAATCCAGGTCTTATCAGTACGTTTAACAAGGTTTGTGATAACTCCTTTGTATAACTCACCTTTAAATGAATAGCTGCATTCTACAATGTCGCCTGGTAAAAAGCCGGCAACATCTTTAAAAGCAATCTTTACATCTTCTCCATTTAGCTCGTCATTGCTTGGAATAACGTAACCAACACCTCTTCTGTTTATATCTAACCTTCCAGTAAGCGTATGTTTAGGTGAGGAATAGATGAAATTGTTTTTTGATTTTTGTTCAATTTTACCCTGTCCCTCCAATGATTTAAGTGCATCCCAAATGCTATCCTTATCAATATTCGCCCCTTTGGGTACTTTTTGGTAGACTTTATGAACATTAGCCGTGCCCTTGTTCAAGTCTTTTACTATGGCTAGGACGATGTCCTCAATAAATTTGCTCAATAGTTTTAATTATTTACTGCAAAGATAAAGTAAAGAAAAAGGGGAGAAGGGTTATACGAAAAGAGTAATCAACTACCCAAACACGGATTAGTAGATGATTTTAAGGTTTGGAATTTTAGAAATATAGATTATTGATTTATAGATTTACTATGGTTGAGTTGAAAAACAAGAGGCAACCTGAATACTTAAAAAAAAAGACTATCAAAAAATGATAGTCTTTTAGAGCAGAAGACGAGATTCGAACTCGCGACCTCCACCTTGGCAAGGTGATGCTCTACCAGCTGAGCTACTTCTGCTTAATGCTGCGCAAAAATAACACAAGCAGTTAAACCTACAACACAAACTATGCTTTTTTTTGAGATTTATTTTTAGCTTGTAAATATCCTTCCAAATAAGTCTTCTTTATAATTCTCCGTACTTTTGCTGTATGTTCTATTTAGGAAAAGCATTTACACTGTTCCTTCATCCTCTCACATGGATGGTGTTATTCTTTATTGTGGCCTTAGCAAGAAAGAAAACAATGCCAAGAAAGGTTTATTACATTTTAGGTTTGCTCATTTTCTTATCAAGTAATAAGGTTTTTGTAAATACAATGGCCCTTAGCTTGGAAAATACTGCTCCTAATGTCGAAAATGAATTGCCAAAAACAGCGGTTGTGCTTGGTGGTTATTGCAGTTGGGACGATACTAGACATACAATAAACTTCTATCCTGCGGCAGATAGGCTGTTTAAAGCCATAGAACTCTATAAAAAGGGCAAGGTGAATACGTTGCTTTTAACAGGAGGCATTGTTTATGAGAGTAAGAAAAGAAAGTCGGAGGCATTGGTGGCTAAGGATTATTTAATGAATCTAGGAATTCCTGAGAAAGATATTATTACTGAACCCAACTCTAAGAGTACGTATGAGAATGCCATTGAAAGTCAAAAAATACTTGGTAAAGTAGGGGAGAAAGGTATTACGCTAATCACTTCTGCTACGCATATGCCAAGAGCAATGGCTTGTTTTAAGAAGCAAGGATTAATAGTAACTCCGTATTCAACAGATTATAAAACAAGTAAATCAAACTCATTTCTTTGGTTTGACTATTTTATTCCAAGTGCTACGGCTTTGGTAACGTTTGATGCTGTAGTAAAAGAATGGTTCGGCCTCTTAGCCTATAAGATTACCGGTAAGATTTAAAGATCTATTTAACTCTAAGTAACTGCCCAATTACGATTGAACTTGTTTTAAGCTTATTTAATCGTTTTATGGCTTCAGGATCAGTATCGTATTTTCTGGCTATGGAGAACAAAGTTTGTCCTGCCTTAACCTTATGAAAAATCCGTTTTTTGCTTTTATGATCTTGGTCCACTTTAGGAATAGATGGTAAGTCTTTTCGTTTATTATCTTTATAAATAGTTATTAGTTGACCTGTTTGTAATTGGTCATTCGGTAAATCATTCCATTTAATAATGTCTTCTTGGCTAACGTCGTATGCAAGGCTTATCCTATATAAGTTTTGGCCTTTTCCAACCTGATGTAAAATGCGTTTTGGTTTATCATCCTCAAAATCTTTATCTTCACCACCCTTGGCAATTTTTATTCCACTAGCATTATAATCGGGTATTATATTGGAAAGGTTCTTAAGAATAACAATGTTATCGTATGCATCTTTAAATGCACTAGATAAGTATTCTTCTTTTCTTTTACAACCTTGTTGGTTTAAGCAAAACCCATTAGCCTGTAAATAGTCCTCACTTTTCCATGCTGCTCCACTATTTCTACCACCACTTGCCGCAAACCAATCTATAAAAGCCATATTGTATTTAAAGCAAATCTCCTTATAGTCATTATTAAATAAAGCTGTTTCATAAATAGGACTGGAATAACGATTTGTTTCTTGAGGCGATATGCAAATAACAGTAGTGTTTGGAGAACGATTTTTTAGTCCTCCAAGAACCCTGTTTATCTCACTTTTTGTTTGGTATATGGTATACCCATGTTTTAAATGTGCATTCCCTGGATCAATAACTAGAAGTTTTGGATTTAAAAAGTTCATATGACGGAGAAACAGACTTTGTTTAAGCATTCCATTAAAAACATCACCTATTATTGGTATTTGATGAACTATCAATGCCGCCTTGTCAGTAGGTTCTAAATAAAGTCCATGGAATGTAAATGATTTTTGATTCGAACTATTTTGTTTGGTGCGTATTTCAATAGAATTAACTGAGCTTTGGTTGATCCTAATTGATATTATATCATTCTTAATATCACTCGCCGTAACGGCATATTGAGTTTTGCCATTTATAATAATTAATATGTCGAAGCTGTTTCGAACATCTTCTGTTAGAATATTTAAATTGTAATTTCCCAAAGGCATTGGGGTTACGTATTCAAATATCAGTTTAGCATCGCGCTGATTTGTATAGGTTAGATATCCACCAATCCCTAGATTTTTCTCTGGCGACAACTCATGATTTAAGATATAATTCCACTTTCCCCTGAATTGACTTTTATAATAGGGTGGGTCTACTCTGTTAGCAACGGAATATGCATTTATGAGTCCAGGAATCACGAAGTCGTGGATGGAGTCGAAACAATTACTTGCTTGGAATTCAAAACCCTGCTTATCGGTAATGTAAACCACATGTTTTACTTTGGTTTGTTGTTCAAAGGTGTCAAAGAAATGGAGCAAGTTCCCCATCTGTTCGTATTGAGTTTTAAGGTATTGAGGTTTAATAGCCCATTGAGCCTGAGCTTGTAGAAAGAACTGCAAAATCATAAAAATGCTATAAGCTCGCTTCATATTACCCTGTGAAAATACAAAAATTAGACCCAAATTGAGTATGATACTATTTCCACAGATGTGGATAGTGAATTAAGACAGTTTTTGTTGTAGCGTTTGATTAACTTTTTTAGGGTTGAGTTGCCCTTTGCCTCGTTTCATACACTCTCCAACGAACAATCCAAGCAGACCTGTTTTTCCACTTTTATATTCTTCAACTTTGCCTGAAAATGCTTCAAGTACTTCATTTACTATCTGTTCCACTAGTTCCGTGTCATTGCTTTGAATGAGCTTAAGAACTTCTGCAGAAGATTTAACTTCCTTAGTAGGGTTTTCAATGAGGAATGGAAATAGCTTTTTGGCTGCAGCGGAATGACTTACCACTTCGGAATCTACCAGTTCAATTATTTCAGCAATTATTTTAGGTGCTAAAGGGAATTGTTCAATTTCAGTAGCAGATTCATTTAAATACCCTTTTATATTTACGGTTAGCCAATTAGATGCTGATTTGTAATTTTTAGTATGTGTAGTCAATTCTTCAAAAAACAAGGCGATTTGTTTTTCGTCAACAAGAACTCCTGCATCATATTCGCTTAATTCAAACTTATTGGTGAATTTGGCATATAGTTCTTCAGGTAAGGGAGGCATTTCCTGCTTTATTTTATTCTTATGCTCCTGTGTAACTATCGTTGGTGGTAAATCTGGCTCTGGAAAGTATCTGTAATCATTTACCATTTCTTTCTTTCGCATGCTAAAAGTCTTGCCTTCCAAAGCATTAAACCCTCTTGTCTCACCGTCAACCAATCCCCCCGAATTAATTAATTCGGTTTGTCTGATTATTTCATGTTCTATGGCACGTTTTACATTACTAATAGAATTCATGTTCTTCACTTCAACCTTTGTCCCAAAAGTGCTTGTTCCTTTGGGCATAACGGATACATTAGCATCGCAACGCAAGCTTCCTTCTTCCATATTGCCATCGCAAATTTCAAGATACCTAACTAGACGTCTTACCTCTGTAACAAAGGCATAGGCTTCATCAGCGTTCTTGATGTCAGGTTCAGTAACAATTTCTACTAAAGGAGTTCCAGCTCGGTTGTAATCAATTAAACTATCAGTTAAGTCTTGATCATGCATACTTTTACCCGTATCCTCTTCCAGATGAATTCGAGTTAACTGAATAGCTTTGGATCCTTCAGATGTTTTTATTATGACACGGCCACCATTACAAATGGGTGTGTCAAATTGTGTTATTTGATACCCTTTTGGTAAATCAGCATAGAAATAATTCTTTCTGGAGTAATGATTGACTTCTCTAATATCGCAATTTAAAGCTAGGCCGAGCTTTATTGCATTGTCTATAGCCATCTCATTGTGCATTGGTAATGTGCCAGGGTGAGCTAAATTTATCACACTTAGTTGAGTATTAGGCATCCCACCATAGGCTGCACTTTCACTCGAAAAAGCTTTAGTTTTTGTCAAAAGCTGGACGTGGATTTCAAGACCTATGACTGCTTCAAATTCAGTGCTCATTTGCCTGCAAAAGTAACACGAAGTACCAATAAAATCTTTATTTTTAAAAGAGAACCAAGTGCTTTAAATTTTTTAACCTATTAGTTTGTAAATTCGTAGCTCATGAGACAATGGCTTTCATATAAATTATTCTCTATAGGTGAGTACTCTATTACTAATGGTGAGGTACTAGGGCTATTCGTATTGTTTGCGTTAGTTTGGTTGATCTTAAAGATTCTAAAATTTGTTTTAAGCAAGATAAAACGATTTGATTCTGGCGGAAAACATGCTGTTTATCAATTAGTACAATATGTAATATTGATCATTTCTATACTTTTATCTTTTGAGATACTAGGGTTCAATTGGAATTTAATTGTTGCCAGTTCGGCTGCATTATTGGTTGGTATTGGTTTGGGTTTGCAAAATTTATTCAATGACTTTATTTCAGGAGTTATTATATTGATTGATGGAACCATTAAGGTTAACCATGTTATTCAGTTCGAGAATGCCACCATTGGTAAAGTGGTCGATATAAAACTAAGAACCACCACTATTATGGATCGAAATGGAATTTATATCGTTGTTCCAAATCGCAAGTTTACTGCGGATAATGTTATTAACTGGACCTTAAGAGAACACTACTCACGGTTTATTGTCAGTGTAGGAGTTGATTATTCTTCAGATTTAGATAAAGTGAAGGAAATTCTTTTATATGCTGCCGAATCGCATAAGGCCTCTGCAAGCATACCAAAACCAATTGTTAGAATATCTGACTTTGCGGACTCATCAATTGCTTTTGAGCTTTTATTTTGGTCTAAAGATATCTTCTACATGGACAACTTTAAGGCTGAGATGCGTTGGCAAATTATTGAGGCATTTAGAAAAGAAGGTGTTACCATACCTTTCCCTCAAAGAACAGTTCATATGAACAGCTCTATAAAATAGTATTATTTGGTATTTTAGATTTTAAAAAGGGTAGAAGGGCCTAAAAGAAAAAGGTCCATCTTGCGATGGACCTTTTTAATACCTTATCGGTAAAAATAGTTAAACTATCTTTACGTTTACTGCATTTAAGCCTTTTTGACCTTCTTCTACGTCATAACTAACTTTATCCCCTTCGTTGATTCTGTCAGTTAAGCCACTTTGGTGTACAAATACATCTTTGCCACCTTCTTCTGGTGTGATAAAACCGAATCCTTTTGATTCGTTAAAAAATTTCACTGTTCCGTTACTCATAATAATATATTAATTAATTAATTTAAGTGGCAAAGGTAGGTCTTTTTATCTTATCTAATTGATTTATGTGGATATATCCCAAAGGTAGTTCAGTATTGCATTGGTTTTATTGTGTAACATGCTTGCTTGCTGTATTTTATGTTGGAAAAAAACCTTAAAAGTTTACTGAGATTTAATTGAAATTTCGCTAATCTGCCATGTGAAATTTGTTCTTTGCAGTACTTCAAATGCGTATTTTTGAGTAATCCATAGAAATTCAATCTTCTAAGTAAGCTATCTGATTATTGCAACCATACCAATAAATATATTAAATTTGGAATATGAGGAATCTAAAATTATTGAATATCATCACCTTAGCACTATTTTCTATTTGCATTGTTAATGATGGATATGCTCAAAGTCTGGATTGGGCTAGAAGTTATGGTAACAGCGGAAATGACGAAGGAAGAGGAATATCTTTAGACCAAAGCGGTAATGTTATCGTAACAGGCACCTTTTCTGGATCAGTGGATTTTGACCCTGGAGCAGGAACCCACAAGCTAAGTTCAAAAGGGAATTTTGATGTTTTTATACAAAAATTAGATGCAAGTGGTAAATTTTTATGGGCTCATTCATTTGGTAGTACAGCTTATGATTATGGTAAAAGCGTTGCAGCTGATAAAGACGGAAATATTTACTTAACAGGTTCATTTAAGGGAAGTACTGACTTTGACCCTGGCTCTGGAACTGCAATCCATGATACAAAAGGTAATTGGGATGTATTTATTGTTAAATTAGGTCCCACCGGTGATTTTAAGTGGGTGAAATGTTTTGGGAGTACGGACTATGATGAAGGCCTTGGACTAACAACTGATTCAAAAGGGAATGCGATTAGAACTGGTGTTTTCACCGGATACAGTGGATTTTGATCCAAGTTCAACAACATTTAATCTTGTTTCGAAAGGCTTGAAGGATGTGTTTATCTTAAAACTAAATGCAAATGGAGAGTTAATATGGGCGAAGTCTATAGGTGGAGTCGAAAGTGATTTTGGCAACGCTGTGGACATAGATCAGGAAGATAATGTCTATACATCTGGTAGCTTTTCTCGAAAAGTGGATTTTAATCCGAATGCTGGAAAAGATGAAATACAGGAAGTTTATAATGGCGATGCATTTGTTCTAAAATTAGATAAGGACGGGGAATATTTATGGGCTAGAACTGTTGGGAGTTTAGGTCCGGAATCTGGAAATGACTTAGTGATAGATAATTCACAGAATGTTATAATTGCTGGTTCCTTTGATGGTACAGCAGATTTTGACCCTGAATCAGGGGTTAAATCTAATACAAATGTTGATAGTGATGACATATTTATTCTGAAACTGGATTCATCGGGTAGTTTGGTTTGGGTCAAAACAGTGGGTGGAGACAAAGCCGAAAAGGCTCTTTCTGTTGCAGTAGACGGATTCGGTAATATTTATACTGCTGGTTTCTTTTGGAGTGAAATGGATTTTAACCTTGGACCTGATTCATTTAAAATTAAGCCAGCAATGTGGGGAGATGGATTTACACTTAAATTAAATTCGAGTAGTGAGTTTCAATGGGTATCGGTGATTAATGGATCAAGAGACGTAGATCAAACAGCAGCGATTGCATCAGACGCAATTGGGAATTCGTATGCAACTGGCCATTTTCAAGGAACAATTGACTTTGACCCAGGAGTGCAGAACAAAGATCTTATTTCGAATGGGAGTAGAGATTGTTTCATACAGAAATTAAAAACAGATAGGCTTGCTACCGAAAAAATAGAAGATTATCAGATCTCCGTATATCCAAATCCGACAAATGATTTAATTTTCTTGGATGTTCCCAAGCATCAAGTTGACCTTAAGTTTAGAATGTTTACTTCCATAGGTAGGCAATTAATGAAAATCGATATTGATTTTGGTAAAAGTTTTGTGGATATTTCAGATTTGCCAAATGGCCTATACTTCGTGTCTTTAGAAGACTTTAACGGAAATGTATTCCATTCTCAAAGGGTTATAAAGCAATAAAACCATTAGTTGTAAGGAATTTAAGATTCCATTGTAGGATTTTTCTAACCGTTTGGCAGGATTTAAAAGCAATCTAGTCTACACCAAGTTTACCCTTGAAACGTACAATTTGTCTTTCTGTTGCTCTTCTTAAGAAGTATTCATCTGTCCCAATTTTATCATAAGACTTTGTGAAAATCTCATTCAACTTAGGGTCGCTGGATAATACATAGGCGAAATTCTTTTGGATGTTAATGTAGAAATACTGATTATCGCCAAACTCCATATACAGGTAAATGTTCTCACCACTTCGTTTGTGTTCAACAAGCATGTTTGCATCTACACTTTTGTGAATCGGGGTTCCATCAAAGTTTATTAGTTCTATAGCATCATTGCAATACATCCCTCTAAGACGACTATCCCATCTAAATTGAGCATTGTTTAGTATCATTTTGTATGCTGACTCATCTTTATCGGCAACTTCACCTTTAAACACTATGTTGTCAATGATTTTCTTAGCATTTTTATCATCTTCAACCATTTCACCTATGGCATCCTTAAAAAAGTCATTGTTAGGTGAAATATCTCCTTTACTTTCTCCTAAAAGCAATTCTTTTAAACGCGCTGTGTAATCTTTTGGCAAAGGAAAGTCCAACATCATGGCCATATTAAAGTTAAAGGCACTATCTCCTGCCAAACGATCAGCGGTACCAGCACTTTTGAATTTGATGATTTTACTTTCTAAACCGAAGTCAAGTAATCCTTCTGCATGTATCGATTTGTCATCTTCATTCAATTGAATGAAATTTCCTTTTATCCCTCCATTTAAGAGTTTGTCTTTATTACCTGCGTAAAAACTACTGGTTTTCTTATCATAATAGAAAATTCCAGTATCATTACTAACGTCTTGATCTGAATACCTTCGTTTCCAACTAAAGAACAAAGGGTAGACATGGCTGCTATCGTTTGCAATAAATAGACCAACATACTGTCGCTTATCTCTAAGATCTCTTGGGTCGCTTACATCAATGATTACATTATTTGGGTCAACTGTATTGTTAAACTTAATCCAGTTAGATGGAATTATAGAATTAAATGAATGTAAGGGTTTAACAAACCCAGTAAATTCTAAATTTTGCTGAGTAGACTTAACATTGGCAATACCCTTGTAGCCAATTTTTAAATCTAATGTAAAGCTATCATTTTCACTTAAGTTCCCTACTCCAGAGATGTAAGCCTTGTCGGCAACTACAACACTATCCAATAGGAATTCTTGTTTTAACCCGTTTCCAGTCGTGTAAACATATTTACCCGTACCCCTAACTTTCCATTTGCCATACACTTTAATTCCTAGATCATATATCTCGTGAAATTTGTCCTTTCTATTGGCAATAAGTTTAGCCTCTTTAAAGGGATCAATAGAACCGTTTTCTCTAATCTTGGCAACTCCACCTTCTTTTAAATAAAGCCTAGAATCTGCTACATCTATGTATGGAATTTCTTCTACTGTGAGGGTGTAATCATTTAAATCATAAATACCTCTTTGGCCTTCAAAAGCTAGGCTGTCTTGAGTTGGATTAGTGGATCTGAACATTGGCTTGGTTCCAGCCATACTTGGCCCCACTTTGGCTGTGATCTTCTTTTTGTCCATATCCCAGTAGTAATCATTTAAGTTGGTAGCAAAAGTGTTGAATGGGAATAAGGTTTCTGCATCTTTATTGTTGTTTCCAAATTTGCCTGTACGTTTGTCAAAATCCATAACTCCATTAATGTTGTTGGATTGAAAGGCAATTTTAGTAGTATCAGCAGTGAAAATTTTAAGCGAAGCAACCTTAGAAGTTGCCTTGTTTGCCGTTAAATCTAATTGACTACTAGAAAGCTTAGCTAGATCCCAAGACAGCACTCCATTTCCACTTAAATGAGAAGGGTTTTGAGTTAAGGTTCCTTCAAAATCATATTGTTGTTTAAATACCTTGATTGGACTAGAACCTTGTGAAATTTTAAATTCATTTTCGTAAGGAGTCCATTCGATAGTTGGTTTATCTGCATTAACATCTGGATATTTGCCATTTTCTGCAATTGCAAAAGTTTTTGCTTGACCAATAGTCTTGTTTGGTAATAAGAGTATTTTTTCAAATTCAGTTACTCCTGACTCATATTCTATAGTTCCGTTCTCTCCAAAAAACCCTTCTTCACTTAGGCTCATGGTCATGTTTCCTCGCCCTTTTCCACCATACATGGGATATCCTCCTGGAGGTGTATGCTTCACAAATCCCAAAGAATAATCTTTTTGTATGGATGCTTTATGCCTGAACTCTGGAAATATATCTGCACTAATAAAGGTCCCGTCAAATTGCAATCCGGCCAAAGAGAAATTATCCAAACTGTCAATTTCGAATGGATCTACCTCAAATTTAAAATTATCTGCAGTATATGCGCCACCATGAATATTTGGCTTGTCATATAATATTTCTGATCCTTTCAAGGAACGGAATATTGGATACTCGGGATAATCTTTAAGTCCACTTTTATTAAATGGTTTATCAATAAGTAAAGTTCCATAAATATTCCTCAAAACAGATTTAATGGCTATATCACCTTTTCCATTTTCTTCTGGAAAATACATACGCATAGAGTCTATCCGCGTATAGTCCATGGTGAATTTTTGATAATTAAAAGTGAATTTTTTACCAAAAAAATCAAATCTACCTGCGGCAACCATGCCTCCAAAATCTATGGTTCGATCTCTTCTGACTTTAACTATTTGGTCTGTAGGAAAAGCCATTACACTTTGTGAGTCCGAGAAATAGAACTTCTGAACCCCCTGAATCGTCATTTCATTGTTCAATAAATTGAGTTTGCCATTTGGCTCGCTTGCAATAGTTGAGCTAAGGCGAATAACATCATAATCACGCACTTTGTTATGACTCTGAACAGCGGCAAATAGTTTAATGTTTAATGTAACGCTGTCTGTTTTAGGGTCGTAAATTAAATATCCTAAATCATGCAATTCAATCATTGGAGTTCTTAAATATGTGGTTCTTGAACCAATGAAATCTGCATAGCCATCAAGGTGAAAAGTTAGTGATTCCCTTTTAAGCTTTCTGGAGTAATAAGCGTTTAATGCCTCTAAAGGGTGCAAGTTTAGGGCTCCCTTGATTCGTGCGTAAAGTATCTCTTTATAAAAACTTTGGGATGCAAATATGGCAGCTTGATCGTTGTTTGTATTGTCAAACTTCATAAATGGGGTTTCAGTTTCCCATAATATCTGATCAACATATATCTCCATTTTGTGAAATTCATCTTGGAATGGTCTTCGTTGAAGTCCCTCATCATTTCTTGACGCAATAAAAAGTTTTTTATCATACTGATAGTTTACAGCGAGACCTGGATGAGTTATTTCTCCTGAGTCCGTATGTATTACTAATGAAGCACTGGGACTTTTAGCGCCACCCTCATTTATTTTAAATTCATCACTTTTGATAGTAACCTTCTTTTTCCCTTTGTAGTAAATATGTATGGTTGTTGGCGAATTATCAGCGGTTTTGGTGATTATTTCGCGGCCTTTCATTGCATATCCACCTTCAAATGTAGCATTGTCTCCAACAAGGCCTTTGATCTCTAAGGTGTTTTTAAATGAATAGAATTGAGGATATACTCCATTTACTACCGAATTGCTATCGTTTGAAAGGGATAGTTTATCTCTAAATCGGCCCATTATTGGCTTACTGAAGTATTTTTCTCGAAATAATTTAACCGTATCAATTGTTAAAGTCGTATTGCTAAGTTTCAATCTATAGTTATCAAATTCAACAAAAGCTTTATCAGATTTTATTACTCTATCAAAATCAATAGAACCCTTGGTACCAGACCATAAGTCTTTATTTGGATAAAATGACCCACTTGTATTATGGATTACAATTGAATCCATAGTTCCAGTTAATTTTAAGTTAACTTCTTTAAAAACTACATGAAACTCATTCCCATCAAATTCGAAATCAAAGTCTAATTTATCAACTGCCCACTTTTCAGTTCTTGTTGAGTAGATAATTCCATCGCTAAAAAGGTCATTTGATATTTCTAAGAAAGAAAGATAACTACGCTTGTTTTTTGCAATAAGTACTGATGAAATACTCTGCCATTGATCGAGGTTTCTGCTTGGTAGTTTATTTCGGGAAAAGGCAGCAATACTGCCCATGAAATGTTCAAAATAAGGTGATGGAGGCAGTTTTTCGCCAACCATGTTATTGCTAATTTTAATTATTGATTCTTTTTGAACTGGGCTGAATTTTCCTTGCTCCCAAGCACTAGTAAATGTTTTTAACTCTCTTAAAAGGTTATCGTTATTCGTTCCTTTGATAAAATTCTTATATTCTTCAATAAAGACAACAGGATCAGTGTTAAAACTTTTTACCTGAGCCTCTGAATCTAAAAAAGTGAATAGAAACCCGAGAATAAGAAGGAGATGAAATTTTATCTTTATCATGTTAAATCGTTTAAACGTACAATACACTATACATAGTATACATACAAAATCATACCAAAAACAACTATTTAGCTGCTTTGTGGATATTTACGAAGTCTCTAGGCTTTAAACTAGCTCCTCCTATTAATCCTCCATCTATATCAGGTTGGCTCAATAATTCTTGTGCGTTTTCAGGTTTCATGGAGCCACCATATAAAATCCGAGTACTTTTTGCCATTTCTTCCGAAAAGTTTTGAGAAACCCAATTTCTAATGTAGGCATGAACTTCTTGAGCTTGTTCTGCACTAGCAGTAACACCAGTACCTATTGCCCAAATAGGCTCATATGCAATAATTAGGTTTTCTTCATTTAAACTTAGTCCAATTAGTGAATCGGCTAATTGTGCAGAAAGTACATCCCATAATTTACCAGACTCTCTTTGTTCCAAACTTTCACCTAAACAAAAAATGGAAACAAGTTCATTCTTTACTGCAGATTCTATTTTTGCTTTTAAATCAGCAGGAGTTTCTTTTTGGTATTGACGTCTTTCACTATGACCAATAATAACATGACTTACACCCACGTGCTTTATCATTTCTGCAGAAACCTCTCCGGTGTAAGCACCACTAGCTTGTGAATGACAATTCTGTGCCCCTATTAAAAGAGTAGAACCCTGAATTAGTTTGCATGCACTTGCAAGTGCTATGTTTGTTGGGCATAATATTACCTCGGCGTCATTGTTTCTCTCATCTCGAATCATTCCTCTTATCTCTGTGATTAGGGCATGACTCTGCTCCAGAGTACAATTCATTTTCCAATTTCCCGCTATGACTTTGGTCCTAGACATTGGAAGCAAAAATAAGGTGATTTAATGTCTGCTTTTACTCAATTCATCCACATCTTTAGCAGAAGTTCCTTCATGTTTTGAGAGTGTTGAGCTACCTCTTTGATGTTTAGGGGAATAGGGACAATGACGACAGCCAGTTCCACAACAAAACCCTCTTTCCACATGGTATTTTTCATTAAAAACCCAGAATCCATTTTCAATATAATAATCTTCGTTTTCTTTAAGCATGTTTTCCAATCTCAAAAAACTTTTGGTCGACATCAATTTTCTTTAAAAAATGCTCCATTCGTTCCTTTTCAGTATCTGAAATTATAATTTGACCAAAACGATTCATCGCAATTAGTTGCATTAACTTTTCTGCTCTTTCTAAGTCTATTTTTTCAAATATATCATCCAATAACAAAATAGGTTTAGATTTTGTTTGCTTGTAGAAATAAGAGAACTGGGCAAGTTTAGCTGCAATTATTACACTTTTGATTTGTCCTTGGCTGCCATATTTCTTCAATGAAAGACCATTAATGCTAAAGTTGAGGTCATCTTTGTGAACCCCTTTTGTTGTCCTTTGGGCTGCGGTATCAGTTCTTAAATTTGTGTTTAAAAGGTCTTTAAAGTTGCTAGAATGCAAATCTGAAATGTATTCTAATCCTACTTCCTCATTGGTGCCAGCCAAAAATGTATAATCTTCATTAAATATGGTATTAAAATTTTTAATGAATGATTTTCGAGTTTCAAAAATATGGTTCCCGTTTTCAATTAAACGAATGTCGTAACTCTCCAATAGTATGGGGTCAATTGAGTTCCCTTCATTTGCTTTTAAAAAAGCATTTCGACTCAAAAGTACTTTCTTATATAAAGATAAATGTTGGAGGTATTTCTTATTAACCTGACTGATGCACAAATCAATAAACCTTCTTCTTTCTTCGCTAGTTCCTAAAATTAGAGATATGTCGTAAGGGGTTATAATTACGGCAGGTATAAAGCCAATGTGATCTATTAAACGTTTGTACTTTTTGCCATTATGACTAATAGTTTTTTTGCCTTTTGTGAATCTTAGAAGTATTTCAGTTTGGTTCTTTGCTCCGTAATTCCCTTTAATAGAGAAGAAGTCTTGTTGGAATCTAACTAATTGACTATCAATTACATTGAAGTAGCTCTTAGCACAAGATAGCATATATATGGCATCCAATAGGTTTGTTTTACCAGTACCATTCTTACCATAGAATCCATTTATGGTGGGACTTAATTTATAATTCCCAGATTCGTGATTCTTAAAGTTAAACAGTTTTAGTTCGGATAATTCCAAGTTGCAAAATTATCTTTTAGCTTGTTATTTAATTAAGATTATAGGAATAGTTAATCACAGATTTTAAGCAATATAAAAGGGCAGATAAATCTGCCCTTTTATTGTTAATTAAAAAAACACTATCTTTTACCAAATAGACCTTTAATGATATTGAAGATACCACCACCAGTACTGCTTTGTTGCTGCTGCTGCTGATTATTATCAGTGTTTCCACCAACTAAAGCTCCAATAATATCAGTTATTTGACTCATGCCACCTTGGCTACTTTCGCTACCACCAGTTAAACTGCCTATGATTCCTGCTATATCGATTCCATTATTTGTAGCTTGATTCGTTTTCACTTTATCATTAAACATATTCATAACTATAGGCAAGATTTTCATCACTAATTTTTGAGTAGTTTGGCTATCCAGTCCTAGTTTGTCCGATAAACTATTCGCCAGGTTAGGCTGAAGCTCATTAACGACAGAGTTTTCTTGGTTTGTTTCTTCACCACTGAATAATTCAGCTATTCCAGAAAAGTTTCCGCTACTAACAAGTCCTGATAATTGTGAAATTATTGTTTCTCCTGCTACTTTTGATACTGCTTCTGAATCTCCATCAAAGTCACTATCTTCTTTTAAGCTCTGGGCTATCTGACCCTGAACACTATTGAGTAATTGATCTAACATATTATTTTATTTTAAAAATGGCAGTTTACAAACTTGCGCTTTAAGTTGTTTACCCCTAACGCTAATAAATATTTCACTTTCTGATTTAGCAAATTCTCTTTTAACATATCCCATGCCAATGGCCTTGCTTAACGAAGGGCTCATAGTTCCACTTGTCACTTCACCAATTTCGTTTCCATCTTCATCCACAATAGGGTAGTGTTGACGAGGAATTCCTCTATCTATCAATTCAAAACCAACTAATCGCTTAGCAGGTTTGTCTGTTTTAATTTTTAAATGGTATTCGCTATTAATAAAAGGATGGTCAAACTTTGTAATCCAACCTAAGCCAGCCTCAATAGGGCTAGTTGAATCATTGATGTCGTTGCCGTACAAACAAAATCCTTTTTCTAGTCTTAAGGTATCTCTGCATCCTAATCCGCAAGGCATTATACCTTCTGGTTCTCCAGCTTGCATCACTTTATCCCATAAGGCCGCGGCATCTTTATTCTGAATGTAGAGTTCGAATCCCCCAGAACCTGTATAACCAGTGTTACTAATTATAACATTTTCAATTCCTGCAAAATTTCCAATTTCAAAATGGTAATATGGAATTTCATCTAGGTTTTGTTCGCACAAACTTTGAAGTACTTGTGTTGCTTTTGGACCTTGAACTGCTAATAGTGCATGTTCATTGCTTAAGTCAGTAACTTTCGCCTCAAATGTATTGTTTGAATTTATCCAATTAAGGTCTTTTTCTAAATTGCTAGCATTAACAACCAACATGTATTTATTATCAGAAATGCGATATAGAAGAGCATCATCTACAATTCCACCCTGATTGTTTGGAAGGCAGGTGTACTGAACTCGTCCATTTTCTAATGTGCTTACATCGTTACTGGTTACCCATTGCAATAAGTCATAAGCCTGAGGTCCTTCTATAAAGAACTCTCCCATATGACTTACATCAAACATTCCTAAAGCATTGCGAACGGCTTTGTGCTCTTCGATTAAGTTGGTGTATAGAATTGGCATAGAAAATCCTGCAAATTCCACCATTTTAGCACCAAGCGATAAATGCGTGTCGTTTAATGGTGTTGTTCTCACGGCTGAAGTGTTAGTCATCTTTTTCTAAAGTAAAAATTTTGGGTTTATGCCATTTCTTGAAGCATATTGGTCATTTCCCTGAGCTCATCTCTATTGCGATCATTTTCGCATCTAGCACACAAACTTAAGAAAAATTCTAAATTCTCTTCTTGAGTTTCTGATTCTTCTAGAAATGCCAATAAAAAGCCTTTATTGCTTTCTATATGTTGCCAAGCAAGTCTTAGTGCTCTTGTAACCAGTGGATCCTCTTCTTTAAGTGCGAATTCCCTAGCTTCTTGTAAATATGGAATTAAGTTAGCCGGTTTAATACCTGACTTGGCTAAATCTGCCAATGCTTTGTCTAATATTTTGTTTGCCTTTTCGGTTTTCATATGAATTGCAAAAATAAGGGTTTGATTGCAATAATTGGGGATTGATTTTTATGAATAGATAACATAGAATCATTTACCTCAAAAGGTAAATGATTCCTGTTTGATTTTTGAAACTAGTATCACCTTTGCTTTCTCTCAGCTTCACGTTTTCACCATTGTCTTTTACTGTTACGGTATAGAAATAAGGTCCATTAGCAAGCATATCGCCATATTGATCCCTTCCATCCCAAGTCCAATCGGTTATATTATTTCCAATATGAATGTTTCCAAGTTCGGCACGAGAAACTTCTTTAATTACTCTACCACTACTGTTTGTTATTTTAATTCTAATATCATCTGGAATATCCTCTCCTGTTAATGTAAATACAAATTTCATCCCACTAGTAACAGGATTAGGGTAAGGATAGAACTGTGTTACGCTTTGATTCTTATCAACATTAAAACTTATAATATATTCTATAGTACCCGCTTTGTTATTGCTTGCATCCTCACTTTGAACTTTTAAAATATAGGTCCCAGTTTGTAGACCTTTAGGATTGTATTCAATCCTAGCTCTATTGTTTTTGTCTATGGCAGGGAAGAATGTTGCTTCTGCACCGAATGGGACTTTGGTAAAGTTGCTTGACCCAGGTTCCTGAATTTCTAGAACTATTTTGCTATCATCCTCTTGCAAAAGAAACTTGTTTTCATCTGTGGATGAAATTAAAATGCTTGGGTTCGCACTTATTAAGTCACCATCCATAATGTGTCTTCCATCAAAAGTCACATCAAGCAGTGGGTTTATATCATCTTTGGCTACGACAAAACTGATTGTATTGGCATTGTTTTGCAAAGTTTTTTCAGGTACTTTTCCCGAAGTGTTTACTCCTATATTAAAGCCATAAATGCCTTCTAAACCAACTGTTTCATGTTTGTAGTCAAAGAAATATGCACTATCTGATTTTAAAGCAGAAATTCTAAAATTCCCTTTATCTATAACTAACCTAGTGTCTTTGTGTACTAATTCATAGTGAAAATCTAAACTATCTCTAAAGTCAACATCGCTAATGTTTCTAAAAGGTACTGTTGTTCTGAAAGTGTCTCCTTCATTTAAACTATCAGAATAAAACCTATATCCATAAGAGGCTAAAGGGAATAATGAACCATCAGGTACTTTGCTATGTGTAACTCGCCAGTTAATCAAATTAGCCGGGGAGTGAGCTCCTCTATCAATAAAATTAGCTTTAAGGCTTATGAATGGGAACTGTTTAGCATTTATATCCCGTAAACTCAGTGGGCTTGTACTGGTAGTTTTAAGAACATACGATTTGCCATCGGAGTTCGTTCCAATCACATTAATCCACATGGTATCATCTTCTAAACCTTGTTTATTAATACTATGGGTAAAGAAAAGATCATAAAGGCTATCCACTGGTCCAATTTTTTCTGAAGTTAAATATCCTGAAAAACCTTCTCCAAGCATAGTAGTCTCTAATTGAGTATAGGTTCCAAATCCAACGGTTTCATCTGCTTTACCTTTTGTCCAACCTTTTTTACCTAATGCCAAATAAACTGCATCTGAACTTCTTCTAGATGCAGAATCCATAACGGAACCGCCTATCCCATGAAGAGCATCCAATACATCTTGTTCCCATAAATTGGCATGGCTTTGGCCATAAGTGAATAATGTTACATATGTACTATCGGGAATGTTACTCATGGTATTAACAAATTTGTCTCTATCCACTTTTCGGTTCATATCCCATCCATAATATATTTGGTAATCTTCGTAATGTTTTTCAATTCCAGTTTTCCATCTACTTCCCCAATATCCTGCTGGTTGTTGGAGTCCAGTGTCAATTGGAATCCTTTCTAACTTTTTTGGATCCCAGAACATGGCTACTAAACCATGCGGCATATAATCACCAATACCATAGTTTAAATCCTGTGAACCAAATCCTTGTGTTTTCACTCCCATTGCAGAGAATCTGCCATATGTAGCATCAATGTAAAGCGTTTTAGCTATTGGAGTAAAATTTATTTTCTTATTTAAGGTGTCTATAGATATTCCCTGTGAACCATTGTTACTGGCAGGTGAGATGAACTGGAACGCATTGTTTTGCATCCAACCTGGAGAGTGATCCTTAATATAAGTAAAACTAGATTGAACCCAATCTCCACCATTCAATACTCCAGTGCTTAACCTGGCTCTCCAAAAATATTCTTGAGTGTCTTTAACCGGATTTAAATCATTTATAGTCCATTCTGCTATCACACCTGCCTGAACAGGTTGTAGTCCATTTACTTTTCTTAGGTAAGGGCTACTAAAGCTTGGGGTAGTATCAATCTCAATAAAAAACCCATAAAGTTCTCTAAATAAATCAGATGGTTGAGCTTTAAGTGTAACTGATGTGGTAGGGATGATATCAAATTTCTTAGGGTACACTAAGTTTATTCCATTTCCTGGAATATTTACATTATACAAAATCGCATTGTTTGCATAATTAAATTCCACGGGTTGTTTTGCTGCATTTATTTCAATATTAAAAATATTTGCCCCTTTAGTTTTAGAGTCCTTACTTTTAATCGTAACATAAAACGTATCGATAAATTTAGTTAACGAAACACGTTTTGAATATTGACGTTTGTTCGTAATATCAAATGTTCTATCTATATCTATGTCAAAATAATCTGCAGTTCCAAAGCCGCTGTTTCTTATGATTACTGCAATAGAAAAGGAATCACTCAGGGCATTGGCGTTTTCGGGATAGATAAATGCACTGGCACTATTTACCGCATAGTCTGGAAGCAATGGGCGATATAGGGGTGTGCTTGGATCACCTTGCAATACTAATTGATGGCAATGTGCTCTATTTAAATCAGACCACGGTCTTTGAAAGTCCTTGATTCCTAAACGAAGAGCATCCCCAATGGCATAGGCTTCTCCAGTTGGATTTTCAAACATATGATGGTAAACATCTTTCATTTGGCCTAAAACAGTGTAAAGTTCAGAAAGTGAACTTTGTGCTATAAAGGCAATGCCTCCTTTGTCTTCTCCTTTAATTATTTTATCAGCAAAGCCCAAAGAATTTGTTTCAATAGCTTTACCTGGGTTTCCGATTTGACAACCATTAAAATAAAAAATTGGGTACTTCCCAACATTCGCATAATCATCTGGATCGCCTATATCAATATCTGTTGTGGAAGAACTACCATGACCCAAGAAGGTTATGTTACCCACTCCACTCGTGTTAATTAATTTTATTGTATTTGCTTTTATTTGTGGGTTATTTGTGCTGGCGGCAGACTTGCTGTATTGGGTTACAACTCCACTAAATGGAGGTTTAATAACATAGGCGTCAGATAAAAGTTTTAGTCGTTTACTAATCAAAGAAGATTGGTTCGCATTGATTCCACCTCCTAATTGCAATACATGTTTTCTCCAATTTGCATAGTTATTGCCATTAGCTAAATACTCTTTCTGTTTTTTTAAGTAGTGTACGATATCTTCTGAATTGTCAGCAGGATACCTTCCCACAGAGATTGCCGGTTCTGATTGTGTGCCATCTAAACCTGCCACCAACATGTTATCGGATGCAGGGAATGACATCATTGGAATGTAGTTTCTATTTAATTGGGCTGCGACACTCTGCTTGTTCCTGCCTCTATTGTATAAAGGCTCAAAGCCCCTTCCTAAAATGAATAGGTATTTTGGTTTAATAGTGGTAGACTTATCTAATAAGTATTTGCAATAATTACGAATTGCTAATGGGTGTTCAATTCCATAACTAAAAGCGTCATAAAGGTTATCATCATACAGTAATCTAACTGGGTTGCTAAATTGAGCTTGTTTGAAATTTACATACTCATCTAATGTTCCTTTTTGGTCCCTTAAGGCAGAATCTGTTATAATTATTAAATCAGTATTGTTTATATGGTCAGAGTAGTTAGGCCAATTTACCAATCTCATTTCTCCAGGTAGAATGATTTTGGTGTCAGTTTTGTCTGTAATAAACATGCGCCCTTTGTTGTTTCTAGCTGGGAGAGTTATGGTAAAATCCCGACCCGCACTATTATATAATGGCTTGTGAAACAGGTTGTTGTCTTCATCAAAAACTAAAGGGTCAGAAAAAGAACCATCTCCATAAGAAGTCCATTTATAGTTGGTTTTAACTGTATTTATATCTTCGAAATAAGCGTATTTAAACGTGTTGTTTAAAGTGTATTTTTTTGGGTATTTTAGAATTAAGTGAGAAAAACCATAACCAGGTCTAAACGATTTTGGATATGTACTTAATGGTGCGTTGTACAATTGTAGTATAATTCCTTTATTGTCAAAGTCAGTTGACTTTAACCCTAAATCTTGTACAACGTGAACATTATATCTTGAAATGGTATCACCAATTCTACGAGCAACAGTACTTCCATTTGGACTAACTTTATAAATTAGCCAATGTGTGTAATATTCGTAATATGCAGCAGTATTTACAGTCCCAACTGTAATTATAGGATCAAACCCTGTTGGTTCAATATCTGGAGCATCAATGGGAATAGACGTCATAGGTTTAGAGCTATCCATGGAATAACCACCTGGAACACTATTGAAAGGGGGTGTTAAAGCTGGACCATAAAAACCTTCGCCCTGGGTGTAGTCACTTAACGATGCTTCTTGTCCACCAAGAAGAACCGACTTTCCTGCGAAATAGATATCATCTCCAAATTGAGTAACAACAGACTCATGAAACTTTTTTGGTGGGTTTAAGCTAGGTGATAGGTTTGTAACATCCTGATAAGTTCTTTGACTACCATTGTCTCGATATGTTAAATAATAAGCTCTAAAATCAGTATATAAGCTTTGTAACATATGTCTTTGAAATTTCTTGTTGTCATATAAGAGACTATCAAACTGCCCATCCTCTTGATGTGTGATAAATTCTATATAATCATCTGGATCCCAAACATTATTACTGTTGACATCAGTAACCAACAAAGGAACTTGCACTCCGTGGCTAAATACTCTGTATTTGCTGAAGGAAACAGATTGTATAGCTGTACCAAGTTTAAATAAACCTCCTTCCACGGTAAAAAAATTGATTCTCACCAATTGTTCTTTATCGTGCTTAAATTTTAAATGAGGTTTTGTAAAGTCAATCCACTCAGCACCATTGATTTGTGCTTGTAAGTTTAAAGAAAAAAGACAAATACATGCCAATAAAACTCTTTTCATATTAATATTGCGCATTCTTGTGATACAAAAATAAAGAATTAAAAACTTTGATTAAGTCATATTAATGCACAATTCCAATGCCATTCTCTGCATTTCACTTCCTATTGGTGTAAAATCTTTTGAGGAATTAGATTCTAGCAGAAACAAAGAGCTGCTAATCAGTACTAAATACTGGATTACCGAAAGCGCCAAAACCCTTCGTAGGTACATAAGTTCTTGTAAGCTAGGCGTGCAAATTGATGAATTGGAAATTGTAGAATGGAACAAGCATGGCGAACAAACCGAGGTGTATAAATTTTTACACAAAAACAATCAATTGGGTAATATAGGCTTGGTGAGTGATGCAGGAATGCCCGGAATTGCTGATCCAGGAGCTTTGGCAATTGCTTGGGCACATCAGAATGGACTTAAAGTAATCCCGATTACTGGTCCATCTAGCATATTTTTAGCAATGGCGGCTTCTGGTTTAAATGGACAGTCATTTAAGTTTAATGGATACTTACCTGTTAAGACACCTGAATTGAAAAAGAAAATGGCTAATATGGTTTCAGATATTAAACGCGATAATACAGCTCAGCTATTTATTGAAACACCTTACAGGAACAAGAATTTATTTGAAGAGTTATTAAATCAAATACCTAATTCCATTGCCCTGTGTTTAGCATTTGATATTCAGGGAGAGCACGAATTTATTGAAACAATGACTTTGACAGAGTGGAAGAAAAAAAATCTAAAATGGCCAAAAGCTCCTTGTGTATTTATATTGGGTAATTTCCTTCAACGGTAAATTAAAGTCACTTACCGAATTATGAGAATCCTTTTTGTAAGTCGGTCTACTTTTGACACTATATGAATTTTATTAAAACCGTATTGGCAACTGCACTGGGTTTCTTTTTAGCAGTAGCAGCTGTTTTTGCATTTATGTTTATCATTATAGCAGTGTCAAGTATTGGATCAGGAAGTTCCGATGCTGTGACTAAAAATGCCGTATTGGAACTAAACTTAGGAATGAATGTAATGGATAGGGCGAATGATGAAAATGCAATGCTTGGATCAATTGTAAATGAAGGAGCCAAGCCCATTGGTTTAGATAAAGTTTTATGGGGTTTTGATAAAGCACAACTGGATGATAAGGTTAAGGGTATTCTTTTAAGAACAGATTTATATTCTGGTGGCTTTTCAACCGCTAAAGAAATACATGATAAAATTCTAGAATTTAGAAAGTCGGGTAAGTTCGTATATGCTTATGGCGAATACTTTACTGAGAAAGGCTATTATATTGCATCAGCTTGTGATAAAGTGTTTCTAAACCCAAAAGGAATAGTAGAATTAAATGGGTTAGCCGCAAATATTGTCATGTACAAAGGTATGCTTGATAAACTAGGTGTTGATGTTGAGGTTTTTAAGGTAGGAACTCATAAGGGTGCTGTAGAGCCTTTTATTAGCGAATCATTAAGTGAAAACAACAGAACGCAGATAAAAGATTATATCACTGGTATAATGGACGTTATGGGTGAAGATATTGCTTCAGCAAGGGGGCTAAATAAAAAAGAAGTATTGCAGAATATTAAAGAGTTTAAGACGCAAAATGCTCAATTAGCTGTAGACTATAAATTTATTGACCAATTAAAGTATGAAGATGAGGTGTTGGCAATCTGCAAGATTATGGCAGGAAACGACAAAGAAGAGTTTACTCCATTTTCGTTTCTGGATTACAGTAGCTCTGGTTTAGATTTTGGTGAAGGTTCTGATAAAATTGCAGTGGTTTTTGCGGAAGGTGAAATTGGAATGGGCAAGGGGGACTTAGAAAAAGGAATTTATAGTGCATCGCTGGTTGAGGAATTGAGAAAAGTAAGAACAGACGATAAGATAAAAGCTTTGGTACTCAGAGTAAACAGTCCTGGAGGAAGTAGCAACGCAAGTGATATTATCAGTCGTGAAATAGAATTGATTAAAGCAAAGAAACCTGTGATAGTTTCATTTGGAAATGTGGCTGCCTCTGGTGGTTATTATATCTCATGTTTAGCCGATAGTATTTTTGCACAAGCTAATACAATTACTGGTTCAATTGGAGTATTTGCTATGGTTCCTAATACAAGTAGGTTATTTAAGGAAAAACTAGGTTTAGATTATGAAACAGTTGAATCCGGTGAGTACTCAGTATTTATGAGACCTGATAAAGGAATGGGGGATAAACAAAAAGCATTCTTTCAAAATACAGTTAATATGATTTATGATGATTTTGTTGGAATTGTTGCCAAGGGAAGAAATATGGATACTGCAGATGTTGCAGCAATTGCGCAAGGACACGTGTATACAGGCGCAAGAGCCAAGGAGCTAGGTTTAATTGATGCTATTGGTGGTTTGCAGGTTGCTATTAAAGCAGCAGCATGGAAGGCAAACTTGAAAGAGTACCGTTTAACTCTAAGACCACATATGAAGAGTGTATTTGAAAAGTTCTTTGGAGGTTCTTCTTCTGTAAAAGCAGAAGTTTTGGTACCTACTTATTTCAAATCAACGTATTCGGAATTAAATAAGATTCAAAATCTTTTAAAGAATCCAAATCAGGGGATAATGATGATGCCCTATTCAATGGAGATTAATTAAGAGAGATAGCACAATAAAAAAGGTGATCCTCCAGTTGGTAGGTCACCTTTTTTATTTATAAATAGGAGTCAGCTTTTGTTTAAGCCATTCTCTTTTCCTTATGTCGTTTAATTTGTTCTTTTAAACTATCAACAGCAGCATCCGCAGCTGCTTCAAATGTTTTTGAATTGGTTTTCATAAAAAGCTTATTATCCTTCAGATTCACAAGTATTTCTACAAATTTATTATCTTTATCGTGGGTGTTTTCTACCTTTAGATAAGTATCTACTGAGATGATTTTATTCTCAAATTTGTTTAATTTTTCAATCTTCTGTGTTACGAAGTCAATTAGCTTTTGGTCTGCTTTAAAGTTTACTGTTTGAAAATTAATCTGCATATATTTTAAAAGGGTTAAAGGGTACAACTATGGTGAGTAGAAAGAGATTCTTACACCGTTCAGATGGAAAGATAGTAAACAAGACTAATATTTCCAAATAAATTCCATGTGAATTTACCTTATATCTCTAGGGTGTAGCTTATGCATTTGCTTGAGCTTTTCTATATTGTTTTTAGTATAAACTTGGGTTGCGGCCAAGCTTGAGTGACCCAATAAATCTTTTATTGCCATAAGGTTTGCCCCATTATTTAAAAGGTGGGTGGCAAAACTATGACGCAACGTATGCGGATTTGTTTTATGCGCAGCACTAAAGAGTTTTAAATAATAATGCACTTTTCGATTTACAAGCATAGGGTAGAAGGGCTTCCCGTTATCTCTTTGGAAAAGGTAGGTTTGAGATTGATTGATATTTTGTAGTGATTCTCCAAGTTCATCATGCAGTGGAATAATTCGCACTTTATTCCGTTTTCCTAAAACTCGGATTTCATTCTTAGCAAGATCAATGTCGCTAATCTTTAAATTAATTAACTCCGAAAGCCTTAAGCCACATGTATATAGCATTAGTAGAAGGAGTTTGTCTTGGTTGCCATTCTCGTGTTCATCCCATGGAAAGTTCTTGAACATATTAAATAAGTCCATGGCGGGGATATCCTTTACAATACGTTTTTCCAGTTTAGGACTCGTGATTTTAGCTAGGGGTTGATTCTCAATTCCCTGAAATTTATTGAGGTATTTAAAATAGCTTCTCAGACTACTTAGCTTGCGATGTATGCTTTTTCCACTTAGCCCGGCTTGGGCTAGCTGTGCTATCCATATGCGGATGTGTTTGGCATTTAAGATTTTCTCATTTGATTTTGCTTTTTGATCCAAGTAAAGATTAAATTGATTAAGATCTGTTAAATAGGCCTGAGTTGTATGCATGCTCATGCGCTTATTCAATTTTAGGTATTGAATAAAATCCTCTATATAATGCAACCCAACCGACATCTTATTTCTATAGAACGAAAGTAGTATGGAAAATAATTCATTGGTGTGTTTTTCATGCACTAATGGAGAAGGTGTATGGAATGGTAGAATTGTGCTATATACAAAAAGCCACCCAGAGGGTGGCTTTTTGACACAACATATGAAAAAACAATACTTATTAGCCTTGGTCAGCAGCTTGCATTTTCTGCTTGTACCGAGCCCGTATTAGTTCCATTCTTCTGCTTACACAAGGTTTTTCAAATGCCTGACGTGCACGAATTTCTTTTATCACTCCTGTTTTATCAAACTTCTTTTTGAATTTGCGTAAGGCTTTCTCTAATGAATCGCTATCTTTTATAGTTACCTGAATCATGGTTTTTAATGGGTTGCAAATATACACCCCTTTTTTAATTTAGCAATACCTTTATTTAATCTTTTAAAATATTTCTAGAGATAACCAATTTCTGTATTTCACTGGTTCCTTCACCTATGGTGCAAAGCTTACAATCTCTGTAGAATTTCTCAACTGGAAAGTCTTTTGTATACCCATATCCTCCAAATATTTGAACAGCTTCAGTTGCACAACGAACACTTACTTCACTAGCATAATACTTGGCCATGGCAGACTCAGTAGTCATTTTTAATCCGCGGTTTTTCATATCGGCTGCCTGTAAGGTTAATAATTCTGCTGCTTCAATTTGTGTAGCCATATCAGCTAGTTTAAAAGCAATAGCCTGAAATTGACTAATTGGTTTACCAAATTGCTCTCTTTCTTTAGAATACTTTACTGAAGCTTCGTAAGCGCCTTTTGCGATACCCAAACTTAAAGCGGCTATAGAAATTCTACCTCCATCCAATACTTTCATGGCTTGAATAAAACCTTCACCTACTTTTCCTAGTAAGTTTTCTTTTGGTATTCTACAATCTTCAAAAACAAGTTCAGCTGTTTCGCTGGCTCGCATTCCTAATTTATTCTCTTTTTTTCCACCAGTAAACCCAGGCGTTCCTCTTTCTACTACAAATGCAGAAATCCCATGACTATCTAATAAATCACCTGTTCGGGCTAGAACTACCGCAACATCACCTGAAATGCCATGTGTTATCCAGTTCTTTGTTCCATTTAGCACCCAAGAATCACCATCTTCTTTAGCCACACATTGCATACGCAAAGCATCGCTTCCTGTATTGGCTTCGGTTAAACCCCATGCTCCAATCCACTCTCCCGAAGCTAATTTAGGTAACCATTTTTTCTTTTGATCTTCATTTCCGAATTGCAAAATATGACCTGTACACAAACTATTATGTGCTGCCATACTCAATCCAATGGATCCACAAACTTTTGCAATTCCTTGAATAGCCTCAACATATTCAACATAACCAAGCCCGCTTCCACCATATTCTGCTGGAACAAGTACACCTAGGAGCCCTAGTTTACCCATCTCCTTGAAGAGTTCTTTGGGGAAAGTTTGTGACTCATCCCATTCCATAATATTCGGACGGATATGGCGTTCTGCAAAGTCAGAAACCATTTGTTGAATCATGTCAGTATTTTCAGTTATTTGATAGTCCATTTTAACGGCTGCAAAGGTAATAAATAAGGCTTAGTTTTTACGTACAATCCATTTCGCAAAATCTTTCCATTTAGGTTTCTTACCATACATCAGAATACCAACCCTATAGATGCGGGCTGACAGCCAAACCATGAATAAAAAAGTGCCTACTAAAATTAAAAATGACGTAAATATTTCTATCCATGAAACACCAAAAGCGGCTCTCGCACACATAACCACTGGTGAGGTAAAAGGAATGTAACTAAATATAGTGGCTACAGTTCCATTTGGATCTTGGAAGACTGCGCTTTGCGCAATTATGAAGCCAAATATTAAGGGCATAGAAACAGGGAACATAAACTGTTGTGCGTCACTATCCTGATTTACAGCTGAGCCTATGGCAGCGAACATACTGCTATAGAGAAGATAACCTCCTACAAAGAAGAGAAGGAATACAGTGATGATTTTGGCAAAGGGTAGTGCCATTACAGATTGCATTATTTCTGGCATTCCACCACTTGTCATTGAACTTGCTACTTCCGTTCCAGCGCCTGCATTTGGCATACTTCCGGCAATTGAAGCGGCGTCTCCAACACTAGCACCAACTATTAAGGTTATTACCGAAATTAAACCGGTTGCTAATACAATCCATAGAATGAACTGAGTTAGTCCAACAGCTGCAACTCCTAGAATTTTACCAAGCATTAAATGAAATGGTTTAACACTGCTTACAATAACCTCAACTATTCTATTCGTTTTTTCTTCTATTGTGCTTCGCATTACCATAGCCCCATAAATAAAAATGAACATGTAGATTATGAATGCCATCATCATACCAACTCCACTTTTTAATCCACTATTGCTACTTTTTAGCTCGCCATCTTTTTTTGCTTCTAATGTTTTAAAGTTAACCTTTGGCTTAATCTCTTTTAACTGAGCATTGGTCACATTAAAAGCTATTAAATTCTGCCGAAAAATATCGTTTGACAAGTAACTTTTTAATTGTTCTGTCTTAGATATGGAGGGTGTTTGGGAACTGATGAACTCTAAACTATCAATAACTTTATTGTTTTTATCTTGTATGTGAAGGAAGGCTAGATACTCATTGTCGATAAGCTCACTCATTGGTGTTTTAGAATCAACTTTAGAAAAAACAAAATTACTAACGGTATCTCCATCTACTTGGTCAGAAAGCACATGGCTCTCATCTAAATATTGGATTTTAGTATAGTTATCTGAGTCTCCACTATTTAATGCTACTAAAACTACTGCTGCATAAAAACCAACAAATATCAATGGTGCTAGAAGCGTCATAACAATAAAGGATTTGTTCTTAACCCGACTTATGTATTCTCGTTTAAAAATTAATTTAATGTTTCTCATCTTTACGAAACTGCTTGTACAAATACTTCATGAATACTTGGTAAATTTTCTCTAAACAGAACCCAATCCGAGTGTTCTTGGGCCTTCTTTATCAATTCTTTTTTATCTGCGTCAGTTTTACAGGATAATTCGTAAATGGTATAGTCTTCCGCATTGCTTCTTTTGTTAATTGCATTTTCTGCAAACCACTCATGACCCGTTTTACCGCTAAATCCAACCTCATAGGTATCTTTGAATTTATCGCGTCTAATGTCGGTAGATTTTCCGCTAATAATAATCTTGCCTTCATGAATAATAGCAAGTTCGTCGCATAGTTCTTCTACATTATCCATGCGATGTGTGCTAAACAAAATGGTGGTTCCGTTTTTGTTCATTTCTAGAACCAATTCTTTAACCAAATCAGCATTTACAGGGTCAAAACCACTAAAGGGTTCGTCCAAAATTAAAAACTTAGGTTGATGAATGACGGTACATAGAAACTGCACTTTCTGTGCCATCCCTTTGCTCAATTCTTCCATCTTTTTTTTCTTCCACTCTGAAATACCTAATCTATCTAACCAATAGCTTGCTCTTTCCATGGCATCTTTCTTTTTAACGCCCTTAATTTCAGCAAAGAAGATTAACTGATCCCAAACCGTCATCTTTTTGTATAAACCTCTTTCCTCAGGCATGTAGCCCATATATTGAGTATGATTTGAATTCAAGAGTTCGCCATTAAAAAGAATCTCACCAGAATCGGGCACAGTAATAGTAGCCAACATACGAATTAAGGTGGTTTTACCAGCACCATTTGGACCTAGAAGTCCATAAACACTACCTTTTGGTATAGTGATATTAATGCTATCATTAACCATTCCTGACTCATATGATTTGCAAATGTTTTTAACCTCTAGCATGAAACAAAGTAATACATGTGTGATAATTTAAATAGAATTCTTTCGATTAGTATAGCAAAAAAAAGGTTTAAGATTTAGCTTTTTGTTTGCGATAAAGATACCTAACACGTCTAAATGTTAAATAAGCAATAACAAGACCTAAAAGCACTTAAACTCATGGTTGAAACAGAGCAATATCAATGGCTAATTTCCATCGTTATCTTTTACTGTTGTTTGGCAGCAAGGTATAGCATGAGAAACTTAATGTTCTCCATTTAGCACAATCGGTGGATATTCCCAATGCAAGAAATTTCTTTGTTCGTTAATATCTCCACTAATGAGGTAATCTCTTAATTCATCTAATTCTTTCTTAAATCTGCAGCAATCGTTATTCTTAATTCCAGAAGTATCTGCATATTTAAGAATGGAATGCATCATTTCAGTTTTATGTTCTCTAAAATGTTCTATGCCTTCATGGCACTTTATACAATTGTTATTGGAATAATCTATTTCTAAAATCAGATTAAAAATGGCCTTAGAAGAATTCTGTTTATCTATCTCAAGGCAAACAGACATAGACTCTTTTTTTATATTTTAGATTTATTCTTGCTGCACTAGGTAAAGATAATAAATCCTATTCCTAAAATAAAGGGAGTATACAGGAGTTTACGTATTCATTTCCTCTCAAAAGTACATTGAAAGAAGCATTAAGCAGGCAATCTAAAATGTATACTTATTTTAATCTTATAAAGATACAGCAGAAAGCGAGATGAACTTTCTTGCTCGTTCGTGCAATTCTTCTTCGGTTAAGCTTGCAATACGTTCAGTACCAAACTTTTCTACACAAAAGCTTGCTGTTGCACTTCCGTAAACAATAGCTCGTTTCATGGTTTCAAAATCATTCGCATCTTGACTAGCCATGTAGCCTAAAAACCCACCGGCAAATGAATCACCTGCACCTGTTGGGTCAAAAACTTCCTCTAATGGAAGGGCAGGGCAGAAGAAAATCTCATCTTTCTGACCAAAAAGCAAAGCACCGTGCTCTCCTTTTTTAATGATTAAAGTTTGTGGACCCATGCTGCGAATCTTGGCAGCGGCTTTAACTAAGCTGTATTCACCACTAAGCTGACGAGCTTCTTCATCATTTATAGTTAATACATCAACCATGGTAATTACTTCTTTTAAATCGTCCATAGCAATATCCATCCAAAAATTCATGGTATCTAAAACCGTAAGTAGAGGCTTCTTTTTTAATCGTTTTAGGGTTGTGATTTGCACAGCAGGAGCAAGATTGCCCAGCATAACATAATCAGGTTCAGCCAAATGGTCTGGAATAATTGGATCAAAATCACCAAGCACATTAAGTTCAGTAATTAAGGTATCTCGGGTATTCATATCCATGTGATACTTCCCACTCCAAAAGAATGATTTTTCACCTTCCTTTATTTGAACACCATCAATATTCACTCCATCGGCCTTTAGTTTATTTAAAAAGTCCATATCAAAATCTTCTCCTACCACAGCTACCAAGCCAATATTTTGGTATTGCTTAGATGCAGCTAAAGAGATGAAACTAGCGCTTCCGCCTACAATTTTTCCTGTTTTTCCGTAAGGAGTTTCAATAGCATCAAATGCCATTGAACCGATGATTAATATGCTCATAAAATTCATTGCAAAAAAAAAGAAAAAAAAGGTTGAAAAGAAATAATTCTTGATTTACTTTTGCACTCCGTTTCGGCGGAAAAGAGATTCCTCAATAGCTCAGTTGGTTAGAGCAACTGACTGTTAATCAGTAGGTCCCTGGTTCGAGTCCAGGTTGGGGAGCTTTTAACAACAAGGGTTTCAGAAATGGAGCCCTTTTTTATTTTACGTATTGTAACACGATTGTTACACAATAGGGAAATAAGAAATCATTTTTTTATAACGATTGGCTTTGAGTCACTAACATCCTTAAAGTGCAAATAGGGTACATTATTCGTGAAATTGGTAGAGGCCAAGCCCTTCAATTTATTCTATGACTTGGATACAATTTGCGTATTCAAATAAATTTGAACTCTCTTTCTTTGTTAAGTTCTCATCAAAAACATACAATTTAAACTTAGATACCTTCTTCTTCTTAAGTGTATCAATTTCCTCATCTGTGAGTCTCATAAACACGCTATATTTGTACGGTGAATATTCTCTTGAAACATAATCCACATTAACCTTGACACCTTTTCTTGTTAACTTTGTTCCATCTTCAAATAAGATAAATATACCTTCACCATCATAAACCACTGTTGGGCCATAGGTCTTAGCTGATAAGTAGTAGGTCGAAACCCCACCTCTACTAATGTCCTTGTAGAACCCCATCTTGTCACTCAGCGGACTATAGATAGTTCTATTACCTTCAAATTCATCTTGCTTTACAGTTATGTTCTTCTTGCATATCTTAGGCAAGTCAATGACTGTAATAGTATCTTCATCAACCTTATCTTTCATATCTACCCAAGTGCCGTCAGGGTTTAATAGTATTGTATCCCCATTCATTCTTACCGCAGTATCCTGCATCTGGGCAAAGCCGCAAAGAGGTAAAATCATCATTAATCCGAATAATATTTTTCTCATATTGGCAAAATTAAACTAAAGTTGTTATTCATTTAACTGATCTGCTCCAAACCTCTCTCATTTGCCAGCTCAGTTTTAGGGGTAATATACAATTTTTCTCTCTGTTATAGTTTTTGCAATTCCATTTTTATACTCTGTCCTTTTAGTCCAATTGCCAATTTGATCATAATTATATTTATAGGTGAACTTTTCATCTAAATTGACATCAAATATGTATCTATTATTTTCAATTTTATTTCCGTTCGTATCATATTTATAAGTGGTCTTTGCGAACAAACTGCCATCTTCGTATGAAATCCTTTCAATTCTATTTCCGTTCGTATCATATTTATAAGTGACCTTCGAGTCTATACTGCCTGATTTGATGTGCATAATCCATTCAATTTCATTTCCGTTCGTATCATATTTAGAAGCGAACCTTGATCGCAATCTTCCATCTGGTTTGTAGCAGGTTGTTTCAACTCTATTTTCGTTTGTATCATATTTATTAGTGTTCTTTGCTAACAAACTGCCATCTGAATTGAAGCTCTTTTCTCCAATTTTATTTCCGTTCGTATCATATTTATAAGTGTACCTTCGGCGCAAACTTCCATCTGAGTCGTATGTATTATTTTCAATTCTATTTCCGTTCGTATCATATTTATAAGTGACCTTCGAGTCTATACTGCCGTCTGAACTGTAATAAATCCTTTCAATTCTATTTCCGTTCGTATCATATTTTATCTGAAAATCCTTATCATATTCTGAATATTTCCGTTTCCCTTTTTTTATATCGTCAAAATAATATTCAACTTCATATGAAAACCGTGTGTGAGATTTAACTTTCCCTCTTAAACCATCTTCTTTCCAGTCATTATCTAATTTGTATGTCATCGAAACCGTAACAACTAAAGTAAGTACAGCTGCCCCAAATAATTTCATCTTGCCTTTGTCTAATTTCTTCATCATTCTTTTTCTTTTTGTCGTTCCTGCATTGCACGCTTTAACTCTTTTAGACTTATTGAAATGTTGCTAATGACCAGTAAAAACTGTCTTATTACAATTGATGACAATAAACAAATCAATGAAGAGAAAAATCCATACCAATTAAAAACAAAAGTATAACCTACCTCATAAGATGGGGAATGAGATTCTTTAACAAATGAAGCTCTACCAAAAACTATTAAGGTTAAGCATATTCCAACTATTAGTATCAATACTCCTAGATTTTTTAGGCCATTTTCGTCTTTAAATTCTTCCATTTTACAATCTCTTTAATAATACGTAATCACTATCAAAATCTTCTACTTTTAAAGTTTGTTTTGATTCACAGCTACCTTTGCTATACTCAACAACTGGTTGTCCAAAACGATTTTCAACACGATTAAAACATCCGTCTTTTTTTAATACAACATAAATTGATTTACCCTTTAATTCTTCATTTGAAAGTTCAAGTCCACAATTGAATGGTATTGTTTTAGAATGTGAAAAATCATTCCCGTAATCAGTGTAATTTCCAAGATAAGAACCGTAATCTTTCCACCGCCTAAATTCATAGGCTAATACTCCCAATTTATTTAACACACCATTCTCCATTTGATAGATCAAAATTGGTGGAAGCTCTGGATTGTTGCCTTCAGATGTTATCGAGACTCTTGCCAAAACATGACTATTGCCTCTTTTGGCATCTCTCAAAAAGTATTGGTGTCCATAGTCGTCAAAAGTCCACCTTTTTCCCGTCCATAATTTATCGAAACGTAAGGACAAGTCACCATACTTTACACTTGTAGTAGGTTTTAACACTTTAAAACCCAGAGCTATTTTCCTCTCCGCTTCGATTCTTTTTTGTCTAATAGTCGCGTCTAATTTCACAAGTTCTTTAGACGCAATTTTAGCGTCATTTGTACCCTCAAAATTTTCTACAATTCCTTGAAACTCTCTAGCAGCATCTTCCAGCAACCCCCTGGAAAGTAGTTTTCTTGCTCTGACAAACCTATTTTCTGCTGTATTCCTAATGGCAGATAATTCTTCCGAACATTTTTCTAACTCAAATTTTGTTTGATTAAGGTCTAACTTTAAATCAGCTATTTGTTTTTTTAGACTCTCCTTCAGAACATCCCATAAATGACAATGACCCAAAAAAGAATACTACTAATGTTAATTTCATTTATCTAATATTCATTTAAATTCTTACAACTGCGCACCAGATTCAATTGTTCCATTGAGTCGAGCTTTATTTGCTATCTCTTATAACTTTTCTATCCACCATTTCACTTACTAATTGAGTTCTGTAATTATCTAATTCGGTTACTTCAGAAGTAGTTAAAATTAATCTTAAAGAGTCTAATTGAGATTGAAGTGGTTCTGCTTTTTTGTCTAATTCTTTTTTGGATATTTGCTTTGTATCTGCTTGTTCCACAAATTCAAAAATTTGTTTTGCAATACTTTTTGCTTCTTTTAATCTTGAAATCTCAATTTTATTAGGTTCAATTGCTTGCTTATTGCTTGAGGATTCATTACAACTTGTCATTGTAATAACTAAGGTGAAAACTGTTGTAAATAATAATATTGCCTTTTTCATATTACAAATAAACACATATTTTAGTCCTAATTGATAATAGGGGACAATGAATCTTGCAAATGCGTTTTTTTTCTGTTTATACTATTTTTGGTTTTAGCAATATTTTAAATTCCTGCATAGGTATGGGAAGTGTAATAGTTTTAAGTTGACTATCATCAGAAACATTTAAACCTACTTCTGTCTCAAACTTACTAATACTCCTAATGTAAATTATTTGCACAGTATTAATCAACATCATCTCATTGTTAATTCTAAAAACATTATGTGTCAAAATTAAGAAAATTAGAATTACCATACATACCTAGAATTAGGTAATTTTTATCTTATCCCTAATGTTGATTATTTACCGAACCCAGCACTTAACATTGATTTCAAGCCTTTCTTCTCTTTTGGGGCTGCCGCAACTCTTGTCCTGGCCGCTGGGGTCATTCCAAACTCAATACTTAGTTTCATTACGTTTTTAATCGCTTCGTTTGAAATCTTTAAATGTACGTTTGGCACTTCTTTCTCTTCCCCCTTATTTCCTACGGCTTCCATTTTAGTCAAGCCTTGTTTTTTAATAATACGTTGACACTCAATATACCTCGCATATTCAATACAGTAACTTACCACCATTTCCAGATCCGTTACCGTTAAAATACCAACATCTTGCAAGCGAGGAATTAACCCATGCCATATTTTAACCTCCGCACCCGTTAAGTTTTCTGGTGCTTCAATATCACTCAATATCAAAACAGGCTGCATCTCGTTTTCAAGTGTTCTGCATTTCTGCAAAGTCCCGTTTAGCTTCTTTATTGCTGTTGGTATCTTTGGTTTTGGCATTTTTTCGGTTGCTATCTAAGGTGTTTTATTTGCCTTCTACCGCACTCTGTGTTTTGATTGTTTTATTTTTATATTGCACATGTGTATATTGCACTCAACAGGCGGTTAATATGCCTCTTACAATAGCGGGTTATACCCCCCTATACGGACAAAACACTAATCACCAACCAAATTTAGGCTTAGAATTAGGCTTTGCTTCCCATATTCTTTCCATACATCCACCAAATACATAAAAATGGTTATTATGAAAAAGCCATTTTTTGCAACCTTTCCTATTATACACATAGGTATCCCAATTAATACGAGATCCATTGTTTTGAGTTGATGTTGAAATCCTAAAAACAAATACCTTATACATTGAATCTTTAATTAATACTTTGTAGCTAAAATTAACTGGATGTAATAAGTGCGGAGGTGTATTAGCCCATCCATTCCATGAATAATCTAACTGATAACCCACCACAACACCATTAGTTCCGCCTACTGTTGCTTTTAATTCTTGTACATACTTAGCAAGTTCAACACTATCTCTGGAAGTATCTGTAAAAGTATAAACCCACATTGTATTTCCGTCCTCTAAATTCCAATTAGTTATACTATCTCCACACGGTGTTGATTTTTGTGCTTTTACGCTTGAAAATAAAAAGAGAAGTAGGAATACTATAACAACTCTCATGATTAAAACAAAAATGTTATCCCAACTTCAGCACCTACTCCGTTCTGTTTGGAATAAAGACCCCCTATATTAAATGCTGCGTGTTCGCCTAGCCTTATGTTAGTACCTAATTGCATGTTCATTTCAAATTGATTGCTCCCCTCATTGCTATTTAGCGACCCTAAACTAGCCCCTAGATAAACCCATTCTGTTGTGTAGCTTAATCCACCTGTCCAGCCAGTAGCGAACTTAGAATCTACTTTATCTTTTAGTAGCCATTGATAAGCGACAGTAAGACCAACTCCATCAGGCAAGAGAGAAAAAGTGTTCTGCACTCGCATCATGTTGTTTTGATAATATCCATATTTAACAGATAGTATGCGCTGGTCTAAAGGTTCAAACGTTTGCCCCTTAGCTATAACAAAAAAAAGCCCCATTAAAGAGCTTAGTACTATTCTCTTCATATTACAAATGTACAATTATGTAATTTACCATGCATACCTAGAATTAGGTAATTTGTGTATTCAAGACCAGTTTCAATTGCTTGATCCTATCAAAATAGGGTATCATAAGCCGATGGCTGTTATTTGCTTTTAATACTGTGAAGTGCCCTTTTAAAAACAAGGAAATATTTGTAATTGTGTTGCCTTGACAAAGATAAACAGGGTTGTTTGGGAGATTAATACTATTAAAATAGTTTTCCAGTTCTGTAATATCATTGACCCAGTTTTTCGACTGATCCCTGCTAGAATGTTTAGGCTTGAATACATTAACATTGAGTACTGGTTCAGCCTGTGAAAAAAAAGTTGTTTTTGGAGCTTCACTTTTTTCACAAGTTGGGGTTTCAATTTGTTCGGGCTTTGGCCTTTCCAATAAACCCTGTTTTCTGAATAGTCGCCAATCCAGTTTTATTAGGTAGTCCGCAATGTCTTTGCCTTGTTTCTTATCCTGTTCAGATGCTAACTGTTCTAATAAGTCCGAAACATTAAAGTAAGTACCTCGCAGCTGCTTTTGTATTTCGGTTGCCTTATTGCTCCATAGTTTAAAGGCTTTACCATCTTTTGATAAATCGGGAAATAAATAAACATTCCTACCATTCAACGCTTTGCATTTGTTGAGATTTAAGCTGCTTAGATTGTAAACTCCCAGCCAAAGTAAGTTTGTTGGCTGTTCGGGGAAACCAAAATACAATGTGCCATAAATTGCCGTTTTAGGGGCTTCAACCAACGCAACAGGGTTGTGTGGGTACTTACTCAAAAGGTGTTCGCCAAACAAGCAGGAAACCTTTGTTTCGTTCATATTGTAGGCTTGCAGCCATTCAGGAAAAGGCTTATTGTTTCGGGTTTGGTGTTTCTCTATTATTGAGTGTAAAAAGTCCGTGCTTGTTGTATGGTTTACTTCATCAAATTGTTTGACTTGTATTGCTCTTACCTTATTGTTTACATCAATAAAAGGAAATGTACTTGCACCTGAACGGTAGCCGTTTTGCACCGTGCCTAAATGATACAATGAAATAACCCTCTCAACATCCTGCACTTCAAAAGGAAAGGCAACCCGTGATAGTAAGTTTTGAATAAATATATTCTGATCATATCCTGCACGTGTTCGGTAGAATACATCATTTGGAATAAAAGTCCTACTGAGCCTTTTTAAGGGCTTCTTTTTTGTTTTTGAACACCGTGGCTTCCATTCTGTTTTATTGCCCTGATCCTGCTCCCAAATAGCTTTTGCATAACCGTCGTTGTAAGGGTTGAGGTAATAACTGCAATTCATTTCACGGTCACACCGTCCATACTGTTGGGGTAAGTATTCGTCTGTTTTTGTATCAATGTATCTTACATAACGCTTCTTTGTACAGTTGGGGCAAAGGTGCTTTTTACTGTCATTCTCAAATATGTATCGGTGGCTATTCGTACTAAACGTACCGTTCGTACCTTGTACGAGTTGTACGAACGGTACGAGGATATTTTGTGACTTATTCATTTGCAGCCCCTCTCTTAATCCATTTGCGTACTGCTCCCTCTGAAACACCAAATTGCTTACCTATTTCGACATTTGACTGTCCTTGCTTTTTCAATTCTAATGCCGCTGCAATTTTATTTTCTATGTCTTTCTCATTTAGTTGCCTGAGGTGTTCCCGTTCTGTTCCAAAGTCTAAAAATTCAAATGAAAGAAAGTTGAAAGGTTTGTCTAATTGGCAAACAATCACGTTTTCAGTATCATAAATCATGGCCGTATTTCTGGCTTTAATTTGTTTTATGTAGCGTATATTTTTATCAATGGTACTTTGCCCTATAGCAAAGCAACTGTCAATAAAATTGTAAAGCATTTTACTGCCTTGTAAATCATTCTGCGTAATAGGCCGACTTAAATCACGTTTAGGAGTATGTGCGAGTGCTAATATTGAAAGGCCATATTTGCTTTTTAAGGCCTTCAAATGCTTCATCAAGGGTAGAGCATCTTTTGCCCGTTCCGCTTCATTTTTGAGGTATGTGATATTGTCTATAATTAATATTTTTGTCCCTGTTTCGATAATACTTTGCTCTAATGATTCATTAAGATAATTTTCAAAGGTGCTTGCAGTAGGTATTTCAGATTCGGGGTCTATTTCAATTCGTTTGAAATTGTCATCAAACAAATAATGATTTTCAAATACCTTTTCAGTTGCACTTTTTACAGAATACCTTGCTTCAAATTGTTTGGCTGAAAGTTCAAAATCAAAGTATAAAACGGACTGTTTTTCTGCTTCCAGCTTAAAGCCCATTATTTGTTTAGCTCTACTTATACTGTCGGCCATCTGTACGGCTAAAATTGACTTTCCTAAATTACTATCGGAAAACAGAATACATATTTCGTTTTCGTGCCATAGTTCGCCAAATAACATTTGAGGAATTGGCGTAGTCTTAGCTTGTTCTAACCATTTGTTGGCTGTCATTACTTTGAATAGTCCATTCTTGGCTTTAGCTGCTTCTGCACCTTCTTGTAAGTCTCGAATATGATCTAACAAAACACCTGGTTTTTCTAAGTCCTCAAATTTTGGATTTATCCTAATAGTTTCCATATTTAGAATAGGTCTAATTGGTTAGATTTATTTGAAATAAACAAATCGGGGTTAGTAGTCACTTTATCAACTAAATAACCTGAACGGCTACATTTAGCCTTTCCAACAATTTGGGCTTTGCCCTGTTTTATCCAGTCATAAATGAGTTGGGTGACCATGTATGTTTGATCGGTAAAACCTATTTCCGTCGCAGCCATTCGCCGACTAATAGGCTTGTCATATAATGCATTAAAAAGCTGTTTGGCGTAATTATTTTTTGTATCTTTGCCTTGTCTTTTATGAGGGTTGTTGTTAGTGTATTCCATTACTTCAACCCTTTTTTATTGTTCGACAAATACGCTTCGGCTTCTGCTTCAATTTCAGCATTTGACTTACGTTTTCCAGCTTTCAGCCAATTATCGACATCAACCTTCAAAAAGTAGATTTTTTTACCTCTTTTGTGATAAGAAGGCGTATCCCCTTTTGAAATTTTACTGTACCAAGTTGACTTTTTACGTTTTTCGGGATCGTACCTAATGAGATCTTCGAGGTCAAGCCATTGTTCAGGCTTTTCTGTTGTTGACTGTTCCTGCTTTTCAATTAACAGGCGTTTGAGTTCGCTGACTTCTTTAAGTAGCTGTGTTACTCCATGTGGTAACGTGTTGTGTGTTAAATTTTGTTCTGTCATTTTACAAATTATTACGTGTTCGGTTTGCAAAACAATGGAACAGGAATACGGGAAAAGCACGGGAAAAGACCGAGATTACGGGTACTTGTATTTACTACTTGATTAACATCATTTTTTTTACTTCTTGATTGAAATCTCTCTGGTTTTTACCAGTTTTCCGTACTTTATAAAAGTTCGGTTCTTTGTCTCCTTTGTATTCTTGAAAGCAACTTTTCCATAAACTAAAAAGGGAAGTATTGCTTTTAACTATATGATCATGAAACTCCGTAGCTCTCAATTCATCAAATAATACTTGAAACGCTATTTGGGTTATGTACTTCTGTACATTTACAAATTTTATAGGTTCTTTTATTTCTGGCAACATAAAATCATTCTCAAAAAAGTGTGTAGTCCATTGAATCAGTTTATTTAAATCGTCTTTACCCAAAATAGGTTTATTATTGCGCGTACTATTACCTAACATAAAACCAAAGTGTTTTTTAATCTTTAAAAAAAGTTCAGATTCATTTTTTTCAGGTGTTGAATTTACAGGATTTTCACGAGTGGTTGATTTATTCACTTGACCACTTTCCTGGTGGGTTAACCAATTCTTAATAGCTTCCTTAATACCTTCAAATTTTATACTCTTATAGTAAATTACCTTATATTTAATTGTACGTATCAGTTCATTTTTCTTTGTGCTAATAGCCAATTGATAATCCAAAAAAGAGTGAATATCAAGAGGATTCATATCACATATTTTTAACTCAAATTCCAAATCGTAGTCAGCTTGGCATGCAACTTTGAGTAACTCTTCTGTATTTTCGTCATAGATGTTTTGATTTCTTAATTCGTATTTGTGAATTTCGATTGTTTTATTTAAGTGGGTTATTGACTTTAAACTTTTTGTGCTAAATATTTCTTTTACTTGACTGACAGCATACATCCCGTCAAATTCAGAATTGAATGGGGTTGATTTTTCCTCATTCTTCTTGACAGACCATAAAAAATGCCTGGTCACTTCACTAAATGGAGTTAGCATTTTTAGCTGATCAACTAATTTCGTACTATTAAATATTACATTTGGATGGTAAGCTGCAAAATATTCCAAGAGCCTACCTCTCAACTCATCTGTTAAGTGCAAGATTTCATGCAAGGAATTTAACTCAACTGAAATTTGTTTGTACTCATTCTTTTTTATTTCACTTTTAGTGACTTCAGTTTGCAAATCTCTAAACGTTTTTTCTATTCGGAGCTGCTCATTCGTTATTTCAAAATAACTATATTTTACCCATGTTTTAAGTGTTTCGGGGTTTTCTATTTCGTTATCCTTAATGTAGTTTACTGCCTTTTTGAGGGCTTTTTCAAGCTTAATAATTACTGAGTCATATTGCTTGTTTCGAAAACCTACATTTTTAAGGAGAATATAAAAATCGCTGTCCATTTGTCTTTTATGTTTTTGTAATAAGTGCGAATGCTAAAAGGTATCAATTAGCCCTTTTAAATCCAGTTGTGAGTACATCTGTTTCTTTTTGTATTTGCTCCTTCTCAAAGCTATCTAAGTAGCTTTCAGTTACATCAACAGAACTATGCCCCAGCAACTCGCTTATCATTTCGATTTTGGACCCACTACGCTTTAAAACAGTAGCAAAACTATGTCGAGCAAAATATGTCGTTACGTTTTTATCAATACCAACCTCAGCAACAATCACTTTCATGTGTGTATTAATGCGTTTTATCAGTTGTTTATGCGTTGCCATTTGCTTTTCTACACTCATGTTTTTCTCAAGGTGGGGGAATATGTAAGCATCCTTTGAAATTGAAGGTTGCCCCCATTGTTTAATAATTTCCCATGTTTCATGTTTCAATGCGACAGAAATATATTTGTTTTCCTCTGTACTCCTTTGCGTTTTCGCACGTTCGTAGGTTAGCATTTGTCCGTCTATGTTTGTCCACTTTAACTGGCAAAAATCCTTTACATTCATTCCATTACACAAATAAAGAAACATCCAATAATCTTTTGCCATTTGACTTGCACTATTCGGTTCAACTTCATAGTTATAAATCTTTGCTATTTCTTCAAGCGTTAGAGCCTTTTTTATATTTTTGCTTTTTGGAATTGAGTATTTCTTTTTCCCAAAAGGGTAAATACTTCTATCTATGTTTTGTTGGTTGTAAATTGCTCTAAGGCTTCTAAGATAAATACCTATTGTTGTAACACTTCTATTGTTAGTCAACATCCAGATTTCATATTTCTTTAAAAGCGATTTTGTAATTTCTGCAAAAGTCAAGTCTTTTTTAAAGGTATTTAAACTGTTCCTAGCACATTCATAACTAAGTGCCGTGCCTAATCTTTCTTCAATTCTTAATTGATTAATGTACTTGTCAAAAGCAAACGAAACACTATCTTGTGTATTACGTTCATCTAAAAAATGTTCCTGGAAGGCATCAAAAGTAAATACCTTTAGATCCTTTATTACTGTTTCTGCTTTATTATAAAAATAGCTAAGTTTTAAATATAGCTCTTTCTGTGGTTGGGTTCTCCTTTTGGCGAACATGACCATTTCAAAAACTTGGGCTTCCAAATCAACTCCAATCGCATAGTATTTTCGTTTTCTATTAAATGTGATTTTAATCTTTACCGAACACTTGCCATTTTGCTTTGGTCTTTTATTATCTAAATAAATACTTGCTTCAGCTATCTTCATAATTGTTACACAATTGTAACACAAATATAACATAACAACACAAATAAAATAGATAACAACAATAAATAGAAGTCAACAAAACCTCGTACTTGTCGACATTATCATTGAATATACACTCCTTTGTTATGCTATTGTTATGTGATTAGCAACTGACTGTTAATCAGTAGGTCCCTGGTTCGAGTCCAGGTTGGGGAGCTTTTTAAACAAAAAAAGGGTAACGAAAGTTATCCTTTTTTTATGCCTTAGGTTTTCAATTTGGATATGATATTTTCATTGTCCCCTCCAATTTAATGCATTAAAGATATTAGAACTAGCAAATTCTAATCTGTTGTATATTGCAAATAGTATAATATATATATGAAAACACTTAGTGCTTCAAAAAGAAATGAGAAGCGTGGAAACATTATTGAGAATCATATTGAATTTTCTTGGGACTCAGTAGATTTAATTGCTGCAAACCCAGAAAGGAAAAAAGGCGTTTACTCATTCACAAATTGCAGTATTGGTTCTTTTGAAGCGAGAAGCCCAATACCTGATGGACCTGTTGGTGTAATATTATCTTTTACAAACTGTGTGCTTGGATTGCTTGATCTAACTAATATTTCAATTTCAAATTTTGAGCTAAAGTTGAATAATTGTGTAGTTAAGACAATCTCATCCAATCCCAAGCTTGATACACTTTATATTAGAAATTGCTTATTTCTTGATGAGGTAAGATTGGAGAACATTCCTAAGATTGATTTGAATTATGCCATGAGTGTTGAACTTAGTGAATTTGTTTACAACAATCTTCCGGATCTAAGCAAATACAATACACCGGATCGATCGGCATTTTTCTTTATTAGTAATCCTAAGGAATTATTGCTAAAAGGTAATTTAAATGATACTAAGAAAAAGACATATTGTCCTCAGTTTAGTTATCAAGGTGCTAAAATAATACCAGCAGGTTTATCTATAGTAAACCAGTTTAATGGTAATTCTTCAAAACATAAAATTGATATATCCAATGCATTTGTTAATAGGATAGAATTTCAAGGAGATGCGGATATTGAAATTGAAGTTTCAAGTATATATGTTCGAAATATGTCCTTTTTTGATTTTAGAAATAATAAAAAGTCAAAGTTTGTTGGAGTTGAATGTAATACTATGGTGGGAATTCGTTCATCTCTTGAATTTCATAATTCATCTCTAGATAATTTCAATCTTGAACTTTTTAATTTTGGAAGTTTCCCCTTATTGAACTTTAATAAAACAACACTAGGGAATTGTGTTTTAAGGTCATGTCAATTTCCAGACAAATTAAAAAACTTTAGAAAAATAATTATTTGTCCAATTACGGTTGGACATCATAAGTCTAAGAATGACGGGCTAATACGTTATTACTTATTTTTAGAATTTAAGGCTAAAATGGAGGAAAGTGGGAATAGGTATGAAGTATTACGTTTGCAGGCTGCAGCAAACGATGCTTTATATAATGTGGAAAATCTAAGTACTTCAGATACAGTAATTCTATTTCTTAACGGATTTACAAATAAACATGGATTGTCCCTAGGACGCCCATTTTGTCTGTTTTTTGCTTCAGGTGCCCTGTTTTATATAATGTATCTTTATTCTCATGATATGCTATATTGGTCATTTGAGATTGATTGGCATTTAGTGTGGAATTACTTTTCATTTATAGATGTAACTCATAAGAAAGACTTCCTCGTGTCCAAATCTATGCTTCAATCCTGTTCTATTCCTATTGACTTTGTAGGAAAGTTATTTGGTGGATATTTTATTTATCAATTTATAGCAGTATTTAGAAAGTATGGAAAGAAGTAAATTATGCACTTAGTAAACTGTGGTTCAACTATTGTCTAAATTGAATTTGCATAAAAGCTCAAGAAGCTGTCATGATTTTATAAACATGGCAGCTTCTTCTTTGACCTAATTGACAATATAAATCTAATGTGTAATCTGGATTTTATGCGTACTCAACCCATTTTCTGAATTAACAAGCAATACATACATGCCATTATTTAATTGGCCCATATCAATGGATTGCTTTGGATTATCAATATTCATAACCATTTGACCTAAAGCATTAAACACATAAACATTGGTCAAACTACTCATTCCTTCAATAAATACTTTTCCGTTACTTGGGTTTGGAAATACATTAAGCATTGAACTACTTGTTTCATAAATACTTGAAGTAACAGGATTGCATTTTAAACTGAATTTGGCTACTAAATCTATTTTAGTCCAAGTTGAATCACTATAGGCAACATCGTCTACTTGTATACAGGTTAAATTCGCATTCGTTTCAGTATTGAATTGCCATCCAGCCATTTTTGTGTTATTACCATTAGCCACATTTAAATATTGCAAGTCACAGTTATACGTCCATAAATTAGTTAAACTTGAATTGGTGCTTAAATCAAGACTCTTAAGGTTCTTATTGGTATAAGATATTATTTTAGCTAGAGCAGTGGCACCGGTAGTTTTTAAACTTGTTAATTGGTTGGTGTGGCATAAAAGTTCGGTTAGTTTAGTTGCACCACTAAGATCAAGGCTTGTTAATCCATTATTGTAGCATCTTAAACTGGTTAAAACATCCAAAGATCCAATTTTTAAATCGTTGATGCTATTATAGTAGCAATGAATGCTAGTTAATTTTGTGTTCTTGCTTAAATCCAACGTCTTAATGCTATTTTTAAAACAAATTAAAGTAGTGAGTTCAGTGTTTTTTGAGACATCTAAACTAGACAATCCATTAGCATTTACTTCGAGCTTGGTAATTGCAGTAAAAGCCTCTAAGCCTGTTAAGTCAACTCCTTGGTTAGCATAGTTTTTATAACTAATTGTTCTAGTATATGCACTAGCTTCGCTTACTTGGATTTCACCATCTTTGTCTTTATCTAATTGGTGAATTTTTAATAAATAAGCTTTAAACCCTGCATCGGGGATGTTTACAATTTGAGCTGTTGCTGATACAGAAACAATGGCAATGAGTACTGATAGTAAATTCTTTTTCATGTTTCAAAAGTATTGGGTTGTTAAAATCTTTACCATACGTATAATAACGTATTTTAATGCGTGAACCTACGTAGGTTCTTTTTTGAATTCCTTATGTTAAAAGGAGCTATGGCTTTAACAATGACAAATACAAAGGCGTGGTATTATCAATTAATTCCCAGGTTGCTTCCGCACTATTTCTAATGCGCAAGGTTGGGTTTAATAAATTGCTGACCAGGCCAGCATCTGTTGTTTTAAAGTCCTCGTTCGGATTACGGAGTTTAATGTTTCTACGTAGAATTCTTCTCAGTTCGATAGATACAATTCGCTTATCCATTATCTTTTTCCTTAGCTCCTCATTGTATTTAGTGATTGCTATATTTGGATCGATTCCATTCGGTTTGTGGACAGCTTCCTCAGCAATTAACCCAAGTTCTGGGTGTGCTTTTGAAACAAAGAGTCTTCCTACTCTTCTGCCTTCTCCCACATTCTTTAAATCAATTTTTATCTTTTTATCACCTTCGGTTCTTACGATTAATGTGTTCGATTTTTTCTGAACATTCTCAATGGATATTTGTATTGGACTCAAGAATAAGCTTTCTACCGATTTAATACCCTTGCCAAGCATTTTCTTTGCAAGTTTTCTAACGATCATTGGCAGTACTTTTACAATTCCGAAGGTTAAGCTTACAGGGCTGAGCAGTGTGGCTATTCCTGTGTACTTTAGCGTTTTTAGATAGCCTGGTGAAATCAGTGAAACGATCCGTGTTACTCCATTATCGGAGAGCCCTAGCAAATCCTTGGAATATCGATTATGTTGAAAAAAGTTAACCTGATTTAGCCTTGATTCAACATCTTTTAAGACACTTTTTACTTTGGTTATTTCTAAATAGGGTTCATAGCCTTCCCTTATTTTATCATAGGCTAGCGTTTTTATAGCACTATATTTTCCATATTCAAAGGCATATTCTCTAGACTTTTCAGAAGAGAAGCCTGCAAATGCTTCTATCTCTGATCCTGGCAAATCTATCAAATTATGATCTGAATCTATTGGTAGAATTGGAATCCGCTTGGCTTCGGGATATTTCCCCAAAGTTTTTAGCGTTAATTCTGTGAATATCAACAAAACCGCTTGAAAAAATCTATTTCTGTCAGAATATGAGCTTAGTTGTAAGAGTTCAAACATTTTTTCACGCTTACCTTCCTCTATAACATTCTTTTGTTCTTCAGTTTTCTTCTTATCCTCGTCACTCCATTCTAAAATACCTTCTAATTCTTTTAATACAGCGGAACTAATTGTATCTTCATTCAATATGGTAGGAAGAACAAGCGCATCAATCTTTTCTAAATCATTAGCCGTTAAAACATCTTCTATGCTTTTGTTTTTAAAAGATTTTATTTCATAGATGTTTTCCATCTCTGAATTATCCATCTCAATAACCTTGTTGATTTTTACTTCTTCATTAATTTCTTTTAATTTTTTATTAAAGTACTTAATAATAGAATCAGAGCTTAATGAAATGCTGTCATTTGCTACCTTCTGCTGAATCTTCTTTAGCACTATCGCTACAAAAGATGTGCTAAAGATTGTGTGGAGATTTTGGGTTTGAGCATAAAATGAGACAAGATCATCTTTAAGTTTAAAATTCTGTAATATCTCTGATATCTTGCCTTGTTCCTTAACATTGGCTTGATTCCTCAAAATTGAAATTAAACTAGATGCACTACTAGTAAATTTACCGAGCTCTTCTTTTTCCGAAGACAGTGAGGCTATGGATAAGGGCTTATTCGTTTCCTTTCTTACAATTGGATCAACAAACAAAATTATTCTATCACTATTCGTATCAGAACTCTAAAAATCGTGGAAAGCACCAATCTTAAAGGCCTCCTTAATGGGTTCATTGTTAAAAGTTCCACCGTCTACATAGGCAAAATTATTTGTGGCTCTGCCATCGGTAAAAGGCCAACCTTTTAAATATTCTTCTTCATATCGTTCAAGAATTACTGGGTCAAATGCTATTGGGAATGCTCCACAAGCCATAACTGTTGCAGTTAATACCGACCAACTTTTAGGCTCACTCAAAGACATTTCCATTGGATTGCTGGCATCAGTGCTATTTGGTTTAAACACCAACCAATTGTCCAAGCTTTTCTTTTTAGTTCCATCAAAAATGAAATCTATAACGCGTAATTCTGTATGATTAAAGGATGCGGTAGAGTTTAATGCGTTCTCCTCAATGTGATTGCAATCTTCATCATGATCCGTTGATGCAATAATTGTTGGCATGGGTGATGCATTGGTAATAGAACAGGCAAAAACAATCCTTTTATTATCCAAAACCCTGATTTTTTCCTGGGAAACATTTTGTTTGCCGACTATATAGGTTTTTGCAATATCTAAAAGAGAATTTCTATCCAATAAGCCAAATGATCCATCCACATTGTATTGATAGTTTTTATCTATGGTTTTCCCAAATAATCGTTCAATGGTTAATTCCTTAACCCAAATCTGCTCTTGTACCTTTTCAGCAACTTCAAGCGCAATTAGATCTTCCTTTTTAGTTTCTGGTATATTTCCATATTTAGAAGTTAAATCTTTTAAAACAGTATCTTTAGTTATGGGTTCTCTACCTGGTACTTTATTTAGAATATCAATCATTACCTCATAGTCCATCAAGGTTTTGATCATAATTGATAATGCCATTGCACCAGCACTAGCGCCACTTGCTCCATCTACTATTACTTTGTCATATGGCTTTCCATCTTCATCTTTTCCAAATAAAATGAGAAGCTTTAAACTCTCGGTAAGAGCAGCACCTGAAAACGATCCCAAGGAAACACCACCCCCCATTGCGAGACAAACTTTTAATGTTCTTTTCATAACTTTTTATTCGTATGCTAATATTTAGCAAGTTAAAAAAGTATCGGGAACAAAAAAAATACCTAGTATTAGGTAATTTTAAGTTTATTAATAGGCAGATTTGAGCATAGGATTATTGTAAGCCTCAAAGCATTTGAGAAATCAACTACAGGGCAGTTCAACTTTAATATAAATACTACACGTTCCTTTCCAAATACTTTATGATTTGGAGTGCTACGTTCTTCTTTGTTGCAGTTTCTATTCCTTCTAATCCTGGAGATGAATTTACTTCTAGAACCAAAGGTCCATTTGAAGATTGCAACATATCTACACCAGCAACACCTAAGCTCATGGCTTTGGTTGCTTTAAGTGCTGTAAGTTCTTCTTCATCAGAAAGTTCTATAACACTAGCGCTTCCGCCACGGTGTAAATTTGATCTAAATTCACCTTCTTTTCCTTGTCGTTTCATAGCTCCAACAACTACACCATCTACAACAAATACGCGAATATCAGCACCACCGGATTCTTTAATAAAGGATTGTGCAATTACCCTGGCTTTTAAACCATTAAATGCCTCTATTACAGAACTTGCCGCATTATTAGTTTCTGCCAATACAACACCTAGTCCTTGAGTTCCCTCCAATAGTTTTAACACCAATGGGGCACCACCTACAGATTCTATTACATGGTCTACATCTTTTGAATAGTTCGTAAATACTGTTTTAGGCAAGCCAACACCTGCTCTTGCCAATATTTGCAAACTTCTAAGCTTATCTCTGGACCTTATTAATGCTTGAGATTCTACGGCAGAGAATGTATTCATCATTTCAAATTGCCTTACCACCGCTGTGCCATAATATGTTACCGAAGCACCAATACGAGGTATAATAGCATCTACATTTTCGAGGTAAGCACCATTGTAAAAGATTCGTGGATTCTTCTTTTCAAGTTCAATAATGCATTTTGAATGATCGACAACCCTAACTTCATGCTTTCTTTTTTTAGCGGCTTCTAAAAGTCTTCTAGTAGAGTATAAGTCTGGATTTCGAGATAATATTACGATTTTCATTTTGATTTTTTTTGGTTGGTGTTTTATTATTTGTTCTTTTTTTCTGCTTTCAATTGGAAAGATAAGTTTCGTTGAGAGGTATCTACAATAAATTTTTTATTTAAAAATTTTCTTCCAAGTAGAATAGGGTATCTCATTTCACCTCTTTGGCTTAAAGAAAGGTTTATTCTATATTTTTTACCAAAAATCAGAATATTGGTTTTGATAATGAATCGATCTTCTGCATTTCCAAAAGAACTCCTAACTACTTTCCGTTTGTACTCATCAACTCTCATTATCTTCTTTTGGTATTGCGGATAAGTGTGGTCCAAGAGTTTGAATTCTAAATGCTTAATGCCATCTTTTTCTATTTCTTTGACATGATGGCAATGAATTGAAGTGGTGTAAGCGCCTGTGTCTACTTTAATGGCAATATTTTCCAATTCTAATTCTGGAAAATCAACTTTGTCTATGCGCCCAATAGTTTTCATACTTCACGGTTTTAATCTATAATTCTAAATTGTAATCTGAATCTTCTTTTTACTATTTTTCGAAATAAATAAGATGGCGAATATACTTAAGCTTGCATATTATTGGCAACACTGTTTTTTAGTTTAATTTCTAGGTATGCAAGCAATAAAATGATGATAATTTCCATAATTATATAAAACCAGCCCAAAAGTGTAACAGATTTGTAATGATTACTGACTAGTAGCAAAGAAATTAAGCAATAAAGCAGGTTTGCAATGGCTATGACTTTAATGAACTTAGGTAAGTTTTTCTTAATTTTGATGTAGACGTAAAAGTCGTATAAAGCAAAAAAGCAGGGCAGTGTAGCCAAGAAGTATAGGGTAGTAGTTGGGATGCCAACGTGTTTTTGCCAATGAACCAAAACTATTCCGAGTAAAAAGGCTGAAAGCAAGGCTCCTATTCCATCGATTATGAAGATTATGCGAGGGATTGGTGTAAAATAATTTGTTATTTGCTTGAAAGGCATTCCTTATTAATCAATTATTTAACTACTCTCCAAAGTATTCGAGCATGGGAGCAAAGTAATGCTCTACCCAACCTCTTTCATACTGTGTTTGACCCTCTGGTATATTGGTGTGAGTGATCCTTACCTGTGTGCCTTTTGCTACTTTATTTAATTCAATAACAAGGTGAGAGTCCTCATCTTTCTCTTCAAACTCTGTGGTTCTCCAGGATTGTACTATTTTCTTGTTTTCAGTAAGTGCTAAGTTTTTGCCTGTTATGTATCCATCCCAGGCTGAATAAGCCTTGCCAATATCATGACTGCATTCGGCTTCTCCTCCAGTCATGGCACAATGTAATTTGCTATCTAACCATGTTTTATATATTTCAGAGGGTTCTGCGTTAAAAGTTTCGGTGAGTTGGAGTTGTTCTTTCATCATTAATTATTTTTTAATCATTACGAAGATATGAAGATTGATTAAAGCAAGCATGTTTTGTTTAATGTAATAGGCTAAAGCATGGAATGGTCAGTTATGAGTCTATATAACTTAATATTACTATCATAAAAGCGTGTTAGGCATTGAAATCGACATGAGTTTATATGAAATACGTTAATTTTGGTAAACTGAAAAAGTATTCCATCATATTATTCTTATTGATTTTCCAGGTTTCAATGCTGGCTCAGTTCGAAAATACATTTCTTTTAAATCCAGATATGGAATTGATTAACAAAAGAAGGCATAGAGGTCGAGATGATATTTCAATTACAGAAAAGTCTTGGTACGAAACAACTGAACTTGTGAGGGCTATTTATCAAAAAGGACAATATCAATATAGGTTTATGTTTCCCGACACCAATGCTTTATTTGTTATTCCCTTCAGTGTAGGCGGAACGGCAGCTGTATCAATAAGTGATGCTTCTTTGGGTTGTGTATTTGATCCAAGGAGTATTGTATTTGGTAAACATGATTTAGGTCAACTCTCCAGATGGAACTCATATACGGTTGACTCTATTTGGATTTTCTTTCAATATACCAGGTTTAACCCGGATGTAAGTTTGGTTGATACTTTGGAAATTACAACCTTTGACAAATCTGCCATCCAAAAAGGCTTTGATGGATTATATGCTGGGGCTGTGAACTATGATTATTTAAAAAACACTGCTTTTGGAGCAAATGTAAAGAAGTATAGTATTCCTTTAACTGTTGCAGATACTGGATCTGGCGGCAAGGATATTAGTCTAGCGGTTAATCAATTCATAGCAAGTGGAGCTTCTGGTGAGAATTGGTTTGGAGCTGCTTTGTCATATAAACCTGCATATAACGGATATAATCATAAATTACCCTTCGATACTGTTGCAGATTTTACCAATACCAACATTAAGGATTCTAATTTTGTCAATACTATTAGAATTCTAACCTATCAAGATGAATCTAAATTTAGGGAAGATGATTCTATTCCTCCTTTGAATATATTTGGCACTCGCATTTTAAATCATGGTATCGTAGCTGCTAAGGCACAGCGCTATAGAATACCCACGAACAATGGGAGCATTTTAGATTACTACAGCCCAGGCTTTTATCAAAATTATCATTTATTCCCTGTTATTGATGTTCATTTGAAGACAGATAATTTAAAAACATTTCAAACTAAACTATTGCCTTTAGGAAAGGAAAGTTTGGAACAAGGTGAAAAAATAGAATTAAAAGGGAATGCTACACTAATGAGGTTGTATTCAATTTCTGGGCAGTTAATCAGGGGTTTTGAAAATCAATCTGAATTCAACTCAGCAGGAATTAATAAAGGTATTTATGTACTTCATTTAGTAATAGATGGGGAAATGTATCAAACGAAACTATTAATTTATTAGCGCCTAACTTTTACTAAATAAATGCTTTAGTTAAACCATTGTGAGGAGTATATGCTCTAAGCTAGTAGGGAAGAGTATTACTCCTAATAATTTTTAGATATCCCAAATAATAGCATACAAACAAACTTAATAGACTAAGTGAAATTGCTTTATTGAAAAGTATGGCACAAAAAAAAGGTCAACCAAATAGGCTGACCTTTAAAGAGTTATAAGAATGCTATATTATTTAGCAATCATTAATTTAGTACTTGCTTTTGCTCCGTTTGCAGCAACATTTACAAAGTAAATGCCAGCAGTTAAGTTAGCAGTAGGAACAACAATTGAATTGTTTCCTGTAGTTACTTCAGCATTTAAGCTACTCGCAACTCTTCCGTTAATATCTGTTATTGTAATAACAGCAGAACCAGCTTTAGTTGAAGCAAATGTTACGTTTGCATCAGTATTAGAATTACTTGGGTTAGGATAAACTTTCATTTCACCTAATCCATTAATCTTATCGGTACTTACATTAGTACTAGAGATTTTAATCCAGTTATCCCAAAGTAAAGCTTCGTTATATGCGTTTCCAGCAATATAAGATTTCCAATTACCTGAGTTTGTAGCACCCCATCGTAAGTCAGTTGGCATAACAATAGAGTTGTTTATTTTTTGATTCGTAGAGTTCTCTTGAGTTACACCTGGAGCTCTTCCTGTTCTAACGCCTAATACATTGTTAGGTTGACCAGGATTAGGATTTGCTTGAGAAATTGAGAAGATTGTATCTCCTAATTTAACTGGAACCATTTGCTTGAAATGCACTGTGTATGCAAAAACATTAGCCACTTCGCTAGTTGAAGTAGCATTAACCTGAATTCCTACAGGCAATTCTACTGGAGTAGAGAAAAATGATGTTTGAGAACCCGCATAGTTTACAGAATCTCCATCTTCACTACGTAATGGAATTTTAAGTGTTTTAACATTGCTGCTATTAATCATGGTGGTAGGACTAAAATTGTCTCTGTTAGGAGTTGCCAATAAGTTCTGACCAGTTTGTAATTGTAACCCAGAGAATCTGATACCATTGTTTGGTGTGGTAAAGAATTGAATCACCATAGTGTCAACTACTTCTACCATAGAACCACCTACCATTGTAGAATCTAAGTTTCTTACATAATATCTTAAGAACTGAATACTATCTACCATGTAATCGGTATGTGAACTAAGTACAGTACTTATTCCATCATAGGTATCATCTTTAGGATCAAAAGTCTGTCCCATTACATGAGTGAAAACATGAGCTCTAGTATCGTCATGGAAAGTCCAGTATGCATTGGTATCATAACTTAAAAAACGAACTGAGTAAGCAACTGTTGAACCGGCAATGATTTGATCAAATGCACGTGCATGGTTGTACCATTCGCTAATATCTAAAGCGTCAGCACTTCCAGATTTGTTCTTATCCAATACTGCATCAGAGGCAGGATCAGAGTTAAGATGTGGTGTTGTAGGATGTTGTAAATACTGAGCACTAGCAATGTTTGCAATTGCTGCTACAGCTAAGATTGATAATAATTTCTTCATTGTATACTTTTTTTTATATCTACAAAAATAAGTCTCACCTTTTGTTTATAAAAGGCTGAAAAGGAACAATTGCAAAATAAAGACAAATTGCCCTAAATACTTGCTGTACTTGACATAAGCATTCTCCAGCCATGGGTATCTTTTGCATCTCCATTTCGAATATCCATCAATCTTGTTTTGATTTTATAGGAAAAAGAGCCAGTTTCTTGAATAGGCACTAGATATCTCTGACCTTTATAGCCAAATTCTTCAATATTTAATATGGTAGCCGCCGTTCCAGTGATAAAAATTTCCTCAAGGGATCCATTTTCTTGACATTGAACTATTTCATTAATGCTAATTTTTCGTTCTGTTACATCCATACCTAAATCTTTAGCAATTTGAATGGTACTATCTCTAGTGATACCGGCCAATAGCGTGTCTGATTTTTCAGGTGTTACTAATTTGCCATCTAGGACTAAGAAAATATTAGTTGTGCCCGTTTCTTCTAAATATTTATGTTCCATAGCATCCGTCCAAAGAATTTGGTCGAACCCTTCCTTCTGTGCGGCGACGGTTGGTTTTAAAGCTGCAGCATAATTTCCTGCACATTTTGCAAATCCAGTTCCACCTTTTACTGCTCTGGAGTAGTTCTCTTCAACTTTAACTTTTAGTGCTTTACTATAATAAGGACCTACAGGACAGCAAAAAATACAAAATTTATAATTGTCGGATGGTTTTACCCCAATAAATGCATCCGTTGCAAACATATAAGGTCTTATGTATAATGAACTACCTGCAACACTAGGTACCCAATTTGCTTCAATTTCAATTAATTTGCTTAAAGCTTCCATAAACAAATCTTCTGGAAAAGAAGGCATCATCATTCTATCGGCTGATATATTTAAACGTTTGGCATTATCCATTGGCCTAAATGTAGAAACCTCTCCTTTGTCATTGGCAAATGCTTTCATGCCTTCAAATATGGCCTGACCATAATGCAATGCACTAGTTGCAGGACTTAATTCAAACGGTTTGAAAGCTTCAATTCTGGCATTTTTCCATTCTCCACCTTCATATTCGCAAACAAACATATGGTCCGTGTATAATTTTCCAAATGCAATGTTATTTGGATCAAATTCTGAAATGCGGCTATTAATTACTTTATTAATTGAAATTGGAATCATGTACTTTCGCAAAAGTAATTCTTTAGAAAATAAATCATGGTAGATGTTGAAAATAAAATGAAGAGTTCTTCATTAGAAGTTTTGAATTCGATAGACGGAGGTGTCTTTGCTTTGCCAGCTGACCAGGCTATTCCAGCTGCAATTGAAGGCTCATACGACTTGTCGTTTTTGTTTTTGTTAAATGTGCCAAAGGATAATTTGTGGAATCTAAAAGTTTACAAATCTCTTAAAAAGCTAATAGGATCTATGCGCATAAAACGAAAGGCGTTAACTCCTAAAGATGTGGGATTCTTAAATTTACAAGAAATTGAATTTACACATTTGGCTAAACTTATTGAATATGCTAAGCCGAATCACCTCATTCTTTTTTTATCTAAATGGCCATTTCAAGAAGTTGAAATTAGAAAATACGAAACGCTAAAGGTCGGGCAGCTTAATGTTTTAAGGCTCCCTGACTTAAAAGAAGTAAAGTCAGATGTAGATTCTAAACAAAAAACATGGGATAGTATTAAACGCTATTTGGACATGTAATGCGCAGATTTCGTACTTTGCTTTAGATTCGTTATTTTTGTATATGCTCGCTTGCGGGATAAAAACACTTAGAAGTCTCATTCTATGGGTGTTGTTGGTTTTTTCCAATGGCCTTTTAGCTGACCATGTAAATGGTGGTGAAATTTCCTATGTGCATATAAAAAACAAGGAATACCGTATTTTTTTGAAGTTATACCGGGACTGCAATGAGTGTGAATTTAATCAAGGGAATTGTTTAGATATTACTAAACTTTCATTGTTTGCCGGTAAACGTCATACATCTCAGACCTTAAAGTTGGAGGAACTGCCTTTAACTTTTGAAAGTAAAAAAGATGTAAGTTCTAATTGCAAAACCAACATAAGTAAATGTTCCGGAGGCAGCGGAAATATTGGTACAGAAGTTTGGCTTTGGTCTACAAATATTGATTTTGATACCATTGATAGTAAATATTGTGAATTTGAGATTGGAGTAAGAGTAGAAAATCGGAAAGCCGTATATAGCTCAAACAAAGAGGCATTCTATACAAGCGCTATTTTAAATAGATGCAATTCTCAAGAAAACAATTCGGCAATATTTGCATCCGACCCTATACACAAGCTCCAAATAAATGAAAGCCAGTCTTATAGTCTATTGGCATCAGATAAAGATGGAGATTCGCTTTCATATCATTTGGTAAAAGGACAAAAAGCCAAGGGATTTGATATCACCTATCCAACAGGCTTAAATGATCAAAAGCCCATAGCTGTTCAATGCAATAGCAATTGTGATTATGAACCTAATGTGTGGCCTGTTCAAGGGTTTGGAATAAATAACTTTACAGGAATCTGTTCCTTTACTCCTAATTCGGCTAATCAGCAAGGGTTTTTAGTTATTGAGGTGAAAGAATGGAGGAAGGTAAATGGCACTATGGAATTGATTGGGATTACCCATAGAGATATCCTACTTAGTACATTTAGCAGTCCGAACCATTCAACCCAACTTACTATTTACGAACCAGAAGTTTTCAATTGTGTTAAAGGAATGGTCCAGAAGGATATTGCAGTGTATGATCCTGTTTTCTTAAGTAAAACTGATAGTATTCACCTGGCAATATTTAGTCCAAATGGCTCAAGTATTATTAAAGATATTCGATCTAAAAACAACTTGTTTGATGCTTTGTATGAGTTTACCCCTTCTCCAGGAAATAGATTATATGATTTTGTAACTATAGTGAGCTCTGATAATTATTGTCCGCTTCAAAATGTGGCATATAGTACAATCATAATTCGTTATCCAGAAACGCCAGAAGTAAAACAAAGCTTGCTAAATCCCAAGTGTAATGTGTTAGATGTGAAGGCATTACAGAAGAATAAATCCAGTCAATATGATCAATGGGTACTTACCGATAAGCAAGGAAACCAAATCTCTCAATCCACTGGTAGATCTGAAACATGGAATTTAGATTCGGCCGGTTTTATCAGAGTTGAACATATATTAAATGATGGAAGCAATGGATGTAAAACCGTTGTTTTTGATTCTATTGATATTTTGCCTTTTAAGAAAATTACAGCAGTTACGGATTTTCCAGCTCAAATTTGCACAAATCTAGAATATGTGATTGAGTCACATGCAACTGGTGGGATAGGACCTTTTGTTAAGACATGGAATGGCACTTTTGTTGCTGACTCCTTTCCCTTACTTACTTATAAAGATACAAGCCTTAGTCTACACTTGATAGACTCACGTGGATGTGAGTTTAATTATTCGAATACAATTGAGGTTTTTAGCCCAAGCAATATAATTGCGATTGATACTGGATTGTGCTTTGCTCCTGGCGAATCGTATTTATTGAATGAATTGGTAAAAGTGATGCCAGTTAAAAACCAGAATGTGCATTTTACTTTGTTGGATGGATTTGGGACCCTAAGCAACAACCCTAACAATGAGTACTTGTATTCTGCTTCCTCTTCTCAAATTGCTAAATTTAGTGCTATTGCAATTGATGAGAATCAATGCAAATATTTCGACACTTTAGACTTGAAGATTATTGAACCCGTTAAAAGCAATATGCTAAGAAATAAGGCTATTTGCAATAATGTAGGACTGGTAGATTTAAATCTGTTATCCGAAAAGACCATATACGGCGGATTTTGGTATGGAAAAACTATTTCGCTCAGTAATCAAAACTATTTCTTTCCTTCGGGTAAAGTAGGTGATCATTATTTTAACTATGTGCACAATGAAGATGGATGCGTTTTTGAAGACTCTATTTTAATAAAATTGAAAGAGTCGCCAGTTATTTCTTTTCTTCAACCAAGGCAATTGCATCTATGCAATACAAGTAATGATTTACAACTTGTGGCTAGTCCTGTTGGTGGTACCTGGATGAATGCTGATCATTCAGATGGAACAATTAAGCCATCCCTGAGATATACAAGTCGTCCAAATTCGCAGGTGATATATACATATGCTAACACAATCAACGGTTGTAAAGCAGTAGACTCTATCCATGTTATTATTAACCCAGAAATCGTTTATAATTTGCCAAAAGATATTGAGTTTTGTTCTTCGGAAGAAACAACGATAAAATTAGAATTAAACAATTTACTAGGTCCAGCAAGTTTAACTGTAACAGGGGATATTAACCTCAAAAAGATTTCAGACGATCGATTTATTATTAAGAATTTAGTTCCTAAATCAACTATTGAAAATCAATGGATTCAAATAAATGCGAATGCTCTGAAAGGCTGTACAGACTTAAATATTAGCATTCCTATAAAGGTAAAACCAGTTCCTAACGTTGGTTTCTTGGCAGTAGACCTTAAAGGCTGTAGTCCATTCTTATTTAAAAGTGGAATTACCGTGATGAATGGAGTTCAGCCAAATGAATTTGAATGGTTAATTGATGGACGGCTTAAAGGAACTTCCTCAAATTTTGCAACAAAAATCAATGAATCAGGAAATTATGAGTTAGTGCTTGGTACAGGTTTAAATGGGTGCAAGTCGGTTCCTGTTAAGGCCAATTTAATTGTATTAGAAACGGTTGTCCCAGAAATTATTACTGACCCAAGTAGTAAAATTATTTCGCAAGACTATCCTTATATAGATCTTAATGACAACTCAATGTCTTCGGTTGACTATACCAGAGAATGGTTCGTTCCTGGAGGCTCACTTCCAAACTACACACATGTGAAAGCAAGAGCAGAATATCCAGGTGATACAGGCTATTATTCTATAAAATTAAAAATAAAAACGAAAGAAGGGTGTTTAAGTGAAGACACAGTTAGAGTTTACTTAGCTCCAAAATACTACTTTTACATACCTACAGCATTCTCACCAAATGCAACAGGCCCCGAAAAGAATGAAGTGTTTAGACCTTTAGGAGATAAATTAACGGAGTATAAGTTGGTGCTATACAATTCCTTAAAGAACAAAGTTTTTGAAACAACAAATTTCAATGAAGGCTGGACTGGAACCACACCAAAAGGCAAAGCACAAGCAGGTGTTTACATTTGGTCTCTAGAAGGCAGAAATGATAGGGGAGTGCTCATTCAGCACAAAGGTTTAGTTACTTTGGTAAGGTAGATTTAAGAATTTAAGATTAAGCTGCGCTTAGTTTATCTTTATTTTTCTGCCAAAGCTTTTTAGCTTCAGGTAATTTTAGCTTGATGTCTTTTTGTTCTTCTCCAAAATTAAACATGTAATCCTGAAGGAGGCTCTCACAGATACCCCTCAAGCCACGAGCTCCTAATTTATTCTCTAAAGCTTTGTCAGCAATAAATTCTACCACCTCTGGCTCAATGCTTAATATTATTCCTTTAATTTCAAACAACTTTTTATATTGTTTAATAAGCGCATTTTTAGGCTCTGTAAGAATACTAATTAAGGTTTCTCTATCAAGCGACTCTAAAGTTGCTAGAACAGGTAACCTACCCAGTATTTCTGGAATTAAGCCAAAATTCTTTAAATCTGCAGGTGTTGCATATTTTAATAAATCTTCATCTTCTATAGTTAACCTACCTTTAGCTTTAAAACCCACTTCTTTTGTATTTAGGCGTCTTGCAATCACTTTCCCTAGTCCATCAAACGCACCACCACATATAAATAAGATTTGGCTGGTGTCAATTTTAACATATTTAGCATCTGGATGTTTTCTACCACCTTCAGGTGCTACATGAGCTACGGTTCCTTCTAATATTTTCAATAAACCCTGTTGTACGCCTTCTCCACTTACATCTCTTGTAATTGACGGGTTATCCGTTTTACGAGCAATCTTATCTATTTCGTCTAAATATATAATTCCACGTTGCGCCTTTTCAGAATCATAATTAGCAATTTGCAAGAGGCGACTTAAAATACTTTCTACATCATCACCAACATAACCTGCTTCAGTTAAAACAGTAGCATCTGCAATGCAAAATGGAACATCTAACATTCTGGCTAATGACTTAGCTAAAAGAGTTTTTCCTGTACCCGTATCCCCAATCATTAATATATTGCTTTTCTCAAGCTCTACATCTTCTATTTCTTGTATGTGGTTTAGCCTTGTGTAATGGTTATGAACTGCCACACTTAAAAGTCGTTTGGCTTTTTCCTGTCCAATTACGTATTGATCCAAATGCTTGCTTATTGCTTTGGGAGCTGGTACTTCTTTAAGTGTAAAGGTTTCTTTAGCTGTTTCTTTTTTAGTGTCTTTGTTTTCTAAGTTCACTATATCCCAGGCGCGCAAAGCGCAATTATCACAAATATGACCTTCTAAACCTTGAACCAAAATGGTTACATCTGATTCTTTCCTTCCACAAAAATTACACTTATTAGCCATTTACACTGCAAAATTAAGGAATACGCTTGTCTTAATGTGTCATTTTTGGAACAATCTGAAATTCTTAATTCTAAAATACAAAAAAACCTCTTCTAATATTTAGAAGAGGTTAGTATGAGGTATCTATTTTTAGAATCTCCGGTTTCTATAACCATTAATGTTAAATGACTGACTCTTAGGGTATTTAGCTATAAAGTTTAGTTGTCGTTTATCGCCTTTACGTGCATCAATTTTCAATTTCCAAGTGATTTTTCCAAGTTTCTTGTCGTATTCAGCACCCGAAAGTTCTGTTACATCAATGGTAATCTTATCATTAGTACTTACTGGAACTTGATCAATCATTTCAATGTCTATTTCTCTGCTATTGTTGTTTTTAATCGAAATCTCAAAATTGAATTCATGGTTATAATTTGAACTTAGGAAGGCTTTATCTTTTTGATCTTTTAAGGTTCTGTATTTAACAATAACATTTCGGTCAATACCCAGAGGTATTTGCATGGTATCATTTAAAAGGTAAGTGTTAAACCGAGTACTCCCATTCAATTCTCCATGGTTGTAAACATTTATTGGTCCGCTTAAAAGTCTCCATTTTTGCCATCCAATGATATTGGCTGTTAAATAAGTATCGTCACAGCTTCCTAAATTTACTATATGCTTAAACATTGGTTTTGTGGAAATTGATTTAATTTCAACATGTGTAATTGTAGATGTCTTAGTTAATGAAATAGGGTAGTTAAGTTCATAAGTCTCCGTAATTTCATTGCTTACTTCATTGGTAAAACTTTGCTTTAAGCTATTAGTGGCTCTTGCACTATTGCTTAGTTCATTAGTTTTCATGTCATACATGTAAGAAGATTTCTTTCTCTCTTTAAATCCTTGGTTTACAACCCAACTAGAGAATTGGTCTGGGGCTAACTTCTTAACTGGTTGCGCAGTAGATAAGATAACTTCTATATCTTCCCAGTCATCACCGCTGTAATTGCTTATTGCTGCATTTGCCTCAAACAAACTAGGTTTATCTAAACCGTTAAACCTAAAGTTATAGTTTGGTGTCCAACTCGCATTTCTAATAAAATATTTCAATGAAATTGTACTGCGAGTGGCTTGATCAGAGATTATGGTTAATTCAACCGCTGATTTGTTATTAAAATCCGATTTGTTTTGATTTAATCTTCCATTAACCTCATTTAATTGATTTGACTTGCTATTAATTTTAAGGTCCATTCCATGCAAAAGGTCGGCAAGCTCTCTAAGCTTCTTTCTATAAAGACTGGCTACCTTTTCTAACTCTGCAGAACTCAATCCATTGGCTCCACCTACATTTCTATGTCCATTGATTAAATTGTATTCGTTATTGTAAGCATTTCTATGCAATTTCATTAAAGCTAACTCTTGGCCAATCTTATAAACCGAGTCTTTTTGACTATTTATTTGTGCTTCTACTTTAGCTGTGATTTTGGCTGAAATTGGGGAAATGCTAAGTATTTTAACATCGTTACCAGAAGAAGCAAAAATTTTATTCTGTTCCAGATTTTTTGGAAGCCCAATGAATGTAATCTTTTGGATTCCTTTCCTAATTTGTGCTTGATAATCTCTTGTTACAAATGCACCTTGCAGGTATATAGTGGCCTTTGAAGGTTTTGCACTTACTAACTTTGATGGAGTGGATGCTATCGCTGGTATTGATAACAAAGCTGTTAAAATTATAATAATTTGTTTCATTGTGACTTAATCCTTTAAGTAAGTCAAAGGTAAATGGCCTGTACCTAAAAAAATAAAATAGATAGGAATATTGCTCCAACAATAATTCGGTAAATACCGAAGACTCTAAAAGAATACTTTTTAACAATGTTAATGAAAAATTTAATGGCAAAAATTGCTACAACAAAGCTTATTACATTTCCAATGGCTATGTCTTGTAATTGACCTAAATCTAAAGTATCATAATCTTTAAGCAACTTGTATCCTGCTGCTGCACATAGCGTGGGGACTGCTAAGAAAAAAGAGAATTCTGTTGCCTCGGTTTTCTTTAATTTACAATATAACCCACCGATAATTGCCGAAGCACTTCTGCTTACACCAGGTATCATGGCAAAACACTGGGAAAAGCCAATGATAAATGCCGATTTGTAAGAAAGATTGTCAACGGTGCCATCACCACCAGGAAGCCATTTATCGATGAATAGCAGAACTATACCTATAACGATTAGCATAATGCCTACAATGGCAGGTTCATGCAAGAGTTGTTCTAAATAATCATCAAATAACAAACCTAAAATAGCAGCTGGAATGAATGCAACCAATAACTTATAATAAAATTTGAGGTCACTAAAGTTGAAGAATTTCTTTGGATACAAAACAACTACCGATAGAATTGCACCAAATTGAATTCCAATAATGTAGGTGTCCGTTTGTTTAGGATCAATCCCCAAAAGGTAATTGGCCATCATTAAATGACCTGTAGAACTTACCGGTAAATATTCAGTAATTCCCTCAATGAGGCTAAGTAGAAGATTTTGCCACCAAAGCACGGTTATACTTTGTTAGATTGATCTTTATCCCTATAAAATATAGCGTATCCGCCAATTGCAAAGCCAATTAGAACTACAATAGGAGCTAATGTGATTTTACGGAAACTGTCAATATCATTACCTGGTTTACTATACATCAATATAAAACCAATGCATATTACAAGAGCCGAAATCCCTGTAATTATATAATTTTTACGGGTAAATAGCGCTTCCTTATTTGGACTAGCATTTTTGGTAACTGGTTTTGAGCTTGTTTTATTATGTGCCATTAGTAAAGATTTTCTATTTTAGTGCGAAGATACTTACGAGTGCTTAACCACACACAAATAATTGCTAATAAAATTCCAAATAGGGCAATGCTACCAAATATAAGTGCAGCTTTTCCATAGTTAATTGAATCTATGTATAAGTTCCAATCTATCACCTCAGGCCATGTTCTATTAAACAATAGGATTAGGCCAAATGTTATGCTAATGGCTAATAAAAAAGCCATACTTGCATATCCTATGTATCTGGTAATAAATGGTTTAATTATAAAAGTGTTTGTTGCGCCTAACAATTGCATGCTTTTGATAATAAAACGCTTCGCAAATATGCTAAGTCTTGTAGATGATTGAATTAAGCCTATAGCAATTACAATAAATATAAAACAAGCACCAAGTAAAACATACTGGGCTATTCTAACATTCTTGGTTACCGTTTGAACTAGGTTTGGGTTGTACACTACATCTTCTACCAAAGGATTTGATTTTAACTCTTTAGCTTTTGCCCCCATAATTTCCCCTAAGTCTCCATCTGAATTAAAATACAACTCTATGCTTTTTGGTAAAGCATCTGCCGTTACAAATTCAGACATATCTTGATTTGATTTATCTTCAATGAATTCATCAAAACCCTGTTTTTGACTAATGTAAATTGCTTTTTTTATTTCAGGATTTGCCCTTTGTTCTGTAATAAACTTGGTTATATCCTCATCAGTCGTCTTTTCTGTGAAATAAACATCTAAATTAGTTTCTTCAACCATGTTTTTTACAACACTGTCAAATGCCAAAATAGAAATACCCCAAATAGAAAGGATAAACATAACCAACGACAAACTCATTATGCTGGGCCAACCACTAGGTTTTCGCCTCTTTTGCTTTTCTGCATTATTCACAATGCAAATAAAAAAATACTTATGCTTTTAAAGTATACTGACTTTTACCCAAATGTTCACAATACCAACCTTATAAACAGGTTTAATGCAATTTAGTATACACTAGTCTGTGCGAATTTTAAATTTCTCTATAAAATACCAACGGTTATTTACCCGCCATAAATAATAAGTCAGAACACCTTTCTTACTTCGGTGATTAAAGTAGATCTCAACTTTTACCTTATCACCATTGCTTGACATAGGGTAGCGTACATTTTCAATGACCTCTACACGTCTATAATTCCATGTTCGCCCATGCATTTTCTTAAATGCTTTTGCATATGACTTAGTGATTTGTCTTTTATGGGTATTGTAATAAGCTTCAACAATGCGATTCAATTGAGTTGAATCCGATTTTCGGTATTCTAGCTTAAACAAACTATCATTAAGCATAAATGTATCAATAGAAGGGATTTTCTTTTGGGTAAAGTACTGCCAAACTGTGTCGTAACTGGCCTGGTAAGAAACAAATCCCTTTTGTTTAAAGTAAGCAGAATCCTGTGCTTTAATACATTGTACTACAAAGAATAACATGAAAATTACCCATACCTTTGCTTTAAACTTACCCATCCGTACATCAAAAATACAAGAAATTTTGAAGAAGCAAGCCAATAACCTTATACATTCTAATAGCCCTTACCTTTTACAACATGCCTATAATCCTGTGGATTGGTTGTCATACGACTCCAGTTTAATTAATAAAGCAGACAACCAAAAACTCTTAATAATAAGCATAGGTTACTCAGCTTGCCATTGGTGTCATGTAATGGAACATGAAAGCTTTGAAGACTTAGAAGTTGCAGAACTAATGAATCAGAGTTTTATCAATATTAAAATTGATCGTGAAGAACATCCTCAAATTGATAAGATTTATATGCATGCTTGCCGTTTAATGACAGGCGGCGGAGGATGGCCATTGAATGTTGTTTGTACACCCGACGGAATTCCAATACATGCTGGCACGTATTTTCCTAAAGCTCAGTGGATGAGTATGTTGAATACCATTCAGAAACTTTGGGATGAGAGCCCAGAACAGATTTCCACTTTTAAAACTAAGCTGAATGAGGTTCTGGTAAACGACAATTTGCGTTCAGCATTAGATATAAAGGTCAACCAGGTTTTAGAAGCTATTGATAAAAACACCAACCTGCTCGATTATAATAAAGGGGGCTTAATGGGCAGTCCTAAATTTCCAATGCCTGTACTTCTGGGTAACCTTTTAAACTGGTCAAAAGTATTTGGCAATGACAATTTGGAACAATTCGTAAACCTAACTTTACTAAAAATGATGAAAGGTGGAATGTGGGATTTGATAGAAGGAGGTTTCTCCAGGTATTCTGTTGATGAAAATTGGTTTGTGCCTCATTTTGAAAAAATGCTTTATGATAATGCGCAACTTTTACCACTATACTTAACTGTTGGTCATAAGATTAGACTTCCTATTCTAAGCCAAGTAGGAGAGGCCATAGTTTCCTTTTGTAATGCAGAACTCAAACAGGATAATGGTTTGTATGCAGGAGCCTTAGATGCGGATACCAGTGAGGGTGAAGGTGTATACTACTCCGTTACAGAGGAAGAGTATCGTTCTGCCCTTAACAGTAAAGAACTTGAGTTTTGCAAAACTTACATGGGGTTCAGCAAGGAAGGCAATTGGGAAAAAGGATTGAATATACCAGTTTTGAATGCCCCTCCACAGCAAATAATAAATGAGTTATCTATAACTGAACAAGAATTGAATGATTTAGTAGAGTCGATTTTTAGGCATTTTAGATTTTTAAGAACTTCCAAAGAAAAACCTAGTTTAGATTATAAATGCTTGTGTGCTTGGAATGGACTGATGTTAGGAGGGTTGGCTAAATCTGCCATATATACTAATTCCTACCTTAAAGAAGCTGAAGCATTAGCAAAGAATATGGAGCAATTTGAGACTAAGTCGAGTCTTTATCATCAAATTTCAAAAGGGGAGAAAGAGCTGGTTGCGACTTTAGATGACTTTGCATTTTATATAGAAGGTTTGTTGGATTTATTTGTTGCCAATAGTAATGAAGAGTATGTGATGAAAGCCTTGAGTTTAACAGAACAGGCCTTAGCACATCACTTAAGGGATAATAGAACATTGCTTTTTCAAAATAAAGCTGAAGACTTGTTTACCGAAGTTCCAGATTGGGAAGACAATGTAGTCCCTAGTGCCATTGGAACCATGTGTTCCAATTTGTTGAGACTAGGAGCTTTGTTCGGCAATATTAGGTTTGAAGAAGTGGCTAAAGAACATATCGTTAAAAACCAGGAGGCCATTCTGAATCATACCTTTTGGCATGCTCAATGGTTAAGTTTATGGACCCAAATGAAAGCGGGGAATCCAATTGTGGTTTGTTCAAGCAATACTGCCAAGATTAATCTTTTAGCAGAAGTATCTGATTATTTGCCAGATACACTGCTCACTATTAGTGCAGAAGAAAGTAAATTGTCAATTTGTGAAGGAAAATCGAGCAAGGAAAATCAATATTTCATTTGCTTAAATCAAAATTGTCTGGCTCCATTAGATGAGCCTGGTAAAGTTTTGGAAGTAATTAGGGATCACTATGGATATGTTTAATACTTAAAAACGTTGAATTACCATACCTACTGGCAACTTTGGTTCTATCCAAGTGCTTTTGGGTGGCATGGTTTGATGGTTGTCAGCAATGGTCTTAATCTCCTCCATTGTATTTGGAAAGAGAGTAAAAGCTATTTGACTTTCCCCTTTCTTAACAGATACTTCCAAAGACATCAATGGCGTATCTCCACGTAAGTATTCAATTCTAGTATCTATACGAGTGTCTATTATTCCTAGTTTTTTATTGAAAATCTCACTGTCCAAAAATTGCACGTCTAAACCTGTTTGAGGTTCTAAATTGATTAAATACCATTTGGATTTATAGAACATTCCCATCTCACCTTTACAAGATGGAATTACAGGTTCATTTGATTCAGTAATGGCATAGGTTGTTGGGTTTGACAAGATTTTGTCAATATCAGATTCTTTAACATTGCTTACAAGGCGATGAAAGGACTTAATTTTTAAGTTGCTTTCTGGAATGATATAAGCCATAAATAAGAGGTCTTCTACAGCTTTATTCTGTGTAGTAAATAGCCGAGTACAATAACTCGTTGTAGCGGCTATGCGATGATGACCATCTGCTATGTATAACTTATCAAATCTTTCAAATATACCTTGTATTGCTTTTACCTTGTCATCTTCTAAAATTTCATAAAGTACATGTCGATGATTGTCTTTCATTGTAAAGTCAAAAACAGGGGTCTCCTTGTTTTTAGAAATCCATGATGAAAATTCCTCACTATCCTCACAAGCAAGCAAAACAGGTTCTGCAACAGCGCCTAGACTAACCACATGATTCATCAACCTTTCCTCTTTTTCGGCAAGGGTGTTTTCGTGTTTCTTAATTTCACCTTCTAGGTAATTTAGAAATGAGATTCCAGTAATGATTCCGTCAAACTCATATCCTTCTGGAGTAATTTGGGTGTATATGTATAAAGCATTCTTTGGTATACGGTTAATTATACCACCTTCAATCATTTGCCTAAAATAGTTTTTGGCATAAGGATAGTGCTTTTTCCCATTGCTAACGCCATCGCTAAAATGTAAATGAGGTTTTACAATATGCAAATAGGAAAAGGGATTGCTCTCCAGTTCTTTGATTAACTCTTCATTACCTTCTATTCCTGTGCTCATTGAAGATACCTTATCGGCATACTCCGAGCTTGCTCTTAAAGCAGGAAAAGGGTAAATTTTAATCATAATTTATTTTATAACAGCCAATATTCTCTCTGCGAGTTCAATACCAACTCTTTTTTGAGCTTCCTGTGTGCTAGCTCCTATATGAGGAGATAAACTCACATTATCTGGTTTTAAAATGTCAGTAAATACTGGAGGTTCAGATGCGAAAACATCAATGCCTGCAGCTCTGATCTTGTTGGAATGTAAGGCAGCCAAAAGGGCTTCTTCGTTTACAACTCCACCTCTGGCACAGTTAATAAGAATAGAACCCTCTTTCATGAGTTCCAATTCCTTTTGTCCAATTACTTCAACACTTCCTGGGGTATGTAGTGATATAAAATCGGATTCTGCCAATACAGTTTCCAACTTTTTGCCTTGCAGGGTCATTTTAAAATTATTCTTAGCATAATCTGCATGTAAGGTAAGAATTAAATCAAAGCTTCTTTCTTTATAATCATAAACCAATACGCGCATTCCAAGACCTATAGCTATTCTTGCAACTTCTTGTCCAATTCTTCCAAAGCCAAGGATGCCAATGGTTTTACCAGCAACTTCTGTTCCCTTACTAGCCATTTTCTTTAATTCCTTAAAGCGACTATCACCTTCACTTGGCATCACTCTATTCGTTATATGAATAGACCTAACCAAGGAGAGGATATGAGAATAAACCAATTCTGCAACAGATCTAGAACTCGCATTGGGTGTATTTACCACAGGGATATTTAATAATCCAGCATGTTTTAAATCTACATTGTCGAGTCCAACTCCTGCTCTAGCCACAACTTTTAAGTTTTTGCCAGCATCCAATACTTCTGCAGTTACTTTAGTAGCACTTCGAACTATAATTACTTGGTAATCTCCAATTTTATCACATAAATCGGATTGCTCAATTTTCTCTGTATCTACCGTAAATCCAGCTTCTTCCAGCATAGATTTTCCAATAGCGTCAATACCGTCGTTTGCTAATACTCTCATCTTAATTATTAAAATTTTCCATTACATCAACTAAAGCTTGAACACTTTCTATATCCATGGCATTATAAATACTAGCTCTATATCCACCTACACTTCTATGGCCTTTAATTCCGCTGATATGTGCTTTTGCACAAGCAATACCAAACTTCTCTTCCAATCCGATATGTTCTTCTTCAAAAACAAAACACACGTTCATTTTACTTCGGCTACCTTTTTCGGCAGTTCCTTTAAAATAGGAGCTATTATCAATAGCATTGTAAAGTAAATTAGCCTTAGCAGTATTTCGTTCTTCCATTCCAACCACACCTCCATTATCTCTCATCCATTCTAAATTATACTTAGATACTAAAATTGGAAAGCAAGGTGGTGTATTGAACATGCTATCTTTAGAACAAATTAGTTCATAGTTCAGCATACTCGGAAGAGGTCTGTCTGCTCTTCTCGTGTACATTTCTTTGTTCATTATTACAAGAGTTACTCCGGCAGGTCCCATATTCTTTTGGGCTCCAGCGTATATCATATCAAATTTGCTTACATCAATAGGTCTACTGAAGATGTCTGAGCTCATATCGCAAATCACTGGAACATTGGTGTTTGGAAACTCGTGAACTTGAGTTCCAAAAATGGTATTGTTGCTCGTGATATGGAAATAATCGCTATCCATTGGAATGTTATAATCATTTGGAATGAAATTGTAATTCGCTTCTTTACTACTTGCCACTACATTTGCTTCACCATAAAGTTTAGCTTCTTTGATGGCTTTATTAGCCCAAGTACCAGTATCGGTATAGGAGGCTTTGTTCTTTAAAAAGTTATGTGCAAGTTGAAAGAATTGGGTTGAAGCTCCTCCTTGCATAAACATGATTTCATGCGTGTCTGGAACAGATAGTAGCGATTTTACTAAGGCTAATGCCTCATCTACAACTTTAACAAATTCTTTTCCTCGGTGAGATACTTCTAAAACACTTAAATCTGTGTTTGCAAAGTTTTTTAAATCTGCTGCACTTTTATTAAGCGCATATTGCGATAATATGGAAGGGCCAGCAGAAAAATTATGTACTTTTGTCATACGTGATTAATAGTTGCTGCAAGTTTAGAATGATATTTGTTGCAATCAAAATATTTTAGATAAATGAAGTCCACAATAGTAGTATTATTTGTTTTATTGTTTTCAAATGTGTCTTTTTCCCAGGATAGTACAGGGTTTGAAGAAGATGGAGTAGTGGTAGATGAAGATGGAATGGTTATAAATCAACCCAGAGGTGAGCCATTATTAACCAAAGAAAATATTATTAAAGGTTCAGAATTCATGGTTTACCTGGCAGGCGGACAACAAGGAAGTATTTTCTTGGCTGAAGCAGCTCCTTTTGTAGGAATAAATGTTAAAAAAATACTATGGTTTGGTGCAGGCATCAATGGAACGTATGTTACCACCTTAAGTCAAGGGGGAGGAAATAGCAGTATTTATGGAGTTCATGCTTTTGGCAGAATTAACATTGCACAAACTTATTTTATACAAGCCGAATTTAGAAGGGTAAATGGTCCTGATGTAAGTGGTTTCTCAAATCGCAAATGGGTAGGAACATCTATTCTTGGTTTCGGTTACCTTTATGGAGGAAACGCATGGCTTAGTATTGGTTATGCCATTAACCCTGATTTTGTTGAAATGAACCCCATGGGAAATTTTGTATATAGATTTGGATTTTTATTTTAAATGAAAGACTTAAAAAATAACACCCAGTTTTTAGTTAAACAGGGAAAGCGTATTAAGATTAGTGACTTTTCTAGTAAAGCAGATTTAGGATTTGATTTAGATGAATTAAAAAATGAATTAGAAAAAAACATAGACAAGAATTCAAAATTGCAAGAGAAGCTATATGCATCCGGAAAGCATTCATTATTAATAGTATTTCAGGCTATGGATGCAGCTGGAAAAGATAGCACAATTGAGCATGTGACTTCTGGTATAAACCCACAAGGGGTAAGGGTTAATTCATTCAAACAGCCAAGTAAGGAAGAGTTGTCGCATGATTATTTATGGCGTTGTTATAAAAAATTACCAAAACGAGGAATGATAGGAATTTTTAACCGCAGTCATTATGAAGAAGTTCTTGTTACCCGTGTTCATCCAGAATATATTTTGGGTCAAAATATTCCAGGCCTTGATACTATAGAACAAGTAAATGATTCATTCTGGGATAGTCGATTTGAAAGTATTCGGAATTTCGAAAAACACATCTATCAAAATGGAACAACAGTTATAAAGTTCTTTTTAAATGTTTCTCGTGAAGAGCAAAAGAATAGATTTTTATCTCGGATTAATGAAACTGATAAAAACTGGAAGTTTTCTTATGGTGATGTAAAAGAAAGAAAGCTTTGGGATAAGTATATGAATGCATATGGTGATATGATATCGAACACTTCAACCAAGGAGGCTCCATGGTATATTATTCCTGCAGATGATAAACCAAGCATGCGTTTATTGGTTAGTGAAATTATTAAAGAAACCTTAAATGATTTAGATCTAGAGTTTCCTGAATTAGGAGATGATAGTATGTCGGATTTAGAAAGAGGCAAGTCTGAATTGGAAGCAGAATAAAGATTTACATATACCTTTGCATTAATGGAAGAAGAAGTAATAGAAGAAAAGCCAAAATCGAATTGGTCAAAAAAAATAAAGAGATTTTTTCTTAAACTGTTTTTGTTGATTTTACTAGCACTAATAGGATGGGTGGCTTTTGTGTGTTTCTACACTTACAGTGAAGGATGGAGGAGTGGAACGCTTACCAAGTTTAGTAGAAAAGGGTATGTTGTTAAAACCTGGGAAGGAGAGATTTTTCAAAGAGGATCTGAAGATGGAAGTTTAAATGTGATGAATGTAAAATGGCTTTTTTCTGTTGAGGACAAGCGAAAAAATGTAGTTGAAACACTAAATAGTTATAATGGCGCTAGGTTTAGGATTCATTATAATGAAAGGTTAAATACATTCTTTTGGCTGGGTGATACCCATTACTTTGTAGATTCTGTTGTTTTAGTGAGTGACGATTAAACCTCTGGGCTTTACTCTAGTCTAAACTTCGATTGATATACTCTTGAAGCCATTATCCGATAAAGAATTAATAGTAGCGTTTAGAAACCAGCCAGAAGTGGCTTTCTCTGCTATTCTGAAGAAATATAAGGAGCCGGTTTATTTTCAGTGTAGAAGAATTCTTGTTCTTCATGAAGATGCAGATGATGCTACACAAAATACTTTTGTAAAAGTTTGGCGAAATCTAGAAAATTTTAAGGGAGATAGTAAATTTACTACGTGGCTCTATCGCATCGCTTACAACGAGTCTTTGACACAATTAAAGAAGCAGAAAAAAACTCAGCTAGAATCTGATGATTTTGATAAATCTAAAATGCATAATGATTCATCAAACTTAGATGCTGAGACCATTAATGCTTTGTTGGCTGAAGCACTTGAATCACTACCTGAAAAGCAACGAATGGTTTTTCACTATAGGTATTTTGAAGACTTAGCTTTTAAACAAATTGCAGAAATTATGGAAACATCGGAAGGTGGATTAAAGGCAAATTACCATCATGCGGTTAAGAAAATTAAAGAAAAATTGCAGATCGATTAAACTTTTGTAAATTTATACAGTCAAATAAAAGGAATGAAACCAGGATATAAAGAACCATATAAAGTAGGCGAGAAGTATTTCGACAACTTAGAGGAAATAATAATAGCCAAAACGATTAAGAATAAGCCTAAGTCAAATAACAGGGTTATGTGGTTTAGTCTTGCGGCGGCTGCATCTGTGATTATGTGTATTTGGTTTGCTGTTTCATTAAACAAATCTGAGGACAATAAACCAATGGAACAAACCACTGTAATTGTTAAAATAGATGATAAGTCTACAATTGAATCTAGTGTTTTAGTAGAATCTATTAGTTCTGACGATTTAACAGAAGTCTTAGCTGAGGCAGAAACTATAAAAGTAGAAGAAGCCGTTTTAATTGAGAAGCCAGTAGATATTACAGATCAGGAAATGGAATTACTTATGGAAGAAGTGGGCCTTGTATATATGGATTTAGACGAAGATTTATTAGGAGAAATTGAAATATGAGAATTGCAGTGTTATTGATAGCCTTAGCTAGTTTATTGCCAGCTCAAGCGCAAAGAGGGCAAAAAGAAAAAAGAGATAGCATTAAAAAGGCTATGCTTGTTGAGCTAAAGGCTTATAGATCAGAGCTTATAAAGACAGAGTTGGATTTAAACGATGCCACGGCAAGTAAATTTTTCCCGATTTACGACCCATACTTTAAAAATGTTTCTGATTTAAGAAGAAACTTTAAGAAGAAATGGAGAAAGAAAAAGAAGGGCGAACTCACGGAAACAGAAGCCTCACAATATTTGAATGATATATTGGCAATGCGTAAAAAAGAAATAGATCTACTTGAGCAAGTGAGCAAGGATTTAAAAGGGATATTGCCATCAACCAAGATTATCTTACTGCCTAGTTTAGAAAGAAAAGTAAAGAAAAAGCTTTTGAAGAAAGCCAAAGAGTTAAGAAAAGAGGCAAGAGAGAAACTTGATTCTTAAGCACGGACCTTTATATTTGTGTTACGTATGAAACGAATATTATTATTAGCTTTTTTATTTATTGGAACTAATGCTATTGCTCAAAGATCCAAATTTAAAAAACTTCCAAAAGCAATCATTAAAGTATCACCTCAGCATTTAGTACGCAATGGACTAAAAGCAGGTGTTGAATTTTTTAATGAAGATCACAAGTTCTCAAATGAAATCATGTTTGAAGTGATAGCTAAGAATAATAATGTTTTTAATAATCCAGATGCACTTGGTAAGATTAGTACTTCGGGTTTTATTATAGATTATGGTTTCAAATACTATTTTGATGGGCTCAGAGTAAAAAAGACATTAGTTAGTGAAAAGGTTAGTGGCTTTTATATGGGTTTTGGAGTTCAAGGCGGTTCTTATAAAGAAACACATGGAATGGTTTATGACCCACAGCCACAAATATTTCCATCCAAATTTAAATATTCTCAAATAGAAGTAACGAGTACGATGTTTAATGCTGCAATTTCCGGTGGTATTAATAAGGAAATAGCCAATCGGGTTTATTTAGATTTTAACTTTGGTATTGGAATTCAATCGGGGTCGAATAAAATATCTGAAGATGATATCAAGCCTCAAGAAATTGAATATGCAATTGAAACTAGCGTTATTAGCCCTTATGCTCGTGGAATCCTTCCACGTTTAGGATTGAAGCTTGGAATAGGAATTTAAGTCAGACTTAATAATTCTTTAATTCTATCCGACGCCCCTTTTAATTCTACTTGATTGGGGTTTTGATGCATGTAATCTCTTAAAACATCAGCGGCATCTAAATCCAAGGTTTTGGTTCCTTCAAAATTGTAAATCAATTTCTGATGGTTGTGCATTTCATTTAATCGTTTCTTTAATTTACCCTTCGTAAAGTAGGAAACCTGTTGCCCAAAATCAAATACAATAGTATCATCATTCTCTTCATGAAACACAATTGACACACTTAGTGCTTGTTTAATCACAAATATGAACCCAACAAAAAGACCAATTAGAATTCCTACCAATAAATTAGTTACCAAAATAGCAATAACAGTTATAATGAAAGGCAAAAAGGCATCCAATCCTATTTTCCATTGCTTTTTAAATATGTTCACTTGTGCAAGGTTATACCCTGTAAAAACAAGTATAGCAGCTAGAGCAGCTTTGGGAATCATATTTATAATAGGGTAGAGTAAGAGCAAACTTGCTAAAAGCATAAACCCATGGATAATGGCACTATTCTTAGTTTTAGCCCCTGCATTTACATTGGCGGAAGTTCTTACGATTACACTAGTTATAGGCAATGCTCCTATTAAACCAGCTAATGTATTTCCACTTCCTTGAGCAATTAATTCTCTATTTGCTGAAACGTTTCTGCCTAAAGGATCTAGTTTTTCAGAAGCCTCTAAACATAGCAAAGATTCTAAACTTGCAACTACTGCAATTTGTATGGCAACAAACCATACGGCTCCATTACTTATTCCGTTAAAGTCTGGGATAGAAAAATTGTTTTTTATATCAGCTAAACTGCTAATGCCAGGAAGTTCGACCAAGTGTTTGCCACCCACGGAATGTCCTTCCCAAACGATACCTAAAACCCAGTTCTGTACTATGCTAAAAACAACCACGACAAGCGCCGCCGGAAGAATTTCAATTTTTGATTTCTGAATTACAGGCATTTTCCATAACACCAAGATACCCAAACTAAATATACCAATAACAATTGCACCAACGGTTGTAAACCCTAAACTATTGAAAATTTCTGTAAAGGTATTACCTCCATTCATTTGAATGAATCGATCATCACCTAAAGGAACTTTGTCATGTCCAAACAAATGCGGGATTTGCTTTAGAATGAGAATGATTCCAATTGCGGCCATCATTCCTTTAATAACTGAATTTGGAATGTATTCAGAAATTTCACCTAGCTTTAATAGTCCCAGAAGAAATTGAATTATACCGGCTAATAAAACAGCCATGAAAAACAGTTCAACAGATGCCAATTCGGCATTAGCTGCGATTACAATAGTAATTAAACCGGCAGCAGGACCAGAAACACTTACTGGAGACTTAGAAATGGCTCCAACCAATATTCCACCAATAATACCGGCAACTACACCTGTAATCACATTCATTTCAGAACCTTGGGCAATTCCCAGGCTAAGGGGTAGAGCAACTAAAAATACTACAGTTGCTGAAAAGAAGTCTTTTCTTAGGCTTTTAATCATGTCTGGCTAAATAACTATTAAAGCCCCAAAATGTTTCACTTTGAGGCTTTAATCTTTAAACAATTTCTGTCACTTATTTTACTTCTTCAAAATCAACGTCTTCCACAGCACCATCATCTGAATCGCTTGCTTCTGCATTTGTTCCAGCATCGGCTCCTCCATTAGGTTGAGCTTGGTTAGCATCTGCTTGTGTGGCTTGTGCCATTTCTTCACTTGCAGCTTGCCATGCAGTGTTTAATTCTTCTGAAGCAGTATTCATTTCTTCGAAGTTTTTGCTATCTAATGCAGCTTTAAGTTTGTCTTTTGCTGCTTCAATAACTGTTTTCTTCTCTTCTGGAATCTTATCTCCGTATTCCTTTAATTGCTTTTCAGTACTAAAAACTAGTCCGTCAGCAGCATTTATCTTATCCGCTTCTTCTTTTATCTTTTTATCTTCTTCGGCATTTGCTTCTGCTTCTTGGCGCATTTTGTCAATTTCTTCTTGACTCAATCCGCTGCTTGCTTCAATTCTAATTTTTTGCTCTTTACCCGTTGCTTTATCCTTAGCACTAACGTTAAGAATTCCATTTGCATCAATATCAAAGGTTACTTCAATTTGAGGAACACCTCTTTGTGCTGGTGGAATACCATCCAAAATGAATTTACCAATGGTTTTGTTATCTTTTGCCATAGAACGTTCTCCTTGGAGTACATGAATCTCAACTTGTGGTTGGTTCTCTTGTGCTGTACTGAAGGTTTCTTGCTTCTTGGTTGGAATAGTTGTGTTACTTTCTATCATTTTGGTAAACACATTTCCCATGGTCTCAATTCCTAAACTAAGTGGAGTTACATCAAGTAATAAGATGTCTTTCACTTCTCCAGTTAATACACCCCCTTGAATTGCTGCTCCAATAGCTACAACCTCATCAGGATTAACTCCTTTACTTGGTGCTTTACCAAAGAACTCAGTTACTAAAGATTGAATAGCAGGTATTCTTGTAGAACCACCCACTAAGATAACTTCGTCAATATCACTAGATGTTAAGTTGGCATCCTTTAAAGCTTGCTTACAAGGCTTTAACGTACGCTTAATTAAGTCAGCAGCTAAATCTTCAAACTTAGCTCTACTTAGCTTTCTTACTAAATGCTTTGGAACATTATCTACAACCGTTACATAAGGAAGGTTAATGTCTGTTTCTGTACTACTACTTAATTCAATTTTAGCTTTTTCCGCGGCTTCTTTTAAACGTTGAAGTGCCATTGGGTCTTTTCTAAGATCCATGTTTTCTTCGCCTTTAAATTCTTCTGCCATCCAGTCAATTAAAACTTGATCAAAATCGTCACCACCTAAGTGTGTGTCACCATTTGTAGACTTTACTTCAAAAACGCCGTCTCCTAATTCAAGAATAGAAACATCAAATGTTCCTCCACCTAAATCATAAACCGCAATTTTCATGTCACGATCTGTTTTATCTAAACCATAAGCCAAGGCAGCTGCAGTAGGTTCGTTTATGATACGTTCTACTTTTAAACCCGCAATTTCACCAGCCTCTTTAGTAGCTTGTCTTTGCGAATCATTAAAATATGCTGGAACGGTAATTACTGCTCTAGTAACTTCTGTTCCTAAGAAATCTTCTGCTGTTTTCTTCATCTTTTGAAGAATCATTGCACTAATTTCTTGTGGAGTATATGTTCTGTCTCCAATTTTTACTCTTGGGGTTCCCCCTTCATTTACAACCTCGTAGGCAACACGACCTGTTTCGTTTTTTACATTATCATAGGTTTCACCCATAAATCGCTTTATAGAAGCAATCGTATGCTGGGGATTTGTAATGGCCTGACGTTTTGCAGGATCTCCTACTTTACGTTCACCATTTCCATTATCTAAGAATGCTACAATCGAAGGTGTTGTTCTGTGTCCTTCACTGTTAGTAATTACTACGGGTTCGTTTCCTTCCAGCACACTAACGCAGCTGTTTGTTGTTCCCAAATCAATTCCTATTATTTTACTCATTATGTCTTTTAATTATCAATTTGCTTGCCATGCAAGAAATTCTGTCATATTGTCACAAGACTGATAATTTGTCCATTTTTTAAAGGGGGATTTGGTAAGGTAGAATGAAGAATTTTAGATTTTATTGATCCCTTAAATAGGTAATCGTTATTTCAGCGGAATCTTTTAAAAAGTCAATGTCGCCAACCTCAATTTCTTTTATAATAAGCCCTGTTCTTGCTTCTAAATCTTTTTTAAGTAATTCAGCATTTGCAGGCTTTATGTTTTCGATTATTTCATACTGAATGGTTTTAATATATACATGTTTTACAAGCCATAAACGTTCAATAATAAATAAGGCCGAAACTATTACAATATTGCCACCAACAATCTCAGCATAACTCATTTTTTGGTTAGCTAATGAATTTATAACAGATACTCCAATTACAACAAAGAGGTAAGTCATCTCTTTAATGTCAATGGAGTTTGTTCGGTATCGAATAATTCCAAAAATAGCGAATAGACCTAGTGCCATTCCTATGTCCAGCTCATACTTTTTTAAGGTAAAGCATAAAAAGAACACTATAATTCCAATCATGTAATACGTAAATAAGTAGTCTTTTCTTTTTGTTGCGGAAAAGTAAAGTCCTCTAATAATAATGGTTAAAAACCCAATGTTAAGGGCAAATCTGAACATCATTTTAAAGAAGTCGTTATCGAATAGGGGTATGCCTAAAAAGTCCATGTTATGCTGTTAATTTATTTATTGTTCTAAATTTTTGTTTAAAGTGATTCTGTTTTATTTCAGGAAATAAAGTGGCTAGGCCAATACAGTATTTACTAATGCTGTAAGGGTAGATAGCCATTTTTCTTAATGCCTTTACCATTGGGGATTGGCGGTTAAATTTCTCTTGTTTCAATTCAACAATCACTAAGGCTTCATTAAGAACTGTGCTGTTATAGCTCAAGTTAAGATCTAAAGTAACTCTCTCCTTTAATTCAATGTTTACCAATGTAACCCGTTGAAAACCATTGCTTAAAGTTTTGTTAAGATTAAAACGTTGTCCTGTTTTGTTTTCTATGAAATCCATTGATTCTGAAGACAGGTTTTCTTCGAAAGCATTTTTAGCAATTCGTTTCTTTAGTGTATTTCCTTTTGAATCCTTTTGTTTTATTTCTAAGAAAAAAAGACCAGATTCTATATAATTCCGTATTCTGATTTTAGTTCTTTTTGCTATTTTATTGTGATGGTCTAAGTAGAATTTCTTACTGTCTGTATCATAGTAGTCAGATATGTAAGACATTAACCGATTAGCACCAATCTCCAAAACAGTATAATCACTGGTTAGTGTTTCTAGTACAGCATATAACTGGCTTTTAGTAATGACAAACTTGGTATCCATTCGTTTCATTAAAGCAACCTTATCCATTTGATCTAAGGATATTGGCTTGAACTTATTTAGGATACTTTTTATCAATATATTATTGCTGCTGTTAATTCGAGTTTCTTTGAGATTAGACGAAAGTAATATTTTATTCCTTCGCAATGGAATTTAAACGTGCGATGCGCCCAATCTAAAATGCCTACAAATACAAAAGCGTTAATTTTTTTTCAGTGGGTTTAGTTTAGGGCTGTTTACAAAGGTCATAATTACAATTCCTATAATGAAGTAACTCATTAAGACTAAAATGCTATTTCTCATGCTTCCGGTTAATTGATCTATTAAGCCAAAAGAAAGTGTTCCCAGAACAATGGCTAACTTTTCGGCAACCTCATAGAAACTAAAGAAGCTGGTATTGTCTACATCTCCAGGGATTAATTTGGCATAAGTGGCTCTGCTTAAACTTTGAATCCCTCCCATAACAATACCTACCACACAGGCCAGTCCAAAAAACTGATTCGGCTTTCCGGCTTGAACATAAAATGCAATAACACAGGCAAAAGCCCAAATGATTAAGGCTATAATTATGGCTTTTTTATTCCCAATCTTATCAGCTAAGTAGGCAAAAAAGTAAGCTCCTGCAATACCTATTAGTTGAATAAGGAGAATGGTCTTTAATAAGTCTCCAGACTCTAAATGCAATTGTTTAGACCCATAAATGGCAGCTACATAAATGATTGTTTGAACTCCCATGGTATAAACAAAGAAGGCGCCCAAGTAAGTTTTTAAAGCACCCATTGATTTTACTTGTTTCCATACTTTTCGTAATTCACGGTAACCTTTTCCAAGTACATTAGATTCTTTGGAATTGGTTTTTGGAACCTTCGGTAATTTTATTAGTGGCCACAAAGACCAGACAGCCCACCATACACCTACGGTTAAGAACCCAACTCGAAAGGGGAGTGTATTGGTTTCAGAGGGAGCATCCATTCCAAAAAAATCACTATTTTCTAGAAACTGAATATTCAATACTAAAAGGGCAACACTCCCAATATAGCCAAGTGTAAAGCCTTTGGCAGAGAGTTTGTCAAATTTGTCAGGAGTAGCAATGTCAGGTAGGTATGAGTTGTAGTAAACCAAACTACCCGCAAAACCAACAGTCGCTAATAAAAAGAAGGATAAACCGAAATAAATATTGGTGCCATAAAAGAAGTACATAGCACTGCAGGCAATAGATCCAAGAGCAACAAATGCTTTCATGAAATTTTTCTTTTGCCCAGTGGCATCTGCAATTCCACTAAGAATAGGGGCTAGCAAGGCTACTAAAAGAAAACTTATACTTAAGGTGTATTCATAAAGTACAGAAGAACTGATTGAGTTGCCTAATAAATTTGTTGTTTTTGGTGTGAATTTCTCATAAAATATTGGAAATATAGCACTGGAGATACTCAAGGAATAAACTGAGTTTGCCCAATCGTACATACACCATGCGGTTAGCGTACTCTTATTGTTCTTAACAATTGACATCGCCGCAATTTAATTGACAATTGACAGTTGACAATGGACAACTGGGCTTATTTGTCCTCAATCATAGTTTTGACTCCAATAAGAAATAATTAATAGTACAATTTTAAGATATTTGAGTTTCATTGTAAAAGTTTGGGTGAAGATAACAGACAGTAAGGGCATAGCACTTATTGTCTGTTGAATTGTCCTCTGTCAACTGTTCATTGTCAATTTCTACTGATTCATAAACACCAAATCTTTGTCAAAATCTACTTTAATCGTACCTCCAGCTTTTAATTCACCGGAGAGAATCTTCTTACTGAGTTCATCCAATAAACGTTTTTGCATAACGCGCTTCAATGGTCTTGCACCAAACTGAGGGTCATAACCTAACTGTGCAATCCAATCCAATGCTTTATCAGATACATCTAAAGTGATTTTACTTTCTTCTAAACGCTTCTTAATGATGTCTAATTGAATTCCTGCAATTTTAGTAATGCTTTCTCTATTCAATGGTTCAAACATACTTACCTCATCAATTCTATTTAGAAATTCTGGTCGGATAGTTTTTCTTAATAATTGGTAAACATCACTTTTAGTTCTGCTTAAAACTTCATCTCTATTTTTATCAGTTAAACCTTCAAAGTTGGATTGAATAATTTCACTTCCAATATTACTGGTCATGATAATAATCGTATTTCTAAAATTAGCGGTTCTTCCTTTATTATCCGTTAGTCTGCCATCATCCAATACCTGCAATAGAATATTAAATACATCTGGATGTGCTTTTTCAATTTCATCAAGCAGAACTACAGAGTAAGGGCGTCTTCTAACAGCTTCTGTCAATTGACCTCCTTCGTCATACCCTACATATCCTGGAGGAGCTCCAAGCAAACGACTAACCGAATGCTTTTCTTGATACTCACTCATATCAATTCTTACCAAAGCATCTTCGGTGTCAAACAGATATTCAGCTAATGCCTTAGCCACTTCGGTTTTACCAACTCCTGTGGTTCCAAGGAAGATAAAACTACCAATGGGCTTCTTTGGATCTTGTAAGCCAGCTCTGCTCCTGCGAATGGCATTGGCAACTGCTTCAATTGGCTCTTCTTGTCCTACAACTCTTTTATGCAATACATCTTCTAAGTGTAAGAGTTTTTCTCTTTCGCTTTGCAACATCTTAGAAACGGGAATACCAGTCCACTTGCTAATTACTTCAGCAATGTCCTGAGAATCAACTTCCTGTTTAACAAGGATATTTTTGCTTTCGCCCATCTTTGCTGTTAAAGCAAATAAATCTTCTTCAGCTTTTTTTATGGTACCATAGCGCAATTCTGCTACCTTACCGTAATTGCCATCTCTTTCAGCTTGTTCTGCTTCAAGTTTAAACGTCTCTATATCTTCCTTTTTTTGCTGAATGGAATCTAAAACTTGCTTTTCATTTTCCCATTGAGCTCTGAATGTTTTTTGCTCTTCTTGAAGATCTGCAATTTGCTTATGCAATCCAGCCAGCTTCTCTTCATCATTTTCTCGCTTTATTGCTTCACGTTCAATTTCAAGTTGCATAATCTTCCGATTAAGCTCATCCAATTCTTCTGGAACAGAGTTCATTTCTAAGCGCAATTTTGAGGCTGCCTCATCCAATAAATCTATGGCCTTGTCTGGTAAGAACCTATCATTGATGTAACGCTGACTCATTTCTACGGCACTTATAATGGCCTCATCTTTAATCCGAACCTTATGATGTGTTTCATATTTTTCCTTTATACCACGCAAAATGCTAATTGCCTCGGCAGTATCTGGTTCATCTACGTAAACCGTTTGAAATCTTCTTTCTAAGGCCTTGTCTTTTTCTATGTACTTCTGATACTCAGCAAGAGTAGTTGCACCTATAGCACGCAGTTCTCCTCGTGCCAGCGCAGGTTTAAGAATACTTGCTGCGTCCATGGCTCCTTCGCTTTTTCCGGCGCCAACCAATGTATGAATTTCATCAATAAAGAGAATTACTTCCCCGTTACTTTCTGTTACTTCTTTAACTACTGACTTTAATCGTTCTTCAAATTCCCCTTTATACTTGGCACCAGCAATAAGTGCACCCATGTCAAGATTAAATACCGTTTTGGTTTTTAGGTTTTCAGGGATATCACCTCTAATGATTCTGTGTGCAAGACCTTCCGCAATAGCTGTCTTACCAACACCGGGTTCACCAATAAGTATGGGATTGTTTTTAGTTCTTCTGCTAAGAATTTGAAGAATCCTTCTAATCTCATCGTCTCTACCAATAACCGGATCTAATTTCCCGCTTTTTGCTAGTTCATTTAGGTTGACTCCATATTTGCCCAAGGCATCAAAGGTCTCTTCCCCAGTGTCTGTATTAATCTTATTTCCTTTTCTAAGTTCTAGAATAACAGTTTCAGCTTCCTTTAGCTTGAATCCAGCATCTTTTAGAATAGTACTTGCTGAGCTTTTAGTTTCTATTAGTCCAAGAAGTAAATGTTCATTGGAAATAAACTGATCTCCAAAGGAATTCATTTTTTTATCGGCAATGGCCAGCACTCTAGATGCTTCTGAAGCAAAGTATGGGTTTCCACCTTCTACTTTACCAAAGTTCTTTACTTCGGCTTCGGCTACTTGCAACACTCGGTCTAGGTTAGCAGATAATTTACCAGCCACCAAGGTCATGAATTCTTTGTCTTTAAGTATTAGGGCATACAATAAATGTATAGCTTCTATGCTTTGCTGAGACTCTGCTAGCACATTGTTTTGTGCTTGTTGCAAGGTCTCTTGCGCTTTTAATGTAAATTTTTGTGGGTTCATAGTTATGAACAGTACTATTCAATAACTTTGCCATCTAGCACAGATAATATTTAACCCAAATAGTTAAGACAGTGTGACGTAAAAGTTCTGTTTTTAAAGAATTTTTCAGTCAAAGTGTCAGTGTTCTTGGTAAATTAAAAAAAACTAAATAATATTGTAATCCTATGAAATCATTATTATTTAAAAGTAAAGTGCCCAATTTCTTGGCACAGGCAAAAAAGTCAAAATTTATCATTTTAGGCTTAGTTTTAATTTCAGCTAGTGAGCTTGATGCTTACCGGATTCTTAAGTATCATCGAGCAAGAAATAGATGTGGAATCGGCTGTAGTTCAGTGGTAAAAGACAAAGAGCTAATTACCTATACTGTAAATGGAAAAGCAGTAACCGGTTGGGATGTTAGAATCACTTGTTCTGGCAATGGAGTTTCTCATTGTCCTAGAATGGTTGAGAGTGGAACTAATCTTGAAATTTGGTCAGAGAGCACTTATGAGTCTCTAAGTAATTATGCACAACAACAGATTGATGGTGGCATAAACTCAGGTAACTCTACTCATTCTTACACATTGCCTGATGGCGAAGTAAGAATACTTAAAGTAAGTTGGAACTGCACAACTGATGCAGCAAGTGATATTTTCAATGATATTAACATTGATGATATTTCTGATTCTTAAAAATCAAGTTTAAAACAATATAAATTCAGATATATACTAGATATCATGATTGTTTTTTTTAAAATAATAACTCCAAGCAAGATTTTTAAGATGATTGTTTGGAGTTGTTTATTGTTTGCCAGAGCAAGTGTTTTTTCTCAGGGACAGCCTGTTGAACCCTCATCTTTTACTTGTCTTAATTCAAATTTCAACGAAAAGAGACCAATTACTTATTCTAATTATGATTCTTATTTTGTTTTAACACATTCGAGTAAAAATGGAAATATTCATTATTTATTAGAAATTAATGAAAATAGAACGGATACATTGTTTGCTTTAAATGATATAAATAATCCCTACAGTTTCTGTATAGACAGTAGACGTAAAAATCTTTATGCTCTCTATGGTGATTACTTTATCAATTTTAGTTTAGAAGAAGGAATTGATCCAATAATAATAAATCTTGAAATAGGTCAAAGTTCTCAGATTGAGCTAATTAAGGACACTTTGCTTACAGTAACCAACTACTTTTTGGATGGTAAAGTCGGGAAACCAAAGATAGAAGTATTTCACGCAAATTCCCTTGAGTTGCTTTATATAGATCAATTTAAGACCTTGAGTTACGGAGCATTCTATTTGGCAATATCACCTTATCAAAAGAAACAAACAAGACCATTTAGAAATGGTTTGTTGTTTATAGACTATATTACAGGTAGTCTAGAGTTTTTTGATGTCAATACTAGAAAAAAATCTATTCTTATACCTATTAAGCAGGACCCAATTTTTGATAGGATCCTAAAATTGAGTGATAAATATTTTAAAAAATCTAGAATTAAAACTTTCCAAGAATTGGAAAATATTGAAAATCATTATGTGAAAGCACATCTGTCCAAAATAAATTTTAAGGAATAAAAAAAACGGCAAGTTTGATCCACTAGATTAGTGGTACTAAAACAAACACCCCCGTTTAATGATAAAAGTAAGCCTATTTAACCAAATACTCCAA
>Ga0222675_1000025_pt1 | contig 122702 bp, 112 predicted proteins | sample AntAcemetagen868_FD_179818 | JGI IMG/M metagenome (GOLD analysis project Ga0222675, IMG submission 179818) | Saline water microbial communities from Ace Lake, Antarctica - #868 | ecosystem: Environmental > Aquatic > Non-marine Saline and Alkaline > Saline | place: Antarctica: Ace Lake...
CTGATTTACAAGCACCTTAAAGTGTACCTTTCTGTTAATCAAGTAATTATTAACATTATACTCAGTCTTTTTTACTGGAAGATTGGTGTTACCTGAGATTTTGAATGAATTAAGCGTTCTGGCAATTTCTTCTAACCAGTACACCACTTTATATTTATACTTAGATTCTTTAATAGATGACTGAAGTCCTTTTGGGCCCGTCAACCTGAAGATCAGCAAAAGTGTTAAAATGAGTACTAAACCGAAGAATACAAAGAATGGGTGGTAGAACGAAAGCAATACCAAACCAAAAAGAATTTGAATGATTCCCGAAACCAAGTCTCCTAATAACTTCGGAAGCCCTTTTTGGATCGTTAATACATCAAAAAAGCGATTGATTAATTCCGGAGCATGAAGATTATTCAGTGATTCAATTTTCATCCTTGGAATCCTGAAAGTGAACTCCAATGCCGCTTTGGTGAAGATTCTTCGTTGCAAGTATTCCACCAGAGTGATTTGCATAATTTGCAGTCCCCCCGATGCAAGTATTCCTAAGAGCACAAGTCCTATCAATAGATAGATCGAACTGAATACTACACCACCAGAAACTAGCTCTACTGTGGCCTGAATACCTAAAGGCAAGGTTAGCGATACAATACCGACAAATGCAGCGTATACAAAAATGTAGAAGATGTCTCTTTTCTCTTCACTCAACAGGCGAATAAGGCGTTTGACAGGAGAGAGTGGTTTAGGTATTTCACCTTCGTCATGTTCAGAAACCAAACTACGATAACTAAATGCACCAAGGAGCATTATTTCGCCTTCCGCATCTTGTATGAATTGATCCTTAACATCTTCGTAAATAAGTTCCTTCGTAGAATCTTCTCCTATCTCTACAACCTTTATAGTTCGCTTTTCTTTTGTAAGAATGACTGGGGCAAAACCATCGGCCGACTGCCTGAGCGCTATCAAAGGAATATTGACATCTTTTATGAAGGTTGCTAAATCTCCCCCAGCTAATGACTGATCCAAAAGCACAATCCTGATCTTATTAGCTGTTTCGATCAAGTCACGCTTAAATTCAAAGGCCTCATCTATAGCATAAGACTTTGCATTCACTTGAAGGTCTTGTAATAAAGCCTCTTCAAGGTTGTCACTCAATAAAACCGAAATCTCCTTAATGGAATTGGCAATGTGCTGATTCGTCATATGCTTTAGCTTTATTCCTTAATAGCTTTTTGAATGAGTTCTAAAAGAAACACGTAATTCTGCTGATAGATATCCCCTCGTCTAGGATCATGCTCAGTCAAAGATGGTAAGTGCTCTGCAAAAAACACTTGCTGATGGGCAGATTGCAATGCAGTGCTTACCAAGGCATGCGCATATTGGTAAGATGGATTGATTTCCTTGATCATATCAGCAATGCGCTTACAAATAGTTTTAAAACCCCTAAAAAGACCTTCTCGATTATCGCTATCCACTTGTTTTGTAAGATAAGTCTTATCTGATTCATTAGTGATAATTCTTTGCAAAGCAGACTCATCAACCGAAGGGAAAGATAGGTCATAAGACTTTTGCTCGGTAACTAACCTCAATGCAATGGCTAACCTATCTTCCGGGGATTTTACGTTATGTGTTTCGAAGTCGATTCTATATTCCAACCAGTTCCAATACCAAGCGATAAGATAGACTAGCAGTTTATGCTTATTTTCAAAGTAGCGATAAATAGATGCTTCTGTAGAATCAATAGCAATGGACAGCTTTTTAAAGGTAAAGGCCTCCAAGCCCAGCTCATCAATCATCCGAATGGATTGATCAATAATCTTTCTTCCTAAATCTGTTTCCTGCGGATCGCGCAAAAAAAGTTTAGCATTCATTTCAAGCCTAAGTAGCGCCATGTCTAGTGAAGTGTGATAATTAACTATCCTAAATAATAGTATTACTATTATTAAAACTAGTATCACAACGAATATTTTTAAAAAAAGTTTAGAAATGAGCAAAAAAAAAGACCACTCCCCAGTGGTCTTTTTCAGTATTTTTTCAAATACCCCCAAATAACAAAAACAGGGGATGATTGCTCACCCCCTGCTCATCTTTAAATAGTATGAACTATTTAAAGATGCCAAGTTACTGTTCAGAACTTTGTTCAAACTTGAAGGCCCAAGCAATCAAGTCTAAACGCTGTCTTCTTACGGCTTCACCTATAGTTTGGTGCTCAGCACCAATCGGCTATGTGAGGCTTTTGCAGTCTTATATATCTCTGCAGATTTGTCAACGTTCTTTGTAAAAACTACCCAAAAGTAATCTCCACATGTTCCATATGCTCTTGCGAGCGCATGTCAATCACTGTTTCCAGTAATCGTTGACAGTGATAAGGTGTGTACCGAAGTACTTTCCTGACTAGAACTATTCCTGATTGCTCAGTTTTCATTAAAGTCAACTGTTAAAATGCTGCCTAATCACCTTTCATAGAAAGATTTTTAGAACGTCTTATGATTACTCCCTTTCAAAGTAGTGATCACATACACCTGGAAATTTTCCCTGAAGAAATTTCCGGTATTCAATCCGTCACTTACGATCTGGATAAATACTAACAGTATCACTCTGACTGTCTCAGATTAACATTTACATGTTAACCCTTTCACTACACTTTTTCGGGCTTCTCCCGAAGAGAGACTGAAGCTAGGCTTCTGTTCTTTATCCCTCACTTGGTATACCTAAGGTACTTTACATATCTTTACTTGCAAACATTGTAACCCTCTAGTTTTCAACAAGTTTCCCACTCGGTTATTCACATACTTATCCACTGGGTTATCCACAAGTTTATACACAATCATAGCTAACCTACTCTAAAAGAGTACACTACTACCTCCCTGATTCTTTGGGATTGTCAATTTTCATTAACTGAAATAAACGCTATTTAACAAGCTGAATTCAACGGTTTTCACTAAAATTGCACTCTATTCAGTTAGACAGAAAATGGTGGGAAACGAAAACAAAGAATCGCTCAACTTTATTGAGCAAATGATAGAGGAAGACCTTAAATCAGGTAAAAATTCTTTTGTCCAGACGCGTTTCCCTCCGGAGCCAAATGGCTACCTACACATCGGTCACGCTAAGTCTATTGTATTGAACTTCGGGCTAGCAGAAAAATACAACGGCAAATGCAATCTCCGCTTTGACGACACTAATCCTGCAAAAGAGAGCATGGAGTATGTAAATGCCATTATTGAGGATATCAATTGGTTGGGCTATGACTATGGCGACAAACCCCTCTTCACCTCTGACTATTTCGATCAACTATATATTTATGCTATTAAGTTAATCGAAGACGGGAAAGCGTATGTCGATGACCAAAGTGCTGAAGAAATTAGTGCAGGTAAGACCAACCCCACCATCCCTGGCATTAAAAGTCCTTATAGAGACCTTTCAGTTGAGGAAAATCTTGACCGCTTCGAAGCCATGCGCAGTGGCGCTTGCGAAGAAGGTAGCCGCGTACTAAGGGTGAAAATTGACATGGACTCTCCTAATATGCACATGAGGGATCCGATCATCTACAGAATCAAAAAAGTAAACCACCACAGAACGGGTGACAAATGGTGCATTTATCCCAATTATGACTTTGCCCATGGGCAGTCAGACTCTATAGAGCACGTAACGTATAGTTTATGTACCCTGGAATTTAGGGACCATAAGCCTTTGTATGATTGGATGATTAATGCGCTAAATATTTTTCCTTCAGAACAGACTGAGTTTGCTCGATTGAACTTAGGCTATACCATTGTCAGTAAGCGTAAGCTTTTACAATTGGTAGAACAAGGTCATGTAAATGGTTGGGACGATCCGCGTATGCCTACCATCTCTGGTTTTAGAAGAAGAGGTTATACACCTGAATCAATTAAGAACTTTGCTCATAAAGTAGGCGTTGCCAGACGCGATGGCATTACAGATATTGCCCTTTTAGAGCATAGCATTCGTGAAGATTTGAACAAGAAAGCGAATCGTGTTTTTGGTATTCTTGATCCGCTAAAAGTGACGATCACCAACTGGCCTGAAGGCAAAACTGAAATGATGCCTGCAGTGAATAATCCAGGTGACGAAGCTGCCGGGTCACGCGAAATGCCACTGACTAGAGAAATCTATATCGAGCAAGGTGACTTTTTGGAAAACCCTCCTTCTCCGAAGAAGTGGTATCGTTTAGGGCCAGATCGTGAAGTAAGATTGAAATACGGATATATTGTGAAGTGCACTGGCTTTGAAAAGGATGCTGAAGGTAACATCACTGAGTTGTATTGCGTGTACGATCCAGAGACACGTAGTGGGCACGATACAAGTGGAAAGAAAGTAAAAGGCACATTAGGTTGGGTTTCTGTCGATCATGCCGTCAAAGCCGAAATTAGAATGTACGATAGGCTCTTTACTACTGAGAACTTGAATAAGATCGATGACGACCTCACCAATCACTTGAATCCAAATTCATTGGAGATCAACAAAGGTGTTTTGCTTGAGCCTTCATTAGCAGATGCTAAACCGGGTAATTTCTTCCAATTCGAAAGACAAGGCTACTTTATTGTAGACAAAGAATCAACTGACGAAAACTTAATTTTCAACAGAACGGTAACACTTAGAGATAACTGGCAGAAGTAATGGGCATCGAAAGGAGTACAATTGATAAGCTAACAGCAAATGACATCGCCCTGATTGGGATTCCTTTTGACGAAAATTCTTCCTTTCTACGAGGTCCAGCGAAGGCTCCAGAATTGATTATTGAATCACTGGAGTCTGACTCTGCTAATTTCTTTACCGAAGACCTGAATAATCTTAATGAGCACCCACGCATCAAATGGTGCGGAAATGCATCTCCGAAAGATTACTTTGACATTGGATCGCCCATTAGAGAGATACTTGCGCAGGTTGCCCTCCCATTTTCTTTAGGTGGCGATCACTCCATGACCTACCCCATCATGCAGGCCATGACTGAAAAGCACCCTGACCTCCACATCATCCAATTCGATGCGCATGGCGACCTCTATGACGAACTAGACGACAATAAGCATTCACATGCCTGCCCTTTTGCGCGCATCATGGAGAATGGCTTGGCGAAACATTTGACCCAGATTGGTATTCGCACCATGACGTCTCATCAGAAAGAACAAGCGGATCGCTTTGGTGTAAATGTCATCGAAATGAAAGATTGGTCTTCTGAGATTAATATGAAATTCGATGGCCCAGTCTATATCACCTTCGATATGGATGTACTAGATCCGGCCTTTGCACCTGGCGTGTCACATCACGAACCGGGCGGACTGAGCACGCGAGAAACGATCAACATGATTCAGAAACTCGATGCCAATATTGTCGGCTGTGATGTTGTGGAATACAACCCTGACCGTGATATCAATGGTGTAACAGGTATGGTAGCGGCTAAAATAGTGAAAGAGCTATTAGCTAAGCTGCTTTAACTCCTTAATTAAGGCATCCACCTCCTGCTCTGTATTATAATAGTGTACCGAAGCGCGAACGATTTCGCTTAAGCCGCGTGCCGTCATATCTAAATAAGTATTAGATACACCGTTCCACGACACATTAATCATCTTTTTGGAAAGATATTCTTTGACTTCATTGGCAGACTTGCCATCCACAGTGACTGAAACAATCCCACTTTTCACTGAGCCAATATCTTGTACATGTACGCCTTCGAGTACCGAAAGCTCAGTCCTTAGATAGTCTCCTAAGTGCTGAACACGTTTCCAAATATTCTCAATCCCAATTTCAAGGATATATTCACAGGCTACTTTGAGTCCCATAGTATTCGCTCTACTTCCCTCCCAGCTTTCAAATTTCCGAGCATCCGATCTAATTTCATAGGAATCCTTACCCGTCCAATTGGCAGAATGTAAATCCAAATAGTATGGACTCAGTTCGGGTAGTACGGCTTTGCTAACATACAAAAACCCAGTTCCTCTCGGCCCACGGAGGTACTTACGCCCTGTCACAGACATCATATCACAACCAATAGCCTTCACATCTAAAGGATATTGGCCAGCAGACTGACAAGCATCTAGCAGATAGAGTACGTTATGCCTTTTGCAAATCTTACCGATGGCCTCGGCCGGTGCCGCTAAGCCCCCATTGGTGGGCATATGGGTAATGGACACCAACTTAGTTTTGGAAGTGATCAAGGCCTCAAAGGCTTCCAAATCTGGATCACCATTTGGCAAATTGGGAATCACTTTGATCTCCAAATCGCATGGGTGATGTAGATAAGCGATATAATTACTCGCGTAGTCAGACTGGTTCGTGATAATCTCGTCCCCATCTTGCCAATCGATGGCCTGAAAGGCTCCATTCCATGCTGCAGTAGCATTTTCAACCAAAGCAATCTCTTCTCTTGACGCATTGATCAGCTTAGCTATCACATCATAAGTCAGTTCGATTTGCTCAAAGTACTTAGTATGCGTTTCGTAGCCCCCATAGGTAGCTTCCTCCGCGACATATTGGATCACCGCATCTCGGACAGCGTTCGGGGGAAGAGAACTTCCTGCATTGTTCAAATGAATGACTTTTTGAACCCCATCCGTTTCAGTTCGAAACTTTTCAATATCCTTGGCACTAAACATGCTAGAAAGATAGAAAAAAGATGGAAGTCGGGAGTTGGAAGCGTATAGTTTACCGTAAAGTGTTAACCTAAAAGCCTTCAATCCCTAAAGAGAAGCCAACGAATGAGAGAAACTGGAGGTCAGAAGCTCATAACTCATGGCTCATAGCTAAATTAAGCTACCGTATTTCTAATAAGCGTTTTGACTCTATCGAACGAGTTCTATATTTGAAATTCATACTACACCCCTATGCGTAAACCACTTCTGGGTATTCTTATTTCTCTGGTCACTTTAGCATCCTTTGCACAGGTTGATCCTGCTGCTGTCGAAAAATTTGCAACCGAATTTGCCGCTAAAAACAAGAATTTTTCCAAGGAAGAGGTAATGAGAATTTTAAACCAAGCCGAGTTTCAGCCAGAAATCATCGAAAAGATTTCAAAGCCTGCTGAAGGTACCATGACTTGGGAACGCTATCGTAAAATCTTTATCAAACAAGGAAGAATCGATGCCGGGATCGCTTTCTACAAAGAACACAAGTCTACACTAGCACAAGTAAGCACCGATTCGGGCATTCCCGAAGAAATCATTTTAGGGATTATTGGTGTAGAAACATACTTTGGAAGAATAAAAGGCTCTTACAAGGTATTAGACGCCCTCTATACGCTCGGCTTTGGCTATCCAAAACGTGGTAAATTCTTTAAATCCGAATTGGAGAAGTTTTTTACCCTCTCTAAACTCGAAAGCTTAGATGCCACTAAAGTGCTTGGCTCCTATGCTGGCGCCATGGGCTACAGTCAGTTTATGCCAAGTAGCTATATCGCTTATGCGAAAAGCTTTGAGGAGAACGGAACACGTGATCTGATGGACAGTCCAGAAGATGCAATTGCCAGTGTGGCAAATTACTTGAAGGTGCACCGCTGGAAGAAGGGGCAACCGATTACTTCAAAAGCCGCAATGACACGGGAGATTACGAAACTGAACAAACAAGTCCTTAGACCTAAAAACAAAGTATCTGATTACACTAAGATAGGCTTTAAGCCTGCCGATGCACTACAAGCCGACTTACCTGCCACAATGTTGATTTTTGATAAGGATGGTAATACTGAATACTGGTTTGGCCTTTATAACTTCTATGTGATTACACGCTACAACCATAGCCCTTTGTATGCCATGGCTGTTTACCAGCTGGCAGAAGAAATTAAAAAGGGTTTGGGTGATTAGGTAAAATATATCTTCCTGATCTAGTAAAACCGAGCTAGAGTCAGCCGCCCCCACAAGCGGGTTACAAAAAAAGATCCTGACGAGTACCGCTAGGATCGGGATAGAAAACACCTGCTTAAATTTACCTCAAATCAAAAACTAATCAGGCTATCTTAAATGTCTTGTTCGTGCTATAAAATGTTCTACGGCTTTAGATGTGATTACCTCTTGACCCTCTTCTTTCAATTCGTCTAGTAACATTTCGGCCATGCGCTCATCAATCATTTCTTCTGATTGAAACGCTGAGCTTGATCGGTTAATAATGGTAAGGTGATCTGTCAATAGCTTGCGGCATTCTTCCTCTACATAGAATACCACACCGCTGAGTGTGATTTTGTGATGACCGTTCATGGTTCCTAAATACAAAGTGGGTTGAGTAAACATTGCCTCTATTTTTCTTTCCTAGACCTCGGATTGAAAAAATAGTTACCGAAGTTTTGATTGCCTTTGTACTATAGATGCGCTTTGGCGAAAAAATGTTGCATTAAGGACTAAATATTAACAGTAGTTAAGAGAGTTTAACATGTCAAGAACAAAAATTAACTAATGAGCCTCCCCTAAAGGCATGTCTGGTTATCCCAGCGTAAGCGGGGATCTCATTAAACCAGCAACGACAATGAGCATAGCATGACGCTTACAATTTGCTTCTTCATAGTCTAGTTTTTGCGGAGAAAGACGTTTCCATATTCTGAGTCTACTTTGATCATCTTTTTGCCGCTCCCCCTTTCGATTCTTGCGGTCATTTCTTTGCCAAGCATGTCATTGCCTCCTATGGTCATTTCCTGAGATAGGTTGGAATAAATCTGCCCCCATGAGGTAGCAGCCCACAAAGACTCTACTGAAGCCTCACTTAAGGCGATATCTGCACCACCGTATTTAGCCTGTATGTTAAGGGTTTTGGGCAAGTCAATTACTTCTACCATACCATATTGGGCATTGACCAATAGTTCCGCATTTTTCGGTACAATCACTTCTAAAACCACTGAGATCCTGACCCCGTTATGGCTACCTGGCTTACCATTTCCAATCCTAATGCTAGTGCCATTCCTTGGGATCATGACATCTTCATTTTCTTCATCATTACTATCTCTACCAATGTAGTAACTGGTGTTTTTGAATTTGTCTATGCTTTTAATCTGAGAACTAACGGTAAGACCATCGCGGTTAGCTTCTGAGGTTAGTTCAAAGCTGTCATTGTCTTTGCCATCATTGATGTAGAGGGTAGCCTTAATCTGTACTTCGTTTTTATCCCAAGTTTTAATTTGAACTAGTTCCGGGTACTTAAATTCTAATGTGATTTTATCTGATTCTTTAACCGAGAAAGACTTGATAACTACTTCTTCTTGACTGTGAACGGCAAGTGTAACCAAGCACAGACCGATTAGTGAGAGGATTCTTGATTTCATGATTTTTGAGTTTTGACCTAAAAAAACTGACGCCCTCTAGGAGCGTCAGGAATTCATATGCTATTTCTTTCTTAGGTAAGCGTTCGCGTAAGAAGCTTTGATTGCTAATTCTACTCCGCCACCGTTCAAAGTTCCTTGGACAGTGGAACCGATCTTACGCATACCATCCGTTTTCGGTAACTCTATGTCCAAATCTGAGTAAGCTTCACCATATGGTGTTTTGATGCTTACATCAGCTTTCGTATTCGCGGGTAGTGTAACGTCTACCGTAGAGTAAACCGATACTAAAGAGGTTGGACCTGATTGACTTAGACTCGTGAAGATTGCATGCACTTCACCGTACACCGTATTAACAAGAGCCGGACCACTGACATCTTCCAAATAAACGCTATTGTAACGGCCTGAAATTTCTAGTTCACCTGTTACACCATAGACTTCGATTTTTCCACCTTCCCAGTTGCCCGTATGCTCAATTTGAACTTTAACTGATTTTGGTACTTTAATCGTGAACTTTCCTTGTGGTCTTTTCGATGCTTGAAAAATGATCACTTCATTCCCACTTTGCTCAACATTTAACCCTATACCTGTATTGTCTTCTCCACGTGCGCTCAATGCCTTCAGGCCTTCTGCGCGTTCTGGCTTAGCATTGCTATTGCTATTCTCTATAAGGATTTCAGATCCATCATATGCTTCAACACTTACACGGTTGACTTCTTTGATGATGACAGTTGTACTTGAAGGGTTAGAAATCTTTACAGAATACCCTTCCTGTGCACTTAGTCCCATTGTAACGAATAAGGCTAGTGCTGTTATTACGATTTTTATATTTGACTTTTTCATTTTGTTTTTTCTTGTTGTTATTATTTGAGTTTTTGCCCTTTGGGCTATTCTGGTATTAAAATCGATTCTAATGGTTTACATTTCTTTCAATTTGAAGATGCCTAAGTAAGCTTCCTCTTGTACTTCTTTGAGCACCTTTTCATCTTTAGTGATTCTTTCCAAGGCTTCTGTAGCACCGGTTTCTTTCAGGCTGACTAGCCCTTCAATCAAAGCGATTTGTACAGCAGGCTCTGTTTCATTCAATAGTGCATCAGCAAATGCTTTTGTCACTTTCTTGTTACCGCCAAACTTGGTCAGTGCTTCAACCGTTTTTGACCGAACATGCATACTTTCATCATTCTTAAGCAAAGCGATCAATACATCTACTGTTTCATCATCTGCTTGCGTTAGGTCCATTGAGTTGTTGACTGCCTGAAGTCTACCGCTTGCCGAGTTACTTTGAAGCTGATCGAACATGATGTTCTTCATTTCTTCAAGTTGCGCTTGCATCTGAGTCATCTCACTGTTGGACTTTAGCTGATTGCCTACCCAAAAACTCACCATAATTAGTGCTACCGCTGCAGCCACTTTGTAGAACCATGAGAATGAATAGGCTTTCATCTCTACGACCTTAGTTTCCTCAGACTCTTGCTGATCTAGTTTAGCAAAGAGGTCATCATCAGAAAGGTTACTCTTCATACCTGAAACATTGGTCTGTATTAAAAACTGATCCTGATATGACTTAAGATGGTCGGGGATATCCTCTCCTTGGAAGAAAACATGGAGTTGCTTATCTTCTTCTAGAGAAGTCTCCCCGTTGTAAAACTTTTCGATTAAGTCTTCTATGTATTTATGCTCCTTCATAATTGCTCACTTTTAAATAGGCAGATCTTGCTGCCTTTCTAGCCCTTGATAGACCTACTCTAATATTGTTTACCTGAAGACCTGTTTGCTCTGCAATCTCTTCATAAGTAAAGCCCTCCACATCTCTCAACATCACTAGCAACCTTTGCTGCTCTGGTAATCCCTGAAAAGCACTCATCATTACTTCCATGCTCTCCGATAATTCCAAGCTTTTATATGGGCTCAAGAAACCGGAGTCTAACTCCATTTCTTGAATGTCCATTTGGTTCTTATGTTTCTTGGACTTCAGTTTATCTAAGCACTGGTTCTTTGTAATGGTTACTGCAAGAGCATCAATACTTGTGTAAATGCTTAGTTGCTCTCTTTTATTCCAAAGTTTTACCATTACGTCCTGAAGCGTATCCTCAGCTTCTTCGACCGATTTTAGCATGCCCAAGGCAATCCTAAACAACCGATCCTTCAAGGGTAGAACCTTTAATTTAAACTCTTGCAACTCCATTCAAGTAGGTAGACGAGGGTTAGTAGATGGCATTACACTGGCTTTGAAAATAAATAGTGTATGGCCTAAAAAAATACTTATCATATTGATAATCAATGAATAAGGAATATATAAATCTTGGAGGTAATTTCGTGATGATAGATCATGTTTTTCATTCTCTCTAAAATACTCGCATTTTTCATCCGCCCCATCATATGGGTCGTTGGTTTATTCCTGCTTTCGGTATGGGTAAAATCAAGTAAATGGAAAAAACGGTGTTTCTGGTCGGGTATATTTCTCCTTCTATTCTTTTCAAACCAATTCATTAGCAATCGTGTAATGCTTTGGTGGGAATATGACCCGATTCCCATGGAGGAGATAGGTGAGTATGATGTGGCTATTGTCTTCTCAGGTATAACAAGAGGGAGTAAAACACCAAGAGATCGAGTATACTTTCAAGATGGTGCAGATAGAATAACCCATACCCTACAATTATATAAGGAAGGCAAAGTAAAAAACATTATTGTCAGTGGTGGCTTGGGCTTTCGGCAAGTAGAAAATAGTAATGCAGCAGATAGATTAGCTTCTTTTCTTACAATGGCTGGAGTGCCAGATTCCGTAATTACAAAGGAACCTGATGCTAAAAATACTTATGAAAATGCAGTGAAAGTTGCTGAGATACTGAAGTCTAAGTTTCCTGATAAGAAATACCTCCTTATTACCTCATCTTTCCATATGAAACGATCGAAGCTTTGTCTAGAGAAACAAGGGATTAAATTTGATATCTTCCCCGCTGGGTTCTTAACCACACGCTCAACGACTAACTTTGATGATCTGTTTATTCCAAGATCAGAAGCTATTGGTCGTTGGGAACAGCTAATTAAAGAACTAATGGGTATTGCTACTTATAAGGTAATGGGATATATATAGAGTGGGTGACCTTAAAAGACCATTACATTAACATCTTCCAGGATCTTGATTAACTCAGGGGCTTCCTTCATCTTTAAGAAATAGAAAATATTCTTCCCTTCACGTTTGCTACCAAGCACGCCTTTCATTTTCATATTAGAAAGATGATGTGAAGTGAGGGATTGTTCGAGACCTAGATAAGCAGATATATCGTTGACAGACATTTTCTCGTTCACGCTTAAAGCATCAATAATTGCAACACGCATTGGGTGCGCTACCGTTTTGAGAACGAATGCAATCTTCTCAACTCTTTCATGATCAAGTTCCCTCATTATCCTGTTTAGATTATTCGATAAATATATGAACATACTTTCATATAAAAAAGAAACACGGGGTATTTTCCACATATTATCCAGAACAACGCAGAATTAGCCCCACTTACACAGGGAAAAATCACAACTCAACAACTCCTATTTTACAAATAAACTAATAAGGAACCCCTTTAAACCCAATTCTCATCAGCAGCGTTCTTCCCATAAGAAAAATTGAAATAGTTATAGTTGTCATCGCTTACTTCTATAATTTGCCATTGGCGTCACAAATGAGCATTACGGATTTATGAAAAGAATAGGATTGATTTCTGACACCCACAGTTATCTAGATGAGAACGTATTTAGGCACTTTGAAAACTGTGACCAAATCTGGCATGCAGGTGACATTGGGGATGGACTTGTACTCGATCAGTTGGAAGCCTTCAAACCTACCCTAGCGGTTTCAGGAAATATTGACAATCATGAGATGCGGTTGAGGGTCCCGGAAAAACAAATCTTTGAGCTAGAAGGTGTTAAAGTCTATATGATTCACATTGGAGGAACCCCACCTAACTATTCAAAAGATGTTTTACCTGACTTACGCATAGCAAAACCAAAACTTTTTATCTGTGGGCACAGCCACATACTCAAGGTAATGCCTGATAAGAATTTGGGCAGCATGCTTTATATGAACCCAGGCGCTGCTGGCCATCATGGTTTTCATCACATGCGCACTCTACTCCGCTTCGAATTAGTAGATGGTCAAATACAGCACCTTGAAGCTATAGAGCTAGGTAAGAGAGGTAGAAACTAAAAAAGCCCCGAGATTTCGGAGCTTCACATTTATATTTTCTAAAAAGTCTTATTCAGCAGACTTTTCTTCTTCAGCGGGAGAATCTTTCTTCTCTGCTTTTTTCTTTGGTGCTTTCTTAGCCTTCGGCTTCTCCTCTTTCGGTGCCTCAGCTTTTACTTCTTCCACAGCAACCTCAACAGTCTCTTCTACGACCTCTGCTTTTGGAGAAGCCTTCTTAGCTTTCTCTTTTTTTGGTGCTTCAGCAGTTGTAAAAGCAGCTTTTAACTCCTCTTTATCAACATTTTTAATTACAGGCTGAGCCGATAATTGCTTGATGCTGTTATTTCTCTTAGCCGCAGTTTGCTTATTTCTTCTGGCTTTTCTCTTTAATCTTGTGATTCCCATGATATAGGCTTTTCCTAAAATTGAGGGGCAAAGGTAAGAGTTTGTTTACTTTTTTCGAACTATCTTTTCATTAATTATTCAGAATAATTTATCAAGTAGCCAACTCTGCTTATTCTTTCACATCCCATTTTAGTAGTTTTGCTCAAAATCAGAGTTAATGTCACAAAAACCTTCACTTCCAAAAGGCACTAGAGATTTCGGCCCTATTCAAATGTACCGCAGGGAATATTTGTTTCGTACGATAAAAAGCGTTTTTAAAAAATATGGCTTCATGCCTTTAGAAACTCCTGCCATGGAGAACCTAAATGTGTTGACAGGCAAGTATGGCGATGAGGGCGATCAACTACTCTTTAAAGTTTTAAACTCTGGAGACTTCCTTAATAAGACTACTTCCGAAGATTATGAGGCTGGCTCTAAAAGCATTACAAGCAAAATATCAGAGAAAGGTCTTAAGTACGACTTAACAGTTCCTTTCGCTAGATATGTAGCCATGAACCGCAATGACGTGGCCTTTCCATTCAAACGTTATCAAATCCAACCAGTCTGGAGAGCCGACAGACCGCAGAAAGGGAGATATCGTGAGTTTTATCAATGCGATGCAGATGTAGTAGGCACCGATTCCCTGATTTGTGAAGCAGAACTATTGGCCATTGTTGAAGAGGTCTTTGAGAAGTTAAACTTTGAAGACTATCAAGTATCGCTCAGCAGCAGAAAAATATTAGAAGGTATTGCCGAGGCTTGTGGAGCATCTGCCGAATTCTCAAGGTTCTGCACGATTCTCGACAAGCTCGACAAAATCGGACTTGAAAAAGTACAGGAGGAACTAAAGGGAATAGGAGTTAGCAGTGAAGGCCTAGCCAGCCTAACCACTATTCTAGCGATTGAAGGAAACAACGATCAGGTATTAAAAACACTTTCAGGTCAACTGACCAATACCCAAGTTGGATTAGAAGGAATTCGCGAATCTCAAGAAACGCTGGATCACTTAGCAAAATTAGGTAAGACTGGTAAGCGCGTAAAAGTTGACCTAACGCTGGCACGTGGGCTCTCCTACTACACCGGAATGATCTATGAGATAAAGCCAACAACGATCAGCATGGGTACAATTACTGCTGGAGGTCGATATGACAACCTCACAGGTGTATTCGGATTGGATGGTGTTTCTGGCGTAGGGATTTCCTTTGGCATTGACAGAATCTATGACACATTAAATGAGCTTGATCTGTTTCCCACTGACAACACGCAAGCCACCAAGATACTTTTAACCAACTTCGATGACATTGCTCAATCGCATGCCTTAACTATTTTGGGGAAATTGAGAGAAAAAGAAATCCCAAGCGAAATCTACCCGGAGTCTGCCAAGCTGAAAAAGCAAATGACCTATGCGGATAAGAAGTCAATCCCTTATGTATTAATGATTGGCTCTAGGGAAATGGAAACAGGAATCTATTCTTTGAAAAACATGACTTCTGGTGAGCAAAAAGAAGTAAGTATAGATCAGTTACTAAATGAATTATTGTAGTAATAGGTCATAGTATCTTTGTCTGAATAGGCAGAATTGTTTTTTTTGAATAAGTTTCGTGTCAGTGCACCGTTATCAGTGCAACACCAAGCATGCAGTTAAACTTTCAATATCAATTTTATTGGCTGACCAGATCGGCCTTGTGCATTGGATTATTTCTGATGGCAAGTATTCCGCTGCATGCGCAAGAGTACAGTCAAAAAAGATGGTTCACTGCCGACTTTGATTTTGGATGCAGGGACTTAACAATTACGATAACCCACACTGGAGCTATTGGCAGTAATCTACAAATTGACTTCGAGGGAGACCCAGATGATCTTTTTAATTTAAATTTAGGTGTAGCCCCCCAAGTATTCGACACTGGTGAATCTAGAACCTTTACATATTCAACCCCGGGCACTTACATTATAAGAGTTGTTGATCTATCAGGTGCAGGGTCTGATTCATGGGACTTCCTAACGATAACCGTCCTAGATAAATTCTCTCCTTCTGTGGCAGCACGAACCTGTTCTAACAATGAAGTCAGGCTGTTTTTCGACTACGCCTTTGACCCATTCGAATCATTCGACATTGACTATGGAGATGGCTCACCAATTGAAAACTTTGTCAAGGATGTAAACGCCAATAATGGGTCAACCCCACACACTTATGCATCGAATGATGTGTACGACATCACCATCACTGGAATTTTCGCTTCAGGCGGAAATAATGCAGACTGTAATTCAGTGACGCTTACAGTTTCTACACTCCAAGCGATTGATCCTCCTGCACTCAATGTCATTACTGTGATCGATCAAACAAATATTAGTTTTGAATACGAACCTATCACAGAAGGCCTGTTATACTTCCTAGAAATAGACAAAGGCAATGGGTTTGAAGCCTATACTGAGCTTGATCCCTTAGTCAACCCAACCGCTATAACAATGAATGACCTTTCTCTTGATAATAATATTGAAACCTATGATTTCAGAATAAGGGCAACAGATATATGCGCCAGTATACAGGAGTTTTCTTCCATTGGATCTAGCATCGCAACAAGTTTTAGTTTGAATAATATTGACATCACGATAGATATTGATTATGAGTGGCTGACATCACCCGCTGACTTTACCCAAATAGACTTCTTTGTCGATGGAAGCTTAAATACCACGTTTAACGATCCCGCAAGCACAGTTCCTTATACCCTTAACTACACGAATTGCACACAAATAGCCCCCTACTTCTTTCAAACAGTAAAAAATGGTATCGTTAGTACCAGTCAAACCCTGACTCCCTTTGCTAATGCAAGTTTAGTATTGCCAGCCACGGAAGCACCCACTGCTGAACTCCTTGGCGGAAGCATAAGAATAACTCTACCTGTAACAACCTTCGCCTTAGGCGAATACCAAATACTACGAAGGGATATTACAGCCAATTTCAACCAAATTTCAACCACTATCTCGCAGTCATTCATCGATACTACTATTCCACCCGGCACCACCGAAGCTTGTTACCAAGTTCGGTATGTGGATGAATGCGGAAACGTGTCTAGTGTGAGCAGTGCAGTTTGCGTAATTATAGAGGCCAAACTGGGTATACCCACGGCTTTCAGTCCAAATGGTGATAACATAAATGACTTTTTCAGCGTTACGGATGGTATCTACAATGATTTCCAAATGTTGATCTACAATCAATGGGGCACTTTGGTTTTTCAAACCAATAATCCGTCCCCTGGCTGGAATGGCACCTTTGAAGGAGCCGAAGCACCAAGTGGCAGTTATTCTTATCGTGTCATGTTTAATAATGCTGATAATACTAGCATCAATAGGTCGGGAACTTTTGTATTAATTCGATAGATTTGACAAAAAAGAAAGAGCATGTTTGACATGATGAAAATGATGGGCCAGGTAAAGGAAATGCAATCTAAAATGAAGGAAGCCCAGGAAAAATTGGAATTCATTCAGGAAACTGGTGAAGCGGGTGCTGGCATGGTAAAAGCCACTGTAAATGGCAAAAAACAGGTTATCTCTCTTGAAATAGATGAAAGCCTAATGACAAAGGAAGACAAAGACATGGTGCAAGACCTTTCTGTAGCAGCCATCAACAATGCACTGGAAAAAGCTGAGGTCAAGGCCAAAGAAGAAATGAAAAAAAGTACTGACGGCATCCTTCCTAATATTCCTGGCATGGATTTCGGAAACATGTTCTAATGAATACACTTTCAGTTGTTCTTCTCAACTTCAATGGAAGACATCACTTAGAGTCGTTCCTCCCTTCCGTGGTACAATACAGTACTCCCTATGAGGTGGTTCTAGTCGATAATGGCTCAACTGACGGATCTATAGAATTCACAAAATCAAACTACCCAGAAGTAACAATTATTGCCTTTAAAGAAAATCATGGCTTTTGTGGAGGATATAATAAGGCATTGGAAGCCATTGAGTCAGAATATGTAGTGTTACTTAACACTGATGTAGAAGTCTCAAAAAATTGGATTGACCCTGTACTAGATCAACTAAAAGCGGATAAGGACATAAAAGCAGCACAACCGAAGATTCTTGACTTTAAAGCAAAGGATAAATTTGAGTATGCTGGTGCTTCTGGCGGCTACATTGACACATTAGGCTACCCCTTCTGTAGAGGCAGGATATTTCAGACCATAGAAAAAGATGAGAAGCAATATGACGACCCCCATGATATCTTCTGGGCTTCAGGTAGTTGTCTTTTCATTCACCGAGAGACATACATCGAATTAGGGGGTCTAGATGAAGACTTTTTTGCTCACATGGAAGAGATAGATCTTTGTTGGAGGATCTGGAGTTCGGGCAAACGCATAATTATAGTTCCTCAAAGCACTATTTATCATGTCGGAGGAGGAACCCTCGATAAGACGAAACCAAAAAAGACCTATCTCAATTTTAGAAATGGACTTAGTCTATTAATCAAGAATGAACCCTCAAGTAAGCTAGCTTGGAAATTACCTCTTAGAATCCTTTTGGATTGGGTGGCACTACTAAAATTTTCACTTGAAAGCGGTCCTCAACATGGTTTAGCAATTCTAAAAGCTCATCTCCATATAGTTGGGCACCTTCGTTCTATTCTTCAAAAAAGAAGTACTCCAAAAGTCAATGAAGGTGCACCCAGATATCATGGATGGGTAATTTGGTCTTACTTTATAAGGAGAAAGAAGAAATTCTCAGATTTAAAAATCAGCAACTAATTATACCAGACTGGATTTTTTCTTCTTCGCAAATGCTTGCGGAAATTAATCACGTAGGCTAAACCAAGATAAACGATAAGGGGAGAACCAAAGGTTAGAAAAGACGCGTATATAAAGAATAGACGTATGCTAGATGTTGAAAGGTTCAACTTCTCGCCTAGTTTGGTGCAAACACCAAAAGCCTGATTTTCGAAAAAATGCTGAATTCGTTCCATTGTATTACCACTAATTTACAAAATCAGAAATGATTTATTATTAGTAGAATCGGAATCTACTAAAAATTTCGTAAATTAGCCACTTAATTGAATACGCTTAAACAGACGAAAACAATCAATATTCTTATGAAAACCCAAACTGCTAAAATTATTTTCCCTTTGCTTCTCATTGGCGTCATGTCAATCTCAGGATGTGCCTTGAGTCAGATGAAAAAAGCAGCTAAAAACCAAGAACTTGTTGTAGCGCCTAGTCCTCTAGAAGTTCACGCTGATACTGTAAGGTTTGAAATGACTGCTAATCTTCCAGTGAAGATGCTAAAGCCTAAGAAGGTTTATGAACTAAGTGCATTCTACAAGTATGGAACTCAGGAAAGAGCGCTAAGAAAAATCGAATTCAGAGCTACAGATTATCCTAACTCTAATACTGAGCAACCTCAAATCGTTCAAGAGTATTCATTCCCTTTCAGAAAAGGTATGGAAAGAGGAAATATCGAGATTCAAGGAAAAGCTATCAATCCTAATTCAGGAAGTTTTCTAGAAACGGAAAGGTTAGGCATTGCCGAAGGTTTAATTACAACATCTCAGCTCGTTCAGCCATCTTACTATGCAGCTTACGCTGATCATGGCTATAATGATCAAGAAGAGTTGATCCCAACAAATGTTGAGTTCTTCTTCGACCAAGGAAGGTCTATTTTCAAAACATCTGAAAAAGATAGTGACAGAGGATCAAAATTCGCAGCATTTATCGCTGAGAAAAATGTAACAAGAACTGTTACTATTACAGGAACTCACTCTCCAGAGGGTAAAGAAACTATCAACAGCGAACTAGCGCAAGAAAGAGCAGACGTTATTGAAAAGTGGTACAGAGAGCAAATGGATAAATATGACTACCAAGGAATGGCTTCTAACATTAGATTCATTCTCAAGCCGGTTGTACAAAATTGGAATGGTTTGAAATCTATGATGGCAAGCTATGATGGCATTTCTTCTAGCCAGAAGGCAGAATGGAATAGCATCATCAACGGTTCTGGTTCTTTTGAGCAAAAAGAAAAAGAGCTTCAAAAGCTTAGTACTTATAAGAAAGTGTTAAATGAAGTGTACCCTTTGTTGAGAACTGCTACTACTGAAGTATTAACTGTTAAGGTTAAGAAAAGCAAAGCGCAGATCGCTACAATGGCTTTAAATTCTCCTACCCAATTAAGTATTGAAGAATTAGCTTATGCTGCTGCTAACAACCCTTCTTTAGAAGAAAAGAAAAGCATCTACGAGGCTGCTGCTAAGAAAAATGATACCTGGACGATCCACAATAATTTAGGTGCTGTTCACTTGCAAATGGCAATGAGTGCGACTGGTAGAACTCAGACTAACCTCATCACTACTGCTTTAAACCATTTCAACATCTCTAATCAGAAAAACGCTAATGTAGAGGCTCAAACAAACATGGGCATGGCAATGGCAATGCAAGGCAACCTATGGGGAGCACACGCTGCACTGACAAAAGCTGCAAGCATGAGTCCAGGTAACGATGTGAGACAAGGTGTTAATGGCGCCAAAGGTGCTGTTGAAATCATGGTTGGTAGATATGACTTAGCGATCAGTTCTTTGAATAGAGCTTCTAACAGTTCTGTAGATCAGTTTAACAAAGGTCTCGTTCAATTGCTTAGAAAAGACTTTAGAAATGCTCAGACTACACTTGAAAGTGTAATCAGTAATGAAAGAGGTTATGTTTGGGCTCATTATGTTGCAGCTATTGCCGCAGCACGTCAAGACAACGAAAATAAAGTTATCGAGCACTTAAGAAATGCTGTAACTGCTGACTCTTCTTTGAAGGCGAAAGCACTTACTGACTTAGAATTCAGACAGTTCTCTGGAACGGATGCCTTCCGTAACTTAATGAACTAAGAACTCTTTCTAACAAATTTAAAAGCTTCTCTCCCATTGGAGAGAAGCTTTTTTTATGTCCAATATATTGCACGAATGGTTATTGGTAATTGAGCCCTGAATGTTTATTTTTACGCCCATTAACTAAATGAATTCAATGAGAGTTATACAGTTCAGAGAAGCCCTTAGAGAAGCCATGTCTGAAGAGATGCGAAGAGATGAGAAAGTCTTTTTGATGGGCGAGGAAGTTGCAGAATATAATGGTGCTTATAAGGTAAGTCAAGGAATGCTTGATGAGTTCGGTGCTGAACGTGTAATCGATACACCAATTGCTGAGCTTGGCTTTGCAGGTATCGGTGTAGGTGCTGCTATGAACGGCCTTCGTCCTATGATTGAATTCATGACATTCAACTTCTCTCTCGTTGCAATTGATCAAGTAATCAACTCAGCAGCAAAGATGATGTCAATGTCTGGTGGGCAATTCCAAATCCCGATCGTCTTTAGAGGACCAACAGGTAATGCTGGAATGCTTAGCTCCCAACACTCTCAGAACTTTGAGAATTGGTTTGCCAATACTCCTGGTTTGAAAGTAGTAGTCCCTTCTACCCCATACGATGCAAAGGGTCTATTGAAATCTTCTATAAGAGATAACGATCCAGTTATTTTCATGGAGTCAGAGTTAATGTATTCTGATAAAGGTGAAGTCCCCGAAGGAGAATACTTATTACCAATTGGTCAAGCTAATATTGTTAGAGAAGGCACTGACGTTACTTTAGTCTCTTTTGGTAAAATGATGAAGATAGCTGAAGAAGCTGCTGCAGAACTCGCTAAAAATGGTGTGAGCGCTGAAGTAATTGACCTTAGGTCTGTCAGACCAATTGATTACAAGACAATTATTGAATCAGTCAAGAAAACCAACAGACTTGTTGTTGTGGAAGAAGCATGGCCTTTAGCATCTATCTCAACTGATATCGCATTTAACGTCCAAAAAGACGCTTTTGATTACTTAGATGCTCCGGTAAAAAGAGTAAATAGCTTTGATTTACCTCTTCCATATGCGCCAACACTAATCGATGCTATATTACCGAATGTGAAACGGACACTAGAAGCTGTCGATTCTGTTATGTATCGCTAAAAAAAAATTTTATTCTATTAAAAGTCAGACCGTTGGTCTGACTTTTTTTATGTTTGAACATGGCGAAACTAATCCTCGTAGCAGGTGTGAGCAGATCAGGTAAGTCAACCCTAGCTACTAGGCTAGTTCATGACCTACCAAATGCAATCGTATTACGCCAAGATGAGTTTATACTTGATCAAGCAACGCTACCCCTCATAAATGGAAGAATTGATTGGGAAAATCCTGAAACTATTAATTGGGATAGACTTATAAGTGCTCATAATGAAGCCAATGAACAATATGACTTTATAATCATTGAGGGGATATTCGCACTTTCAAGCTTACAACTAGCAAAACCTTCCGTCTTCAAAATACTCCTTACAATTGATCGGGAGGAGTTCATCAAAAGAAGAAGTCAAGAGACACGGTGAGGAGATGAACCCGACTGGTTTATACATCACGTTTGGGAAAGTCACTTAGCATGCCACAACCCACACAATCTTAGCCTAGACAGTGAATTACAAAATATTTCTCCCACCGAGTATGTCAAATTACTCGTTCAATTAAAGTCTTAGTTCAAAATAATTTGCTTGGTATTGTTCTATGCCCTAGATTAACGAAGAAATTAGTTGAAGATGAAGAAACTTACACATTCCCTACTATTCTATACGCTAATCTTTACCTCCTTCGCCTGCTCTAGACCAGCGCCTATTGAAGAAGATAAGGAAGAAGTAACAGAGCCAACTATTGAGGAACGTGAAAAAAGAGCCGTTTTTGATACTGATGTACCCTCTTATAAATTTGAATTCTCCTCTTTAGCTTTGAACCAAAACGTAAAAGACTTAGACCAATTCGTATTCAAACGTTATGGGGAGTTTTACACTGAAGACTTCACTATATACCAGTTAGATAGAATTGATTACTTCGCAGAAGCTTATGAAATGGAAGACATCAATCTCTATTACATTGACAGTCTGCTAGTCAAGATACAAGTCTTTTTGAGAGATGATAAAACTGACGAATTTCTTAGAAAGTATGGTAGAGCAAAAATTCAAATTCATGACCTCCACAACAAAAAGTTACTAGAAACTGAAAAAGTACTTATTCAAAAAGAAGGCAGATATCAGGTAAATGGCAACTTAGATGCATTTACAATTAAGTGGCCAAGAAACGATTTAGACATTAAATACGATGTCAGCAGAAAGCCAGACAGCCTTAACACCAGGGTTTCAAATGAGTTCAATGGTTTAGATAACAAGTCAACAAGTTTCAAAATTACTTTTCAAACTAAAGACTTTGACCGTCAATTGGCTTGGATAAAATGGGAGTCATATAAAGACTCACAAGGCTTAAAAGTAGAGCCAGTAAGCGACCGATAATTATTTATTACCCATCATATTTGCAAGGCCGGACATTGCACGCTTTCCACCCATCTTATTCATGGCCTTCATCATTTTACGCATATCCCCGAATTGCTTCATTAGGTTATTGACTTGTTGAATTGAAGTACCCGAACCCTCAGCAATACGTTTTCTCCTACTACCATTTAACACTTCAGGGTTGGCTCGCTCGTCCTTAGTCATGGACTTGATGATGGCCTCTATCGGCTTGAATGAATCGTCATCTAAGTCAACCCCTTTGAGCGCTTTCCCCATACCAGGGATCATACCCATCAAATCCTTGAGGTTACCCATCTTTTTGATTTGCTCCAGTTGAGATAAGAAATCATCAAAGTCAAATTTATTCTGACGGATCTTCTTATTAAGAATCTTCGCTTCCTCTTCGTCAAAAGACTGCTGAGCCTTTTCAACGAGTGAGACCACATCACCCATACCAAGAATTCGGCTGGCCATACGATCGGGATAGAAGACGTCAATGGCCTCCATTTTCTCTCCAGTGGAGATATATTTAATAGGCTTCTCAACAACGTTTCGAATGGAAAGGGCTGCACCACCCCTAGAATCACCATCTAGTTTGGTAAGCACAACTCCATCGAAGTTGAGTCTTTCATTAAAAGTCTTAGCGGTATTCACAGCATCTTGACCCGTCATTGAATCGACTACAAACAGTGTCTCAGAAGGATTAACAGCTGCTTTTAACTGTTCAATCTCTTGCATCATTTGGTCATCAATTGCCAAACGTCCCGCAGTATCTATGATGACTATCTTTTTGCCATGAACCTTAGCATGCTTTATGGCATTATTAGCAATTTCAATGGCGTTCTTATTATCAGGTTCAGCGTATACATCTACCTCAATCTGCTCTCCTAAAACCTTCAGTTGTTCAATTGCAGCAGGACGATAGATATCACAAGCCGTCAACATCACTTGACGCCCTTGAGATTTAAGTAACCTTGCTAGCTTTCCAGAAAAAGTAGTCTTACCAGAACCCTGAAGTCCTGAAATAAGAATTACAGCCGGATCCCCTTGAATAGAGATGTCCGTCTTCTGGCCACCCATCATTTCGGTGAGTTCTTCGCTGACAATCTTGGTCAATAATTGACCAGGAGAAACAGAAATTAACACATCTCTACCGAGTGCTTCTTCCTTTATTTTATCAGTAACTTCCTTGGCTACCTTGTAGTTAACATCAGCATCTATCAGCGCACGTCTAATCTCCTTTACGGTTGTCGCAACGTTGATTTCAGTAATCTTTCCTTGACCCTTTAGGGTTTTGAAAGCCTTATCTAACTTTCCACTTAAACTTTCGAACATATCTGCCAATAATTTGGACTTCAAAATTAGCTAAATTTCCTAGCATTAAAAGTCTCCTTTGCCTTGATTTAGCCTACAAAACCTTTCGTATTACGAGGCTTATAGAGATATTGGCAATTAGTTTACAAAGGTGTAAGAATGAGAAATATTGATTTTCAAAAAGATGTCCTCCCCCACTTAGTCGCAGTCATAGTTTTCTTAGTACTTACGCTCGTCTTTTTCAAGCCAGTATTCTTCGAAGAAAAGACGCTTTTTCAAAGTGACATTGTTCAGTGGCAAGGTAGTGCTCAAGAGTTAATGGAGTACCGCGAGCAAACTGGAGAAGAAGGGCTTTGGACAAATTCAATTTTTGGAGGCATGCCAGCCTATCTCATAAGTGTAAAATGGGGTAATCAACTCATTAAGAGTGCTCATGCAATCTATACGCTTGGACTTCCTCACCCGGTGAGAATTATCTTCGCATCTATGCTTTCCTTTTACATAATGCTACTCTGCTTTAAGGTAAGACCATATTTAGCAATAATAGGAGCTATTGCCTTTGGACTTTCTTCCTATAATTTAATTGGCCTAACAGCTGGCCATAATGCAAGAATCTCAGCGGTATCGTTTATGCCACTCGTTATGGGTGCAGTACACTTGTGCTTTACCAGAAACAAGATCTTAGGGGCTAGTCTTACCGCACTCGCCTTGGCAATGCAACTCAGGGTAAATCACTTACAAATCACCTATTATCTCGCCTTCGTCATTGGTATTTATGGCTTAATACAACTCATTTATGCCATTAGAGATAAGCAAGTCCAATATTATCTAAAAAGACTGGGACTCCTCATGGCTGCCTTGGTTCTCGCAATCGGAACCTTTTTTGGTGAATTTTATGCGACTTATGAGTATGGAAAATATTCCAACAGAGGGAAATCAGAACTCTCGCAACAAGCAAATTCTGAAATGAACGATGATGGTCTTGGGAAGACGTATGCTTTCCAATACTCAAACGGTATTTGGGACCCGTTCACACTCTTTATTCCTAATGCATTAGGTGGTAGCGGACCATTTCCAGAAGACGGAGAACTCGCTACATTCTTAAAACAGAATGGGGTCAACGGAGCACAACTCCAGAACTTCCTCAATGGTATTCCTACATATTGGGGCAAAGAATCAGCCACTACCTATTATGCAGGCGCTATTATGATATTCCTGTTTGTCTTAGGACTGCTTTTAGTAGAAAGAAAATATGTTATCTGGCTGGCTTCACTAGCCGTACTTGGTGTGATCTTGAGTTATGGTCGCAATATGCCAGGCATTAACAACTTCCTCTTTGACTATTTCCCAGGGTACAACAAATTCCGATCGGTCTCATTTACCATTATACTTCCGATTTTTAGTGTCTCACTTTTAGGCATGTTGGCGCTCGAGAAGTTACTCAGTCAAAAGTTTAGTAAATCAATTCAAAAGAAACTATTCATTGCGCTAGGAGCAACTGGTGGACTAGCACTGCTTCTTGGTGTTTTCTCTGGAATGTTCAGCTATAGAGGGGCTATCGATAGCCAAATACAAGAAGCCATAATAGATGCGGTCAGAGGAGATAGAAGATCTCTTTTCCAGAGAGATGCCCTTCGTGCATTTGGTTTCATTGCGGCATTTGGCCTTCTACTCTATTTGTATCTAAACGAAAAGGTATCGAAAACAATTGCTGTGATTGGGCTTATAGGTATTGCATCGCTAGATGTCATCCTTATCAGTTCACGTTTTCTTTCAGAAGATAACTTTAGTAAGTCTACTTCTCGCCAAAACTTCACAGAATCTCCAGCTGATCAGTACATCAAACAAAACGAAACGCTTGGAGACAGGGTACTAGACTTAACCTCAGGATTTTATAATGCCAAAATCGCCTATCATCATCATTTGATCAATGGTTATCATGGTGCTAGAATTCGAAGATATCAAGAGATTATTGACAACAAGCTGATTGAAGAAGAGTCTGCCTTAAGGCAAAATCTTCAAGCTGGGAATGCTGACTTCAGTTCCTTTCCGATCATTAATATGCTGAACACAAGTCATCTAATCATTAACCCTAACAGCCCCCAAGGAGTTGTGAAAAACAATAATGCGCTCGGCAGTGCGTGGTTTGTTACTGAACTTGAATATACCAACACTACAGATGATGAGTTTAATCAAACACTAGCTTTGAGTACTCCTTCACTAAAGGCAGTAGTTAATAAGAACGAGACCCAAAATAACATTGGGCTGAGCAAAGGTGATATTGCTTTAACCGAATACCACCCTGGCTATTGGAAGTATGAATCCAATAACGCTGGAGATGGGTTTGCGGTCTTTTCAGAGATTCATTACCCAAAGGGATTTGAGGTTACCATAGATGGACAAGCAGTCGATATGCTTAGAGCAAATTACATTTTGAGAGCATTAGCGATTCCAGCTGGTAGTCATGTCGTTGAGTTTAAGTTCGTGCCGAAGATTTATACCGCAGGAACGATTGTAATGCAGATTTTTTCAATCTTGGTGGTATTGCTGTTTGGAGCTTCCGTCTTTAGATCTTTAAAAAAGGCCTAATTAGCAGACAACAAACTTCTCAATTGCTCTATTATGCGGATGGCTGCTTTACCATCCCATAAATCAGGAATCCCTCCTTTTTTCCATTCACCTTTGCGAATACTTTCTAAAGATGATTTAAGTAAAGCCATATCCTTCCCGATTAAGACATTGCTACCAATACTCATTGTCTCTGGCCTTTCAGTATTCTCCCTCAGTGTAAGACAAGGTACCTTTAAATATGTCGATTCTTCTTGAATACCTCCGGAGTCTGTGATTATTGCAGATGCTCCTCGCATTAGGTATAGGAATTCTAAGTAAGGTAATGGGGGAAGAAAGTGAATGTTTTTGAATACAACGCCTTGACTTAATTGAGCTTTTGTTCGAGGATGAATAGGAAAAATAATCTTTTCATCCCCCTCTGCCATATCATCTATGGTAGACAACATCTCTGAAAGCACTTCTACGCCATCAACGTTTGATGGTCGATGAAGTGTTAATAGGAAGTACTGACCTTTAAGAAGATCATTTACTCCAGCGGGCTGTTTTAAGCTGTCGTAAGAGCTAACTAGGCTATCAATCATAGTATTACCGACCATGAAAATTTGCTCTTGCGCAACCCCTTCTTTAGCTAGGTTCTGATCGGCTATGCCACTAGTTGTGAAGAAATAGTCGGTGATGGAATCCGTTAAGAGACGGTTGATTTCCTCAGGCATAGACATGTCTCCAGACCTCAAACCACCTTCGACATGCGCTACTCTAACACCCATCTTTTTGGCAACTATGCTGCAAGCCATAGTTGAATTAACATCCCCAACGACAATTAAACAGTCAGTCATATGCTCAATTAGATAGGCCTCAAACGCAACCATGATTTTAGCCGTTTGCTGTGCCTGCGTACCAGAGCCTACTTGTAAATTGATATTGGGTTTAGGAATCCTAAGGTCATTAAAGAAGACCTCACTCATCGCATCATCATAGTGCTGTCCCGTATGAACCAAGGAATATTCAATTATAGCCTCTGAATCCGAATTATGACTCTCAATTGCGTGAATTATGGGAGCTATTTTAACAAAGTTAGGACGAGCTCCAGCGATGATGGTTAAATGCATATTATATATTTCACTTAAAAAAGTGTTAGCCTCTAATGATTTCACAAATTCAATCATAAATTTGACCCGATGAATAAGAAAGTTTGCATGCTCTTACATGAGGTCTACCCAGATGATATTCGTGTGAGTAAAGAAACAAAATCCCTTATAAAGTCAGGCTTCGAAATTCATATTCTCTGCCTAAATCGAAAAAATGAATCGGCTGAAGAGATAGTAAATGGAATTCACATGCATAGAATCCCAATTGCACAAACATTCTTCTGGAGAGGAATTTGGGATATTTTATTAGCAATTTCATTCGTTCAACCGGTCTTTCTTAGAAGACTAAAAGCATTGCACAAAAAAGAGAACTTCGCATTATTTCACGTTCACGATCTTCCGCTCGCTAAAACTGCGATTCTGGCTGCCAAAAAGTCCTCCAACGTAAAGGTTGTCTTAGACCTACATGAAAACTACCCTGAGGCTTTAAAGGTATGGTTCCAATGGAAGAGGAACCCTTTGATCAGACTAAAGAATTCCGTTTTCTTCGGCTTCGAGAGATGGCTTAATTATGAGAAAATGGCTTGCGATGAAGCTGACCACCTCATTGTAGTAGTAGAAGAGATGCAGGAACGTTTAATTGCTCTTCATAAGCTTTCAGAGAGTAAAATAACCGTAGTCACGAATAGTGAGGGTCAAAGCTTTCTTAATCAAGAACGCATCCCTGACATCTACGAGAGGACTTCAAAAGACTTTATATTGGCTTACACTGGAGGCGTGGGTCCCCATAGAGGTGTTGATGTTGCCATTGAAGGATTGGGGCTTACAAAAGCTAAGAATATAAGACTTGAAATAACAGGATCATTATCTGCAGATTCAAAAGAATGGCTAACAAACCTTGCAACGAAACACAAAGTATTAGATAGAGTAAGAATCAACGGATATCAACCCTTCCATAAGTTCTTCTCATATATGGCTCTTGCCGATGTCAACCTAATACCGCATAATCGAAATGGCCATACTGATCACACAATACCACATAAACTCTTTCAGGGAATGATGGTAGGCAAACCAGTAATCGTAAGTGACACTCCGCCCTTAGAACGTGTAGTGAAGGCAACGAATAGTGGATTGATTTTCGAAGCGGGGAACGCTCAAGATTTTGCCAAGCAAGTAGACCTACTCTACGATAATCCAGCGAAAGCCAAAGAATTTGGAGACAATGGAAACCAAGCTACTACCAAAGGCATCTGGAATTGGGAACATACTGGTAAAAACTTAATAGAGCTTTATTCAAATCTGATTGCTAGCTAATGAGATCATTCTTCTATAAGCTTATTTACAGTGGTCCAATCAATTTTTTGATTAGAAATATTCTTAAGTCCATTCCAAACCTCTCTGCAAAATACCAGATGCCGCCTGCTGGCATCCTTAAAGTCAAAACGGATGAAGGAAGCTTTCGAATGGCCACCAATCAAACATGTTATGTAACTCATCTCCTATTTTGGAATGGTTACAAACAATTTGAATACTCCATCCTCTTTTCAAGACTAATCAGTAAAGTGAATGTATTCTATGATGTCGGATCGAATATCGGCTACTATTCATTACTCGCCAGTCATTTAAATTCAAAAGTTCAAGTGAAGGCGTTTGAACCCGCAAGTGGCCCATCATTCTACCTCAATAGAAACATTGCGCTTAATGATATGAAAAGCTCAATTACAAGTGTTGGTCTTGCGCTCAGCGATAGCACGGTTAAAACAATATTTCATGAGGTGAAGAATACGAAGTATATCTATCTAGAACATAACCTTTCAGGCGAAAATAACTTGGTTGGCAAAGTCGCTAAGAAAGCTTTCGTTGAACGCGAGGTTAAAACAGACACTTTAGACAACTATTGCCAAGTACAACATGAGCAGCCTGACTTAATAAAGATTGACACTGAGGGTGCCGAAATATTTGTCTTGAATGGAGGTCAAAAAACAATAGAATCTTCAAGACCAATTGTAATTTGCGAAATACTGTCAGCAGTGAAAGGGGAAGAAATTCTCAACTTTTTCAAGAAAATGGAGAATTACATGATCTTCAGGCTTGAAGGCTCAAATTTTAAAAAAATAGTCGATCTGGAAGGCATAGATTTCAACAAAACACATGACTTCATTTTCAGCCCATCTGAAAAGACGAACTTATTCTCTTAGATTGACCCAAGAATAGATTTATTAATGGCCGTAACACTCGAAGATTTTCTTAACGTCAAAAAAACCATAACCCAAAATAGTAGGGAACGCAATATCACTTCCAGACCAGGTAGTGGATTGGCTTATTTGCGGTACAGATTGTTGAGGCCATACTACAAGCTAAAAGCGAAGCAATTCCAGAAAAAGTATCCACAGCACCCCTGGCTTACAGCGAGCTCGATAAAGGTTTTCGACTTACTCTTAACGAAAGACGATATTGGTTTAGAATATGGTAGTGGACGAAGTACTTATCATTTCGCCAAACTATTAGGCCATCTTACCAGCGTTGAGCACCACGAAGAGTGGTATAACATCGTTCAAGACACGCTCATTAAGAATAAGGTCAGCAACGTGAACCTAAAGTTGATCCCCCCCAATACTGCGTATACAAAACCGAACCTAAGCAGTGTTGATGATTACTACCTAGATGTGGAAGCCTATCCGATAAAAGACGAGGTGTTTCAAGACTACTTCAATTTTATTGATTCACTAAGTGATGATTCATTAGACTTCATATTGATAGACGGTCGAGCTCGGGTTTCATGTTCGAAAAAGGCAATTAGTAAATTGAAGAGTGGTGGGTTATTTGTACTCGACAATTCTGAAAGAATAAGATATAATGAGATTCATGAAATGCTTAAGCACTGGCCAAACATCTATTCTAGTACCGGGCTGACTGATACAATTATTTGGAGGAAGCCCTAATGGGAATTGTCATTAAGCAAAGTATTCGATCTTCAATCATCGCCTACCTAGGCGTAGCTATAGGCTATATAAATGTACTTTGGCTTTACCCTTATTTTCTCTCCACCGAACAAGTTGGGCTTTTTAGGCTCATTCAAAGCTCTGCCTATCTTTTGGCCACTTTTGGACAAATTGGTTTAGGGCAAAGTCTGGTAAAATTCTTCCCCGAGCAGCAAAAAAACAAAAGCTTCTTAAGCTCTATTTTAATTGGTGGAGTTCTCGGCTTCCTGCTGCTCTCAGTCCTAGCATTAGTATTTCGAGAATCAATCGTCAGTTACTTCTCAAAAGAGTCTGCATTATTCGTTGACTATTTTCAAGTAACCCTTCTGATATCCTTTTTAATCATTCAGTTTCAAATTCTGGAAGCTTTTTCGAGAAGCTTACTCAGAATTGTGATACCAAATTTGCTAAGAGATATTGGTCTTCGGGTTTTAACAACACTCGCACTGATACTATATGGCTTTGAATTCATATCCTTTGAGGCACTCATCTATTCCCTACTTGGTGTCTATGGACTGGTGTTTATAGGTCTGGCAGTGCACTTGCGAATTCAAGGTCACCTACCCCTCAAAGTGAGCTTCGGTTTCTTGAAAAAAGGAGTTTGGAAACGTATTTTAACCTTTGGCCTTTATTCTCTAATTGGCGCAGGTGGTACTCAAATTATTTTGCAAATAGATAGTATAATGATCAGTGGAGCATTAGGCCTTGAAGCCACTGGAGTTTATACAATTGCCTTCTTCATTGGAGTCGTCATTGAAATGCCCAAGAGGGCAATCACTCAGATAAGCTCAGCTTTATTAGCTCAAGCTTTCAACAAAGGTGATATGCCAGCAGTAAAAAAGCTTTATCAACAAACCTCTATTAACCAGATGATCATCGGTACTTTATTGCTAATTGGCATCTGGGCAAACCTTGATAGTATCTATAGTTTCATTCCTAACAATGAAGCTTATCTAAATGGATTTAACGTTGTCCTTTTCATTGCACTGGGAAAACTCAGTGACATGGCTTTTGGTACCAATGGCGAGATCATTGTGATGTCGAAGTACTATCGATTCAATGTGCTTGCTGTTTCCTTACTTGCAGTTTTGACTATTATATTAAATCTAATTTTGATACCGAAATATGGTATTGAAGGCGCTGCAGTAGCATCATTTATTTCGATGCTAATTTTTAATATTCTAAAATTTGGATTCGTTTGGTCAAAATTCAAAATTCAACCCTTTACACTTTCGACCACTAAATTCATACTCATTGCTGGCCTTACGCTTGTAATCAATTATGCTATCCCAAAACTCGATAATATCTATCTAGACTTACTAATTCGTTCTTCAACGATTACGACCATTTTAATAGGTTTAACATACACCCTAAAGATCTCCTCAGAACTAAATCAAGTACTAGAAAATGGTTTTAGTAGAATTCGAACCTCAAAGTGACAGCAGCCAGTCTGACAATTCTTTAGTCAAGTTTTTACGGTCGTACTTTTCAATATCATTGAATTGCCACTTACCTCTCCCTGACTTCCAAGCTTCGTACTCCTGAACAATAAACGTCTTTAAGTCTTCATTCGAGTCATATTGAAACGATTGACCAGCCGAACAAGCAGCTATTATCTTCGAAATGTCATTGCCTTCTTTACCGATGGCTAGGATTGGACGCTTCGCACCGAGATACTCAAACAACTTGCCTGGTAGCTGAGATGTGGCGCGAGGATCATTGGTCTGCAATAACAACAACAAGTTACTGGATGAATACTCTTGATAAACTTGGTCATGGGTAACAGATGCCTGTGTCACAAGTTTCTCTCCGAGTCTTTTATGACTAGAGATAGAAGCTTCAACTTCAGAGCTTAAAATCCCCGTTAGGTGGAGTTCTAATGCACTATAAAAATCATCGTCATTGCACAAATCATTTAGAATCCGCCAAAGGTTTTCAGGGTTACGATGCTTACTCAACATTCCTAAGTGAGTGACTATAAACTTAGCTCCGTTAGTCCTAATTGGCTCCGTATTTATGTCAGATGCATCAAAACCATTGGTCACAAAGTGTGTCTTTCTGGCGCCCAAGGCCTTAAACTCTTCGGCAGCAGTCGGACCTGTAGCGAGTATAGCATCCGCCATTCTGAGAACCTCTTGCTCTAATTTCACATGCCTCTTCCAAATAAAGGAAGATATCTTCATTCGCTTGAGAATATCCCACTGAGACCATGGATCTCTAAAGTCAGCCACCCAAGTGATAGCAGGATTCTTAAGTTTTAGTCGTTTTCCGATTAAGTGTACACTATGTGGCGGCCCAGTAGTAATAATGTGCTTGATCTTATTGGTCTCAAGAATGGACATTAAATAATCTGCAGAAGGCTTAACCCAAAATATCTTTGGATCTGGCACAAAAAAGTTACCCCTAACCCATATCGAAAGCTTTTTGAAAAACCCTCCACTTCCAGACTCCAAAACTTGACCTTGCTTGAGTTCTTTTTTTCCCGATAATCTTTTAAAAAGCCCATAAGGCTCCCAGATGGGGAACTTCAAAACTTCTATAGATGGATTAATATCCTTTACCAAAGAGTGATCCTTTTGATCGAAATCTGGATTTTCAGGTATAAAGACAATCGGGTCCCAACCATATTCTGGGAGATACTTGGTGAATTTTAACCAACGTTGTACTCCTGCCCCACCGCTTGGTGGCCAATAGTAGGTTATTATAAGAATAGGCTTACGTTTGTCTTCCACTTTGTACATCAAAGATTGGTCATTATTGCAGTTCGGCAAAATGCCATTTGCAATTATTAGTAAAAAAAATTTACTTCGGCCTCACATTAGGTTAAACTCAAGTCCAGTTTCTATGGGATATATTCCAACTTTCGTTGCATTACTCGGTCTAGTATTGCTTTACACTGTTTATACCTACAACCTTATCAAGCCTAGAAAGGCAAGGCTTACACAGGTCATCGATCAAATGGCTAAGAACAGTACTGCGAGGAAAAATATAGTTCTAAGCTACAACAAAGAAAATAATGGTTCTTCCTTATCAGAAGTGGCTGAATTGCTAAAAAAAACTTCAACAGATCGTTTCCAAAGCTATAAGAAGGAAGATGAATTGATCTTAGCCATTAAAACGGCAATTGAGCATATAAAAGATGATCAGATCAGCACCGAACTAAAAAGCGCGAACCAGGTACAACAAGACTTAATGAAGAGGCTTCGGTCTTTCTCTGCTGAATACAATGCGTTTATAAAAAAGGCGCCTGCCAGTATGGTCGCCTCAATTTTCGGCTTCAGGCAGTTCTAATTTTTTCTTTAGGTACGTCAGCATGTCCTGAATTTTCTCCGGATCGAACCAGACAGTCTCCGGATTACGCTTAAACCATGTCAATTGCCTTTTCGCATACCTCCTTGAATTACGCTTGAGTAGGCGAATAGATTCCTCTTTATCGTAACGACCATCTAGGTAAGCGAAGACCTCGCTATAACCAACCGTCTGCAATGGATTCAAGTCTTTGTGCTCATAAAGACGCTTTGCCTCTTCAAAAAGCCCCTCAACAATCATCCCATCCATTCTTTGGTCGATTCTGTTGTATAGCACCTCTCTGTCTAATTCAAGTCCAATAGTTAACACATTGAATGGTCTATTAGCAGGTTGCCTTTTCCTAAATCCCGAAAATTTCTTACCCGTAGACCTAATTACTTCTAATGCTCTAATTACGCGCTGAGGGTTTTTCAGATCAACTATTTCATAATATTCTGGGTCTGCAGACTTCAGTTCTTCATTAAGTCGGTCTAGCCCTCCCATTTTTAGATCAGCATTTAATTCGGCCCTCACATTCGGCTTAACATCTGGCAGGTCATCCAACCCCACACAAACGGCATTTACAAAGAGGCCAGAGCCTCCAACCAGAATGACCACATCGTTATTCTGAAATAATACTTCAAGCTTAGCCATCGCTTCTTGCTCATACTTACCGACATCATAGGCATCGTGAATCGACAAAGAATTTATAAAATGATGGGGGGCTTCACTCAGCTCGTTCAAGCTAGGCTTAGCTGTACCTATTTCAAGTTCCTTATAAAACTGTCTTGAATCTGCCGAGATTATCTCAGTCTCAAATGCGCTTGCCAGCGTTATACCCACAGCCGTTTTACCCACAGCCGTTGGCCCAACAATACAAATCAAATGTTTTTTTGGCATACTGAATTTTAGAAAATAGGACTAAATATATTATCTTGACAGAACACACGCTAATGAAAGACATCAAAGGATCAATTTTAGTCATTGATGACAATGAGATCAACCGTAAATATGTGAAAACTGTGCTGAGAAATCTATATAGAACTGTTCATTTAGCAGAAGATGGTTTCAAAGGTCTAGAAATTGCACATTCACAAGCTATCGACCTAGCCTTGATAGACATACAAATGCCAAAAATGGATGGCTTTGAGTGTCATGATAAGATAAGGAAAGCGTTAGGTTTTAAAATACCTATTCTTGCTATTACTGCTTTTTCGGATAGTAAATCACGCGACAAGTTTATCAGGTATGGCTTCAACGATTACATTGCAAAGCCTATTAAGCCAGATGTGCTCAAAAACACGGTCCAATACTGGTTGGATGAATTAAATGAAAAAGCATCTTTAGATGAAGAAGAGATTCACGCTGACTTTGATTTCAAAATAATTGAAGAGCTAAAAAGATATGCTCAACCAGATGAATTGTTAGAATTGTATAATGAATTTGTCGAAGAGACTAAAACTTTAAACCAAAAGCTTCTCTTTTTACAAAGTGCAGACGATCATACTGAAATTTTAAGTATCTTGCATGTCATTAAAGGTAATGCTGGGTCCTTAGGTTTTGCCAAACTTTCAGAAGTAGTAGTGCAACTTGAAAGTGATGTGAAGAACGAAATTGATATCTCTTTAGCCGAGAGAATCAACGAAATCGCAGACTACTCCAGCAATATTTTTAGCGATTATACAGGGCAATTGAATCTTAACCTATGAATACTATGACGGAAGTAGTCTACAAAAAAGTTCTTGTAGCTGAGGACAGTTCAGTAATTCAGAATCTACTGAAGAAAATTCTACTTTTTGAAAACTGTAAAATCACATCTGCGAAAAATGGGAAATCTGTATTAGACAAGTTTGAGTCTGAAGATTATGATCTTGTCATTATGGACATTAACCTTCCTCTGCTTGATGGTCTCTCGGCCACAAAGCAAATACGATCAGGAAAGACAAAAAAAGCTAATATACCAATCATTGGCATCTCTGGAAATGCAAAAAATCTTCCAGTTTCTGAGTTTTTTGAAGCCGGTATGAACGAATACATGCAAAAGCCTTTAGATTACGACAAATTAATTGAACTAGTTAAGAAGTATACAGACAAGCATCAATGACCATTCGTTATACAAAGCATTTTCTCAATAAACTCGAGGATATTTTTGCTGAGTCTGACTATGTGTTACGTTACGAGAAAGGCAATTTCAAATCTGGTTATTGCCTGCTGAATGAGACTAGAATAGCGATCGTAAATAAGTATTATACTACTGAAGGCAAGATCAATTGCCTCATTGATATTATCAAGTCAATAGAAATTGACCCGGCCTCGCTAAGTGAAAAGAACTCAAATCTATTAATGGAGTTATCTCAAACCACCCTAGAGCTGTGAAAATAACTGTTCTAGGATCGGGAACATCTCAAGGAGTTCCAGTAATCGGCTGTAATTGTGAAGTCTGCCGTTCATTAGACTTTCGAGATAAAAGGCTTCGTGTCTCTATCCACATAGCCATTGACAATAAAAGCTTCATTATTGACTCAGGCCCAGATTTCAGACAGCAAGTCCTTCGTGAAAGGATTAACTCTCTTGATGCGCTCATATTTACACACGAACATAAAGATCACACTGCAGGAATGGATGATATTCGTTCTTTCAATTTTCTTCAAAAAAGAGACATGCCCATTTATGCTCGCGATACAGTTCTAAATCAGCTCAAACGAGAGTTTGCCTATGTTTTCGAAGAGAATAAATACCCTGGTATTCCTAAAGTAAAAGTTAACACTATTGAAAACGCCCCTTTTCTAGTAGAAGGAATCGAGTTCATACCGATAGAGGTAATGCATTATATGCTGCCTGTTTTTGGATTTAGAGTAAATGACTTTTCATATGTCACAGACGCGAAAACAATTAGCGATACAGAGAAGGAGAAAATAAGAGGCTCAAAAGTATTGATACTTGATGCCTTGCAAAAAGAAGATCACTTAAGCCACCTCACCCTATCTGAAGCGCTTGCACTTATTGAAGAACTCGAAGTAGAAACTACTTACCTGACGCACATAAGCCATCGCATGGGGCTACACCATAAAGTTAACTCAGAGTTGCCTGATAATGTGAAGCTAGCTTACGATGGCCTTCAAATCGAGCTATAGTGCAGTTTAATTACTATACACTTAAAAGGCTATCGGCTTACCTAAAATCAATATTAGTCAACAGTGTATGGGTAGAGTCGTTTAGCCAGCAAAAAGACGAGCTCATCATTTCATTGATCACACAACAAGGACTTCCATTTTACATAAGGTGTACATTGAGAAATGACTTCTCATGTCTTTCGTTTCCTACAGAATATAACAAAAGCAGAAAGAATGTGGTCACACTATTTTCTGAACTCAACAATCGCAAAATTCTAGCTATTGAGCAATATGAAAACGAAAGGGCTTTCTCTTTTCATTTCGACAATGGATGCACATTGCTGTTCAAACTTTTTGGGAACCGATCGAATATCATACTGATAGATAACAGTCATAATAGATCATTATTTAAGAAGAAACTCGTAGCTGACAATCAGTTGAGCCTTGATTCATTACACCGTCCAATTGAAAGAACATTAGCAAATTACCGGCTTGACCCAAACCTCAATTCATTTTACCCCACTTTCGATAAAACGATCAAAAAGCATTTATCTGAGGTAGGTTTCGAATCAATGACCATAGACGCACAATGGGAATATCTTGAATCGCTCGACCAGGAAATGAATTCTAATCCGTTTCTATTGCTGCACCATGACCTGCGGCCCATACTTAGTCTGATTCCTTTGAAGGGTCTGCCCATAGATGACTTAGGGAAAGACGTAATCTCGGCCTTAAATCAATACAACTCTTATTTTACCCGGGAACACGGGCTGAAAGTTCAGAAGGAACAAACAATATCCGAATTAGAAAAGAAAGTCAAGCAATCTGAGAATTACATCCAGAAGGCAGAATCAAAGCTCAAACTGCTAGAAAACGAAACCTCTCCTGGTCAATTAGCCGATATTCTGATGGCCAATTTACACGTCCTTAGCACAGGTATTGACAAGGCTACTTTAATGAATTTCTATGATAATAAAGCGGTTGAAATAAAGCTTAAGAAAAACTTATCTCCTCAAAAGAATGCCGAACACTACTATCGGAAATCGAAGAATAGAAAAATAGAACTAGAGACCTTATCAAAGCACATTGAAGAAAAGCGCTTAGGGATTACAAAAATCCAGGTTTCAATTGAAGAAATTAATACCATCGAATCCATTAAGGGTTTAAGAAAGTTCACAAAACAAGCGCCTGATAACGATAGGTTGAAAACAAATGAATCAAAGCCTTATAAGGAATTCTTTATTGACGGCTTTAAAGTTTGGGTCGGAAAAAACGCTAAGTCTAATGACGAATTAACCCTAAAGTTTAGCTACAAAGAAGACCTATGGTTTCACGTCAAAGACATTCCCGGATCGCATGTATTACTCAAGCATATTGCTGGAACCAACTTCTCCATTCATACTATTGAAAAGGTAGCAGCTATAGCAGCATACTATTCCAAGCGTAAAAATGATAACCACGTACCGGTTATATATACCCCCGCCAAATTCGTTCGAAAAAGGAAGGGGAGTTTTCCTGGACAAGTGATTGTGGAAAGAGAAAAGGTAATATTAGTTACTCCAAGCCTAATTTAGTCTGCTACATTAAGCTTCAACATATTAGTCCTGCCCATCTCATGAATTGGCATGCTGGCTGTTGTGATAAAAATATCTCCTGAATCAAGATGCCCATGCTTTTTCAATGTGTCCTCTTGGTCTTTGAAAGTCTCATCGGTAGATACCAACTCATTATAATGGAAGCCTTCCACACCCCAAATCAGACTAAGCTTGGTAAGCAAACTTTTATTAGGTGTAAATATGTAAATCTTAGCCTTTGGACGACTTGAAGAAAGTTTAAATGCCGTATAGCCTGAAACAGTATTTCCAATAATCGCAGCTGCATCTACCCTATCACTCAACTTACAAGCCCCAAATAAAATATTATCGTTCATAAAAGTATCGCTATCCTTTACAGGCATACCAACTTTATCATAAACATTAGCGGATTGCTCAACAGAGGCAATTGTTCTTGCCATAGTTTGAACAGTTTCTAGTGGGTATTTACCTGCAGCCGTTTCTGCTGACAACATCATAGCATCAGCACCATCCATTACGGCATTGGCAACATCATTTGTTTCTGCACGTGTAGGTCGAGGATTGTTGATCATGCTTTCCATCATCTGCGTAGCAATGATGACAGGTTTTGCTGCCTTATTACATTTATCAACCATCATTTTCTGGGCCATTGGAACCTCTTCCATCACTATCTCAACACCTAGATCTCCTCTAGCAACCATCAATGCATCTGATTCAGCTATAATCTCATCTATGTTTTGAAGTGCTTCTGGCTTCTCAATTTTTGATATAACTCGTATATCTTTACCAGTCCGTGCAATTCTCTTTTTTAGATCAATAATATCCTCAGCAGACCTTACAAATGATAAGGCAATCCAATCAACATCCTGAGATATTCCGAAAGCCAAATCTTCAATGTCCTTTTCTGTAAGCGCAGGTGCTGATACTTTAGTGAACGGGAGATTGATTCCTTTTCTAGACTTTAAAGAGCCGCCATATTTGACGACACAAACCACATCGCCACCCTTAACTTCTTTTACTACAAGCTCGAGGTTACCGTCATCTATCAATATCATATCACCGATATTAACATCATTAGGTAAGTCCTGATAAGATGTGCTAACGCGTTGAGCAGTACCTTCACATGACTCATTAGTAATTACAATCTCTTCTCCAGGCTCGATGAAGACTTCACCATTCTTAACCGTTTCAACTCTAATTTTCGGCCCTTGCAAATCCTGCAGAATAGAAATATGCATACCAAGCTCCTGATTCACTTCTCTGATGCGCTGAATTACCTCAGCATGACCAGCATGCTCTCCGTGAGAGAAGTTTAATCTGAATACATTAACTCCAGCTTTGGCTAGCTCGATAAGCATTTCTTTAGACCTGCTTGCTGGTCCTACAGTAGCCACGATTTTGGCGCGTTTGTTTACTAATTGGTGACCCATATTTAGAATATCAGATTGTCTCTGGATTTTAAAGCTTCAATATCCACTTTTGTAGCAAATAGTACGAAAGGTATTTCTTTGATTTTTGTAAAAAAAACATTCTCATCGAAAGTACTGGATTCGTTTTCCAAAATCAGGAAGTAGTCAAAATTCTTTAGTTCTGGTATAATAAACGCATCAAACTGTTCCTCACTTTCTTCGGCTCTATTTCTCAATAACCGAATCGTTCGATACTCACCGGCATCTATATAATTGACAATATTCAAGTTTCTACCCGATTTAAAATCAATCTCAATATTATCAGATTTCGACAAATTCAGTTTTAAATCCTTATTAATGCTCCAAGCAAGACGATATGCTTTCACATTAGCATTCAATGCGAGCAAGGTAAAGTCGTAATCGTAAGTGACTTGAAGCTTATTTTTAGCCATATTTATCAATATAGACCCTTCTAGAGCCTCAGACAAGATTAAAAAATTTGTTTGACATTAACCGCAAATTCCATTTCTTTGCATCGAGTATTAACTAAAATTTTATCCAAAATGTCAGAAATAGCATCAAAAGTTAAGAGTATCATCATAGACAAATTAGGTGTTGAAGAGTCTGAAGTTACGCATGAAGCTAGCTTTACGAATGATTTAGGCGCTGATTCTCTTGACACGGTGGAATTGATTATGGAGTTCGAAAAAGAATTCAATATTTCTATTCCTGATGATCAAGCTGAGAACATTGCTACGGTAGGTGATGCAATCTCTTACCTAGAAGCAAACGCATAATATTATTTTCTTTACTATTACGACTCCCATATGCAACTAAAACGAGTTGTAGTCACTGGACTTGGCGCACTTACACCACTAGGCAACAATCTAAATGATTACTGGAATAACCTGATTAAAGGTGTAAGTGGAGCCGGCCCGATCACAAGATTCGATCCCGAGAAATTTAAGACCAAATTTGCTTGTGAGATAAAGAACTATGATCCTCTAGATCACTTCGATCGAAAAGAAATGAGGAAAATGGATCCCTTTACTCAGTATGCAATGATTACTTCGAAAGAAGCCATTGAAGATTCTGGCTTAGACCTTGATAAAATTGATAGGCTCAAAGCTGGAGTAATCTGGGGTTCTGGAATTGGAGGGATAAGAACTTTTCAGGATGAAGTCGAAAACTTTGTTCAGAGCGACAAAAACCCAAGATTTAATCCATTTTTCATACCTAAGATGATTTCAGATATATCTGCTGGAATGATCTCTATGAAATATGGCTTTCATGGCCCAAACTTCGTCACTGTATCCGCTTGCGCATCAGCTACGAATGCCATGATCGATGCTATGACCTATATAAAATTAGGCAAAGCGAAAATAATGATTACTGGTGGATCAGAAGCCGCAGTTGTTGAGGCTGGAATGGGCGGATTCAATGCAATGAAAGCGCTCTCAGAAAGAAATGATTCTCCGCAAACCGCTTCAAGACCTTTTGATAAGGATAGAGATGGCTTCGTATTGGGCGAAGGATCTGGTGCTATGATTCTTGAAGAGTATGAACATGCCAAAGCAAGAGGAGCGAAAATCTACGCTGAAATTGTTGGAGGCGGAATGTCAGCAGATGCATACCACATTACAGCCCCACACCCTGAAGGATTAGGTGCATATAATGTAATGTTGAATGTATTAGAGGATGCAGAAATGAAACCTGAAGACATTGATTATATCAATGTGCATGGAACATCTACTCCTTTAGGTGATATGAGTGAGGTAATTGCAATTGAAAAAGTTTTCGGTGAACATGCCTATAAACTGAATATTAGCTCTACTAAATCGATGACGGGTCATTTGTTAGGTGCAGCAGGAGCTATTGAAGCAATCGCGAGTATCATGGCAATTAAAGACCAGATCGTTCCACCAACGATTAATCACTTCACTGATGATGAAAACTTTGATCCTAGATTAAACTTCACATTCAATAAGGCTCAAAAGCGTGAAATTAGAGCTGCATTAAGCAATACTTTCGGCTTCGGTGGACATAATACATCGGTAGTCTTTAGAAAAATGGATGAATGATCCGGTTCTTAATTAACCGTTTAAGATCCGTTATTAAAAGATATTCAAAAGAAGAGAAGCAGCTTGCTACCTCTATCAAAATGATAGTTGGCAGCAAGCCGTTTAACTTAAAGCCCTATCAAATAGCGGTACAGCACACCTCTGTAGCTAGATTGGTCAAAGAGGGATTCAAGGAATCAAATGAGCGACTTGAGTACCTTGGCGATGCTGTTTTAGGTACGGTAGTAGCCGAATATCTCTTTAAAAAATTCCCCTTTAAGGATGAAGGTTTCTTGACCGAATTGAGATCCCGTATCGTAAGCAGAGACTCATTGAATAACCTTGCTAGAACAATCGGTGTACCTCAGATTGTTCAATTCGACAAGAAAAGAAAGACTCCAAACTCTCATAAGTCACTTTATGGCAATGCCTTAGAAGCTTTGATTGGTGCCATATACATCGACAGAGGATTTACCTTTACAAGTAATTTCATCCAACGAAAACTGCTTCAGCCTCACTACGACCTTGAAGAAATCATCAATACCACCAAAAATTATAAGAGTAAATTAATAGAGTGGTCGCAGAAGAATACGAAAACACCTAGTTTTGATCACGTTGAAACAATTGATAAAGGTCATTTTAAAGAGTTTGTCATTCAAGTTTTAATAGATCAAGAACCAATTGCAAAGGGGCATGGTTTAAGTAAGAAGAAAGCTGAACAGGATGCTGCTCGTGAGGCATGCATCATTCTAGAGCTAGAGTAATGCGAAAATATCGAATCGCTGGAGCTACAGTTAATCAAACACCACTGGACTGGTCTGGCAATATTGCCAACTTGAAAGCAGTTTTGGAAAAAGCGAGAGCCAGCCAAGTTGAAATTCTTTGTCTTCCTGAACTAGTAGTTACGGGTTACGGGTGCGAAGACATCTTTCTAAGCCAATGGCTTTCAAAAAAGGCCTTGACCTTTCTTCCTGAATTAATTGCAGAAACTGCACGGATTTTTACTGCCCTTACCTTACCGATAAGACATAAAGATAAACTCTACAACTGTGCAGTTGTGGTTCGCAACAAGGAAATCCTTGGGGTATATGCTAAGCAATACATGGCCTTGGATGGAGTGCATTATGAACCACGATGGTTTAACCCTTGGCCAGTCGGACTGGTCGAGCGCATTAACCTTTTTGGTAAAGAATACCCTATTGGAGATCTAACTTTTGACTTTGAAGAGTGGAAAATCGGGTTTGAAATTTGCGAAGACGCATGGAGAGGTAATGATCGTCCTGCTTGTCGACTTCAACAGCAAGGGGTCAATCTAATTTTAAATCCTAGTGCGAGTCACTTTGCTATGCAAAAGACGCATGATAGAATTGCGCTTGTGACAAAATCATCAAAAGACTTTAATTGTACATATGTCTACGCCAATTTACTTGGTAATGAAGCAGGCAGAATGATTTATGATGGTGAAATCATCATTGCTCAGGATGAGAAAATGTACTTAAGAAATGAACTCCTTTCATTCCAACCACATCAACTGATTTACACTGACATAGCTGTAAATCAGAAAGACTCTCCTAGTGAAGAATTGGTTTCACCCATTGAAACCAAGGAAGAAGAATTTCCAAAAGCTACCGCCTTAGCCTTATTCGATTATTTAAGAAAAAGCAGAAGCAATGGTTACACATTGTCCCTTAGTGGCGGTGCAGATTCTGCAACTTGCGCTGTAATGGTCGCTGAAATGTTCAGAAGAGGGATTAAGGAACTAGGTAAAATCAGTTTTTTAAAGGCTATCGACAAGGAAGAGCTTGTCGACCTAAGTGAAAAAGATATAGTCGGAAAGCTGTTCAATACCGCATATCAGGGAACAGTAAACTCTTCTGACACTACACGCAATGCGGCAAAGAACTTAGCCGATTCTATTGGTGCCAAGTTCTACAATTGGAATATAGATAGTCCAGTAAAGGCTTATACTTCAACTATTGAAAGTGTCTTAGAAAGAGAGCTTACATGGGACCAAGATGACTTGGCCCTTCAGAATATTCAAGCAAGGTCAAGAAGCCCTATCATCTGGATGCTCACCAACATTACGAACACATTACTTTTAACAACTTCTAACAGAAGTGAAGGCGATGTGGGCTATACAACAATGGATGGTGACACAAGTGGTAGCCTCGCTCCTATATCGAGTGTTGACAAGCACTTTATCAGAGAATGGCTAAAGTATGCCGAAAGTGAGCTTGGCTATGTTGGATTAGCTCCAATTAATGCACTTCCACCAACCGCAGAACTACGGCCCGTTGATCAAAACCAAACAGATGAAGATGACTTAATGCCATACGACATCATGGTGGAGATTGAAAAACTGGCTATTAGAGACCATAAATCTCCTCTTGAAGTATACAACGAGCTTGTTCCGTTGAACTTAGAGGATAAGTCATCTCTCAAAAGTCATGTGATCAAATTCTTTAGACTCTGGAGTAGAAACCAATGGAAAAGAGAGCGCCTTGCTCCTGCCTTTCATTTGGATGAGTTTAATGTAGATCCAAGAACTTGGTGTAGATTCCCTATTCTTTCAGGTGGCTTCAATGAAGAGTTGGAAGAATTAATGAACCTTTGACCAGACGGAACCCCATTCCTTTTCGTATTTCCCATATATTTGTTGACTCCATAAACTAATACAATATGCTATTACACATCGTTTGGGACCCAATGCGGGAAATTATTAAAGGTATTCAACCTCCTGTATGGTACAGTGTATTGTTCGCTTTAGGGTTTATCATCGGCTACCAAATAATGGTGAATATCTTCAAAAAGGAAGGTAAAGACCCCTTAAACGTAGATACCCTTACAGTTCACATGGTATTAGCAACTATCATAGGCGCCCGTTTAGGGCATTTGGTTTTCTACGAACCAGAGCGATTCTTAGCTGATCCACTAATGTTTTTTAGAACATGGGAAGGTGGACTAGCAAGCCATGGAGCGGCTTTCGGCATATTAGCAGCTCTTTATCTGTATAGTAACTACTTCGTTGATGCGAATTGGTCTCCATTTCGTTTCAAGTTCCGCAAAATGAAACGAGAAGGCCAGAGTTGGTTATGGATTGTGGATCGTATTGTTATTACAGTTGCTTTGGCCACTGTATTCATCCGAATGGGTAATTTTGTAAACTCTGAGATCATTGGCAAGCCTACTGAATCTGATTATGGTGTTGTATTCGGTCGAGTAGCAGAAGAAATCATAGAGGATGCAGGGCTTGGAATTGAAAAAGCCGAGGCTTCTAAAGGCAGTACAACTGAACGACCTGCACCTGGTATAGTCCCAGTTGACTTAACATTGACTTTTGAAAACTCACAATTATCTGAGCCTGATGCCCGTAGAATAGTCGAGAGCAATGTCAAGAGCATTTTAACTGGCTATAGTAGTGTGAGAGAACACTATGCTCAAGACAATGGGCCACTTGATTATGAATTAAAAATTATTGATAGAAAAGTTGTTGTGACTATTCATACTTGGGGAATTTCTCGCCACCCTGCCCAACTCTATGAATCTGCAACATTACTTGTCTTATTCTTTATTCTGCTTGGCATCTGGATGACGTATAAAGAAAAAACCCCAGAAGGACTACTGCTTGGAATTTTCCTTGTCTGGGCCTTCTCTTTGCGATGGTTCCACGAGACTTTCAAAGAAAACCAAGTAAACTTTGAAAATGATATGACCTACAACATGGGACAATTATTGAGTATTCCTCTTTTCGCATTAGGGGTATTCATCCTCATAAGAGTCTTTATAAAGTCTAGGAAATCTATTTAGAGGGTGTTAAGAAATCGAAGTTGGTGGTGTTTAATAATAGTTTGCATTTTAGCAACACCCGGCTTTTCGCAATCAGGAAGCGTAGCTGACCTTGACCCAGAGTCTACCGTAAAAATTGGTAAAATCTATGTAACAGGGAATGATAAAACACGCTTAGAAATCGTTCTAAGAGAACTTGACTATAGCGAAGGCGATGAGTTAAAACTTGCAGATTTTGCTGAGGAAACAGCACTTGGCCAACAGAAGCTCACCAATACCCGCTTATTTACCCTTGTAGAGATAGTTCCTCTTTTCATGTCAGATACGGAAGTCGATGTACTCATTCGTGTTCAAGAGAGATGGTATATTTTTCCCTTACCGATTTTTAAACTTGCGGATCGCAACTTCACTGAATGGTGGATAAATCAAAATAGAGACTTTGGTAGGGTAAATTATGGGGCACAGCTAATTCATACTAACCTTACTGGCAGAAACGATCAACTGAGAGTGCGTGCCCAGTTTGGGTTTGCTAAGCAGTTCTCTGCTAGCTACCAAGCTCCATATATTAATGATGAACAGACTATTGGAATAGGATTCTCAACGAGTTATACCACTAACAAGACTGTTGGTGTTAATTCCATTTCGCATAGAGCACAGTTTGTCGAAAGTGATAACGTTATTAGGCGATCATTCAATACAAGTGCCAGTCTAACGCTACGTCAATCCTTCTATACCAGACACAGCTTAAATATTGGATACTCTAGATCCTCAGTCAATGATACCATCAGAGATCTAAACCCTGATTATCACATAAGAAATCAAAGTATTCAAGACTATATAAGACTTTCATATACTTTCTCATTGGACAAAAGAGATTATATCGCATATCCGCTAACCGGTAGTTTGTTAACAGTTCAGCTAAACCAGTTTGGTATCGGTATGAAGAATAACTTTGATATGCTTACTACTAGACTGACTTTTGCAAAGTTCTTTGACTTAGGTGGCAAATTCTATTTCGCCAACAGAATCGATGGGTACAATAACTCAGCACAAAACATTCCTTATATCGTTAGGTCAGGCTTTGGGTATCGGCCTGATTTCATTCGAGGTTATGAGAGATTTGTAATCGAAAGCAATCAATACGTCTCAAATAGAAGCTCCTTACGTTTCAAAGTGATCGAAGGCGTCCAAGAACTCAGTCGAAGAAGTCTTATCAACCAATTTAGAACACTCCCCTATGCCGTTTATATTAAGGCTTTCATGGATGCTGGCTATGCGGGCAGACCGATAGCTTCCACTAGGAACAACTTTTTTAATAATGAATGGATCGGTAGCGTAGGATTAGGCTTAGACATTGTCACCTACTACGATTTTGTGGTCAGACTAGAGTACAGCATCAATCGTGAGGGAGATACAGGTTTCTTCTTCAATTTTAAATCAGCGCTATAAGGGCTCTATTTTTAAACGGATTACTTACTATATATAATTCTTTTCGTTATATTAGTTTGTGCGCAGATTATTCATCACACTAATCAGCTGTGTCACATTAAACCTGACTTTATGGGGTCAGATGGCAGGAATACAGCCACAGGGAGCCATATCATTAGGTTTAGGTGGAATATCATCCATGGACACCAAAGACTGGGCTATTTTCAATAACCCTGCAGGATTGGCCAATATCCAATCCCTATCTGGGATTGTAGGCTATCAAACTATTCTAGATTTCTCTCCTTTTAACAGTTCCGCTGCCGGAATTAACATCCCGAACCGAAGTGGTACTCTGGCACTAGGGATATCTCGTTTTGGTGATGAACTGTTCAATGCTCAGACGATCAATTTTGGCTTCGCTCGGAAAATTGGAATCATGAGCTGGGGAATTAAAACCAATGTTCTACAAATGAACATTGATGGCTTTGGTAAGCGCTCAATCTTTATTTCGGAGATCGGAAGCTTAGCTGATTTGACTCCGAAGTTAACCATAGGTACTCACATCTATAATTTTACTCAATCCCGAGTTTCCCCAAACAGATTAGAGAAAATACCAACTATTATCAGGCTATCGGTCGACTACCACCCCACCGACCTCCTAAACATTTACACTGAAATCGAGAAGGATGTTGAACTCAATCCAAACATCAAGTTCGGACTAGCCTATCAAATAATAGAGAGCTTAACGCTCCGAACGGGCATATCCACAGTTCTTGGCAGCCATTCTTTTGGATCTCGCTTGATTATTAAACGCTTTCAAATCGATTATGCGATACGCGCAAACCACGGAATTGGCACCCAACATAGTTTTGGACTAACCTATAAAATGGTTCAATGACTCTTCAGTACACCAAACTAATCGTCACCTTACTCGCACTGATGCTTGTACACTATTCTTATGGCCAAGTTCAACCTAGTTTTGATTTGCAATCGTTCGTAGAAAAACGCTTTAACGAACAGCAAGAAGGCCTTAATTATGAAGAACTATATGAAAGGTTACTTCTACTCTATGAAGACCCAATTGATCTTAATATAGCCAGCGAAGAAGAACTGATGAATCTCGGGCTCCTTTCTGCAACGCAAATAGATTCCTTCATTCGGTATCAATTAGAGAATGGAAGGATTCTGACGCTCTATGAGCTACAATACATAGAAGAATTTGATCTAGAAACAATCACTAGTATACTTCCCTTTGTTACACTTACAAATAGAAGTAAGAGTGATCTACCACTCTTGAACAGAATACTAGCTGAAAGGAACAATTATCTAATTCTGAGATACGAGAGGATTCTTGAAAAGAAGCGAGGGTATGGAATTAATGAAGATGACGATCAATCGAGATATTTAGGTTCTGCTGACAAGGCATATCTGCGGTATAGGGTTTCGAAAGCTGGTGATTTCAGCTTTGGTTTCACCACTGAAAAGGATGCAGGTGAACAAATAATTTGGGATCCTTCAAATCGAAAATTTGGTAACGACTTTTGGTCTGCACATGGATTATTAGAGAAGCAAGGGAGGTGGCGCAAGATTATCATTGGCGATTATCAGTTGCAATTTGGTCAAGGATTAGTATTCGGTTCTGGCTTTGCCATGGGCAAAGGTTCTGAAACTGTAAATACACTTGAGAGAGTCAATCGTGGCATCAGCCCCTATACATCAGTCATTGAAGGAGGATTTCTAAGGGGCATTGCAACCACCTATGAGATAAGCCCTAAGCTTATGACAACCATTTTCCTATCAAGACTTAATCAAAGTGCTAACCTTCGTGTAGGATCGGAAGACACATTTGCTAACTACTTCTCATCCATTCAGCTTACCGGCCTACATAGAACGGATACAGAAATTGAAAATCGTCAGAGTATTAATGAGAAAGTCTACGGGCTCGAATTGAATTACACCAGTGATCAACGCAGCAAGTTCGGTGTTATAGCCGCAGCTAATCAGTTCAGTATTCCTGTGCTCAGAAGTAACCAACCTTACAACTCTTTCGAATTTACCGGGAAAGAAAATGCCAACATAAGTGTATATGGCAATACAAAATGGCAGCGTTTTCAGTTGTTTGGTGAAATGGCGCTTTCTAAAAGTGGAGGTCTTGGGAGACTAGGCGGATTTACTTCAAGACTATCTAAGAGAATAGACCTAAGCATGATTGCAAGAAATTATGATCGCAACTTCCACTCAATAAGAGGTTCATCATTCGCTGAAGGCTCTAGAAACATCAATGAAAGCGGAATCTATTGGGGCATAAAGTATAAACTCAATAATCAGTTTAATCTGACCGCGTATTACGACTCATTTCGATTTCCCTGGTTAAGATTTAGGATCAATAAGCCTTCAACCGGGAGTGATTATCTCGTACGCTTAAATCTAGCCCCAAATCGACTAGTAAAATCCTACTTTCAATTGAGAGGGAAAAGAAAAGCCGAAAACCGAACGATCACAGAGACAAACCAGACAGAAGTACGGTTAGGTCGAAGCATGCAGTATCTACTAAATACACGGTATTCTATATCTTCTGCACTGAGTGGACAAACGAGGGCTCAATATAGCAGCTACGACATTGGAGGAGAAAATACTTTCGGATATGCCATGATGCAGGATATCATCTATACTACCGAAAAGCTTTCTATAAGCTCACGTATGGCACTCTTTGATACAGAGGGTCAGCAAAACCGTCAGTATGCTTATGAAAGGGATGTATTATATGCGTTTTCTATACCTGGATACAGTGGCCAGGGCATTCGAAACTATCTCCTATGTAGCTATCGAATGAATCGGCAGATAGACATCTGGATGAGAATAGCTAGGACTACATTTTACGATCGGAATGAGATTGGCACAGGTCTTGAAACAATCAATGGAAATAAAAGAACTGATGTTAAATTTCAAATCAGATATAAAGTCAGATAATCTCTCCTTTCAAACATTATCATTTGTTGGGGACATCAAACTTTGATAATTTCCTCCCACGATTAAAAACCAAGATCATTATGAATATAAGACGAGTAGTGTTTCAGGCTTTTTTCCTTTTAGGCATAGCATCTTTGCTAGTGGCTCAAGAAAAGGCAAATAGAAGCGACAATGAAAGATGGCAACAACGTGTAAACTATTACATGGAAATTGACATGGACGTTGAAACAAATCGATTCCAGGGTGTTCAAAAATTAGATTACACCAATAACTCACCTGACGACCTCAAAATGGTCTTTTACCATCTATACTTTAATGCGTTTCAGCCGGGCAGCATGATGGACGTACGATCCCGTACCATCGAAGATCCAGATAGAAGGGTTGGAGATAGAATTTCTAAGCTTTCAGATGATGAGATTGGTTACCAAAAAATAGCTTCTCTTAAAAAAGATGGTAAAGATCTCCAATACGAAGTTGTTGGAACCATATTAGAGGTTCAACTAGATAAGCCAATCAAATCAGGTGAAACAGTAACTTTTGACATGGTATTCGAAGGCCAAGTGCCTGTTCAGATTAGAAGAACGGGTAGAGACAATCGTGAAGGTATTCGATACTCAATGGCACAGTGGTTTCCTAAAATGGCCGAATATGATTATCAGGGATGGCATGCAGACGAATACATCGGCCGTGAATTTTATGGCGTTTGGGGCGATTTCGAATTGAAGCTTTCTATAGACAAGGACTACGTAGTTGGTGGAACAGGCTATCTACAAAACCCACTTGAAATAGGCCATGGTTATGAAAATCCTGGTGACCAGGTCAACAAGAAAATTGTTGACGGTAAATTAACTTGGCACTTTATCGCGCCTGACGTACACGACTTTATGTGGGCTGCAGATCCAGATTATCTTCATAATAAACTCACCATGAAGAATGGTACAGTACTCCACTTTTTCCACCAAGGAGGTCAAAATACCGATAACTGGGAGAAGTTAAGACCATTGACAGAAATGTCATTCGAGTACGCAAACAAATACTTTGGACAGTACCCATACAAGCAGTTCTCTGTGATTCAAGGTGGTGACGGTGGTATGGAATACCCAATGTCTACACTTATAACCGGTAATAGAGGAAGTCTTCTTGGCGTAACGATCCACGAGTCGATGCATGATTGGTACCATGGCGTCTTAGGAAGCAATGAAGCCCTACACCCATGGATGGATGAAGGATTCACGTCTTACGCATCATCCCGAATCTCTCAGCACATTACTATGGCTACAAAGGGAGAATTAGCTCCTGCAACCACAATTGAAAACATTGGTTCTAGATCAGGTCAAGGGAGTTACCTTAGGTCTGCAGCGGGTGGTAGAGAAGAGGCCATGAGCACACACTCAGATCACTATGACTTAAATGGTGTTTATAGCGCAGCTGCCTATGGTAAAGGAGCTGTTTGGATGAGCCAAATGGGTTATGTAATTGGCGAGGAAGCCAGAGACCGAGGTCTACTTGAATACTTTAACAGATGGAAATTCAAGCACCCAAATCCAAATGACGTATTGCGTGTCATGGAAGATGTATCGGGCCTTGAGCTTGACTGGTACAATGAATACTTCGTGTTCACCACCAAGCAAGTTGATTATGGCATTAAAGACGTTGTAGGTGAAGATCAAAAGACGAAAGTCACACTTGAGCGTGTGAAGAAAATGCCAATGCCTATGGATGTTGTAGTGACTTATACAGATGGTACCAAGGAAGTTCACTACATGGCATTAAGAATGATGCGTGGGGAGAAACCTGCCGAAACAAATGACAAGAGAATCGTTCATGAAGATTGGCCTTGGACTCACCCATCGTATGAATTAACGGTTGACAGACCAATCTCAGAAATCGCCTCTATTGTAATCGACCCTTCTGGTAGAATGGCTGATACGAACAGAGAAAACAATACATGGGAAGCTGAAAAGCTTGAGAAGAAAAGGTAACTTGAAAGAATCGCCCCATCCTAAATAGGTGCCACGGGCTTTAGAGTAAAACAAAAACAGGAGTTCGCCATATCTAACTCCTGTTTTTGTTTTTAAAAACTTTTATAGTGATGAATACTCGTGTATATTTTTAAACAAGCGATGTGAGTTAGTAGCATTATGCTATTGACGCTTAAGAGGTAGTATTCCCTATGAGCCCGTTTCATATTAGTGTTCACTACGCATTATTTTGTGCAATGCTATTTCAGAACGGTACATACGCATAAAAAAAGCCTCTCGATATTGGAGAGGCTTTTTCTTGATTATTTATCTACTTTACTTCTTTCTCTCCTTGAGGATAATTGCATCAACAGACTTGTTCTTAACCAACTGATTGAAGGCTGGTAGATCATTCTCCATTAGTCCTTTCAACTTAGCCAATTCAGCATCTATTTGTTTTGTCAACTCAACTCTAACGGTTTCAGACTGATCGGTTGGTCTCCACTCTCCTCCTCCGGCAACTCCAAGAAGTCCAGCCAGTTTGTTATTCAATCGAATAGGGAAGTTCAATGGATCTTGTCCTGATCTATTTTTAGTCTGATAAAGTGCTTCTTCCACTTCTGTCATCTTATTCATCAACTCCTTACCTGAAGCAACAACATCTTCGTACTTATCATCACCTTTGATTTTATCCATTAAACCGTCCATTTGCTCTCTAGCGGCTCGGATATCTTTAATCGCTTGGTGAGTTTCGGTAACCTTGTCACGCACTTTCATTAAGAAATCAAACTGTGCTTGAATATCAGCGTCAGTAGAAGGGTAACGCGGATCTCTAATCAACTTAAACTTAGTTTCCTGAGACTCCTCGCCTACGATCAATTTGGCAGTATACTCACCAGTTGGCGCAGCTGGCCCAGGGCCTCTAACGGAAGCTGCCCACATGATAATACCTTCAAAACTTTCGGCATTATCATAACGCATATTCCAATTGAAAGTGTTCATCCCTTTCTCAGGCTTCTGAGAGAAAGACTTCACTAAGTCGCCATTCTTATCATAGATCTCAATAGCTACTTTGGTTCCTTTTTCTACTCCATCTTTAATATAATAGTAAATCATTGGACCAGCAGGCTTATTCTTACCTGATGTAAGGGAAGCATTTCCACCGCCACCACGACCTCCACGACCGCCACCGCCTCCTAGACGATAAGCATCCATTGGCTTAAACATATGGAAGTTCTTTGCAGAGACTTCATCAGACAACTGGTGAAGAATGGTCAAATCATCAATCATCCAAAATGCTCTACCTTGAGTAGCTGCAATTAAATTATCATCTTTAATCGCTAGGTCAGTAACTGGAACGATTGGTAAGTTCATTTGGAAAGGCTTCCAAGAAGCACCATCATCAAATGAAACGAACATTCCTCTTTCAGTACCAGCGTAAAGCAATCCAGCTTTCTTCTGATCAGCTCTTACTACTCTTGTGAAATAGTCGTTTGGAATACCAGCCGTGATTTTTGTCCATGTCTTACCATAATCCTTTGTCTTGTAGAGGTATGGCTCATAATCACCCAATTTATACTGAGTACCTGCAATGTATGCCCCACCTTTTACAAAAGGATCTGCATCAATACTATTGATCATTAGGTACTTAGGGAAATCAGGAGATGTTACATTCTCCCAATTTTTACCACCATCTCTAGTTACGTGAATTAACCCGTCATCAGAACCAGCCCATATCAAATCTTTCTCGTAAGGAGACTCTGTTGCTGCAAATACAGTCGCATAGTATTCAACCGATGTATCATCATACGTAATCGGACCACCTGATTTACCCAGTTTGTCTGGCTCAGCTCTAGTAAGATCAGGGCTTATCAATTCCCAAGACTGACCTTCATTGTACGTTACGTGTAGATGATTAGAAGCTGTATATAACTTCTTGGAACTGTGTGGTGAGAAGAAAATAGGGAAATTCCACTGGAACCTGTATTTGTAATCTTCCGCACCATGACCCATTGGATTATCTGGCCAAGCATTAATATTTCGATTGATTCCTTTAGCGTGATCTACACGTGTCAAGAATCCACCATAACTACCCCCATAAACGATGTCTGGATTATCAGGATTAGGTGCAATATGAGCACTCTCTCCTCCTGCTGTTGATTCCCAATCGCTATCAGAGATCGATCCTCCGAAAGAACGGTGTGCAATTCTCACTGTTGAGTTATCTTGCTGTGCACCATAGATTCTATATGGGAAAGCGTTGTCCGTAGTCACTCTATAGAATTGAGCTGTAGGCTGATTGTTGTCAGTCGACCAACTATCCCCACCATCATAAGATACTTGAGCACCGCCATCATCGGCAATGACTAGCCTCATGTTATCTTCAGGCGCAATCCACAAATCATGGTGATCGCCATGAGGAGCATTTCTTCTATCGAATGTTCTACCACCATCAGTCGATGTATGATAGCCTACATTCATCACATAGACCTTATTTTCATCTTTAGTATCAGCATAAATTCTCGAGTAATACCAAGCACGTTGTCTCAATCCTCTTTCAGAATTCGTGTTTCTCCAAGTGTCTCCCCCATCTGTAGACTTATATACTCCACCTTTATTGGCTTCCAAGATAGAATAAATAACATCTGGGTTAACTGGCGAGATCGCTACACCACTGATACCGAACGGTCCGTTTGGCATACCAGGTTTATCCATCATGTTTTCCCAATTTGCTCCACCATCTGTTGATCTCCAGATACCAGAACCGTCACCACCAGAAGTCAAACTGTAAGGAGTTCTACGAACTCTCCAAGTACTTGCCATCATGAAGTCAGGGTTGTTGGGGTCAAAGGATAAGTCTACTGCTCCAGCATCGGCATTAGCGAATAATACCCGCCTCCAGTTCTTACCACCATCAGTTGTTTTGTAAATGCCTCGGGTTTCACTCGATTTAAAAAGATCTCCCATTACGGCTACCCAAGCAACATCAGAGTTGTCAGGATGGATCTTAATACGACCAACATGCATAGCATCTTTTAGCCCCATATTCATCCACGTTTCACCACCATCTGTTGATTTCCAGATTCCCTCAAAACCTGAGGATACATTACCTCTCACCGTTTCTTCCCCTTGACCGACATAAATCACATCGTTGTCAGAGTCGCTAACAGCTACCGCTCCTATTGAACCTCCGAAATAACCATCAGAAATATTCTTCCATGTAGTTCCACCATTATCGGTCTTCCAAACACCACCACCAGTGGCGCCCATATAAAAAGTATTTGGCTTACCAGCAACGCCAGTAACTGATGAGGCACGACCACCTCTGTAAGGGCCGATTGAACGCCACTCTATGCCTTTATAAATCTCCGCTTTCGGATCAGGCGTATTTGTCTGGCTAGCTGTGTTTCCTCTACGGTTTCTTCGTTGTGCTTCAGCATCATAAACAAAGAAAAAGAGAAGCAAACAGGCCACAACCAAAACACCTTTCGTTGAGAATCTTTTTGCTATCATAATTAACAGTTTGATTAAGGTAAATGTACTCTAGGTTAATGTTCTAAAAGTTATGAACAAACGCCCACTTTGAGAAGGGCTAGACTTGGTTTTACACGAATGGATAAAAAAAGAGTCGACCCAAAAATGGATCGACTCTTATTAAAAAAATTTTATGGTTTGTATTCCTTAGTTAATTCTGTACAGCTTTGTGTTATTATATGATGTCAAGAACTCAGCCTGATTCAATAACTTTTTAGTTTCTAGGTCTTCAATTACCTCATTTTCCGTCAATACGATCGAGTCGATTAGATTATCTTCTTGGTCATATATCTTGATTACTTCAGTTGATTCTTCTTCTACTTCGAAGTCGAATTCATCCATCGTAATTTCATTGTATGCTCTCTCCAATGAATTCTGCGCATCGTACATTACGAGACCTTCGTTTTTAGAAATCCCATATGATTCGATACCTGCAGTTAGTGTTACTGCTGCAGCCAATGCCAATGCGACTATCGCTGACATTGTTCTCTTTGTGTTTAACTTTCTTTTCATGACCGTGTTGCTCCGAATGTGTTACTATTTGTCTAGGCTATAAAATTGTATAACCAAATATTATTCTTTGTGTTACACCTATTAAGACGACAAAGTTCATGAAAAGTTTAATTTTTATCGAAAAAAAAGAAGAATATTTTCCCAATCGGTCAAAATCACGGATGAACCGTAGAATATAGAGACTGAAATATCAAGCACGAAAAAGCCCGCTTGTGGCGGGCTCATACTTCAGAATATTCTTTGGTCTACTCAATCGCTTGTTTAAGGTCTGCAATCAAATCTTCTGCATTTTCTATGCCTACGCTGAGTCGAATAAGAGAATCTAGCAGTCCAACTTTCATTCTTTCCTCTTTTGGAACGGCACCGTGCGTCATGGTCACGGGGTGATTGGACATAGATTCTACTCCTCCAAGTGATTCTGCTATTGCAAATAGCTTGAACTTCTCCATTACTCTAAAAGAATGTTGGATATCATCCTCATGAAAAGTAAAGGAAATCATTCCACCAAAGCCCTTCATCTGTTCTTTAGCAACCTGATGGTTTGGATGAGATTCAAAACCAGGCCAGTATACTTTATCGATTTGAGGATGTGCTGCTAAATATCGAGCTACCTTCTCTCCATTCTGACAGTGTCTTTCCATTCTTAAATGAAGTGTTTTGATACCTCTTAATACAAGGAAACAATCCTGTGGTCCTGGGACAGCTCCACATGTGTTCTGAATGAAAGACAGTCGATCATTTAGATCATCATCTTTCACAACTAAAGCACCCATTAACACATCTGAATGCCCTCCCAAGTACTTTGTAACTGAATGCATTACGATGTCAGCACCTAGATCCATTGGATTTTGAAGTACTGGCGTTGCGAATGTGTTATCAACGCCAAGTAATACATTGTGCTTTTTCGCTATAACCGAAACAGCCCTAATGTCTACGATACTCATCATAGGATTAGTTGGTGTTTCTAACCAGATCAACTTAGTGTTGTCATTAACGTACTGCTCTATCTCAGCAGCATTGTCCATATTGACGAAATGAAACTTGATACCGAAGTCTTCAAATATCTTAGTGAATATTCTATAGGTACCTCCATATACATTGTTTCCGCTGATCACCTCATCACCAGGCTTCAATAGCTTAACCACAGCATCTATTGCTGCAAGTCCTGAACCGAATACTAAACCATGCTTAGCATTTTCTAATGCCGCAATACTATGCTGTAATGCAAGTCTAGTTGGGTTCTGTATTCTTGAGTACTGAAATCCTTTGTGATCTCCAGGGGACTTCTGAACATAGGTAGAAGTCTGATAAATAGGTGTCATGATCGCACCGGTTGATGGATCTGGTTCTACACCAGCGTGCACCGCTTTAGTATCAAAATGCATTATCGCTTACTTTTTGTTTGGTTTGATGAAATATGCAGCTAACTCCTTGTTCATTTCATCCTCTGTTTGATTGTATTTAGGAGTTAAAGAGAGTTGACCGGGCGTTTGCTCGATCATTAAAGTTTGTGTTGGGAACGCAAAACGTACACCCAAATGCTCTGCCAAGCTGTTGACTTCAAGCATTATCTCTTGGCGACATCTTAACTCGGCATTCCAGTCAGGAACTTCGAAGAAAATATAGAGCATCACATCGAGTGAGCTAGCCGCATAGTCATTGAGAAAAATATTGTGATAGTCCTTTCTCGTCTGTGGATGCTCCATCACTATCTGTTCTATTCCTTTGACGAAGACCTTAACCAATTTAGCTGGTGAGTCGTAGGTAATAGATATTTTGGTGAAAAACCTTCTGTACTTTCGAAGGCCATGATTATCGACCATGCTATTCGAAATCATGCTATTAGGAACATACATTACTGAATCGCGAAAAGTTCTGATTCTAGTTGATCGAAAACCGACCTCCTCTACCGTTCCGTCAATTTCCCCTGAGGTAACCCAATCCCCTATTTGAAATGGCCGGTCTATAAAGATCATCAATGATCCGAAAAAGTTCTTCAACGTATCTTGTGCCGCTAAAGCAAAAGCTAAGCCTCCAATAGACAAACCGGTTAACAAGGGCCAAATATCAACTCTAATACTATTTAAGATGACTATTATCCCTACCAGCACCACAAAAACTCTGAGTATCTTTCTTATCAGTGGGGCCAATTGATCATCGAGTGTATTGGCCGACCTTTCTGCCATCTTCTCGAAATACATACCCAAAACATCCACAAGTTTGTAAAAAAAAGCAGTAGCAAAGAATGGGACTAATGCTCTTCCTATTAAAATTAGTGTGCTAGTAATGTACACCGGAAGTTGAATCGTAGGAATAAGAATTACTCCCATTTCGGTGACTAGCATCAAACTAAAAGGCTTGGCTGCAGGAATCAAAACATCTCGTGCCAAGTCGATTTTACCATACCTATGCATTAATCTGACGAGTACTGTCCTTATCAAGTAGGTAAGTAAAACGTGGACTATAAACCCCAGAGTAATTAGCACGAGAATACCCAAGTACTGCCATAGATACAACCCTAGGTACTTGTTATTTCCAAGCTTAGGCAATAGATTCAACAGTTTGTCAGTCCCGTATGGATATACCTCTTTATGAATTCTATCTATCTCATTGACAGTTCTTTCAGAGAAGAGCCAACCTTGGTCATATTTCTGCACATATATATCTCGGAATTCATCTGTCAGAATGTATCTCTTCTTTTGTGACAGCGTATCGATGTAATCATTCTCTCTTGGCAGGTCCTCTAAGCGGATTAAATTACCCGAGCCGTCCAAAATCTGTTTTAACTCTATCGCCAGTGCCTCCAATTCGGCCTGAGTTCTTTCTCCTTGAAACAATGACCTAGCGGACTGCTCAGGATCGTGCGATTCATCCTGTAGGTATTGTAAATGATTGTAAACTGCTTCGTATGGACTACTGAAATTTGTAGGCAACTCTGAATCTTGGCCATAAAGCGAAGACGCAATTATTGCAAAAAGAAGTACTAGCGTAAATCGAATCCTATTTAAGTGGTTTAACAGCATAAATATTTAACTGGTTAGTGAAGTTAACAAACACTTCGTATTCAAGTCTATTCTGATAAAAAAGTATGCTCGCATCATAACTGGCTGGAATATCACCAGTAAGATACTTACCCTCGCGATCGATTAGCCTTAAAACCTGACGATTTATATCTCGAACAGCGAAGATTTCTTTCCCATTTCTAAAGCTGTATTGATTGATGGTTATTGACTTTGAGTTAGGGAAATCTATCGTGAATCGCTCTTCTCCTTTTTTATCAAAAATCGTCAATGTTTTACCATCATTTCTAGCTACGCTAAACGTGGTTTTAAGTGCATCATCAACTAGACTAAATTCGGTGGCAGCCGAAGCCCTGAGTAGTTGCTTTTGCACAACTAATCGCCCATTCAAGTCAACTTGAATCAATTCTCCATCTGCAGTGGTTAGGGAAATTAAACTTTGCTCAAAGTTCGATCCTCTAACGAAAGCCACATCTCCGGCAAAACTTTTACCCATATTTAATGGAAAGCCATTGTATTCTTCACCCCTTCTATTCAGTAAATGAATTTTCCCCGTTTTCTCAACTACAACAAAACAATCCCTTCCTCTTACACGAATATGAAAAGGTGTCTGAAGTAAGCTCCCTCCAACAACCTTAGGATTCCAGCCCTCAAGTAGCTCTCCTTCTTTACTAAATAGATATAAATTACCTCTACGATCTTTCGTTAGAAAACGATATCGCTTGTTGTTATCATAGTCAATCACATTGGAACCATCCACTGGAAGGGTAGCACTATACTGAACAGGAAACCCATCAACGTCATTGCCGTTTCTATCGATCAAATGCATCAAGGAGTCCGTAAACAAAAGGTATTGAAGTTTCTTATTATTGTAAAAATCCACTTGATGGATATCTCCTTTTAACCGCCCTTCAAGCTGCCGCTTCCATAGCACTTCTCCTTGACCACTTGACAAGTACACTTGGCCCTCAGTGTCCTGAAAGGTAATCTCCATACTCGCATCATTGTGATTTCTCACGACAAAGGGCTTTGTTATCAAATCTGCATCTGCAAAAACATTGGCTTTTACCACAAGTTCATTTGACACGATAATCGATTCTATTGGTAAGTCAAAAACGGAGTTAAAAGACATGTCACCCGACACTAAAACTGTTTTGTTCGTTCGGTTAACTTGAACCTTGAATACATCTAATACCGAGAGTAACTCTGGCATTTCATCAAATAAGACCTTCCATTTGGGTTTGAGACTATTCATTATAGGGTCTGCGGCAAATTCAAAATCCTTAACAACTGTCAGGTTTGTTTCTTGGATCATTTCATCGATTAGCGGTCTTCGCTCAACAGATCTGCCCCACGTTGTTTCATTATCAAAATCATTTAGCAATGTTTTCAATGCATCGAGATCGTCTGAAATTATTAGAACGTTTTGAATGATTGTAAAAAATGGAGCCTTGAATTCAATAGAGCTGTTTGACAAAAGATCATTCAATAATTGATCGTCATTTATAAAACCAATGTCTGAATTGATAAAGCGCTCGCTGTATAATGCGGAGTCCGACACCTGCAAATTCTCCTCTGCCAATGCTGTCAAATAACCAGATAAATCACTTGTATCTTTTGTAGAGAAGACAAAAACAGAACTTGCTAGCTCGCCATTTTTATCGACTTCTATGGTACATAAATCTCCCGCTAATAGTTGAGCCCATTCTTCTGAACCAAAATTTACGGGTTGCCATGTAATGGAATTAGCAGAAATAGGCACAAAACCTGCGGCAAAAATAGCTGAGACTTTAGGCCTGGATTCCAGCGGATCTGTTTTTCCTGACCCTGTAAATGAGAGGCTTCTATCTCTAAGGTTCAGGTTAATCATTAAATTGTCTTTAATAGGCTCATTTAGCATCAAAAGATTGTCAGATTCAAAAAACACAGAGCGTAATTCCGAAAGCCTTGACGTGTTAATGACAATACTCAAATCACTTAGTTCACCAAAACTCTCCTCATCCATCATCAATCTACTCGAGGGGTCTTGAATGGCGCGCACAACATCCTCAACCAAAATTGTACTCTCTGAAAAGGCGATAAAGGGTCCTTCAATCAATACCGACAACTGAAATTCGTTCGTAGAAAAAATAGTAATATCTCTCCCATTGAAAACTTGGGTTTTATGTGATACCTCCTTTCCTATTAGCTTTCCAATGATAGATTGAATACTGGCGATGCTCCAATCAAAACCATCACTCTTAAGAATATAAAGAGGCTTTAAATCATCGCTAGCAGTAGTATGGAGACTGATCCATAATGATAATTCAGAAATCTTTGAATTTACAATTTGAGACTTCTCGAGGGAGTTAATTTTCTCCAATTGGGTCTTCAAAGTTGAGAGTAATGGAATGTCATCAAACGCATCAAACCAGGATAGGGACTCAAGTTCACTTAAAGAGCCTTGGGGATTTACGACTTGAATAGCAACTGACGCTGTTTCGGGAATAATCCCATTAACTGTTTGATTCGAGCCCTTCAGCATTGGATACAAGAAATAGCCTAGCCCTACAAAAACAACCAAAACAACTAAAAGACCTTTTAACTTCAACTCGATTCTAGATTCTAAAATTTGATAACGTTTAAAATTACAGACTTGTGTATTCAAACCAATTTCTACACCCTTTTTAATTGATAATTCAAACTATTCTGTGCCTTCTAAGTATTAATCTGTCACCTTCTGGTCTCAACAAGAGGAAACCACAGATCAGCGACCTTTACATAGATGTAAATATTCTATTTTTGTTTTGTATACCTGACGGTTTTATCTGAGCTTCACATCACTAAACTTACACCTGATTTTTGATTAAAAACATCACTTTGCTCCACGCTAATTGATATGTTGATCAATCATAATTGACTGACAATGAGTATACTACTTACCCAACTGATTTTGATTTGCGCTTTTTTTGTGCCTCAAAATGAAAATTCAAACCAAATTTTAATCTCAGAAGTAAAGTTCACAGATGGCCTTTACAAATTCGATAACCGCCTTGTTACAGGTGAAATTGTTGATTACTATGAAAACGAAACCCTCAAGTTTCGTTATAGGGTCTTAGAAGGAAGACTTCATGGTATAGCTACAGAGTTCTATGCTGACGGTACTATTAAAAGTGAACGCAGCTACACCTTTAGCAAGCTTTTCGGGAATTTTAAAGAGTTTTATGAAAATGGAGATGTCAAAGTCAAATTTAACGTTGGACTGAATGCTTATGATTCTAGAGAGATAATCACAAAACTTGAAGTCGCGAGTGGAAGCAAACACAAATTAAAAAGTAAGGCAGATTGTGTGATTCAATTTATAGGAGACAATGACAAAGTACTTGATACAAGTGAAAATATCTCCATCCTAAGCCAGAGGAATTATAAGCTTGTCGACAAAAAGGGAAAAGTAATTTTCACAAGTTAAAAATCACCTAACAAGAATTAAAAAGGCCCGATACCTAAAAAAAGTATCGGGCCTTTTATTGTTAAGCTACTTTGATGTTAAAGTAGTCCGTTAGTTTTTCTTACTGCTTCAGCACTTGTCATTAAATCTTGCTTTTCAGCATCAGTTAATTCAATCTCAACTATAGACTCAATACCATTGGCTCCTATCAAAGCAGGCACGCCAATACAAATATCTTCTAAACCATAGTCACCTTCTAACATACATGAGCAAGGGAACATCTTATTGGAATCATTGGCGATAGCCTGAACCATTGCAGAAACTGCAGCTCCTGGAGCATACCAAGCAGAAGTACCCAATAACTTAGTTAGGGTCGCACCGCCTACTTTGGTTGCTTGTTTTACTTCGTCAAGTCTTTCCTCACTTACAAATTCGGAAACGGGAACACTATTACGAGTAGCTAGTCTAGTCAAAGGAATCATACCTGTATCGCTATGACCACCAATCACCATTCCATCTACATCAGAGATAGGAGCATCAACAGCTTCAGCTAAACGATACTTGAAACGAGCTGAATCAAGCGCTCCTCCCATACCTATGATTCTATGCTTAGGAAGACCTGTTGCCTTATGCACAAGATAAGTCATAGTGTCCATTGGGTTGGATACTACAATGATGATCACATTAGGTGACGCAGCAATTAAACTTTCTGCTACAGACTTAACAATACCAGCATTTGTGCTAATTAACTCTTCACGTGTCATGCCTGGCTTACGAGGGATACCTGAAGTAATGACGGCTACATCACTTCCTGCTGTTTTACTGTAATCGCCAGTTGTACCCGTGATTTTAGTATCGAAGCTATTCAAAGAGGCTGTTTGCATCAAGTCCATCGCTTTACCTTCGGCAAATCCTTCTTTGATATCAATTAATACTACCTCAGCAGCAAAATCTTTGAGTGCAATATATTCTGCACAACTCGCACCGACTGCTCCGGCACCAACTACAGTAACTTTCATATGAATAATTGATTTAAATTAAACTTCATCCAAAGTTAGCACTCAAGTCGCCCAAATAAAACTCTTAGGAAATGATTCTTGAGATTTTTTGGCCTAGCCCAATTTAGCGTTAGTTAAACGATAATAGAGTACAGAGCGCGTTCCACTTTCCACCTTAAAGTTCTCCGAGATCCGATAGCCAACAACCCAACCGACCTCATTTTGTGAGCAAAGCACGTAGACAGACTCTTTATCAAATACAGACAGCTTCAAGTCTATGAGCAAATCGCTTACTAGCTTCTTCCCTTTCATTCCAATAGGCTGAAACTTATCTCCGACCCTCCATTTCCTTAAAATCAACGGAAAACTCAACTTAGCCAAATCAAACATTGCGTTGGCAGGAGTTTTATCAAGCTGAATATTCAATCCATCCAGAATTGATGAGGCATATTCGAAAGTACCGGCCTGCAAGCCATCATCCTTGCCTATCAGGTATTCTTCTTGTTGATTTTCTACGATTAATCTGCCCTTAAGTAGATCTCTATCTATGACTAACTCATATAACAGGCTGTGGTAAACTTTGCCAGATACCCCATCCAAGCCCACAATCATCTCTTCTGCTTGTGTATAATTAAATCCAAACTCCTTGAGCACTTCGCTTAAAACATATGGACCAACTTTCGAATCGATCAAAGTTGATTTCTTGAGGCTAAAGCCCGTTTTATCAAGACGCAAAAGCTGTGATTTTAGCTGATCAATTGCATTGCGAGTAAGCTTAGCCACCTCCTCATTCTTTGCCATATTTCGCTTCATGGTCTGAAGAAAATCAGGATTCAAAGACTCAAAAGCAACTACAATTTCTTTGCGAACAAAGTTTCGCTTGTAGTGAACTTCCGTATTACTGCTATCCTCTCGCCAATTAATTCCATTCGCTTGAGCAAATTTTAGTATATCATCTTTAGGGATGTCAAGCAATGGCCTCACTAATCGTCCAACCACGGGTTCCATACCTTTAAGCCCTTTGATGGAAGTACCTCGAGCCATATTTAGCAGGACTGTTTCTACATCGTCATTTGCATGATGGGCTAGAAAAATCTTTGAATAGCCATTCTGACTGCATAGTTCATCGAACCAGGCATAACGTAAGTCTCTAGCCGCCATTTGCGTAGATACTTTATTTATTGTTGCATACGACTTTGTGTCAAAAGTCTGAACTTGACATTTCACTCCAAGCGTAACGGCCTTTTCTTTCACAAAAGCCTCATCAGCATCTGATTCGGCACCTCGCAGCTTAAAGTTGCAATGTGCGATAGCATAGTCGATTTTTGAAGTATGCACCAAGTGCCATAAGAGCATAGAATCTACTCCGCCACTAATCGCAAGAAGGACTGTACCCCTATTGTCAATTAGGGCATGTTTTTTGATAAACTGCAAAAAGCGGTTATGCATGGGTCAAAAATAGCATAAATCGCTAATTTTGCGGCTTATTGAAATGAGGAGAACCTTCTTTTATTTATTGTTTTTGGTTTTGCACCTAAGTCTATTCGGTCAATCGACTGTTAGGTTAGTCTATGCAGGAAAATTAAAGTCTGAGATTATTGACGGACAAAACATTCAAAAACTCATCGACAGCGTACATCTAGTGCAGGGTAATACCGAAATATACTGTGACTCAGCATATTTAATTCGAGCAACCAACTCCGCAATCGCTTATGGAAATGTACATGTCATTGATACTGTTGACATAATGAACATCAGTAGTGACTACTTAGAATACAATGGCAATACAAGAGTAGCTTTCCTTAGAAATAATGTCATCATGAAAGATGATAGTGCAACACTCTACACAGACAACTTGGATTACGATAGGACGACCAGCATTGGAAACTACTTTAATGGCGGAAAGCTCGTGGATAACACAAGTGAGCTTACAAGCAGGATTGGTTATTATAACTCCGTCACCAAACAGTCTCAATTCTATGACACTGTCCGAATGTTAAATGACGAGTTCTTCCTTGAAACCGACACCTTGTTCTACAACACTATCAATACAAAATTAAAAACATTCGGCCCTACACTTGGCGTTACAACTGACGGGGACACACTTCTATCCAAAAAAGGCCTTATCTACAATAGACAAATCAGGTATGCTGAGGTCTATGATGGTAGGATTTATAACAGCCAATTTGATATTCAAGCTGACACCTTAATCACTGATGATAGCCGTCAGCTTTATAAAGCTTTCAGTAACATCACAATGGTCTCTAAAGAAGATTCCATGACGATATATGGAGATAAGGCAACCTATGATAAAGCCAATAATACAGCCATTGCTTATGAAAATGCCTACATGAAAACCATGATGCAAGGTGATTCGCTGTTCATAAAAGCCGACACACTGTTTTCAGACCAAAGCAGCCCAGACAATAAATATGTGACGGCATATAATAATGTGAAGCTCTTCAAATCTAACATGCAAGGCATAGCGGATTCAATGAGTTACAACTTCACTGATTCAACTATATATATGTACCAAGACCCTGTTATTTGGTCAAATGATAGTCAGATAACAGCGGATTCGATCAATATAGAAATTGTTAATGACAAAGTGCGTAAGATGAACTTGGCCATTAAGTCATTCGTAATCTCACAAGACAGCACTAAAAACTTCAACCAAGTTTCTGGCAAAACGATGGAAGTCTATTTTAAAGATGGCTTCGTCAGCAGAACAGATGTTGACAGAAATGCCGAAAGCATTTATTATGTAGTCGATAACGTTGGGGCCACTTCAATGAACAAACTAAAATGTTCTTCCATGAGCTTGATCTTTGAAAGTAATATTGTAACAGAGATCAGAACCTATCAAGAAATAGATGCCCAAGTGATCCCCAATTTTGAAATCAAAATCACCGATAAAAGACTAAGGGGCTTCAATTGGCGTTTATCTGAAAAACCTAAGCTCCGTGAGATTGCAAGACACCTTAGATATGACCGTTAAAAAGGGTTAATCACTTATTATTCAGCGAAAAACTAATTTTCTTTGATCATTGATTGACACCCCCCAGTGATTGGAATTCTGCCTATATACTGGTAACTTTGCACGCTTATGAAAACCGCTCCCATTTTATTGACTTTATGCTCATTGATTTTGGTGCTCTCCAGTTGTACTACGCAGTTAGCCAAACTAGAGAGGTCAAACGACTATGGCGAGTTGTTTAATGGTGCTGTTGCTTTTTACGAAAAAGGACAATACGGCAAAGCAAAAGTACTTTTTGAAAGAATTCAACCCTTCTATAGAGGGTCTGAATACTCAGAAAAAATTAGATACTATTGGGCATATTGCGAATACTATAGTGGACTTTATCAACTAGCTGCTTATCAATTTGGCGTTTTCTATAAAACCTATGGCAGAAGCCCACTTGCCGAAGAAACTCGTTACATGGAGGCTTATTCTTTGTATCAAGATTCGCCTGGCCCAGATTTAGAGCAAACTAGTTCAGAGGAGGCTGTTATCGCTATGCAGGATTTTCTCAACAGATACCCAGCTTCACAATACTATCAAGAAGCAAATGACATTATTGACGAACTCCAAGTGAGATTCGAAACTAAGGCATATCAAACAGCCAAGCTCTACTATAGATTAAGTACGGGACTTTCCTTTAGAAACTATTTAGAGGCGGCATTAACGACATTCCAATCGTTCAAATCAGACTATCCTGATTCGAAATTCAACGAAGAACTAATGTTCTTAAGTGTTGAGACAAGTTTTAAACTGGCTAATAACAGTATTTATGAACTTAGACAGGAACGATTCGACAAGACATTAGGTTTATATCAAGACTTTGTGGACAGGTTTCCAATCAGTGAATATACTGACCAAGCAAAGGATTATTTTGAGAGATCTTCAAACGAACTAAATAAATTGAAAACCAATTAATTATGGCAGCAAGTCAATCAATTATAACAAGAGATTCAGATAAAATCTCAGCACCAACCGGTAACCTTTACCAGTCGATAGCTATCATTTCAAAAAGAGCGAATCAAATTGCTGGTACTATGAAGGAAGAGCTAAACGGTAAACTAGCTGAGTTCGCTTCTACAGTAGACAACCTTGAAGAGATCTTCGAGAATAGGGAACAAATTGAAATCTCTAAATTCTACGAAAGAATGCCTAAGCCTACAGCTATGGCTATTGAAGAATTCATGAATGGTGAAATCTATCATAGATTCAAAGAAGTAGAAGAAGCTGAAGGTGAAGCAAAGAGCTAATCCTTCATGTTGAATGGAAAGAAAATATTAGTCGGTGTAACCGGCAGTATAGCAGCCTACAAGGCTGCTTTTTTAGTTCGACTTCTTGTGAAAGAAGAAGCCGAGGTAAAAGTCATTATGACTAGTGCTGCCAAAGATTTTATAACGCCACTAACACTTTCTACCCTATCCAAAAACCCAGTGCTCTCTGAATTTACTGATGGTGATCAGGGGGAATGGAACAATCATGTAGACTTAGGCCTTTGGGCTGACGTTATACTGATTGCTCCTGCTAGTGCCAATACTATTGGTAAAATGGCTAATGGATTATGTGATAATTTATTATTAGCCACATACTTATCCGCGAGATGCCCAGTATTCTTTGCTCCAGCAATGGATTTAGACATGTATCAGCATCCAGCAGTGCTAGAGAATATCAAAAAGCTAGAATCATTTGGAAATCGAATGATTGAAGCACAGTTTGGTGAGCTCGCTAGCGGGTTGATCGGAACTGGTAGAATGGCTGAGCCAGAAGATTTGTTGGCTGTTCTAATCGCACATTTTTCTTATAAGTCCGCGTTATCAGGTAAAAAAGTACTAATCACAGCCGGACCGACTTATGAGGCGATTGACCCTGTTAGATTCATAGGAAACTACTCCTCAGGAAAGATGGGCTACGCTCTTGCTGAAGCAGCAGCAAAAGCTGGTGCCACGGTTACACTCGTCTCTGGACCAACACATTTAGAGATAAAGCACCCGAATATTGAACGGCAATCCGTACGCTCAGGCAATGAGATGTATGAAGCCTGTCAAAAGGTTTTTGCTGACATGGATGTGACCATATTCGCTGCAGCTGTCGCGGATTATGCCCCAACTGTTGTAGTTTATCAAAAGATCAAAAAGAAAGGCGATAACATGTCGATTGAACTATCCAAGACGATAGACATTGCCAAAACCTTAGGTCAAAACAAGAAAAATACACAGCTGAATGTTGGCTTTGCCCTGGAAACAAATAATGAAATAGAGAATGCCAAAGAAAAAATCATTTCAAAGAACTTCGATATGATTGTTTTGAACACACTTCAAGACAATGGTGCTGGCTTTGGACATGACACAAACAAAATTTCCATTATTGACAAAGCCAATAATATTCAGAATTTTGAGTTAAAGACTAAAACGGAAGTTGCAAAAGACATTTTAGATGCCATCATCGCTAAGATTTAGTAGTATCCTAATTGCCATACTGCTTTCTCTGCAGGTCAAGTCAGTTGCTCAGGAACTTGATTTCACGGTAAGCATTAATGCTGATGTGGTGCAGACCACAGAAAGAGCCATCTTCGATGAGATGCGTTCGGCCTTCCAGCGGTTTTTTAATGACACGCAATGGGGAGATGATCGGTTTAGAACTGATGAAAAGATCAAGGGCAACCTTGTTCTAACCATACAAGATCAGCCAAGCATCGGCCGTTTTACTGCAAATGCTCAAATTCAGCTGATACGTCCAGTTTATGGATCATCCTATGAAACTGTTTTACTCAACTTTGCCGATCGCGACTGGGAATTTCAGTTCACCCAATCACAACCGCTTCAATTCAACGAGAACAATTTCAGCAGCAACCTCACATCCCTCCTAGCATTTTATGCTTATGTGACAATAGGCATTGATTATGATAGTTTTAGCCCGCTAGGTGGAACACAGTTTTATGACAAAGCGCTACTCATTGTCAACAATGCACAGAATTCAGGCTCAACCGGTTGGGGGCAATTTCAGAATAGAAGGAATCGCTACTGGCTTATTGAAAACCTAAAAATTAATAGCCAATACGAACCCGTGAGAAGAGCTCTCTACAAATACCATCTCCAGGCACTAGATAAGTTTCAGCAAAACCCAGATGAAAGTCGTTCCATCATTTTGGAATCGCTGAAAGAAATTCAAAGCGTAAATAGAATCCTTCCTAACTCCATTCTCATCATTGCATTTCTAGATGCAAAGAATGATGAAATCATCAACCTTTTTTCAAAAGGAAAAATGGACGTAAGAAGAAACGTTTATAATGAACTTTTAAAGCTTGATCCTACGCGGAGATCAAAGTATCAGAAAATCGTTCAGAATTAGTATTGTACTTGGCTGCTTGAATTGATATTTTTGTTCAATGCTCAAGAGCCTCTCCATAGAGAATTATGCTTTAATTAAACAACTGCAAATCAATCCTGACAAGGCTTTGAATATTGTGACGGGAGAAACGGGTGCTGGTAAATCAATCATGCTTGGCGCACTCGGACTACTTCTGGGTAATCGTGCAGACACTAAAGTTTTATTGGACCAAGAGCGTAAATGTGTGATCGAAGGTGTTTTCGATATCTCAGCCTATTCACTTGAACCAATCTTCGAAACTTTTGACATTGACTTCGATCAAGAGTGCATCATTAGAAGAGAAATCAACTCCAGCGGCAAGTCCCGAGCATTTGTTAATGACAGTGTTTCCAATCTTGACTTTTTAAAGCAGCTTGGGCTTCGGCTGATGGACATACACTCACAACACCAGACGCTAAGGTTAGCACACAAAGACTACCAACTAGAGGTAATTGATGCAGTAGCAGAAAGCACTCCTCTCCTTTCTGATTTTCAATTAGCACATGCCGCATACAAGGAGAAAAACAGTATTTATAAGCGTCTTATCACTGAAGGAGACCAAATCAGAAAAGAAGCTGACTACAACCAGTTTCTATTTGAGGAATTAGACAAGGCCCAATTAGATGCTGACGAACAAGAAACACTAGAAGAAGAGCTTAATAAGCTCGAAAACGCAGAAGAAATCAAAACGAAGCTAAACGGAGCCCTTAGTATTTCTGATCGCTCAGACGTCAACATTGCAAGTATGCTCCAAGAACTAAAGAGCCTGCTCAATCAAATCAGTCAGTTCAGCCCCGAATATGCCACTTTACTCGATCGTATAGAGAGTTTAAGGATAGAACTGGCAGACATTGTAAGCGAGCTAGAGACTGAGGAAGAAAGCACCGTCTACGACCCGTATCGAACAGAAGAAGTTCAAGAACGATTAAATCTCATCTATAAGCTTCAGCAAAAACATCAAGTAAGCGCTATTGCTGACCTGCTGGAGATCTATAATGAATTGGGAGACAAAGTCCTCAAGGTAGAAAACTTAGATGAAGCTATTGAAGAAGCGCACAAAGCGGAAAAAGCAGCTTACGAAAGCGCATTAAAATTAGCCGAAGCTCTTTCCTCAAAACGGCAATCAGTATTTAATGGCTTTAGTAAACAAGTACAAGCCTTGCTAGCAGAACTGGGGATGCCGAATGCAACCATTTCTGTCGAACACGCAACCACAGCACTAAACAGCAATGGTATCGATGAAATTGATGTGCTCTTTTCCGCGAATAAAGGAGTAGCTCCACAGCCATTAAAACAAGCAGCATCAGGCGGTGAATTCTCAAGGTTAATGTTCTCCATTAAGTATATTCTCGCGGATAAAACAGCACTACCGACAATCGTTTTTGATGAGATTGATACAGGTATATCAGGAGAGATTGCCATCAAAATGTCTCAAATGATGCTAGAAATGGCTAAAAATCACCAGGTGATTACTATCACACATCTCCCACAAATTGCTGCAAAAGGACAATCTCATTACTTCGTATTTAAGGATGAAAGCTCAGAAACCACCACAAGCCAGATCCGCAAATTGAATCACGAAGAACGCTTAAATGAAATCGCAGAAATGATAGGCGGAAAACAAGCCTCTAAAAATGCTTTTGATTCTGCTAGAGAATTGATGCGTTCTTAAAAGAATTCATCTGTTGCTTAAATCAGTAGACCTCTATTCAAAACATATATAAACCAGTCCTAAACAATGTTCACAGAGTCTTAAATCTAACTACTTATATTTAGTTGAACTCATCTAAATATATGTTAGGAAAGCTTATTCAGTTTAGCGTACGTAATAAACTCATTGTACTTCTTTTTACAGCTGCAATATCCATTTTCGGGGTTTACTCTCTTACACAAATACCAATAGGTGCAGTTCCTGATGTCACTAATAATCAGGTACAAATCATTACTACCTCTAGGAATTTGGCTACTGAGGATGTTGAAAAATTCTTGACATATCCCGTAGAACTGGAGATGGCCAATTTACCCGGAGTAAAAGAAATTAGATCTGTTTCCAAGTTTGGACTTTCCGTGGTGACCGTTGTCTTTGAAGATAAGATGGGCACATATTTACCCCGCCAGCTTATTGCGGAGAAAATTAAAAGCGCTGAAAAGAAGATTCCGGAAGGGTTTGGTACCCCGTTCATGGGGCCGGTCACTACAGGCTTAGGTGAAATCTACCAGTATGTTTTGGAAGTTTCTGATGAGCATAAAAGCGAATACACAACGACCGACCTCCGAACGATTCAAGATTGGGTGGTTAAAAGACAGCTTTCAGGTATTCCTGGGGTAGTTGAGGTAAACACTTGGGGTGGTTTTTTAAAGCAGTACGAGGTATCTATTAATACGCAGCAGACGAAATCACTAGGGCTATCATTAAGTGATATCTATACGGCACTAGAAAAGAACAATAGCATCGCAGGAGGTGGATACATCGAAAAAGCTAATGAAGCGTACTTCATCAGAGGTGAGGGACTAATTACCTCCCTCGAAGACATAGAGAACATAGTCGTTGCCAATCGCAAGGGCATACCAGTTTACGTTCGGGATGTAGCTAAAGTAGGATTTGGGCATGCTAATCGATTCGGGGCAATCACTGGGAACGGAGAAGGTGAGAAAGTCTTAGGCCAAGTGATGATGTTGAAAGGGGCAAACTCAAAGGAGGTTATTGAAGCAGTAAAACAAAGAGTAGAAGACATTTCGGAATCCTTACCCCCTGGCGTTAGCATTAATGCCTTCCTAGAACGAAGTGAGCTCATAGAAAAAACAACAGAAACCATTGCTGAAAACCTTATTCTAGGATGCTTAATTGTTGTTTTTGTCGTTGTCTTGTTACTTGGCAATTTCCGATCAGGACTTGTAGTCGCCTCGGTAATTCCGCTTTGTCTACTTTTTGCGCTATCCTTGATGTACATATTTGGTGTTGATGCCAATTTAATGAGTTTAGGCGCCATTGATTTTGGAATCATCATTGATGGAGCCGTAATCATAGTAGAATACATCGCGTTTACCATTACCGCTAGACGAAATGACCTCGCCCTTTTGAACAGCAAAGAAAGACGAAGTTTAATTGATAAAATAACCTTCGAAGGGGCATCAAAAATGATGAGATCAGCCGTTTTCGGTCAATTGATCATCATTATTGTATTCATTCCTATTTTGTCTTTGGCCAATGTTGAAGGGAAAATGTTTCGGCCAATGGCCCTAGTCTTCTCATTTGCGCTCACTGGTGCAATGATCTTCTGTTTTACTTATGTACCAGTAGTATCATCGCTTTTTTTAAAACCTGATGACCCCAGCAAACGAACAATTTCTATTCGGTTGGTTGATTGGCTCAAAAGACTCTATGGCCCGACCATAGTTTGGGCGCTAAGAAAGAAGAAGACAGTTGTTAGTCTTGCTGTTTTATTCTTGCTATTTGCGGGCTTTGTTTTTAGTCGTATGGGAGCTGAATTTGTTCCTACACTTGATGAAGGAGATTTTGTGATTCAACCAGTCTTTAAAACAGGGACCTCTCTTAGTGAGACTGTCCGTTTGACTACACAGATTGAAAAAATTCTACTCGAGTACCCTGAAGTAGAACAAGTAATTACACGAATAGGCGCGGCTGAAGTACCTACTGACCCCATGTCCATGGAGGAAAGTGATGTCATTATTAAGCTCAAACCAAAAAATAGTTGGGTTAGTGCAACCAGTAAAGACGAGTTAGCCGATGCGTTCAAAGCATCTTTAGGCATACTCAAAGGAGTTGAAATTGAATTTACTCAGCCCATTGAAATGCGCTTCAACGAATTAATTACAGGAGTTAGGGCAGACCTTGCTATCAAAGTTTTTGGGGAGGATTTAGACATACTTTATAATAAAGCATCGGAGATTGAAAAAGCGATTCAAAATGTAGAAGGAGCAGCAGACATCACTGTTGAGAAAATTGCTGGTTTACCACAAATGATGGTTCGTTACAACAGGTCTAAGATTGGTAAATATGGACTCAATATTGCCGATCTCAACCAAATCATCAGTATGGGGTTTGCAGGACTATCGGCAGGAACAGTATTTGAAGGAGAAAAGCAATTTGATCTAGTCATTCGACTTGATCAAGAAAACCGAAAGGACATTAGCGATTTAGAAAATGCACCTGTCCTACTTCCAAATGGTCAGCAACTACCATTAAGTGAGTTTGCAGCTATCAGCTATACGAAAGGGCCGGCAAAAATTTCTAGGGATGACACCAAACGAAGAATTGTCATTGGTGTGAATGTAAGAAATAGAGACTTAGAATCAGTTGTAAAAGATGTACAGCAGATCATTACAAGTCAGGTGGCTCTACCGGTAGGTTATACCGTAGCCTATGGGGGACAATTTGAAAACCTCAGAACGGCAAAAGCCCGACTAAGTTTAGCTGTACCAGCAGCACTCATATTAATTTTCATACTCCTCTATTTTGCCTTTGGATCTGTAAGAGAGGTATTGATAATTTACAGTGCTATACCCATGGCAACAATAGGCGGCATCCTCTTGCTCTATCTTCGTGGTATGCCTTTTAGTATATCTGCAGGAGTAGGATTTATAGCCTTATTTGGAATAGCGGTCCTGAATGGAATCGTACTAATTGAAGAGTTTAAATCATTAAAGAAGCAAGGGATATCAAATATGCATAAACGCATTATCATCGGAACCAATCTAAGGTTACGCCCTGTTTTACTCACAGCAGCAGCAGCAGCATTAGGGTTTTTACCGATGGCAATATCTACATCGGCAGGTGCTGAAGTACAAAGACCTCTAGCCACAGTAGTGGTAGGTGGATTAATTACAGCTACGCTTCTAACACTGGTAGTACTACCTGTACTCTACTCACTATTTGAAGAAAAAAAATCTGAAGCATGAATTTTAAGAACAAACTACTACTAATCATCCTAGGGTTGAGTTTCTGCTTCTTATTAAAAGCTCAAAGCATTGACATATCTGTTGAAGAAGCCATTCAAATGGCTATCAGTAATCATAAAGGCCTTAAGGCTTCTTCGGCAAGAATAGAACAGGCAGAGTCTCTTGTGAACAGCGCTTTTGATTTAGACAAGACGCGAATTCAATACAGTTTTGATCAGAACAACATTGCGCCAAACGGACTTGCTTTGAACGTATGGGGTATTAATCAGACTTTTCGTTTTCCGACCATCTATAAGAATCAGAAAGACGTCAAGGAATCATTGGTCAATCTAAATGAAGAGTCGTATTTGCTCAACGAGCGCTTAGTAAGCCGTGAAGTAACCAAAGCCTATTATCAAGTAGTCTATTGGACAAATATGACCGAGCAGTATCAACAACTAGACACGCTTTACAGCTCATTTTCATTAGCTGCTAAGCAAAAGTTTGATGCTGGAGAAAGCAATATGCTTGAAAAGTTAACTGCTGAGAACAAACAAAAGTCTATTGGAATATCGCTTAAGAAGAGTCAAGAGCAGATAATAAAAGCCATAGCATTATTGCGTCAATGGACCCAAACGGAAGATGAAATCAATATACCATTACAAGAAATGCCTGTACTAGGCATATCTATGGATAGCCTTACCAACCCGGGGTTATCTTATCATAAGGTTATGATAACGATCTCGGAAAACGAATTAAAACTGGCGCGTCAACAGCTTTTACCAGACATTGAATTAGGTGTCTTTCGTGGAACGAATCAAGGTGTAAATACTAAAACTTATACTGGTTTTCAAGCTGGCATCGCTCTTCCGCTTTGGTTTGGTGCCGAGAAAGCTCGAATTGCTGCTGCTAAAAAGGAGCAGGAGATTAATCAATTTGAATTGAGCAACTATGAGTCACAATTAGAAGGGTACTATCGATCACTAAAATCAGAAATTAGCGCTTTAGAAGCATCGATTAAATATTACAAAGAGTCAGGGCAGGCACTAAGCTCAGAACTAATCAAGCATGCCTCAGAGGCTTTTAAAAGCGGTGAAATAGACTATTTGCAGTACACGCAATTGATAGAAAACGCCCTAGATATTGAGATTACTTATTTAAAGGACCTTTTACAGTATAATAACAAGGTAATAGAGGTCAATTATTTAATGCTACCCCTATGAATAAATTAGAGATGAAGAATCTACTACTCAAGCATTTCTTAGTTTTTGGCTGCCTATTAAGCATAGTTTCTTGTTCTGCACCAGAGGAAACCAATAATGTAGAATTAATTAACACTGAGGCAGAGCCGTCAGGTTTGATTACAATTACGAAGGCTCAATTTGAGACAAATAACATGCAGCTAGGTAAATTCTCGGAAAAAGAGTTCAACCAAGTAATCAATGTAAATGGCACTTTAGACGTACCTCCTGAAAACAGGGCTGCTGTCAGTCCTATGTTCGGAGGATTTGTTAAAAACATGCGCCTATTACCAGGAGAAGAAGTAAAAGAAGGACAGGTACCTTTTTACCTAGAAAATCCTGACTATATAAAAGTTCAGAAAGATTACTTGGAAGCAAAGCTTGAACTGGTTTACCTAAGCTCGGACTTTGAAAGACAAAAAGAACTTTCTCAAAAGAACATAAGCTCTGAGAAGAAATACCTAAAAGCTGCTGCAGACTACCAAACCAAACTGGTGACTTTAGCTGCACTGAAGAAGGAGCTTGAAATGATGGGTATTGACCCAATGACACTAACTTCTGACAAGATCACAAGTAACATAGCTGTGAAAGCACCTATCAGCGGACAAATTACTTCAATATCCGCGGTAAGGGGTACTTATTTAAACCCATCAGATATCGCTCTAACAATTACAGACATCGAGCACCTTCATGTAGAACTACAGGTTTTTGAGAAAGATCTAACTCAAATTAAAATAGATCAAATTATAAATTTTACACTGCAAGGAGACCTCACAAAATCTTATCTAGCCAAAGTATACTTAATTAACAGGTTTATAGATCAAGAAACCCATACTGCTAATATTCATGGTCATTTGGAAGAAGAGACCATGAACATTACGCTTGCGCCAGGGATGTTCGTTGAAGCAGAGTTAGCCGTTCGATCTAGCAAACATTATGGTTTACCTGAGGGGGCACTCACCTCCATTGAAGCAGAATATTTTCTTCTCCTGAAAGTAGAAGAGTCTGATGGTACTTTGAAATTTAAGAAAGTCAAGGTTGAAGTTGCAGAAATTGATAACGGTCACTTCTATCTCAAAAATTCTAAAAACTTTGATTTTAAGGGTGAATATCTTATCCAAGGCGGGTTTCAAGTAATCCAAGGTTAATTTATCAAAGTAGACCTTACCTTATTCCTAGCGCTTTTTATTGAGCTCAACACTTTGGATTTGTTATTCATAATAAACTAATCCAGATTGATTAAATATTAGCTTTTCCCAAGTATCATAGGCATGGATAACAATCACTTCACACCTATTCTCGATTCTTCGGAGTGAATTAAAAACAGATGATAAAAAGAGGTTGGTTCAGCCATACAGTAAAAATTGCTTTGCTTTTGCTACTTTCAGTCTATGCCACGGCACAAGACCTAAAACTGATTAACCAAACTTCTTATTATACTGAAATACTAACGCATACATCTGACAATGAAGGCCAAGAGGCCCACTTCATAGGTTGGTTATTGAATACGACTGCACTGAAATTAGGTGAAAAACATAGCCTGAATATGGGCCTAATGGTGACACATGGTGGTAATCCATCTGCCAATATTGTAGGGGATTTACAAACCTTTTCAAATTTAGAAGCAGGTACGCTTTATGGTTTTGATGAAATATACTATGAATACAAGACCAAAGGATTTTGGTTGAAATTAGGTCAACAAGACTTGAATACAGACTTCTTTGTCTCTGAAAACGCCCTTCTATTTGCTCATAGTTCGTTTGGGATAGACCCGGTGGCCACTATAGGGATGCCTGCCCCAACTTATCCAGTAACGGCTATTTCCATGACAGCAAGTATTGATATTGGCGATCACCTCAAATTTAAAGCAGGGATCTTTGATGGTCAGTTTGCAAACATTAAAAACAACTTCTTACCTATTAATTGGAATCTCAACAAAGACGAAGCCATGTTGTACATAGTTGAGCCTGAATTCAATTTCTTAGGAGGTAAACTAGTTCAAAAAATAGGTTTTTTTCATCACTCAGGACTTTTCATAAATCGTGAAACACAAAATCTTTCAAGAGGGCTATCAGCTTTTTACTTGGTGTCAGACTTTCAATTCTTCGAAAAAGGCACCAAAACGGCTAATCTCTTTCTACAGTTTGATAAAAGCACTAAGTCAGTAAGTGATTTGAACTACTACTATGGATTCGGTTTTCAATTGACCAATTACGTAAAGGGAAAGCCCAATCAGATTGGCTTGGCCATTGGGCACGCTGAACTTAATGATGAATTCGTCAGTGTTCGGGATGCATATAATTTAACAAGCGAAACGATTATAGAGCTTAATTATAAACAAGAGTTTACACCTTGGCTGATCGTTCAACCTTATTTCCAATGGATTGGAATTAATGAGATCACAAAAAGTCAAAAAAACCCAATCATAATAGCACTGAGGGCCTATATTCAGTTTTAGCATTCAGCGTGAGCCGCCCAACTCATTGACGACTAGCTTAAGGTATTTTTTTAAAATCTAATCCTTATTTTTACAACCAAATCAAGACGAACAAACTATGTCACATAACCTACTCAAAGGAAAAAGAGGAATCATTTTTGGTGCATTAGATGAGCGTTCCATCGCGTGGAAAGTAGCACAGGTCGCTAAAGCAGAAGGCGCAACATTTACACTCACCAATGCCCCTATCGCGATGAGAATGGGAGCTATTAATCAATTAGCTGAAGAATGCGGTGCAGAAATCATTCCTGCAGATGCAACTTCTATCGAAGACCTAGAAAATCTATTCACCAAATCTATGGAGATACTTGGTGGTAAAATAGACTTTGTACTTCACTCCATCGGCATGAGTCCAAACGTAAGAAAAGGGCGTGATTATGGTGATTTGAATTACGATTGGTTACAAAAAACATTAGACGTTTCTGCTATATCATTCCATAAAGTAATGCAAACAGCAGAGAAATTAGATGCCATGAATGAGTGGGGTTCTATAATGGCCTTATCATACATAGCAGCACAGAGAACCTTCCCAGACTATTCTGATATGGCGCATGCTAAGTCAATGCTTGAGTCTATAGCAAGAAGCTATGGTGAGCGTTTCGCAAGACTGAAAAACGTTAGAGTTAATACGATCTCTCAATCTCCAACAATGACTACTGCAGGTACAGGCGTAGGCGGTTTTGACGTATTCTTCGACTACGCAGACAAGATGTCTCCACTTGGTAATGCCACGGCACTTGATTGTGCAAACTATACCGTAATGTTCTTCTCAGACTTTACTCGTATGGTCACAATGCAAAACTTAATGCATGATGGTGGATTCTCTTCTTCAGGAATCACTGATGCCCTAATTGAGCAATTGAAAAAAGACTAAATCATTCAAGCGCCATTCTAAAAGAAGAATAACTTTAATTGGAATGGCGCTTCTATTATGATCTCATTTCCTAACGCAAAGATCAATCTCGGCTTACAGATTACTGGCAAGCTGCCCAATGGTTATCATACCATTAATACTGGCATCTATCCTATTCCTCTTTGCGATGTCCTAGAGGCTATTCCATCCAAGAAAACAGTATTCGGATCAAGCGGAATTGAAATTCCTGGAAACCCCAATGACAACCTTATCCTAAAAGCTTACAAGCTTCTTAAAAAAGATTACCGCCTACCAGAGCTCAGCATACACCTATTAAAAAGCATACCTATGGGCGCTGGGCTAGGTGGAGGTTCTGCTAATGCTGCATTCATGCTAAGCATGCTCAATGAAGAGTTTCAGCTATTTTTAGATGATACAATCTTAGAAGACTATGCGGCCCAACTAGGAAGTGACTGTCCATTCTTCATCAAAAATCAACCAGCCATTGCTACTGGCACTGGTACCGATCTAGAACCTTTAGCATTAGACCTAAGGGGTAATTACCTGGTTATACTCAACCCTGGCATTCACATATCAACGCAAACAGCCTATTCTGGTACAACTCCTCAGGCAGCGGGTTATGACTTGAAAAAGGTGTTAGAAGCTAAAGATTTTAATCTCTGGAAAGATGTATTAAAAAACGACTTTGAAGCTTCGATTTTTAATCAAAACCCAGAAATGGCAAGACTTAAAGCCAAGCTCTATGATCTAGGGGCCTCATATGCTGCAATGAGTGGGTCTGGATCGACTCTATTTGGTATATTTAGTAGTATTGCTGACACGACCGAACTTGAAGAAACAGACTATTTTATTAAAACTATGCCCTTATAGGTATATCCATCTATACATTTTCCTAGTGCTCTTATCCAATACTGCATTGGCGCAAGAGCCCATAAAAATCTACGATTCAAAGGTAGGACAGTCAATTATCGTCTTAGTTGACAACCTAGAAGCTTTTCCTTATACGATCAAACTAGAGATAAAGCAAAAAGGCCTCACTTTGCAAGAACCTCTGCCCGATTACTTTGTAGTACCTCGGAATTCAAAAGGGTTAGAAATTACAAGACTCAATTTTAAAGAAAACTCCTCATGGCAGATCAGCTATAAATTCCAGTACATGGAAGGAGATGCAGATGCCATTCACGATGATGATTACGTATATCAGCTTCCTTTCAAAGACGCTAAATTTATAATGTCCCAGGGATACAATGGCACCTCTACCCATCAAGGAATCAATGCCCTTGATTTCACAATGCCCAAAGGGCAAATAATTCTAGCGGCTAGAAATGGTCTTGTCGTAAAAGTGAAAGAAGATTCTAAAATAGGATGCCCGTCCAGTGAATGTATGAATCAAGGTAACTTTGTACGCATTCTTCATGATGACGGTACGATGGCTGAATACCACCATTTAGAATTCAAAGGAGCCTTAGTTGCAGTTGGTGATATAATTGAACAGGGACAAGAGATCGGCAACTGTGGAGCTACTGGCTATGCAACTGGCCCGCACTTACACTTTATTGTTTTTAAAACAGATGGAATAAAACAGGTTACCATCAAAACAAAATTTAAATACTCACCTGATAAGATTGGTTACCTACAAGAGGGCAACATGTATACTGCCTTTTGAGTTATTGTGCGAGTACTTTTCGAGCTTCCCTCCTTCTTTGAATTTTACGAATCAAAGGGTATGAGAATACCGCAGCCATTATGATTAAAGTTCCATAGTAAAAGCCATTGCTCATCTGTTCGCTTTCTCCGTAAATCAACAAAGCCATAAGAATACCATAAACCGGCTCCATATTGATTGCCAAATTGACAGCAAAAGCTGAAATTCTCTTCATTAATTCCACTGATACAGAGAATGCGTATACGGTACAAACTACTGAGAGCAGAATTAAAAACCCCCAGTCATCAACATTTGGAACTGCATAGCTAGCTGATTCTTGCAGAAAAAAGACATTATAAATCGGGATGAAAATAATTGCGGCTAAACAAGCCGCCAACATCTCATAAAAAGTAATCCCATATTCAGAATGTTGCTTAGCCAAACCAGCATTCAACACCGAGAATGTGGCCGATAACATTGCCGATATTATTGCCAAAGTTAGACCCAAAACATTGTCAAACTCAAAACTGAAGATTACATAAAGACCGGAAATTACGACCAGGCCTAATAAGACCTCAATCATATTAACCCTCCTTTTTGTGAAGACAGGCTCTATTAAACTTGTCCAAAATGTAGTGGTCGCCATCCCCGCCAAGCAAACAGATACATTAGAAACTCTTGCCGACTCAAAGAATAAAAACCAGTGTGCAGCGATCACCAATCCCGTAATAGCGAATTTAAGAAGTACTTTGGGGGGGAATCTTAGTGGGTCTTTTCGCAGGTACATGAAGACGCCAAGAACAATAGCTGCAAGGCCAGTTCTGTACATCACGACATCTGCCGCTGAAATAGTGAGCTCCTTTCCAATAATGGCTGTAAATCCCCACAAAAACACTATAAAGTGGAGCTTAGCAAAATCTTTAAAAGTGACAGTCATTACTTAGGAACGAAGCGGTATAGTAAAACCCCTAATATAGAAAAGGCAATGTTAGGTAGCCATATCGCTAAAACCGGATTCATTGAACCCGTTTCAGCATTACTCTTGGCAGCGATAAAGAGTATGATGTAAATAAATGCGATAAAGAAACCCAGGGCAATCTGAAACCCTACCCCCCCACGTGTTTTTCGCGATGAGAGAATGACACCAATAAAAGTCAGGATAATAGCTGTGAAAGGAGACATATACCTTACTAGGCTTTCAATCTTATAAACTACAATGTTATCGGCACCTTTCAACTTGAGTTCTTCTATGTACTCATCAAGTTCATTAATGGTAAGGGTTTGTTCGAAGCTCTTGGTATTGCCAAAGTCTGCAGGTGTCATATTAATCTTTATCACCGTGTCCTTAACCTGCTCGTATTTATAGGTCTCTTTCGGCCCATCAAATGCTCTCAAACTCCAATCCTTCAATTTCCAACCCATTTGAAGTGTATCCCAGGTAGCATCACGTGCTGTCAGCTTCCATTTGACAAGTTTGTCATCTATTTCTTCTAACGTAAACCTAAAACCAATATCTCTCCTGTTGTCATAAGAAGCCACGTAGACATACTTGGTTGGCGATACTTTAAAATGCACATCTCGATCGCTAAAATTGAACTCCTTATCGAAGTACTTGATCTCAAAAGCTACCCTAAACTTATTGGCATCTGGGATAATCCAGCCTGTAAATACAAAGCTCACTATTGCTATAATCAATGAACCTATGAAGAACGGCCTGAGTAATCTTGGATAGCTTACACCTCCGCTAAGAATGGCAATAATTTCTGTGTGGCTAGCCAATTTGGACGTAACAAAAACTGTTGCTATAAATACCGTTATCGGGGTAATAAGATTAGCGATATAAGGTGCATAAGACAGAAAATATTGAAAAATTAATTTGGCAGGAACTTCGTTCTTAATGAACATTTCATTCCGTTCAGAAAATGTTATAATCAATATGATCGATACTAGAATTGCAACGACAAACACGAAGGTGGTTAAGAATTTTTTAAGGATGTATTTATCTAAAATCCTCATTATAATCTAGTCACTAGCTTTTTAACCATGACGTTCTTCCAATCAATAAACGTGCCTGCCTGTATGTGCTTACGTGCTTCTTTCACCAACCAAAGGTAGAAAGTCAAATTATGTATGCTGCAAATCTGAGCGGCAAGAATTTCTTTACTATGCGTCAAATGGCGTAGATACGCTTTGGTATAGAAGCTCTCCACATAACCTTCAAGGTTCGGATCAACTGGTGAAAAGTCATCCTTCCATTTTTCATTTCTAATATTGATGATCCCTTCGGAAGTGAAAAGCAATCCGTGTCTCGCGTTTCTGGTAGGCATCACACAATCGAACATGTCTACACCGAGTGCTATACATTCTAGAATGTTTTCAGGAGTACCTACACCCATCAAATACCGAGGCTTGTCTTTTGGCAATATGTCGCAAACAATTTCAGTATGCTCATAAAGCATTTCATGCGGCTCTCCAACTGATAAACCACCAATGGCATTGCCATCCCTTCCAAAAGAGGCTATTGTCTCAGCAGACTTCTGTCGCAAGTCCTTGTAGGTGCTTCCTTGTACGATAGGGAAAAGCGTCTGATTGTACCCATACCTTCCTTCTGTTTCATCAAAACGATCACAACAGCGCTTGAGCCATCTATGTGTCATTTCCATAGAAGTTCGTGCATACCCATACTCACATGGATATGGAGTACATTCATCAAAAGCCATAATAATATCAGCACCAATAGTACGCTGAATATCTATTGCATATTCGGGAGTGAAGGTATGTTTAGAGCCATCAATATGTGACTTGAAGGTGACTCCCTCCTCTTTAATTTTTCTGGTATTGGCTAATGAATAGACCTGATAACCTCCTGAATCTGTCAACAATGGTCCATCCCAACCATTAAACTTGTGTAAACCACCTGCCTTCTCAATAATTTCTAATCCAGGACGGAGATATAAGTGGTAGGTATTACCAAGGATGATTTCAGCTTTAATATCATCTTTTAGCTCACGTTGATGTACGGCCTTTACTGTGCCTGCCGTACCGACAGGCATAAAAATAGGAGTTTCAATCTGACCGTGCTCAGTTGTAATTAGGCCCGCTCTGGCTTTTGATCCCTTGTCTTCGGCTTGTAACTTAAAATCCATTCTCACATTTTGATCGCACAAAAATAGCAGTATTGGTCAATTCTTGTTTCTTTGAGCTTTATTCTTTCCCCAATGACAGAGATCATATTGATCCTTTTCTTGCTTTGCTTGACCATACAAGTCCTTTTTCATTTTTTGGTATTCCGAGGGCTAAATAGCGCAAAAGAAAAGACTACTCATTCGGAAGAAATTCCTAGCGTTTCAGTCATTATTGCTGCCAGAAATGAATCGAAGAATCTTCCTCAACTCATTAAATCATTAGCAGCACAAGAACACCCACAAATGGAAGTGATCATAATTAATGACAGGTCCACTGATGAGAGTGACAAGTTGATAAAAAAAGCAATAGAAGGTAAAAAACACTTCCAACAAATAAACATCAACAGTTTACCAGACGGCTGGACCGGAAAGAAATATGCCTTACTAAAAGGTATACAAGCCTCCAAAAATGAAATCTTGTTGTTTACAGATGCTGACTGTATGCCAAAATCCTCACAATGGGCCGCATTGGTTGCTGCAACATTCGATACAAAGACAGACATAGTCCTCGGCTTCTCTCCTTACGAGAATAGAGTGACCTGGCTAAATCAGTTCATTCAATTTGAAACCCTTCTAACAGGATTACAATACCTTGGGCTAGCCAATTTAGGTAGGCCCTATATGGGTGTCGGTAGAAATTGGGCAATCCGAAAGCATGCGTATGACTTAGAATACTTAAAATCAATCTCCGATATAATCGGTGGAGATGACGATTTAATGATTAATCACTTGGCCACAAGGACGAACACTTCAATTATCACAGCGCCTAATAGTCAGACTATTTCGAAGCCTACTGAATCATGGAATGATTTCTTTAAACAGAAAATAAGACACTTATCCGTTGGTAGCCACTATAATCAAAAAGACAAAACGGTTTTAGGACTTTTTACGTTAGCCTTTTTGTTTGGATGGATATTCTTTTTCTTCTTGTTGGTAAGTACGATTAACCCTTATTTGATTTTGGCAACCTTTGGTCTAAGGAGCTGGTCATTTTATAGTATCTTTGCCCGCGTTGGTCAAAAATTTGATGCGCCTGTTAGATTATGGGCACTTCTTCTTCTAGATCTGAGTTATAGTATTTACTATCCTGTTATGGGCCTCCGAGCATTGTCAGCAAAAAACATTAAATGGAAGTAGGTAAACAGTTTTCTGAAAAAGCACTTCAAGACTTTCGTCTGATAGACTCAGCGGTTACTGGTCAAGACCAGCAGGCCTATGCTGACTTAATGCAGCGTTATAAAAAGCCTGTTTATCACATGATTTTGAAAATGATCAGGAATGTCGATGATGCGGAAGATTTGACAATCGAAGCATTTGCCAAGGCATTCAAAAACCTACATAAATTCAAAAAAGACTTTACTTTCAGTACTTGGTTATTTAGAATCGCAACCAACAATACGATTGACTTTATTAGAAAGAAGAGACTTGATACCATGAGCCTTGACACGTCTTTCAAGGATGACAATGGCGACTCTGTAACAATTGACGTTGCGGACAAGAATCTAAACCCTCAGGAAGAAGCGATTAAGAGTCAGAAGATTGAGCTTGTAAGGATGTTTGTAACCAAGCTTCCAGCAAAATATCAGAGACTAGTAAAGCTTCGCTATTTCGATGAATTAAGCTATGATGAGATCGCTAAAGAACTAGGTGCTCCTCTTGGTACAGTAAAGGCACAGCTACACAGAGCCCGTGAATTGATGTATGACCTAGTCAAAAGCAAAAAAGACCATATTTAACCAATAATACCTCAGTAAGTCATCTTCGGCTTACTTACTATTGACTTACTCAACCCATGGATCTTATCCTTAAATACTTTCCTGAATTAACAGAACCCCAGAAAGAGCAGTTTGCCCAATTGCAAGCTCTCTATGCAGATTGGAACGAAAAAATCAATGTGGTGTCCAGAAAGGATATCGAAAACATCTACGAACGCCATGTTCTCCACTCGATGGGAATTGCTAAGGTGATTAACTTTAAAAAAGGCACTTCGATACTCGATGTGGGAACGGGCGGTGGTTTTCCAGGCATTCCTTTAGCCATCCTTTTTCCTGAAAGTGACTTTCATTTAGTTGATTCTGTCGGAAAGAAAATCAAGGTGGTAAATGCTGTCAGCGAAAGCTTAGGGTTAACCAACGTTATAGGTGAACATGCTAGAGCTGAAGAGATCAAAGACGAATACGACTTTGTCATTAGCAGGGCTGTTACGCGACTGGTAAAGTTTTATCCGTGGGTAAGAAAAAACTTCAAACCCAGATCAAAGCATAAGTTAAAAAATGGTTTGCTTTGTCTAAAAGGAGGAGATCTACTAGAAGAAGTACAAGAGTCTAGGCTAAAAAAAGTAGCCACGCATAAGCTGAGTGACCATTTTAAAGAAGAATTCTTTGAGACAAAAAAGGTAATCTACATTCCGGCTCAGTAATCCTCATCTTCTTTCTTGGCAGTAAATACCATTATACAATAAACGCCCAGTATGGTTCCTACTGGAAAATTCAGGAGGCTAATTATTCCATAAACAAGAGACGGTATATTGGCCCATTTCTGTCCAGTCACTAAGGCAATCCCTAAAATAAGCCGTGGTATAAAGAACAAGATGGTTATGCCCCAAAAGATTGAACTAATAAGCTCAAAGACAAAATAAACAGTCTCATCTCCTTGTGATTCTTCTAGTGCTCTTTCTTGAATAAACTCAAAAATCTGATCAAAAAAGACCATAGGCAAGAGCCATAAGGCACTAAATACGATAAAGGAAAAACCGATTATTTTCTTGTGAACTGGGTCGAGAAGGTTCATGGATGCTGAAATTAGTAAACCCTAAGTTATAAAAAAGCCCCGATTAACGGGGCTTTTTCGTCAGCCGCATGGTCCGCTTATTCAAATCTTAATGCATCAATAGGATCGAGTTTAGCTGCTCTTTTAGCCGGTATATACCCTGATACAACCCCAACAACTACACACACTGACAATCCCACTGTGATCCATAGCCACGGAATTACAAACGCACCTCCTAAAAAATTTGCGATTACATTACCTACCACAATACCGAGTATTGCACCAACAATACCTCCCAATTGACATATAACAATCGCCTCAATCAGGAACTGTTGAAGAATTCGTTGAGGAGTAGCGCCAAGAGCCTTTCTCACGCCAATTTCTCTGGTTCTTTCTGTGACACTCACCATCATAATGTTCATTAAGCCTATGGCCGCTCCTAAGAGGGTAACAGCACCTATACTGAAACCCGCCCAACGCATACCATTGGTGATGTCATCTAGTGCCTCAGTTACTGAATCGCTACGTTCTAGTTCGAAAGAATCTTCCACTCCTAATTTATCACCTCTTACCTTACGCATAAAGCCAGTTGCCTCGCCCATAGCGTAATCAATGTTTTCCGGGTTAGCAATCATGGTGGTAATACTATAGCGCATCCTTCCACTTTTATCCAATCTTTTTGCATTCAGCAATGGGATAATAATATTTCTATCTTCTTCAGTTTCTCCTCCGAAACCACCCTTCTCTTCAAGAACACCAATTACTCGGTAATTATTCCCGTAGAATTTTATCGTCTTAGCGATGGGGTCTTCATTCTCTGTAAAGAGTTTTTTAACTACTTCAGTACCTAGAATACAAACATAATTTCCATATTGAACTTCTAAGGATGAAAAATTTCGACCCTTTTCAATTTCCACTCCTTTGATCCCAAAGTAGTTTTCGTCTCCTCCAGTGATTGTAATATTGGGGTTTGTCTTTTTCTCTTCATACTTCACTTCTGCGCTTCCACTTGCTCTAGTAAAAACTGTAGTCGTGGATGGATAATCAAAGTCTTTCTTGAAACGCATTGCATCATCAAACTTGATCGGTTCAAAAGATTTAGACTTACGGCCATTTCTATTCCCCTTGGCAAATTTTGAATTAACATCGAAACTATTTGCACCAAGATTGGACAAACTCGCATCAATCTCACTCTTGATACCATCAACAGCCGTAAGCATACCCACTAAAGAAGTAATACCGATTGCTATAACAAGGCCTGTTAGTACGGTTCTTAAAACGTTTGCCTTGATTGAATTAAAACCTTCGCTAATATTTTGTCCTAAATTCATTGGTCATTATGAGTTTTTGCTCCTTACAAATGTAGCCGACCGCTGGTCAGATTTTGATAACTAATACGTAAATTAAACGATTGAACACTTAAACGGTTCAAAATACTGTTCATGATAAAGAGAATTCTCCTCCTAGCCCTTTTTAGTACGATTTCAACCTTTGGATACGCAAATAAAATCCTGGTACCGATGGATGAGTCTCAGTCGAACCATATGAAAGCATATGGTGTAGCCTACTGGGTTCTAAGTCAAGACGAACCAATTGACTGGATGTTAAATTTTAGAGGTGGAAGTTTTTTGCTTCCTGCCAGAACAGGCATCCAAAACGAGTTGATTATTCGTGGAGTGTCTTACGAAATAATCTCCGATGCTGATGCCCTGAGATATGAAAGACAGCTTTCTTCCCCATCTTCCAATATGGACATGATGAGGTTAGAAAAAGCACCAAAGATTGCAGTGTACTCACCAAAGAGTAAAATGCCTTGGGATGATGCTGTTACACTTGCCTTGGCCTATTCTGAAATACCTTATGAGGTAGTTTATGATGATGAGTTGATGGCTGATGAGTTAACCACTTACGATTGGCTTCACCTTCATCATGAAGACTTCACCGGTCAGTATGGTAAATTTTATTCCTCCTTTAAAAATTATAGCTGGTATATACAACAACAAAAAGATTATGAAGCGATGGCAAAGAAACATGGCTTTAAAAAAGTATCACAGTTGAAATTGGCAATTGCACAGAAAATTCAAACGTTCGTTGCTGGCGGTGGCTTTCTCTTTGCCATGTGTTCTGCTACCGATAGCTTTGATATTGCCTTAGCAGCAGCCGGTGCTGACTTTATAGAGGCCATGTATGATGGTGACCCTTCCGACCCTTCTGCCGAATCACAATTCGACTTCTCGCAAACCTTCGCTTTCGAAAATTTCAAGATTAAAAAAGACCCCCTAGAGTATGAATTCTCAAACATTGACAACACCGATGCGAGAAGACAAAGGTCTTTAAATGAAGGCAATGACTATTTTAAACTCTTTCAGTTTTCCGCCAAATGGGACCCTATTCCAACCATGTTAACTCAGAATCACATCAACCTAGTGAAAGGCTTTTATGGCCAAACAACATCGTTTAAGAAGTTTGTAGTAAAACCAGATGTTGTAATTATGGGCGAGACGCTTGCTGCTGACGAAGCCAAGTACATACATGGTGTCTTTGGAAAAGGATTCTGGACTTTTTATGGTGGGCACGACCCAGAGGATTACAGACACCAGGTAGGCGAAGAACCTACTGATTTGAACCTCTATCCTAACTCTCCGGGGTACCGCCTAATACTCAACAACATTCTATTCCCTGCTGCTAAGAAAAAGAAGCGGAAAACAGAATAGGCTTAGTGCATCCTATCCCCTCGTACTTCAAGGGATTGTAAAATCTTGGCTTCTTCGACTAAAAACTCTTTCCAGCGATCTCTCACGTAGGTCTCTGGCATATACTCTTTCGCCAGACTAATGAAATTTTTATAGTGGCTGGCTTCGGATACCATCAGCTCATAGTAGAACTTTTGAAGTTCTTCATCTTGTATTTGCTCATGGAGGATTTTGAAACGTTCACAACTTCTAGCCTCAATTAAGGCGTTGAGAAGTAATTTCTCTACAAGCTGCGATTCTCTGCTTCCTCCCGTTCTCAGAATGGTTTGTAGACCAACCACGTATTCATCTTTACGCTTTTTACCGAGTACAAAACCTCTTTTCTTCAAATGTTCAAGCACTCGTTCGAAATGACTCCATTCTTCTGCAACCACTTCTGTCATCACATCAACGAGATGCTCTTTTTCAGAGTATTGCACGATCAAGGAGATACCCGAGGATGCTGCCTTTTGTTCGCAATACGCATGATCAACTAGAATATCTTCAATATTCATTTGGGCGACATCAACCCAACGAGGATCTGTAGGTAGTTGTAAGCCGAGCATGTGATTTTTGAGTTCAGTATCCATAATACAAAAGTAAACCTAGTCTGTGAATTGAAGAAATTTTAAACAATTACATCTCATAAACGCATTGTTTTTTGATAATGTTAAGATAAAAAGCATTTTTGCACTTTAATTGACAAGTCAAATACAAACATGAAAAAATACATTCTGCTAGTGGCATTTCTAATTGCTACCGTAACAGCACAGGCTCAAACCATCGATTCTGTAACAATTGTAAAAAAAGGCTCTTGGGGAGTAAATTTTGCTAATGTTGGACTATCCAACTGGGCCGGTGGTGGAGAGAACTCTCTGGCAATAGGAACAGTATTCAATACCTCCTTGACTAGGGTCAAAGGAAAGGGTACTTGGAAGAACCAAGTAGACTTTGCCCTTGGAGGTGCTAAAGTGGGAGAGCAAGACTTCAGAAAGACGGATGATAACATGATTATGCTATCTCAATACAGTAAAGAAATCAAATCAAACCTTGCTTGGAGTTTAACTGGAATCTTAAGAACGCAACTTTTGGAGGGTAATACTTTTGCCAATGACCCAATCAATATAGGCGAAGAAATTGCCACTAAAATTTCAAGTTTCATGGCCCCTGGGTATTTGTCACTCAACTTAGGTATTGATCATAAAATTGGTAAAAACTTAAGCATCTCTTTTGCACCAGCTGCTGGTAAATTTACGTTCGTTTCTGACGATGAACTTTCCGCTGTCGGAGCTTATGGTGTTGACCCAGGAGAAAAAATCAGGGCTGAATTTGGTACTAACTTGCTCGCGACATTGAGCGTTCCATTAATGGAGAATATTTCATTCACAACTACTGCTAACTTCTTTACTCCTTACGCGGAGACGTTTGGTACAATAGATGTAAACTGGGAAACTTTATTAGTAATGAAGGTGAACAAATGGTTTAATGCAACCTTTGGTACTCAACTTATTTACGATGCTGATATTCTGTTCGCACAAGAAGGCGGTAACCCTACTAGAGAATTACAATTTAAACACGTATTGAACTTTGGAGCGAACTTCGCTTTGTTCACTGCAAACTAATCGTAGAAAGACCATCTGACACCCATATCAAAGGTTTGGCGAGTGCCGGTAAACAACGGTGAAATGAAGTAACCGTCACTTGTCAAGCCTTGATTAAAATGGGCTGACTTCACAAAAAACAGGAAAGTCTGTACCTTGAAATTCAGGAAAAGGTCAACTTTAGCAAAGCCATCCTGTTCAAAACTATTCTGTAAGTAGAACTGCTGAGAAGTTGGGTCATATGCTTGACCAAAGTAACTGCTTCTAAAGTGTACATCTATTCCAGTTTGTATAATCATTTTCCCATCAAACAATATATTCTGATAGGCTAACTGAGTCAAAGCCATAGTCTCTGGTATTCTAAAGGTATTAGATGCTCCACCCGTAACACTGTTATAGTAGACAGAACTACTCCAAAACCATTTCTTAGAAATTCGCCAATCAAGATGAAATCCTGGTGCTAGTAAAACCACATCATCTGTAGCCTGAGCGGCCAACCTATTTTCATCAAAATACGTATAGTTTGAAATTCTGTTGAACCTTATAAAGGGCCTGAAACTAATATTTCCAGCCCTTAATTTAAGGGTCCCTTGAAGGTTGTCTGAAACCTGATTATCAAATGAATTAGTCCATTGACGCTGTTCTCCTTCGAAACGGTTGACTAAAAATGAAGGCTTGTTATTTATACGACTATAAGTTGCGTCAAAAAAGTCACTAGTAAATTTGCCCTGGGCTAAGTAGTTGCCTCCAAAAAGAAGCTCGCCTGAAGCTGTCAAGAATACTTTAGGTGTGATTTGTTGCCTTAATGTTCCTCCTAGGTAGTGCTCTGTTTCATTAACCTTGTTAGTGATTTGAGCAACATCATATGTCAGAAGTCTATTTCTGTAAAAAAGGGTGTACGAAAACCTCTTTGTTCGCCCTTTAAGCCCCGCTTCATTTAACACCTCACGAAAAGTAGTTCGTTGGGCAATAGTTCCTGAAGTTTGCCCCCCTATACCTGAATACAAAAGTGAATCTGAAGTAGTAGAGATGGATGAGACATCGTAGACATCATCAAATCGGGTGATCTGCTCCAAGTAATTAAAAGTATGGTAAACTTGAAATATAGAGTCTATGTCATATTGTTGATATACGTGAAACCCTCCTCTTTTATCTTTGCTAAAGGCTTCATCAAGAATAACATTGGCATCTTGATAGTCGAAAAATGACCCCTCAGGGTTAGAAGCATCTAAAATAGGGTCAACAATGCCTCCTTGCTCTGACACTTCATGGTCGAACTGAGTCATATTAAATAGTAACAAATACTTTGGAATTTTCTTTGGCCGAAGGAATCCAAAAATATTCCAATCATTATTTTTAACCTGCCTATCACCTCTAGATAAAAAGGCCAACTGCTTATCTGATCGAATACTGTTGAAGTTAAAGCCAATGTTAAACTGAACACTATCGTTTAGTGCAAAAGTAACATCCGTAACTGCCCTACCACCACCTCCAAAAGCTGCAAAAACATCCGTATAAGGTGATCTGGTATCATAATACTTGATCTTATCGGGTGTGGTATAAAAGTCATCATATACATGATAACCTGATGTTCTACCTATGGTCATTGAGGGTTCAAAAAATAATGACCTCCGTGCCGTACCAATATTACCTAGGTTTTGAATTAGATATCCACTACGCTCCAAATCACTAAATCTGTGCAAGTTATCAGGGATGGTATCAGGGGTGACAAACTGGATATTGTTGAACTTGAAGTTTTCCTCGAAAGTAAAACGAGTGGTATGTGCTCCGTAATTGCCAGTCTTCCTTTCTCGATCTTCTCTTGCCTTACTTCTAGCCGCTAGAAGTGAATCCGTTTGAGCATTCTTGAATGAACTCAAGTTATTTACTTGGCCCAAAGCCCAGCAACTAAATCCAACAAATCCTAAAAAAATGAGAAATCCCTTACGCACGGCCAAAAATACAAATTCAGTTTACCTTTTCCCCTTTTGTATCACCTTCATTATTTCCGACAGAAACTCTTCTTCCTTGTCAATTTTAAACGCAATCGGCAAATAAAACAGATTCACCTTTTCAAAAATTGGATGAGACTTGAAAGGCAAAAGTCGTACCATATCCTTCTCTGTCGTAACCAAGGCATTAGTATTTAAATCAGCGAACTTTTTTAGGATATCATCTAAGTCACTCGCTCTGAAGTTATAGTGATCGGCATACTCCAAGTGTTCTATCACCTCATAGGAATTAGCCAAATAATCGACAATCGGCTGTGGTTTTGCCACGCCCGTCAGTAACACAACCTCTTTAGAGACGACTTCTTTATCAAATACAGGCTGAATTGGCTGATAGTCTATGTGAGAGAAGTATATCGAGGTATTCTCATTGTAGCCCCTTACGTTAGCTATGATGCGCTCTCTTTCGATATCATTTAAACTCGGGCATTTTGTAATGATGATTGCGTCAGCACGTTTTGCACCTGCTCTTGGTTCTCTCAAGTTACCTGTAGGCAAGACATAATCATTATAAAATGGATGGCTGTAATCCGACAACATGATATTATAATCTCGAGCTACTTTTCTATGCTGGTATGCATCATCAAGCAAGAAAAGTTCAACATCATCCTTTTCCATTAGAATGGACGGGATGGCTAAAATTCTTTCTTCACAAACGGATACGGTAATATCTTGTCCAAATTTTCTATAAAATTGAAGGGGCTCATCTCCAATAGTTTTTGCGTCATCATGGTCATTTGCCAATCTGAATCCCTTTGTTCGTCTGCCATAGCCTCGGCTCACAGTGGCCAATTTGTTGTTCGCTTTGAGTCTTCTAATTAGAAACTCAATCATAGGTGTTTTACCAGTTCCGCCTGTAGAAAGGTTCCCGACTGAAATGACTATTCGATCAAATTCAGTTTGTGTGCGTTGACCATTATCGAATTGATGGTTCCTGACTTGCATCAGCCAACCATAGACAATGGAAAAAGGAAAGAATAATGATCTAATGAATTTCATTCAATTCAGCTGATTATCTTTAGCGGTTTATAGGCTGCAAATAACGTCAAAAATGACAAAAATAAAGGATATCATTTCTGTACTAGAAAATATTGCCCCAAGGGGTTATCAAGAAAACTATGATAATTCAGGGCTAATCACAGGTTCATTTAGTGATGAAGTCACTGGGGTATTGGTCACGCTGGACTGTATTGAGTCGGTTGTCGAGGAAGCAATTAATAAAAATTGCAACATGATAGTCGCTCATCATCCCATTATTTTTAATGGGCTCAAACAATTGAATGGTAAGAATTATGTCGAAAGAACGATAATCAAAGCCATTAAAAATGACATTGCCATATACGCTATACACACAAACCTCGACAATGTACATAATGGGGTTAACGCCAAAATAGTAGAAAAAATAGGGCTTAAGAATGTACGCGTTTTAGCCCCCAAAGCAGACACATTACTCAAACTTGAAGTCTTTGTTCCTGTCAAAAACACCCAGCAAGTCTTAGAGGCTTTACATAAGGCGGGTGCAGGAAACATAGGCAACTACAGCCATTGTAGTTTCAAAGTAGTCGGTACAGGAACATTTAGACCTAATGCCTCGGCCAACCCCACCATTGGTAAGCGTGGTGAACAAGAGTCTGTTCAAGAAGACAAAGTAGAACTGATTTTTCCAGCAGTATTAAGAAAAACCATTCTCGAGGCAATGAATCTTGCACACCCATACGAAGAAGTGGCGCACTATATTCAAGCGGTAGAGAATACAAATCAAAATATCGGGGCAGGGATGATTGGAGAGTTACCTAGCCCAAAAACGCCTGAAGAATTCCTAAGCCATATTAAGTCCCAAATGTCACTGAATACTATTAAATACACCTCTTTTGATGGCGAAAAGATAAAAACAGTTGCCATTTGCGGTGGTTCAGGAAGCTTCTTACTCAACCATGCAAAAGTCAATTCAGCGGATGTTTTTGTGACAGGGGATTTCAAGTATCACGAGTTCTTCGATGGAGAAGGGAAAATCATGATCGCAGACATCGGTCATTATGAAAGTGAAGTCTTTACAAAAGAGCTGATTGATGGGTTTTTGAGAGAAAATTTTGCTAATATTGCAAGCTATTTATCAGAGGTAGATACTAATCCAGTAAAGTACTTCTAAAAAACCCGTCAATGGAAAAAACAGTTTCACAGAAATTAGATGCGTTAAAGAATCTTCAATCAATTGATTCTCAGTTAGATGAAATCAAAAAGGTCAGAGGTGCATTACCCGAAGAGGTTGCTGACCTAGAAGATGAGATCGCTGGTTACGAGACGAGAGTGGAAAAGTTCAACACTGAACTTTCAGAACTAGAAGGAAATATTTCTGACCACAAGACTCAAATAAAGAATTCAGAGAGCCTTATTAAGAAATATGAGGAGCAGCAAATGAATGTTCGTAATAATCGTGAGTACGATGCAATTACGAAAGAGATGGAGCTGCAAAATCTTGAAATCCAAATCTCTGAGAAAAGGATAAAAGAGGCTTATGTTAAAATAGAAGGCAAGAAAGAGGAGATTGAAAAGACCCAAGGTGAACTTTCCGAAAGACAGAAAGACCTTGAGACTAAGAAGTCTGAACTCCAAGTTTTAACAAAAGAAAGCGAGGCTGATGAGAAGAAGCTTTTAGGTGAAAGAGAGAAGTCGTGTAAGCACATTGAAGAAAGGCTTTTAATCTCTTACACTAAACTTAGAGACAACGCAAGAAACGGCCTAGCTGTTGTGCCAGTAGACAGAGGTGCATGTGGTGGTTGTTTCAATGTGGTTCCTCCTCAAAGACAGGCGGATATCAGAGACAGTAAGAAAATTACGGTTTGTGAGCACTGTGGTAGAATCTTAGCTGAAGTAACTGACGAGATCGTTGCGGAAGAAAAACCAAAAAGAAGCAGGAGAAAAAAGGAAGATTAACAAGTTGACTTTTTCTAGAAAATATAAAAGATGGATAGGCTCAATAGTCTATCCATTTTTTATGCTCTTTACTTCTTTGACAGCAAGCGGGCAAAACCCTTCTCTCGCCCCCCTACTTAATCTAGACTTTGAGAAGACTCGAACAGTATCAGCACAATCTGATGAACCGCTGAGCTACTACTATGCCAACCTAGCAGATATCTTTGAACTCATTTTGTTGGAAAACGAAGCTCGATTTGACGAACTAGACAATAACCAGACTACCCGATTGAATGAGCTTAATCAGCGCGATAAGGATTCACCGTGGACTGGGTTTGTCGAAGCTGAAATAAAACTGCAATGGGCTTTTGTGAATTTCAAATACGGGAACGATTGGGATGCCTTCTGGAATTTGAGAAGCGCTTATCGAAGGGCGCAAAGGAATAATGCTGACTTCCCAAATTTTGAACCTAACAAAAGAACCTTAGGCCTTCTAAATATTATTTTCGGCAACGTCCCCAGCAAAAATCAATGGCTTATGAATTTATTCGGCCTGCGCGGTGATATATACGTGGGCCTCTCTCAGCTGAAATCCATCAGCAAGACCTACCCTGACTTCACCAGTGAGGCTAACCTCATCTTAAGTATGGCAAACGTCTACCTCCTCGAAGACTATGATACATCAGTTCAGTTGATAGAGGATGAAAGAACACCTACCAATCCACTCTATACTTTTGTGAAGTCACTTATTTACCTGAAGGCCCACAAGGCAGCAGAAGCAAGAAACCAATTATCCACTTCCACAAAAAAATACCCTATTCATGATTATTTAATTGCCGAAACCTACTTTCAATCAGGCAACTATCCTACAGCGATTACTTACTACAAAAAGTACATCGAGTCATTCACGGGGACATCTTACCTCAAAGACACCTATTTAAAACTTGGGATTTCTTATGGTTTTTTAAATGACGTTAATAGCTACAACACCTACTTACAAAAGAGCCTAAACATTGGAAAAGAGAATACAGAAGTAGATAAAAACGCTGTAAAAATAGCGGCAAACATCAGTGAGCAAAATCCGACAGCACTAAAAATAAGATTTGCGATCGATGGTGGATACTATGAAAAAGCGGATAGCCTAATTCAAACACTTGATGGGCAAACTAAATTATCAAAATACCAAAGGCTTGAACTCATTTACAGAAAAGCTAGACTAAATCACCTTCAAGGCAACACGGAAAAGGCAATGACTTACTACAGACAAGTGATAGACAATGCTGATTTGATTGCAGAAACCTATTATGGACCAAATTCTTTCCTTCAAATGGGCTACTTAAAGCGACAGCAAGGAGACATTGAAAGCGCTAAGATGTATTTTAAGCAGGTACTTGAATTTAAGAAACACCCATACAAAAGCAGTCTTGATACTAAAGCTAAGATCGCACTTAAACAGTTAGACCTGAAAGGTGGCTAATATCACAGTATCTATCAACGCTAAACATTGAACCAGTGTATGTAAGCTCGTAAAGACATAAGTTCTGATGTTCAAACAAGTCCATACAGTTCAGTGGATAATTGAGCATTACCGTTAGCATCACCCGCATCGCCCTGCCGTGCATACATATTAGAATCTTTTCTTCTTCAGACTTGCTAAGGATATGCTTCAATGCATTTCTCATTCTTATGGCAACTTGCTCAGGGTTTTCACCACCCTCGATGGCCAAATCAGTAAGGCCCTGCTGCCATGACTTAAGCATATTGTGATAATAGGCATCTCCCTCCTTGTCCACCGCCATACCTTCGCGATTACCCCAACTGATTTCATTAAGGTCTGCAAGTTTTTCATAAGGAATTGGCTTCTCCAAAAAGTTAGCTACAGATTGATGCGTCCGCTTAAGACCTGAAACATATACCTTATCGAAGGCAACATTTCCGTAGGCGTTAAAAAATGCTGATGCCTGAGCACGCCCACGCTCATTTAGATCAGAATCGATACCACTGCCTTGCACAACACCTATCTTGTTGTAATCTGTTTGTCCATGCCGTGTGAGGTATATTTTTTTGGTCATCAATTTCTCCTATTTTTGCTTCAGCCAGCCGCAAAACTATAAATTAATCTGAATCTATATGTTCATTAAAGGGGTTACTATTGAAGCCGTTAATAAGATGTGTGAAAATACACTAGTTGACCATCTTGGTATTGAAGTGATAGAACTGGGTGAAGATTACCTTGTAGCGAAAATGCCTGTTGATCAAAGAACACATCAACCCATGGGACTTCTTCACGGTGGAGCTTCGGTTGTATTGGCGGAAACTATCGGCAGCCTTGCAGCTTCACTTTCTGTAAACCAAAAGCTCCAACATTGCGTTGGTCTAGAAGTAAATGCAAATCATGTTAAAAGTGTAAGCACTGGATATGTTTATGGTAGAACCAAATCTATTCATCTCGGGAAGCGTACACAGATTTGGGAGATTAATGTTACCAATGAAGAAGATGAACTGATTTGCATTAGTAGATTAACCATGGCTGTAATTGATAAAAAGAATTAATGTCATCCACAGAAAAGGATAAAACACTGGTATTAGATATTGCTTCCTTTACCAAAGAGGAAGTTATCTCGGCTGCTTTAAATACTGCTGTTGGCTTAAATTTACCCATAGCGATATGGAGGATGCCTCATCAATCGGAGATTCATCTCGTGTTGAGCATCGATGACGCGAAAAAAATTGACAGCATAGATTTAGATGAATTAAAGACTGGATTTTTAGTTGCCCCCTTTCAGTTTGGTAAGCTACCAGCTCACTTTATCGAAGATGATTTCCATCTCTCTCTCGATTTCGATGAAGTAATTAATAGCTCCAGCTTAGCGGGAAACGCGCATAATGACAAACTTGATCAAATCAAAATAACCTTCGAAACGAATCTAACTCGAAATATTAAAGCCAAGGACTATCATCTTAATCCCAAGAACACAGATCAAACACCTATTGACTATCGTCATTTGATTGAAAAATCTGTTACAGCGATAATTGACGGACAATTCGATAAAGTTGTACCTGCACGTACAAAAAACATTAAAATACCGAAAGACTTCAGTCCAGTAGACTTGCTCATTGATCTTTGCGGAAGCTATCCTAATGCTTTTATTTCCTTCGTTTCCATACCGAAAATTGGAACCTGGGTTGGCGCTACGCCCGAAATATTGATTGAAAAAGCAGATAATACTTTTAAAACAATTGCGCTTGCTGGGACACAAAACGTTGATCCCCTTAAGTCCATCAGCGACACCAGTTGGACGGAAAAAGAAATTGAGGAGCAGGCGATGGTAAGTAGATATATCATCAACTGTTTCAAAAAAATCAGGTTACGAGAATACGAAGAGGTTGGACCTAAAACTGTACAAGCTGGTAACCTCCTTCACCTTAAGACTACTTACGCAGTTAATACAAACGATACTAATTTTGATGAATTAGCGACTGTAATGCTTAACCTGCTCCACCCTACATCTGCAGTAGCGGGCATGCCAAAAGAGTCAGCGATGGACTTCTTGAATCAGTTTGAAAAAATAAACAGGGAGTTCTTTAGTGGTTTTCTTGGGCCGGTTAACTTAGAAAATAGCACGAATTTATTTGTTAACCTGCGTTGCATGCAGTTGTTGGAAAATGAAGCTCGCCTTTATGCCGGAGCAGGAGTTACTTCAGACTCTGATCCAGAAAAAGAATATCAAGAGACGGAAATGAAATTCAAGACTTTGTTGGACGTGGTAAATCGTCAGCTTTGATTTTAAAGCACATCAACGATATGGTATCAGTTTGCGCAGGCCATGGCATTGAAACTGCCGTGATTTCTCCTGGATCAAGATCTGCTCCGCTGACACTTGCCTTTAACGAGCATCCTTCAATTGACGTAAAAGTAATTGGTGACGAAAGATCCGCAGCATTCATCGCATTAGGCATCGCACAACAGCAAAAGAAACCTGTAGTACTGATTTGCACTTCCGGTTCAGCAGTCTTAAACTATGCCCCGGCTATAGCAGAAGCATATTATCAAGAAGTCCCGCTGATTGTGATCTCAGCAGATCGACCTCCTGAATGGATAAATCAATATGATGGACAAACAATCCAACAATCTGACATTCTAGGAAAACACGTCAAAACTAGTTTTAGCTTCCCAGTAGATGCAAATCACCCTGATGCCCTTTGGCACGCAAACAGAATCACAAACGAGGCAATTATCACATCGACATCATTTCCTCTAGGTCCAGTTCATATCAATGTGCCTTTAAGAGAACCTTTCTACCCTTCTCAAAGCGAAAAGATAGAGTTTCCAGAAACTAGAATTATAAGAGACAGTGAAACTGAATCGACATTAACGCCTGCTACCATCAGTGAGTTGGAGGATGAATGGAACCGCTATACGAACAAGGCTATCGTAATTGGACAGTCTGAGTATAACGAGCAGCAGCTGGTGGCAATCCAAGCCTTTGCAAAGCGTACAAACACAGTGGTCATCAACGATATTATTGGAAATCATTTGATAGAAGGAGCAACCCAGCATCAAGATGCATTTCTTCAATCGAATGCTCACAAGGCACTAGCCAATTTGAGACCAGACCTCTTGATCACAGTAGGTAAATCTTTGATTTCTAAAAACCTTAAGACCTTCCTTCGTCAAAATCCTCCTAAGGGACATTGGCATATACGAGAATCAGATAGGATAAATGATACATTTCAGCACCTTACGAGATGGCTTAAGGTCAAACCAAAATCCTTCTTTGAAAAATTCAATCCTTCCATTAATAATGAAGGCTTTCAAAAGAAGTGGACTGATATTGATCATAAAGCGAAACAATCAATTACTGATTTTCTGTCCGAATGTGCTTTTGGGGAATTCAAGGCTATTTCTGAATGCATGAAGGTATTGCCGCAAAACAGTCAGTTACACCTTGCCAATAGCATGTCGGTACGCTATGCAAATCTAATTGGCCTTAAGTCTACTATTGAAGTATTCTCTAATAGAGGAACTAGTGGTATTGATGGCAGTAATGGAACAGCCGTAGGGTCCGCATTAGCCCAGGACAAATTGGTCACACTGATTACTGGTGACATGGCCTTCTTCTATGATCGAAATGCTTTTTGGCATAATTACGACCTCTCAAACCTGAGAATAATTGTGCTTAATAATCATGGTGGTGGTATTTTCAGAATGATTAAGGGTCCACAAGAACAGGCCGACTATGATAAGTTATTCGAAACAGAACAAGCACTGACGGCCAAGAACACAGCAGCAGATCACAACTTCGAATACTACGCTTGTTCTAATATTGGTGATCTTAGTATTGCGCTAGACAAGTTCTACGCGCCTAGTAACCAACCCAAATTGATTGAAGTATTTTCGAATAGTAAAGAGAATACTGAGATTTTCAAGTCCTTCAAAACCAGGTTTGAGTCCTAATTGTCTGGTTTAGGACGATAATCTAGGGGAATCATTTCAGCAATCTTTTCAAACCCCCAATAACCCGCTGAATAGAATGATACTGGGTTGTAAACATAACCGTTCGGCTCAAACTCAATTGATTCAAAACCATCCATAATAGATATCCAAGATTGCTGTGGTTTCTTAACTAGCCTACTCGCGGACGCATGACCAATGGACCTTCTACTCTTAACTTCTTGGTATTCCTTGGATTCAAACTCCTTTTCATATGTAACATATAGAAGGTTTTCAAAAGGAAGAGACTTAGAAATATCTGTCGTACCACCCTTTAAAAATTGATAGACATTGGCATCTTTCGCGTCAATTAATCTTCCCATTCCAGTCACATCTTTGGCCACTTGAACAAAGAACCCGTCCTCCTTTAGCTCATTCTTATAGAGTGATGTAAAAAAATGCACTGCAGACCCTTCGTAAGACTTTTTACGATTAGCCTCCCACCTATTCATCTTTCGTTCGCTTTTAGACTTGAGTGGTTCAAAAACGGTATACCCATAATAGCTACTCATATTTGCAGAATAGTTCACTTCAAAATGCTCTAGAAAGTACTGTATTTTATACCCGAGAGCCTTATTCTCTATAATTAATGGTTCGGAAGAAAAAGCCTCAAGGATTATCTTTTCCTCATCATATATAAAGTCAATCACCTCTTCATTTAAGATTTTGCATTGACGTGCATTAGCTGATTCCCCAAGAAATATGAGTCGAAATTCGCGCATATGCTCCTGCCATTTCGCGTCTTTCTTAGCAGTAACGACCACGCTTCCCAAGCTTTTCGCCTCTTCCTCAATTAATACATCCATGGTAATTTCAGCCTGATCTCCTAGCTTCAATTGGATAGCATATGTTTTATACCCCACAAATTTGACGATGAAATCATAGGTCCCTGGATTAGAGACGGTGAGGTTATATTTCCCTTGATCATCTGTGGAAGTACCGAATGTTGTTTCGGCAAAGAAAACCGTTGCAAACGGCATTAAATCACCCGTTTCAGCGTCTTTAACCGTTCCTTTTACGGTATATGTATCCTGTGCCAACCCTTCAAAACTAATGAAGAGTACAGTTAGTAGTATGTATAGTTTTAATCTCATTTCAAATCGTTAAACTTGAGTTATGGAATGTAATATTTCTATTGGTAACCACTTATACTCTTTAACTCAATTTTGTGAATTGGGTTTAGAAAATGAACTGCATTGGGCAATTTCTGCTCAAAAATTTATCAATGGCTGGCTCAGCGGACAAGATACATTTTCAATAATAACCTCAGGCTCTACAGGTCTACCTAAAAAGATTGAAATCCATAGAGCCCAAATGACCGCTAGTGCCCAAGCAACGATTAAAACGCTCAATCTTTCTGAAGGAACAAAGGCCCTCGTTTGTATCAATACCTCTTTCATTGGAGGGCAGATGATGCTGGTACGTGCAATAATCGGTAACTGGCAAATAGAATTAGTAGAGCCTTCAATGGATTTAACCGAGTCTGTCAATAGCAACACATATGACTTTGCCGCACTTGTCCCATTGCAAGTAAACGTGTTGCTTCAATCAGATAGTGGGGTAAGGCTTCTCAACAGCATCACCACAATCATTGTTGGAGGAGCTGCTGTTTCAAAGAATTTGGTCGAAAAGCTTCAGGCTATAAATGCTCAATGTTTTCACACGTATGGAATGACTGAAACTGTATCTCATATTGGCTTAAAGCCATTAAATGGTCAAGAGAAATCGGAATGGTTTGGGATTGTAGGAGATAATAAGATTCGGCTGAATGAAGGGGCCTGTCTTGAAATTAAGGGAGCAGTTACAAAAGAGGAGTGGATTTCGACAAATGACTTAGTCGAGATTAAAGAAAGTAAGTTCAAATGGTTGGGAAGAGCCGACTTGGTCGTCAATAGTGGTGGAGTCAAAATAATGATCGAGGAGGCCGAAGAAAAACTCAATGAACTACTCCCGGATCAGCTAATTGGATCAATTATACTTTGGAAAAGGCCAAGTGAAGCCTTCGGAGAAGAACTGATTGGCATTTCGTCAAGCCAAAAGGCCATTGACTTTACACGCCAAAACAGTAACATACTTAAGGAACAGCTTCCTAAATATCATTTACCTAAAACATGGTGTTTGGCTCCATCTTTCATTTTCACTGAGAGCGGAAAAGTAGATAGACAAGCCACAATGAATTCTTCCAGTAGTAAGAAGCAGCAAGAAAAATAGTCCTAATTCTTAAGCTTGATAAGCTCTTTCTGAAGCTCAAGTACAATATTCTTTAAGTCATCAAAATTCAGGTCATCTTCAGCAGACTCGGGAATATCTGTACTGATGAATGCTTTTGCTTCCCATATTTCTATCACATCGGCTGCATCGATGCGGTATGGCGAGTAAGCCTTGTTATCAGAAACTAAAAATAACTGTCCATGCTCTTGAGTGTAGTCAAACACTCGCTTATAGACAATGCCTTCTTCTTTCGATAGAATAATATAGCAACGACCATTACGAATATTGGATAATCCCTCTGCGTATTGACCAATTACTACAGTTCCTGGTTTAATCGGTAACATAGAGTCTCCTGTAATTTCAAAAGCCCTGTAGGTAGCGTTCTTTGGTAAGTTAGGCAGTTGAAACTTAGGCATTTCCTCTAAATACTGAGGGTCTGCATAGCCATTTAAATATCCCGCAGAGGCTTTTTGAGGGATTAAGTCTATAAATTCCTTATCCTCATGATCTACTGTAATAGAGAGTATTTTCATATCTCCAGTGGTCTCATTTAATACTTCTATGGCATTCAAATCCATTCGAGTAAGATCCTTAGTTAACAGGTTATCAACCGAAACACGGAATACTTTGGACATATTAAGGAGGTTATTAAGCCTTGGGTCAGCCCTACCCTCTTCATAGGCTCCAACTAACGAACGCTTAATACCTATACGATCTGCAAAGTCGCCCTGCGTCCATTGGTGCTGTTTTCTTAAATGCTTAATATTACCGGAGATGGTGCTCATAGCTACACAGTTTGTCTAAAGATAATGACTATCACTAATATTTTTAGTCTTTTGTTAAAATTTTTAGTTTTACTTTGGCATGTAATTGGCTAGAAAGAGAGTGTCAAAACTTAAATTATGAGAGCAATACTTTTAATTGTCGGTCTATTCATTTCTTCGCTCCTTGCGGCACAAAATAATTCCACCATTGGTTTTCAATTACACGGTTTTCTGCCAACGGGAGAGTTAAAGCGTGAGTCTTCAGAAATCTGGGGTGGTGGCTTCGGCATGGAAGGCGCCTTTCAAATTAACGAGTCGCCTGTCTACCTCGGTGGCGTCTTAGACTTCACTAGATACGGGTCTGAAGTTAGAAAAGGATTCCATAGCTCAGCATTACCAAATGTTCGCTATAGACATCACAATGAAATGTCACGCTTACTATCTCTTGTAAGAATTAAGCCAGAAACCTTATCTCGCTTAATGCCCTATGCAGACTTCAACTTCGGAATGAGCTATGTGTATACACGGGCTAGGATATTTGATCGTGAATTTGACGAAGTAGTTGATGAATTCCTCGAACTAGATGATTTTCTCTTCACCTATGGATTTGGAGGTGGTTTGGAATACATCATCAGCGAATCTGTCAGTCTTGATCTTCATTTTAGAAAAACGTATAGCAATAGAGCCAGTTACCTCACTCCTAATACCATCCAATACGATCCAGATAATGAAAACTATCAATTAGACATTCAACAATCTCGATTTAACTCAATCACCTTCGGTTTTGGTGTTAAACTACTCATTCGCGAAATGTAGATTGGCTTTTGAGCCATTCATAACAACATACTTGCGCTCTTAGAATTTGATTTTTTGCATTCATTTTCTTGGCATACTTTGAAGGTTACATCAATCAAAACCAAGAATCTAATGAATATCATAAAACTTCAAGATTCCTACTTTAGAAGAATCTCACTGATTTGTTTGTCATTTCTCCTCTGTGCTCCCCTTATGTTTGGGCAGAAGGTAGACATGGACATGTTCAAAAATATGAAAGCACGAAGTATTGGTCCGGCCGCCATGAGTGGTCGTATCACTGCCATCGATGTTGTAGAAAGTAATCCTGAAATCATATTTGCCGGAGCAGCCTCTGGTGGAGTATGGAGAACTACAGGTGGCGGCCTTGACTGGGAGCCTATTTTCGATGATCAAGCCGTACAAGGAATTGGGGCAATCGACATTTACCAGAAAAACCCAGATGTTATATGGGTTGGTACTGGGGAAGGAAACCCAAGAAACTCTGTAAGCTCTGGTTACGGAGTGTACAAATCAATCGATGGTGGAGACACCTGGGAATTGATGGGCTTAGAGAAGACCAGAAACATCCACAGAATCATCATTCATCCTGACGATCCAAACACCGTTTTAGTAGGCGCTATAGGATCACCTTGGGGAGAACATGATGAAAGAGGCGTATATAAGACGACTGATGCTGGGAAAACTTGGAAGCAAGTACTCTTCACCAACAACCTTTCTGGTGTATCAGATATGGTTGCTGACCCAAGTAACCCAGATAAAATCTTTGTATCCATGTGGGAACACAAGCGTTTCCCTTGGTCTTTTGAATCCGGTGGAGAAGGTTCAGGACTATACATGACGTTGGATGGTGGTGACACTTGGAAAAACATCCAAGGCGAAGGTGGTCTTCCAAAAGGAGATTATGGTAGAATCGGTTTGGCAATTGCTCATAGTCGACCTGATTACATTTACGCCTTGATCGAGAATAAGAATAACGGCTTGTATCGATCTACTGACGGTGGTAAAACCTGGGAATTAAGAGCTGCGTCTGCTAAGGAACCAAACATGGGTAATAGACCTTTCTATTACTCTTCTATCTACGTAGATACTAAAAACGAAAACAGACTTTACAGCTTATATTCAAGTGTTTCACGCTCTGAAGATGGCGGTAAATCATGGGAAGTAATTATTCCTTACTCTGGCGTTCACCCAGATCACCATGCATGGTGGATCCACCCAGAAGACCCATCCTTTATGGTTGACGGTAATGATGGTGGATTAAACATTACACGCGACATGGGAGACACTTGGAGGTTTACCGAAAAAATTCCTGTAGGTCAGTTCTACCATATCAATGTGGATAACGAAATGCCTTACAACGTTTATGGCGGCATGCAAGACAATGGTTCTTGGGTAGGTCCTGCATATGTTTTCAACTACGCAGGTGTCAGAAATCACGATTGGCAAGAATTAAGCTTCGGTGATGGTTTCGATGTTGCTCCTATTCCAAGTGATTCGCGCTATGGATACACCATGTCACAACAAGGTAATGTAACACGATATGATAGAGTTTCAGGCTATACTAAGTCGGTAAAGCCGACATCTCCTGATACTTCAATCACGCTAAGATTCAACTGGAATGCTCCGGTAGCCCTTGATCCCCATGACGCGGATGGAGTTTATTATGGATCCCAGCACTTGCATTACAGTTCGAATAGAGGTGATGACTGGGAAGTACTTTCTCCAGATTTATCAACTAACGATCCTGAGAAGCAAAAACAAAACGCTAGTGGTGGTTTGACGATTGATGCAACAGGTGCGGAAAATCATACAACTACTCTTGCTATCGCTCCTAGCCCAGTTGACAAAAATGTGATTTGGGTAGGTACTGATGATGGTAACGTTCAAGTAACGAAAGATAAAGGTGGTAGCTGGACAAATACTGCAGCCAACCTTCCTGGGCTTCCTGCTGGTAGCTGGATTCCGCAAATTGTCGCCTCGCGTTACAATGCAGGTGAAGCCTTCGTAATTGCAAATGATTACCGAAGAAATAACTGGTCTGCTTATGCATACCACACTATGGACTACGGTCAGACTTGGACAAGAATTGTTGATGACAGTGATGTATTTGGTTACACACTTTCAATTCTTCAAGATCCGATAGAGCCTAACTTGATCTTCTTAGGAACTGAAAATGGTTTATACGTAAGTTTTGATAAAGCTCAAAACTGGAACAAGTGGAACCACGGATACCCATCTGCTTCTACTATGGATTTAGCCATTCAAGAAAGAGAGCATGACTTAGCGATAGGTACTTTCGGTAGAGCATTCTACATCTTAGATGATATTCGTCCATTGAGAGATTTTGCCGCTAGAGGCGTAACCAATGCCATGAAAGAGGACATCGTAGTATTTGATGTAGCTGATGCTTATCAAATGACATACAGACAACCTGCTGGAATGAGATTCCCTGCAAGTGGAGGTCCTTTCGAAGGAGAGAACAAATACTTTGGCGCAGCTAGCATCAAATATTTCGTGCGTGATGACAGCAAGAAAGAAGCTGCTGAAGAGGAGCCTAAAGGCAGGCGCAAAAGAGGCAAGAAAGAAGAAGCAACTGAAGAAGCTGCCCCTAAAAAGCTTCCTACTAAAATCAGCATGACAGTGCTTAGCATGTCTGGCGATACGATTAGAACTGGCTCTGGTACTGTGAAGAAAGGTCAAATGAATACATTGACTTGGGACTTAAGAAGAAGAAACCCTTACCCAGTTGAAAGAGCTGGTGGTGGCGGAGGATTTGGACGTGGCGGAGGAAACTTCGGTGGAGGACAAGGCGATGGTAGAAACCGAGAACAAGCAGCAGGCTCTGCCCTTCCGGGAGACTACAAAGTACACATTGACTACAATGATCAGAAGATTGAGAAAATGGTGAAAGTTCACTATGACCCTCGTATTGAAGTGAACATGTCTGACCTAAGAGCTAAACAAGATTTCGAAGATCAAGTCTTGAAAATGTCTCAAACTTGGGCATCAGTAACAGGAAGAGTTAGAGATGCTCAGAGTGTGGTCACTAAGGTGGAAGCACAAATGAAGAATGCTGACAAGGATGCCGTTAAAGACTTGAAGGAAGCCATCAAAGCAATGAATGAGAAGTTTGACGAAGTAAAGAAAGTGACTGTCGGACTCCCTAGAGACCGTGCACAGAATGCTCCTCGTGTGAACTACCCTAACGCAAGTCAGTGGATTAGTCAGGCCAGAAGGTATTCTAGTTCTCGCCTAACAGCTCCAGGACCAAACGAAAGAAGCCTTATGGAAAATGGTCAGAAGATGATGAACGAGACGATGACAATTGTCAACGAGTTCTTCGAGAATGAGTGGCCTAAATTCAAGACTGCTTATGAGAGTACTGACATGGGATTCTTCAAAGACTTCGCAGATCCTATTAAGAAGTAAAGTTTAATAACACATTTAGTAAGGCCACTTCGATCTATCGAGGTGGCCTTACTTTTTAAGTACTAGCGAAACAGAATTCTTCCCCACCCCTTTTTTAAACTCCCAACTTCTAATAAATTGTTGGTATATGGTTGGTGGCTTTAAACACCATAAATAAACACAGCATGAAAAGCATCACTAAGACGGCAATCATCTTGATTGTTTTGGCCTTAACCCCTGTTCTTGGATTTTCTCAAGTCAAACTTGACACTGTCTATTATGACACCAATCTCAAGGTTGTAGCAGATCAGTCCTCTGCAGAAACTTATGAAATCAGAATTCTCAATAAAAGAGGTAAGCTCAATGGCATTGTCAAACGCTTAGATAGAAACGATGAGGTGGTCGAAAGCACAACCTATGTTAAGGGTAGAAAAAGTGGAGCTTATTTATTGGTTCAACAGGATACCGTCATTCGAGGTGAATATATAAGAGATCGGAAAATTAGCCTGTGGTCATTTGAACATAAAGAAACTGGTGGTACACGCATCGAGATGTATAATGAAAAAGGTCAACAAACTGAAATAGACGCTCTTATCATAGACGCTACAGCATTAGAAATTGATGCTAGTTTTCCAGGTGGTCAAAAGGCATGGGGTACTTTCCTTAGAAATAATCTAAAATATCCCGAGGCATCGAAACGTGCAAACATTCAAGGTCAAGTAATTTTAAAATTTATAATCACTGCGGCCGGAGATTTAAAAGACATATATGTTTCGTCAAATCCAGACCAAAATCTAAGTATAGAGGCTTTACGGGTATTGAGGAAAAGCCCTAGATGGATTCCAAAGCGAGTCAAAGGAGTCGCTGTCGAAAGCGAAATGACTTTAAGAATTGTATTTCGATTACCAAATAGAAGGTAATCACCCTTCCCTTCTTTGCTACTTCTTCCTTTAGCCGTATTTTCGTAACATGAGTAAAGTAGCCTGGAAAACCGTCAAAGAGTACCAAGACATCACCTACAAAAAATCTGGTGATGGCGTAGCCCGAATTGCCTTCAATCGTCCTGAGGTCAGAAATGCTTTTAGGCCTAAAACTGTAGGGGAGCTCTTCGAAGCTTTATTAGATGCCAGAGAAGACACTTCCATTGGCGTAGTACTCTTATCAGGTGAAGGCCCCTCTGCTAAAGATGGTGGCTGGGCATTCTGTTCAGGTGGAGATCAAAACGCAAGGGGTCATCAAGGCTATGTAGATGATGATGGTATGCCTAGGCTTAACATACTTGAAGTTCAGCGTCTTATTCGTTTTATGCCGAAGGTGGTGATCTGTGTAGCGCCAGGATGGGCAGTAGGTGGCGGACACAGTCTGCATACCGTTTGCGACCTTACGCTCGCGAGTAAAGAGCATGCGATCTTTAAACAAACAGATGCAGACGTCACCAGCTTTGATGGTGGCTATGGTTCTGCTTATCTAGCGAAAATGGTGGGTCAAAAGCGTGCGAGAGAAATTTTCTTCCTTGGAAGGAACTACTCTGCACAAGAGGCATTCGACATGGGAATGGTAAATGCAGTTGTTCCTCACGATGAATTAGAAGATACTGCTTATGACTGGGCACAAGAGATTCTACAGAAGTCCCCTACTTCTATCAAGATGCTTAAATTCGCATTCAACATGACGGATGACGGTATGGTCGGTCAACAAGTATTTGCTGGAGAAGCAACCCGTTTAGCCTATATGACAGATGAAGCGAAAGAAGGAAGAAATGCCTTCTTAGAGAAACGTAAGCCAGATTTCAAAGATATCAAGTGGATACCGTAATTAGTTAATAGTTATCAGTAATTCGGCATTAGGCCTTTATCTCAAAAGAGAGACAGTCATCGAGGGTAATTGCACTAACTATCGCACACTACCTGTGAGCACACTGATATTCGGATTAATTGGATTACCCGACATTCTACGCATTAATACAACTTGTCCTGTGTGATAAATCGCGTCTGCGATTGGGCCATTGATGACATTCCAAAATGGCAATTGCCCACCATTAGCATACCTGATATTATAATCCTTGAAATCAGAATCCTTGCTAGCTTTTAAAATATTGACCACCTTTTCTAGGTTCTGCAGCGTCTCTTTTCTTATCTGATCAAAGGACAATTCGGCAGAATTTCCAGCAACAAAAACTTCTTTTTCTAGCGCACTCAAAAGGAACCCTGAGAGGGTATGAAGATGGTTAACTGTCTCTCTAGAGTTTCTCCCCTCTTCTACTGGCTCAAATGTTAAGTCCGTTGTCTTTAGGCCTTCAGTTGCCCAGTAATACCTAAAACCTAATCCTTCCACCATTCTAGCAGCAATACTCCCTGAGTTGAAGCTACGCTCAGTTTCAGCAATCGATCTAAAGGGCAATTCTTGTCCAAAGCCAACATTAAGGAATGCCATTAAACAGGTGACGGTAATCAGGTTTCTCATAGTAGTAAATCTAGAGTTTAAGTATATCGATAACAACTCGTCAGTTACGAATCTTATTAACAGCACTAGGCACTGGATCAGCCTTATACCGGTAATACAAAAAAAGAAGCCACCCCGACTGGTCGGAGTGACTTCTTTGCTCATGTATGATATTACTTATAAATCTCTCTTAACGACAAGTCTCGTGGTAGCCCAATAAAATAGGCCTCCGTAGAAGATGACTAATGCCAGTTCTGGCCACGCGATGTAATCTTGTATTTCCATTAAGGCATATTTCGGAAAAGGCACGTGAATCAAGGAATTGATGGACTTAACTGGTAATAAATACTCAACCCATTGTTCGCCCTTTACTTGTCCCCAAATGAAAAGACCATTTTCAATTAACACCACCCAAAGGAACATAAGTCCCATAGTCATTATTGGTTTACGAATCAGCGTTGCGATGAACTGCGTGAACAGTAAAAAGGCAAACAACTGAAGGAAGAAGGCCAACAGGAAGTACATATCTTCGAAAACGAGTGCGAAAGAGATCTCAGTAGAGTAAATAAGACCTGTGATCAGTCCCATAACTAAAAGTGCTACAGCAGACGCAGCACTAAGGAATCCGGCCATTAAAATTTTCGACCAAATGAACTCCTGCTTGCTCAAGCCATCGATTACATTCTGTCTAATCGTTTTATAGGTATACTCATTCGTGATTGAATATATCAACCCAAGTGCTAGCAAAATCTTAAAGTAAATCGCAACACTGGTTAAGTTTTGCCAGATATCTGGAAATTCATAGAATGGAAGTATAGTTGGGTCAATTTGTTCTGCATTAAAATCAGCAAACTTATTCTTCAACCATTGTAGGAATGGCATTACACCCATACTCATTAGGAATAGGGCAATAATATAAAGTATCGACAGGACCTTGAAAGATCTATTGTTACGCACCTTGTGCAGTTCAATTTTTAGTAAACGCATCATTGTTGACCTCCTCCCTGTTCTGCTAAAATTTCTAAGAATTGTTTTTCTAAAGTCTTCACTTTTAGGATCAAATGCTTAGCCGTAATACCTTGCTTAAATAAGTATTCATTTACATCTACAGCACCGAATCCTTCGACCATTGTGAGTGTATATTTATCAAGCTCTCGTTTTATGCCGCTAGTCATCTTAGATGCTTCTAGAACCTCTTCTAGGTGCTCAGCATCAGCTTTCACTTCAACAATAGTGGCTCCCTTGCCGACATCTTCAACAAGGCCATCGTGAATGAGCTTACCTTGCTGTAAGACGCAAAAGTGAGTACATACGCGCTGGACTTCATCTAGTAAGTGACTCGCTATAATAATGGTCTTACCACTATTAGCAATGTTAATAATAAGGTCTCTGATTTCCGCGATCCCTTGTGGATCGAGACCATTCGTTGGTTCGTCTAGAATCATCACATCAGGATCGCACAGTAAAGCAGATGCAATCGAAAGTCGTTGCTTCATACCGAGTGAGAAGGTCCTAAACTTATGATCCTTACGAAGTACTAATCCGACTTGGTCAAGCACCTCTTCGATACGTGAATAAGGTACTTCCTTAATGTCGCAAACGATCTTAAGATTTTGAACGGCAGTGAGATAAGGATAGAAGATTGGGTGCTCCAGAATGGCGCCTATCTTCTTTCTTGTGTTTTGAGTACCTGGTTTTCCAAACCACTCAAACTCTCCGCTTGTTTGATTGATGACACTCAAAATTACACCGAGCGTAGTCGTCTTTCCACTACCATTAGGTCCGAGTATTCCATAAACACTTCCTCGCTTTACTTCGAGCGAGAGGTTGTCTACAGCCTTGATCCTTCCATAGTGCTTAGAAAGATTTTTAATTGATAATACAGTATCCAAATCGTGTTGTTTTTGAGTAAAAAATGAGCCGAGGCTCTGTAATATGCTACCTAAAAGCTTCTTTCAATCCCATGTTAGATCCATTACTATTCATGAATTGAGAGAATTTAAGAATATTACTAACATCAGGATACCCTTCGATATCAATAATGCTATAGCCATCTTCCATTGTAATGAGTACCACGAAACCTTCTGGGTTTCCGCGTCTCTCCTTCATCATAACATTCATATTGCTGCCTTCGATGCGAGCAGACATCATGGATTCATAGCCTTCGGCCTCAATTTTAGATTTCAAATCCTTGAAATCACCCGATTGAATTTCGTTGTCTTCATCACTATTTTCGAAGAGAAAGAATTTAACCTTTTCGATGCCTTTGATCATGTCACCAATAGGTGGCATATCCTTAAACTCACTCACATCGGAACCTCCGAGCATGCTTAAGTCAATCCGAGAAATCATTTTGAGTGTGCTCTTATAAAAAAAGAGCGTTGTCGAAGGACTATTGTCCTGACGGAAATTTTCGACACTGCGGCTTTGAGCAAAACCCGTAAGTGTCATACTAAAAAGTAGACTGAGTATTAAAAGCTTCTTCATACATCCAATTATTTTGAGCTTTGACCAATAAAGCAGAGGATGCCGAAGCACCCTCTGTAATCATAATAGCAATATTCTAGTTGCCATCCATTTTTTCAAGGAACTGTAGTTCATTGAAACCATCCATTCCGATAGACTTAGAAAGTTTATAAAGAGCATTCAAATCGATACCATCTCCAACGATGCTTAAAACACCAAATTCATTCTCGCCTCCCATGACCATAAAGAGTTCGTTGATTTTGTTATTCCTTTCTTTGATCATGAATCTGATGTCTTTTCCATCTTCTCTCAAAGACATTAGTTCTTCAAAATCATTGCCTTTGATGGCTTTCATCGCCTCAGCGTACATTTTTTTGCCATCGACATCCTTGTCTTTGCCTAAAACTTGTACTCGTTGGATTTTGCCCAAAGATTCTTGAATCAATTTCTGCTCTGCAGGATCATCAAGTTCTATATTGGCGATCATCTGGAACATCTTACCACTGAAGTTCAGGTGCATAAAAGACGCATCATCTACGTACTTATCAAAATACTTTGTGATCGCATCACTTTGAGCGTTGGCTGATACAGCGAACAAGCCCAATACAATTGTTAATACTAACTTTTTCATTATCTATTTCCCTCTAATTGTTTTTTAAATTCATTTCACTTAGTAATTCTAGACCTTCTGACGCTTGGCTAATTCTAGCAAAGTCTTGAAGTTCTGTCCCAACCCTACCTAGGTTAGCCAATTCATTTATTGTTTCGTTTCCTTTATTCATGTAGTTAGACACCATTAGTAATTGCTTCTTCAGTTCAGCGTAAGCTTCTTCTGGGGTGTCAAACGTATCTTCAGCACTGTATTGATTTTGATTCTGAACGAACATATATCCACTCACTAACATTACAATCACTGCTGCTGCTATACTCGCGTACTGCTTAAAGTAGTCAGAGATGCTGATCACTTTGGTTTCTTTCTCTTCTGAAATCATCTTAAGAATCGAATCGTCAAATGACTCATCTAATGCTACCGAAGCTTCTGAATCGAAGTGATTGAAAAGTGCTTTCACCTCCTCTAATTCGTCACTCTCTTGGGCTTCACTAATCAACTTTTTGAGTTCCTTTTCATCCTCAAGGTTGGTATCAGCCTCCCAGTACTTTTCTAATAATTCTGCTCTTCTAGAGTCCATAAGCGTCAACTTTCATTAAGCTTTCTTTCAATTTTCTTCTGGCACGAAATAAATTCGTTTTCACCAGGTTAATATCGATATCAAGATTCTCAGCTACTTCTTTATAACTGAACCCTTCAATATCTCTGAGTTGCATTACTTCACGTTGTCTGCTAGGTAGTGCCTCGATCAAATCCTTGATTCTACTCATTAAATCTTCTCGCTCAGTCACAACAAATGGGGTATCACGTTCCTTTCTCGTATCGAATTCGACTTCGAATAAGTCTGTCTTCTTTACATGCTTCGATCTAAGTTTATCCAAGGCCTTGTTTCGTGTTACCTGCATACACCAAGCTTCTAGGTTCTGGATCTGATCAATCTCAGATCTTTTCTCCCATACCTTAATCAAACACTCCTGCACTACATCCTTTGCCAACTCTTCATCTCTTAAAATGTTGAGGGCAAAGCGGAACAGTTTGTTCTTTAAGGGTAAAACTTCTGCTTTGAAGCGTGATACATCCATATTCAAAAAAGAGACGACTTTATGTCAAGGGTTGTTAACACAATTACAATATTTTTTCACTCAAGTAAAAAAACACTCGATTAAAGAAGAATTAGAAGGGTTTTAAGAGAAATGTTTTTAAGCGGATTGGATGGGCACTCAGGCATGTGCCAATTTACATGATCATTTACAAGGCAATCCAGCCTTTGTTTCGGGCTTAACCTCGTTGGGAGCGTCTTTCAGTTTTTCACATGCTTCATCAATTCTACCCAAACCTTTAAGAGAAGCCACCCAGTAGTCTAGCATCATAGGTACCTTGCCCTCGAGTTTTTCAGCACGTTCAAAGTTGCGGATAGCACCCTCGTAGTTCTCTTGTAGATGTAACAGGATGCCTCTGTTTCGATAGCCCCATGCATTTTCAGAAGCACCAATAATTGCTCTCCTAATATCTGGACCGGCCTTAACAAGATCACCAAGCATCAAGTAAATAAATCCACGATTATTAAAGAAGTATGGGTTCGAAGGATCTATCTCTAATGCCTCCTCTACTAAGGCAAGTGCTTTTTCATAATTACCCTTGCTCGTTTCTATTAATGCCTGAGTATTGTAGATATTAGGTTCAGTCGCATCAATCATTTCAGCTCGATTCAAAAGTTGCTCTGCCTGAGCGAAATTATCCAGCATGAAATATCCATTGGCTGCATTGATCAATATTTCAGGATTTCCTTCATCCTTTTTTAACGCCACATTGAAAGATTCAATTGACTTGGCGAAATCCTTCATCTCGTGGTACACCAAGCCTCTATTAAAATCTACGTAGGCAGAATCAGGGAATAATTGCTCCAACACATCCAGGTCCAAGAGTGCCTTATCATAGCGTTTAGAGTCCAAGTAAGCATTTACTCTATTTCTTCTTGCATCCGTAAAGTCAGGATTAACCTGTAGTAAGATGGTGGAATAGTCGTTGATCGCTTCGATGAACTTTCTATCACGATAATATGCGACTCCACGATTATTGTAAGCCTCGGTGTACTTATCATCCTTTGCAATCGCCTCAGAATAGAGCCTTACCGCTTCATTATAATCGCCTTTATTTAATGACTCATTTCCTTTGATGAAGAATCTACCCGCCTTGTTTTGATCGCTATCGCAAGCGCAAATCAAAAATATTAAGCTCAATAAAATTACTTTCCTCATCACATAAATTTTAATCAAAATAAGGGGTCAAAACCGTAGTAACCAAGACAAGTCTTTGTTTAGATCATTTCACTAATTTTATGTCAAATGAAACCCTTTAGCCTCAAAGAAAGACTCAATGGTTTTTGGTACGCCTTTAAAGGCATCTGGCTTGCGCTACAGGCCGAACACAATTTTAGAATCCATTTATTAGCCGCTTTGTTTGCCATTGTTATAGGTTTCTACTTCAACGTATCAAAACAGGATTGGCTATGGTTGACCTTGGCAATTGCTCTGGTTCTGATTACAGAAATGATCAATACCGCAATTGAACAACTTGTTGACCTTGTTGAACCCAATCAAAATCCATTGGCAGGCAAAATCAAAGATATGGCAGCTGCTGCTGTTTTGATCGCGGCCATCACTTCTGCGATCATTGGGACAATTATTCTCTGGCCGTATTTTTGCTTAATATTGATCTAAACCGAACCCTATGAAACGCCTTCAAATAGCCTCTTTCCTCATACTTGTAGCACTACATATTCAAGCCCAAAGTCCAATAGTCAAAATAAGTGACCTAGACTTAGAGAAGACTAAAACAGAACTCGACTCACTTAAGCCCCTGGTAACTGTTGAACTAAAAGGAGAAAAATTTCTTGTCGACTATTTAGAAAGTGAGGACGTTTTGAATGCAATCTCTCCTAATTCGATTAAATCTATAGGGGTAATCAAAGGAATGTCAGCCACCAACTTATATGGTGAAAAGGGGGTAAATGGTATAATCTCTATAACGCTATTCAACACTGAAAGCAATGCTGCCCTCTTTGAAAAACTAAAGAATGGCAAGACACTCCCTTCTTTAATTAATACCGATGCAAATGTAGGAGTTGACGATAAAACCTCTTTTTCACTTTCCCCAAGCCAGAATATTGAAAATGGAAAAATTGAGACAATTGGAAAAAGTTGGTTAAGACTTCAGGAGAGTAGTGCTCTAGTAAGACTCAGTTTAAGTAACCAAGAAGTAGAATTAGATCAATTGTCAAAGCTAGATAGGCTTGACATAAGCCTGATTAAATCGATAGATGTACAGAGGTATGTTGAAGGCAAAAACAATCTCAATTCAAACGGCAGAGATGTAATTAGGATCACTTTAATAAAGACTCCGAAAACTAAAAGATTCTTTAGACAGCTGAAAAGAGCTCAAAATAAATAGACAATCTAATCGAGTAGAATCACTAAATCGTTTTTCCTAAATTGGAGAAACGATTTTTTTATGGCAAAAGCACAGAATAAAACTACCGAGAACGAAGCCAGCGTAGATTCATTCCTGGCAAGTGTTAGTGACCAACAAAAAAGGTCTGACTGTCTAGCGTTGAAATCCATGATGGAAGGCATCACTGGTAGTCCTGCCAAAATGTGGGGTGCCTCTATAGTTGGATTTGGTACATACCATTATAAGTATGACAGCGGCAGAGAAGGTGACTTCATGAAAGTGGGGTTCTCTCCACGGGCACAAAACGTGACAGTATACATTATAGCAGGCTTTGACCGGTATGAAGCCCTCATCAACAAACTCGGCAAACATAAGACCGGGAAATCTTGCCTTTATATCAAGAAATTAGAGGATATTGATCTTGATGTACTGGAAGAATTGGTAAAAGAATCGTACAATCTTATGACAGAGAAGTATGGCTAAGCAGAAGGTCAAGCCGAATTGGATGATTATGCTCATGTTGATAGGAGGGCTTTTTTATGCCTTCAACTTTATTGATGCCTTGACAGCGCCAAAAGGATCTACCTTTGAATTTATTGGCTTCGACATGGGAAAATGGCCCTATACAATCTTCACTTTATTTTGCGGTTGGTCATTGATCAGTCTTGCAGTCAATTGGTATAAACAGAAACGAAATGCAGAAAGTAACCCTTAGTCTTTGCGCACTCCTCTTCTCCTCTCTGGCATGGAGTCAAACTTCATTCGACCATATTGCGATTGTAGTAATCGATCTCGAAGAGAGTAAAAAGTTCTACACCGAAGCCCTTGGCTTTAAGAACATCGAAGATCCAACTGGTAACCCGCTCATAGATTGGATTGAAAATGATAAAGGCCAGCAGATTCACATGATTCAGGCTGATCTATCTGGTATCAAACTCACTAAATCTATCCATTATAGCTTTGCTGTAATAGCCCTTCGTCCTTTTACAGACAATTTACAGCTTCGAAAGATTGCATATGAGAGCTGGGAAGGTGAAAAAGGAGGTATCACTATTCGCCCTGATGGCGTCAGGCAAATCTACCTTCAAGACCCTAATGGCTATTGGATCGAAATCAATGATCGGCAATTCTAAATACTATCTAGAATACCCCTTCTGATGACTTACGATATTCTGACAAGGAAAATTGAATTGATGTCATCCATGAAAACAGTAATCTTATTAACATGAAGTTGACCTTCCGAAAAGCCATAAAAGCAGACCTTAAAAATATAATAGAAATGTTAGCCGATGACGACTTAGGAAGTCAAAGAGAAAACTTTCAAGTTCCAATACCCCAGTCTTATGTTGAAGCTTTTGCAGCAATTGATAAGGATAGCAATCAGGAATTAATCGTTGTTGAAGCGAACAATGAGATTATCGGCACCTTGCAATTGAGTTTTATTCAGTACCTCACTTATCAAGGTGGTGTTCGTGCTCAAATAGAAGCTGTTAGAATCCGAAGAGGATATCGTGGTCAGGGATTTGGAGAAAGGTTCTTCCAATGGGCCATTGAACTTACAAAGGAGCGTAAGGCGCATGTACTTCAATTGACCACCGACAAGCAGAGACCAGATGCCGTCAGGTTCTATGAAAATCTTGGCTTCAAAGCTTCTCACGAAGGAATGAAGCTTCATTTCTAATAAAAATCAAGATCAGCTGGTAGGGTTAGCTTGTGTAGGAGCGTACTATAAGCGAGAATGAAAAAAGTCGTCACATACCTTTTCATATTAACACTATTCATTGCATGCGCTCTGAATGAGGAAATTGCTCCTCGCAATATCTCAGAAACTGTTTTTGGATTTGTCACAAGAAATATTCAGAAGGATCGCACAGAGATCTTAAGTGATATGAAAGAAATCACAAAACAAGGACTGATTCAATTTGAAATCTTTGATGAAGCAGGTCGTTTGATTACAATACTTCGAAGCCCAGCTGACTTTAGCGAAGATTTTGAAGAAAACTTCCATATTTCAAAGATGACGATTAAGTCAGTGAGTGTAGCTCAATTAGCACTACCCACTGACCTGTCATTTCAAAACTAAACGGCAACCTTAGCCGCCCACTCTGGTTTTGTAGTGATAACCTTAGCTTTCAGCTCGTTAAGAATATTATATAAACCAAAATAGGTTCGGTTGATATACAAACCATCTCTAGCTCCCCTAGCCTTTTCAGACTCTCTAAATTTCTTAGACCCTGAGATTACCTCACCCATTTGGTAAATCTTCTGGAAGTAGGAATCATCTCCAAAATCAAACTCATCTTGATGGAAAGGTTGCCCCAAAAGCCCCATCATATCCGTAATTACAGTTGAGAAGTAAGTTTTATCTTCCGCTGAATCAGAATCATAAATGAACTGAAGCTGTTTAAACCTTTCATTTAATTCTGGGCCAGCAGTAAGCATGTCTTTTCGAATCAAACTGAAGTAAGGCTCATAAAACTCCTCAGGAATAACTTTAACACAACCAAAATCAATCACACCAAGAATACCATCGTCACTAATGATGAAGTTACCTGGATGCGGATCGGCATGGACTTGCTTTAGGGTGTGAATCTGATAATCATAGAAGTCCCACATAGCTTGCCCTACCTTATTTCTGGTTTCTTGGTCAGGATTAGTCTGAATAAACTCTTTCAAAACTTTCCCCTCCAACCAGTCCATCGTGATGACACGACCTGCAGAATATTCAGGGTAATACTTTGGGAATCTCAAGTTTTCTATGTGACCGCAGGCCTCAGAAATCTCTATAGAGCGCTCTACCTCTAGCAGATAATCTGTCTCCTCTATCAGTTTGGTTTCGACCTCTTCCATGTAATGGTCTAGGTCTTTTTCATTCAAGCTCATGAGTCTTACCGCAAATGGCCTGACTAGTTTTAGATCAGATTTGACACTATCCGCAACTCCAGGGTATTGGATTTTGACAGCAAGCTTTTTATCACCCAACGTTGCCTCATGTACTTGTCCTATGGATGCTGCATTCTTTGCATTCTTAGAGAATGTATCAAAAATCGCAGAGGGAGATTGTTTAAAGTACTGCTGAAAAGTCTTTACCACTAAAGGAAATGACAAAGGAGGAGCACTGTACTGTGCCATCGAAAACTTGTCTTGATAGGCAGTTGGGAGCATGTTTTTATCCATGCTCATCATCTGCGCCACTTTCAATGCACTTCCCTTCAACTCGCTTAGCGAATTGTAGATATCACGTGCGTTATCAGCGTGCAATTCATCTTTAGATAAAGAAGGATTCACCACCTTTTTAGCATAATGCTTCATGTAATTCCCTCCAACTCGCGCACCAGTACTTACAAATTTTGCGGCACGCTGAACTTTTGAGGTTGGTATTTTCGACTGCTCCTTCATCTCCTTCTCTTCTCCTAATTATGATTGTTACCTGTTCTGGAATAAAAATTTGCCGAAATCTACCATTGCGTCTAAAGGACCACGGCCCATTAAATCAAACGCAAGGTTAACGGACTTTTCAATCGCTGCATCTGTCTTCTCAAAAGATTTCGTATCATCTTTCATCCAAAAACCGAGGATAAAAAGGAATTGTAACCAGATAGCATCATCGTAACGATCGCTAATGATTGGTCTAGTAGTTACCTCGTCAGTTTCTTTTGCTTCTAGCAACAGATCAGCAATCCATTCCTTGAATCCATTTCTCACGTGCTCCAAGTAATATGGGGTAATTTCTGGCTTCATTTTCTTCGGTACAGATTGAAGAATAAAGCTTCTGTTAGCCTTTAGTTGCTCAACCCAAGTATAGAAAAAGGCCAATAACTTTTCTCTAGAAGAATACTCATTGTAAACTTCATCTGACGTTATAGCAGTGATCGTACCTTGAAAGATGTCAGACCAAATCTCTTTTTCGATGTTCTCGAAAGAGTTATAATGGTCATAGAAGAGGTCTTCTTTAACGTTAAGGTCTTTTACAAATTTGAAAATAGACACGGGTTTCGCACCATGTTCTAGGACATAATTAATATATCCTTCTTTGATTTTCTGAGCTGGATTGGCCTTTGTACTAGGCTTCTTTGCTGCTTTCGCTTGTTCCATGTGTGAATAACATTTGATAGGGTAAAAA
>Ga0222675_1000028_pt1 | contig 119252 bp, 116 predicted proteins | sample AntAcemetagen868_FD_179818 | JGI IMG/M metagenome (GOLD analysis project Ga0222675, IMG submission 179818) | Saline water microbial communities from Ace Lake, Antarctica - #868 | ecosystem: Environmental > Aquatic > Non-marine Saline and Alkaline > Saline | place: Antarctica: Ace Lake...
TTGGAGTATTTGGTTAAATAGGCTTACTTTTATCATTAAACGGGGGTGTTTGTTTTAGTACCACTAATCTAGTGGATCAAACTTGCCGTTTTTTTTATTCCTTAAAATTTATTTTGGACAGATGTGAGTCTACAACTATTGTTATGCCTTCCATTTTGGCAATTTTTAGTTTTTCGCCAATTTTTAAATCTCGTGTACTGGCGCTTTTTACCGACCAGTTGGATCCTTTATATTTAGCCTTTGCTAAACCGTGTTCATTTTCTTCTGCAATAATTTCAATCAGTTCCCCTTGATGCTCGTCATAGGTTTTATCACTGTTTGGTCCAAACCTAGCTAAAAGAGGTTTCCTAAATACCAGAGCCAGAATAGCTGAACTAATTCCAAATATTAACCACTCCATCGAAACGGCATTTACTCCAAATACAATCGATAAGCCTGTAATTAATGCTCCAACTCCTAAGAAAAGTAAGAAAAATGAACCTACCAGCAAATCTGCTATAATCAGCAATAGACCTACAGAAAACCACCAAATTTCTGGTTGATTACCCATTCTTATCTCCTTCTTTGGTTCCTTTTATTACGGTCATTGCTCCAGCAATCATACTTCCCATATCGCCAAAATTTGCAGGTAAAATCATCGTATTTGTAGTCTTGGCAAGTTTTCCATATTGTTCTACCAATTGTTCTGCTACCCTAAGTTGAACAGCTTCGGAACCACCTTCTGTTTTTATTGATTGAGCTACAGCAGTTATTCCATCCGCAGTTGCCAAAGCAACAGCTCTAATAGCCTCCGCTTCACCCTTAGCTAAATTTACAGATTGTTGCTGTTCAGCTTCAGATTCTAAAACAACTTTTTGTCGGTTACCTTCGGCAATATTAATGGCACTTTGCTTTTGACCTTCTGATTCAAGAATCACTGCACGTTTCTCACGTTCAGCCATCATTTGTTTTTCCATGGCATGCAAAACAGTTTTTGGAGGATTGATGTTTTTAATTTCATAACGCAAGGTTTTTACGCCCCATCCAGAACTAGCTTCATCTATTGCTGCTACCACTTGTTGGTTAACTAAACTTCGTTCTTCAAAAGTTTTGTCCAAATCTATTTTGCCAATTTCACTCCGCATAGTAGTCTGAGCTAGTTGTAAAACAGCAAATCGATAATTTGCAATTCCATAACTTGCCATTTTCGCATCAATAACTTGAAGGAATACAACTCCATCTACACCTACTTGAACATTATCTCGTGTAATACATACTTGCTCTGGAATATCCATAGCCATTTCTTTTAAAGAATGTTTGTAGGCTACTCGATCTATAAATGGTATAATAAAACTTATACCAGGCTCCAACGTGCTTAAGTATTTGCCCAGTCTTTCTATAACAAAAGCATTTTGTTGAGGCACTACTTTAATGCTCTTGATAAGAACAATAACTACGAGTAATGCGAATATTATTAATGGAATATTTCCTTGCATACCCCAAAGATACATTAAGGGTTTAATATTCCGTTATTTCAACACTTTTGAAGTAATGAATACACGAGGAAAAGCAATAAAAATTAGATGTAATTTATACTGGAATGATTTTTACATCATCAGCAATAGAAAGTGAACCAGAAGTGCTTTCTTTAATTTGTTCTATGCTTACGTCCTCTGCTCTTTCTATTAAATGAAATTGATTATCTCTAATCTCAAATACTCCTAAATTACTAACCACTTTTTTAACGCAACCTAATCCTGTAATTGGCAATGTACATGCTTCAAGTAATTTACTAGCTCCAGAACGACTGGTATGCTGCATGGCAACAATAATGTTTTTAGCAGGTGCTACTAAATCCATAGCACCTCCCATACCTTTAACCATTTTACCAGGAATCTTCCAATTTGCAATGTCTCCATTTTGGGCAACTTCCATGGCACCAAGAACTGTTAAATCTACACGACCACTTCTAATCATTGCAAAGCTAACGGAGGAATCAAAAAATGAACTTCCATCTACGGTAGTGATGGTTTGTTTGCCTGCATTAATTAAATCTGCATCCTCTTCTCCTTCAAATGGAAAAGGACCCATGCCCAATAATCCATTTTCCGATTGCAATACTACTTCAATTCCATCTGGAATGTAGTTGGCAACAAGAGTTGGAATACCTATTCCTAAATTTACATAAAAACCATTTTGTAGTTCTTTTGCAATTCGTTTGGCAATCCCTTTTTTATCCAGCATAGGGCAAAGTTATGCAAATGTTTTAAATCTAAAATGCCAAATACACTCCTATTTTATTCCTGCAAAATTGCTCCTTCTGGTTAAATGTGGTACAACGTATTGCATTGTATATTTGTCAAAATAAAAATGAGGATAAAATCTATCTGTTTTATTGTGGTATGTTTTTTAGTCCATTCCAATGTGTTAGGACAGCTAGTTTATGGAGGTCCAAGTGGTGTTACATACAGCCCTGACTCTAAAAAATACTATGTTGTAAATCAAGTCACCAAAGATGTAAATGAACTAAACAAATGGGGACAAGGAAGAAAGTTTATTTCAGGATTAAATTCACCCACAAATATTCTGTTTGCTAATTTGCCAATAGGTGCTGGTTTTCTGATTTTGGATTCCAATCAGGTACATTTATTTGATACTACTGGTTTTCAAGTGGGTTCTGAAAATGTAAGTGGAGCAAAACGCCTACAAGATTTTGTATTTGATACTAAAGCTGAAACTTTATATACAACGGATATAGAACGTCATGTTATATACAAAACAACATTTGGTCCGCCCCCTTTTTATATTCCATCCACTTCCATTTTTGCAGATAGTTTAAATAGCCCAGCTGGAATTTACCTGGACAAGCCAAATAACAGATTATTATACACGGAGTTTGTTGACTCTTCTAATATTAAAACAGTCGATTTAAATACTGCTGCTATTGGAACGTTAGTGCAAACGGGCCTAGATTCAGTTATTGCGATTGACAAAGATTTACAAGGAAACTATTATTTGAGTAGTCAAGGGAATAAAGGCGTTTATTCATGGAATAAGTACCTTTCAGGAGCACCAAAAAGAGTGTTTTATGAACCTAAACCAAGCGATTTTATGATTAATACTTTAACTGATGAATGGGCCTATTTGTGCTACAGCTGTGGTAAAGTATATATTGTAGAATTACATCTTGAAGGTCCATATTATGAGGACATGAGTTGCGCGGGAGATTCTGTTACCACGTATTTGAATCCGGGATTAAGGGCAATTGGAACCTATGATGTCGGTAATAAATTTATTGCAGAATTAAGTGATGATAAATGGAATTTTAATTCTGGCAAGAATACGATTGTGGGAGAAGCAAGTGATACACTTCGACCGGTTTCTGGAATTAAATGTTACATGCCTAAATCGTTAAAACTGGGTACTTATAAATTGAGAATAAGAACGACTAAGCCAGTTGGAACCAGTATGTTTGAGTTGTTTATGATTTATGATGAACCTGAGGCTAATGCCTATACCGCAGACACTGCAAGTATCTGCAGTGGCAGTGTATTGCAATTGGGTGTGGGAACAGATACAACAATTTCCTATTCATGGACACCAAAGAGCTTGGTTAGCAATGATACCATTGCAAGACCCAACTTTATAGGGAATAGCGACAGCAAAGTTTATTTAAATACTGTAAATAAGACTACAGGCTGCAAGAATAACGATTCAGTTTATGTACAAATAGTTTCTAAACCAAGTGTTGGTTCGATTTCAGATACTGTGCAAGCCTGTAAAGGAGAAACATTAGAATTGGGTATAGTAAATACTGACCTTTCGTTCAATTGGTCGCCAGGAACATTATTAAACGATTCTACGATAGCTAATCCTACGATTACTGAATTAGGCACAAATAAATTTACCTGTAGATATGAAGCAAAGGGGGGATGTTTTGATGAGTTTACCCAAACCGCTATTATTCATAAAAATCCTAGCATACGCATTCTAAACAAGGAAGTGTATTTCTGCCCAAATGAGAATAAGAGTTCAGAATTGCTTCTAACGGTAAATGGAAACAATTGGGATTCTAAGCAGCATAAACTTACCTGGTACAATAAAAGCGTTCAAATTAGTAAAAGACCAGTTAAGCTTGATCTAAGCAAAAATGGTAAGAATTATTTTGAGATTCAAAATATTAAAACCAAATGCACTATAGAAGACAGTATGACTGTGAATTCTTTCGATAGTTTAAGAGTTAATCTGAGTCAGATTGGTCTAGACTCTCTGACAGTGGCAGTTGTTGGCAATACAACAGTAGCTAAATATAACTGGTATTTAAATGGAACCCTTATACCAGGAGCAGATAAATCCATTTATGTGGCTAAAGATTCAGGGGAATACTTCGTAAAAGTTAGAACTAGCGATAGTTGCTTTTTTGAGAGTACAAGAATTGATTGGGTAAAAGCTTCCAACAGCACAGGTTTTCTAAAAAATAAATCCAATGATTTTTACATTGTCGAAAACTCCTATGGAACTCAATTGCTCAGTCGATCGGCGTTTGCAGGAGAAGCAAGTATATGGTTTTCTTCATTAAATGGCCAAACCATGTCATTCTTGGAAGGGGTGAAACTACCCTTATTTATAGAAAGATATTCAAGCCCTGGTTTAAATATTGCAACGATTATTGTGAATAATAAGGTTGAACAACGCATAAAGTATGTACATCTCAAATAAACCAAAAAGCTTTTAAATGGTTACTAATTTATTATGACACTTTTTTTGACCCTTATCATTTCTATTCAATCTCAATTAACAGAGGTTAGAAATACGTATGTAAAAGCCATTGAAAATTCGGCATATGCCGATAAGTTAGTGAAACTGACCAAGAGTGAAAGTTCTTCTGTTAACATAGCATATTATGCAACTGGTGTTGCCTTACAGGCAAAACATAGTTGGAATCCTGCAACTAAACTATCCAAAGCTAAAATGGCTTCTAAATTATATAACAAGGCCATAAAGTCGAATTGCACTAATGTGGAATCCAGATTTCTAAGGTTTAGTTTTGAATATAATGTTCCAAGTGTGGTAGGAATAAATAAACACCTGCATGAGGATAAAATTTATATTCTTGCACACCTCACCTCCAAAAATCCAATTTGGAGCACTATTAAACCTTTTTTGCTCAATTGTGACCAGCTCAGTTCAAGCGAAAAGAATAAGGTAAAGTTGGTGCAGTAGATTTACTTGTGATTTAAGGAGTTGAATTATTGTGTATTTTAGATTTTAACAATCCGTTCTCTAGAAGTTAATATTCCTTCACTGGTGTATAGAGACAAGTAATAAACCCCAGGAGGTTGTGTTGTAATATCTATGGTTTTACTATTTTTAACATCAAGAACAATTTGACCTAATTGATTCCTTAAATGTACATTAACCACTGAATTAAAATTTAGTATTCCTGTAGTTGGGTTTGGATAGCTGGGTTTAATATCATCAGAAGTAATGTCGTTACGGCTTAAAGTTGTAGGATTGGGCATCTCATATAAAGTATCAATTTCAGAAGGGGTTAAAACTCTGTTGTAAATCCGAACATCATCGATAGAACCATTAAAATACCTTGTTGTTGATGATTGAGATCCGATATAAACCACTGATGTAGTATTTGATATATTACTTGCGGTTAACTGACGGTTGGTAGATATTTTATTATTCATGTACATCTGGAATTTTCCAGTTAAATCCCATAACATAACCACATGGTTCCACGTATCTTTTTTAAATAATGCAATATCATTGGTTCCTGCATTTCCTGGGCCTCCAACTGCCCAAGCTGCTTTTTGAGTTCTTGTGGCCAATAGAAAATGTTCACCTGTAAAGAAGTCCCATTTAGCTACAATTGCTTCGAATGAATTTGGTCCTGCAGCTCTCTTAAACCAAGCAGAAATAGAGAATTGAGTAGTAAGGTTATTAAATGAAGCATCATTTCCACAATCGATATAATCATCTCCGTTAAATATGTATGCTTTGTTGCTGTTGCCAAAGCGATCTTCCGTCAAAACTGCTCCAGTTACGGTACCATCATTACTTCCAGTTTCGTCTTTTGCATCTCCATTATTGAATGAATAACTAGAAACCAAGCCACTTGTTACTTGGGCTTGAGCAATACTTAGGAATAATAGAGATAAAAGAAGAATTGAGTTTTTAAAGTAATTTGAATTCATGGTTCAAATATAATAAAGATTTGGTTATATTTGAATTATGAAAACAGGATTTATAGTTAAATGGGGGTTATTATGTTTTCTAATCATAGGGTCTTGTAAGAAAAAGAAGATCCGAGAAAAGCTTGAGGGTAAATGGAATGCAATTGTCTATGAGATTAATGGTCAATCAGGATATAAATTAGGTTCCCATTTCCCTGTTTATTCTTACATCAGTTGCAAAGATACCTCTGTTACAATTCCATGTTCAACCACCATGAGTGGAATATCACTATATGCATATCATTTAAAAGCAGATAAAAAAGGTGTGATGTTTTCGAATAGTAATTCTTCAAAATCATTAGACAGCATGGAAACTTCCAAAAAGTGTAAGTGCATATATATCATCCCTTCTGCCAAAAACAAAGTGATGGATTTCAAATGGAATGTTAACAAAGATGCTACGCAAATCGAATTATGTTATCAAACCACAACCAGCACTAAGAGTCAGGATAAAACGGAGAACGTAACAGATATTTACAGCTATAAAACCTTAGAAAATGGAAATATGGAATTGAGAAGGGGAAATACTTATATGATTTGGCAACCTGAATAGCGTTTGCCAAACTATTAATTCCCATTTAGGATAATCGGAGAGTTTCCTTTCCCCATCACAATTATCTTAGCATTCTTAGATTTAGCCAATTCCAATTGAGCCTTAATAGCTTCATACTGCAATTGTTGCTTTGTTAAGGACGCTGATATAATCCTTTGGTAATCTGATATACCTTGAGCTTCAACACGTTTTCTATCGGCCTCTTGTTTTTCTTTTGTAAGAACAAATTCCATTTTTTGAGATTCTTGATCCGCGTTGATTTTCGATTCTATACTGGCCTTTACAGAAGCTGGAAGAGCAATGTTTCTAATTAAAACTTGCTCTAAGATTAATCCTCTATTCTTGAATTCTTTCTCAATGGAAGTAACAATTCTTTGCTGAAATTCATCCCTTTTGTTTGAGTATAAAGAAACTGCGTCATAGGCGACAGCATGGTCTCTAATCTTAGTTCTGGCAAGAGGTCTTACCACTTTCATGGTATAATCCATACCTGTGTTTTTATATACGTTTGGACTTTCTGAAGGTAAAATTTTATAAAGTACTGTTAAATCAATAGTCACCTCTAATCCATCTTTAGATAAGATACGAATGGCATCATCGCCACTTTTCTCTCCTTCATTATGAATTCCACTCATGGTGTAATTCTGAGTTCTAGTATCCATTTGCTGCACTTTTACTAAAGGGTTAATAATGTGCAAGCCGCTTTCTAATGTCATAGGTTTAACCTTGCCAAAAAGGGTTTGAACCCCTACAAAACCTGCATTAATCTGAATAAAGGAACCAAGGACAATACCAAGTATTATGACTCCAATGCCAACTATTCGAACGGTTTTGTTTGCGTTTTCCAAATTGGGAACATTAATCTGAATAAATGAAAAGATGAGTATGAGAACTCCGATGAAAATTAAACCTATCATTTGCCAAAGGTAGGTTGTGGACCATAAGGAATGCTGTAGAAGCCGATGATATATTTGAATTTAACGATGAGGATGAATAACGGTTTGACTATGCGCTGTTTTCTGATAGGAATTGCATTTAAGTTTTGTCAAGCACCGATTTTTTTATTATTTCTAAAATAGCTGCAGGTATTCCTGATAGACTTTCCATAGTCTCAATAGGCCGAATAATTAACTGAGTTAATATTTTAGGAATTATACCAGCAATTTCAAGAAGAATGGCAAATATTGGTAAGAGTAAATATGCCCAAATAGGAAATCTGAACTTGGTATTCATGTTATTACAAATAGAACTCCAAATTGTTTTCATTCTGTCTTTATAATGCCAAAGAATTAGCAGGTCAAGTAAAATGTAGAAACTTAAACGCCATACAAATCCTTGAGCTAAAAATGTCGGCATAAATGATAAATCAATTATTAAAATCGTTGTGACAATCGGCAGAAATAGAAATGCTCCAATCAAGGCCGTCCTGTTAACAAGCAATAGAATCCCGCAAATAATTTGAGAAATTCCTATGAAGCCTTTAAATGGTTGATGGTCGAACAAATACCAAGAAACTTTGAAGAGTGATATGTCTTTTAGTTGGGTAGACATTTCAACATCACTAATTCCAAATTGACCTGCTGTTAATTTGCTATATCCATAACTAAGAAATGTCCAAGCGAGCAAGAACCTTGAAATTAAGATAAAGTAATCCCAAATTTTATCTCTAGATTGTTTGTTCTTCATTTTTATTTTATTGGAAACTAACTAATGATAATACGCAATATACTATAATTCCTTTTTTGTGTGTTTAATGTATTGCTTTCATGCTAAATTTGCAGCCTCATGAGCAACACCATTGCTTTTTATACCTTAGGTTGTAAACTAAACTTTTCAGAAACGAGTACCATCGGTCGTCAGATGACCGGGTTTGAAAAAGTAAATTTTACCGATGGTGCGGATGTATATGTCATAAACACATGCAGTGTAACAGACCATGCAGACCGCAAGTGCAAAAAAGTAGTTAAGGAAGCTTTAAAGAAAAATAACAAAGCATTTGTTGTAGTTGTAGGTTGTTATGCTCAACTCAAACCCCAGGAGATTGCAGAGATTCCTGGAGTTGATATGGTCTTAGGTGCAGCAGAGAAGTTTAATCTTCCTCAGCATTTAAAAGATCTTGTTAAAACAGAGAAAGCGGTTGTTAAGAACGCACCTATAAAAGAGGTGAACACTTTTGTCCCTGGATTTAGCATGGGTGACCGCACACGGATGTTCATGAAACTGCAAGATGGGTGTGACTATTTCTGTACTTTTTGTACCATTCCATTGGCCAGAGGAAAGAGCAGAAGCTTAACCGTTTCAGAAACAATAGAAAAGGTTAATAATGCAACTGAGCAAGGAGTTAAAGAGGTTATTCTAACGGGAGTGAACCTTGGCGACTTTGGCGTTACTCATGGAGAAACATTCTTTGATTTAATTAAAGAACTAGATAAGATTGAGCAGATAAAGCGATACCGAATAAGCAGTATCGAGCCTAATTTACTCAGTGATGAAATCATTGAGTTTGTATCAATGAGCAAAAAATTTGTTCCTCATTTTCACATTCCATTGCAAAGTGCAGATGATGAATTGTTGGGTAAAATGCGACGTAAGTACCTAAGTGATTTATATAGAGCCAGAGTAGCTCGAATTAAAGAGCTCATGCCAAATTGTTGCATTGGAGTGGATGTAATCGTTGGTTTTCCTGGTGAAACGGATGAGAAATTTCTAAACACATACAACTTCTTAAATGAATTAGATGTGAGTTATTTGCATGTATTCCCATATTCGGAGAGAAAGAATACAACTGCTGTTAAGTTGGCAGGAATAGTGCAACAAGGCACACGAAAGGAAAGATGCACTCAGCTTATTTCTTTAAGTGAAAAGAAGAAGCGATTCTTTTATGAGCAGTTTGTAGGCGAGAAGCATACGGTACTTTTTGAAGAAGAGAATAGGAACGGCTTTATGTACGGCTTTACTCCAAATTATATAAAAGTTAAAACGGAATATGACCCAATCTTAGTTGATCAGCTAACAGATGTGGAACTGACTGAAATTGATGAGAATGGAATGATGAGAGGAACAATTTTAGAATATGCTTAAGAAAGCGATTGGATTATTCCTTGCTGTAGGAATAGGCGTTGCTGCTTGGTTAGGAATGCAGCTCAAAAGTTCATGTATAGAAAATGATGCGAGTATTCGTATTCGAGGAAATTGGACTTTAGATTCTCTAGCTGATAATCTTTATTCTAGCGCAGGATTAAAGGATAAGGAGAATTTCAAGTTGTGGGCGGAACGATTACGATACCCAAATCCTAAGCCCTGTTTTATTGATGTTAAAAAAGGGGATGATGTTTGGACATTAGTTAAACGTTTAAAGTCACTTCGTTATCAAGCTTTAAATGTGGTTATTAACCCTGAATATGACTTGGATAAGCTATCCAAATCGCTTAGTAGTAAAATTGAAGTGGCTGAAGAAGAACTTAAATCTGCAATGTCAAACGATTCTCTTTTAAATCCTTATGGCTTTAACAAGTACAATTGGCAAGTGCTATTTATTCCTAATTCTTATGAATTATTTGTTAAGTCAGATTTAGAAAAATTCCTTGAGAAAATGAAATCGGAACATGATAAGTTCTGGAATGAAGAACGACTGGTTAAAGCAGAAAAACAGGGTTTCTCTAAATTTGATGTCGTAAATATTGCAAGTATTGCAAGTAAAGAAAGTCACAAAATTGATGAGTTTGAAAACATAGTTGGTGTTTATATAAACCGATTAAGAAAAGGAGTTAAACTCCAAGCTGACCCAACGGTAAATTATGCCAAAGGAAGCAGCGGTAGGGTTTTATTTAAAGACTTAACTATCCAATCAAAATACAATACCTATCAAAATGTAGGTTTGCCACCAGGTCCCATTTGCATTCCACATCCAAAAGCGATAGATGCTGTTTTAAATTATGGAGGCCATGAGTACATGTTCTTTTGTGCAAAGGAAGATTTTAGCGGCTATCACAATTTTGCTATTAGCTATTCCGAACATTTGCGGAATGCTGCCAAATGGAGCAAAGCGTTGAATAAACTGAATGCTGAGAAAAGAGCAAAAGAGAATCAATAGTGATTTTGCGAATAACCTTGTCGAGGTTCAGAACCTCAACAAGGTTATAAAACATGAAACTCTTTAAATGCTTCAGCACTTCCAAAGAACTTTGTCAAATTATCTGAACGAACAATCTTGGACTCTAGACCCAAATAACTTGGGAATGAAGAATAATAGTAATCCTGAAAGTCATCTATTAATCCATGATTTTGTGGGTTATGGTGAATGTACCTCATTGTTTTTCTAAATTGGGTTAGATTAGTTATTTCAATTCGCCTAAAGGGTCTTTCAAATAATCCACCGGTTCTATTTTCGGATTTGTTAAAGGCTTGGCTGTACCCATTGAACAATTTGGCAAATTGATTACTCAAGGCGTGTGATTCAGGTTTTATTAAATTAGATTTATTCTCATTCAACATCTTTGTTTTTGGTAGTTCTTTTAGTTGTTCTATGAGTTTTGCCGTTGAACAAGTTCCTACAAGTAAGTGATAGTGATTGTTAAGAAGACAATAGGCAAATGTTTGAAAAAAGGGGGAGATGTGTAACTCGTACTTTTCTAAGAAATATGAATGGTATTCTTTTCTAGGAAACAAGGAGGTTCAATTAATTCCACGAGAGTAAATATGGTAATAGGTATTTACTTTAAGTGGTAAAGTATGTTTTTTAGTCATAAGAATAGGTTGCTCAAATATATGAAAATCTCTTTGAACCTCAACAAGGTTATAAACCTTGTCGAGGTTCTTCAATAAATCCGTAAATTTGCACTGCATTTGAAAACCCTTTTATCCTTCGTTAAAAAACAAAGAGGCTTAATCATTTTATCCATGATTTTAGCCACAATTAATCAGGTGTTTTCTATGCTTGATCCTTGGGTTGGACGTAATATTTTAGACAAGTATTTAATGAAGTTCGATTCGTATAGTCAGAACGAATTTTTATGGGGAGTGGGAGGATGGTTGTTAATCGGAGTTGGAGTAGCTATGGTAAGTAGAATTGCAAAGAATTTGCAGGACTATTTCCTAAATGTGGCCATTCAAAAAAGTGGTGCAGAGATTTTCATGGAAGGGGTGAAACATACCTTAGATATGCCTTATGCGTTGTTTGAAGATACACGCAGCGGGGAGACTTTAAATATCCTACAAAAAGTAAGAACAGATACAGAAAAGATATTAAAACTAGGCATAGGCTTGCTCTACACATCAGTTGTTGGGGTTGTTTTTGTGTTTGTTGTATCCATAAATGTCCATTGGTTCATCACAGTAATGTTTGGTCTCGCTATGGCAGTAGTTGCTGTAAGTAGTTCTGTTCTTAGCCGGAAGATAAAAAATATCCAAAAGACCATTGTTGTTGAAACAGCTCAATTGGCTGGAACAACGACCGAAAGTTTGCGAAATATAGAACTCATAAAGAGTTTAGGTTTAGTAGCTCAGGAGATAAAACGAATTGGTAGAAATACCATGAGCATTCTTGGCTTAGAGCTTAAAAAAGTTAAACGCGTTAGAACCTTAGAATTCACTCAAGGAACCATCGTTAATTTTATGAGAAATGCCATACTCCTTTTTCTGAGTTGGATGGTATTTACGCAAAAGATTACACCAGGAATGTATATCCAATTCCTGTTTTACACCTTCTTTATTTTCAATCCTTTGCAACAGTTAGGGACATTTATACAGGCTTATAGAGAAGCTGAAGTGTCATTAGGAAAATATGATGAGCTGATGCAAAAGCCTGTAGAAGAAGATGCAGCTGATGCAGAAGAGCTGAGTAATTTAGTGGATATAGAATTTAAGGATGTATCTTTTCAACACAACTCGGCAAGCAAGAGAGCATTGGATGGCATTAATGTTCATCTAAAGAAAGGGGAGACCACGGCCTTCGTAGGTCCTAGTGGTAGCGGAAAAAGCACCTTGGTGAAACTCTTGATAGGTCTATATAGGCCGGTTGATGGAAGTATTTGCTACAATGGGGTGTCTTATGAGAAAGTAAAAAAAGATAGCCTGAGAAACCAACTAGGTGTTGTGGCACAAGAAAGCCAATTGTTTAGTGGTACAATAAAAGATAACCTTCATTACGTTGCACCGGATGCCACAGATGGTGAATTGTTACAAGTATTGGATAGATCCGCTGCGCATGGTTTAATGCAGAGAGCAGAGGAGGGATTGGATACTCAGATTGGAGAAGGTGGAATTAAAGTATCAGGTGGGGAAAAACAGCGAATTTCAATTGCACGAGCTTTACTTAGAAATCCAAATCTAATGGTTTTTGATGAGGCTACTTCAGCATTGGATTCTATAACGGAGGCTGAAATTACCGAAACGATTAAAGAACTCTCACAAAAGAATAATAGCATTAATGTTTTGGTTGCGCATCGATTGGGAACCATCATGCATGCCGATAATATTTATGTTCTGGAAAAAGGAAAGATTGTGGAAGAAGGAACTCATTCTGACTTAGTAGAGAAAAAGGGCCTTTATTACGCCATGTGGCGTCAACAAATAGGGGAAAATAGAGCTTAGTTTTATTTGCAATCATCTTAAGATAAATGTGTTATGTAGAAATTAAACATTTATTTTAAACAGTTGTTTAATTTTGTATCTTTGCAATGTTGTGAACAAGCAAAAAGACTCTACCGAACTAAAAATAAAAGAAGCAGCTAGGGCTATTTTTTATAAAAAAGGGTTTGCTGCAACTAAATCCAGAGATATTGCAGAGAAGGCCGGGACCAATTTGGCTCTTGTGAATTATTACTTTAGGTCTAAACAAAATTTATTTGATATAGTTATGCTTGAAAGTATCACCAAATTCTTTCAAGGAATGAGACTTGTCTTTAATGATGAAGGAACAACATTAACTCATAAGGTTGAATTGTTTGTGGAAGCATACATTGATATGTTCAAAAAGGAGCCAAACATACCCGTATTCGTATTAAGCGAAATGAGAACCAATCCAGATGGAATTCTATCAAAACTGGATTTGCAAGAAGTGCTCATGAAATCATTCTTTTCTCAACAAGTAAAAAAAGCCATGGATACCGAAGAGAATAAAGGTGTTTCACCTTTACATTTTTTAATAAATATTATGTCCTTATCTGTTTTTCCATTCGTTGCGAATCCAATGATTAAACAACTTAATAAAGCAACGGATAAAGACTTTCATAAACTTATGGATGAACGAAAAATACTTATTCCTAAATGGATCGATTCTATGTTTAACCTAAATCATAAATAAATAAATCATGAAATACATAATAAATATCCTTTTAATCATTCTAATGGTTAGCTGTCAAAGCGAAGAACAAAGTTTTGATGCTACAGGCGCTTTTGAAGCGGATGAATTAATTGTATCATCAGAAGCTTCTGGTGTAATTTTAGAATTAAATCTGGAAGAAGGGCAAACATTAAAAAGTGGAACTGTTATAGGTAGAGTGGATAGCACCCAGCTTTATTTAAAAAGGAAACAGCTTGAAGCATCAATTATTGCGCTTGGTTATAAGCTTCCCAATATTTCTGCACAAACTCAAGCGTTCAATCAGCAAGAGGCGGCATTAAATGTTAAATATAACAGCTTACTTAAAGACCAAAAACGTATTGACAATTTGCTTAAATCGGGAATTGGAACTCGGAAAAGTCTAGATGATATTAATGCAGGGGTGGATGAAGTGAAGCAACAATTAGCCGTTATACGAAAACAAAAAGCGGCCCAAACCTCAGCATTAAACACCCAAAGTTCAGGAATGAAAGCTGAAATTGGTCCGATGAGGGTTCAAATTCAACAAATTGATGATCAATTGAAAAAGTGCAGAATTGTAAATCCTATCGATGGAATTGTTTTGAATAAATACGCCTTGGCAAATGAAATGACCGGCATGGGTAAACCATTGTATAAAATTGCCGATCTAAATAATATCTACCTAAAAGCTTACATAACAAATGACCAATTGGCTAAAGCTAAACTGAATCAGAAAGTAACCGTAAGTACGGATGATGGAAAAGGTGGGTTTAAAGAAACCCAAGGAACTATAAGTTGGATTAGTGATAAAGCTGAGTTTACACCTAAGACTATTCAAACGAAGGATGAACGGGCTAATTTGGTATACGCCGTAAAAGTTAAAATTGAGAATGATGGTTTTTATAAAATAGGGATGTATGGACAATTTAGATTTTAGCGTGTAATTGGTAAGTGTAGAAAACATATCAAAAACATACAATAATGGCGAAGTCCTGGCAGTTGATCAGGTTAGTTTTTCCGTAGAAAAGGGAGAACTATTTGGTTTAATTGGTCCAGATGGCGCTGGTAAGACAAGTATCTTTAGAATGCTTACAAGTTTGCTTTTGCCAGACGAAGGAATTGCAAAAGTAAATGGATTAGATATCGTTCATGAATACAAGGGAATAAGAGAACAAGTAGGCTATATGCCTGGAAAATTCTCCTTGTACCAAGATATGTCTGTAGAAGAAAATCTTAATTTTTTTGCCGCTATTTTTAATACTACGGTTGAGGAGAATTACGAATTAATTAAAGACATATATATTCAATTAGAGCCTTTTAAGAAGCGAAGAGCAGGTAAGCTTTCCGGAGGAATGAAACAGAAATTGGCTTTGTGCTGTGCCTTAATTCACAAACCTACAGTATTGTTTTTAGATGAGCCCACAACTGGAGTAGATACGGTTTCTAGAAAAGAATTTTGGCATATGCTTCAACGCCTCAAAAATCAAGGAATCACCATATTGGTTTCCACGCCTTATATGGATGAAGCCACCTTATGCGAAAGAATTGCCCTGATGCAAATGGGTAAGATTCTTTCAATTGATACACCTCAGAACATTATAAATCAATATCCAATGGATTTGGTTGCAGTGAAAAGTAGAACGATGAGTATACTTTTAAAAGACCTGAGAAGCTTCACTGGAACACATAGTTGCAATGCTTTTGGAGAGTTTCATCACCTAACTTTTAATGGAGAAAACACGCAACAAATGATTGGTGAACTCAAAGAATATCTACTAAGCAAGAATCATGAAGAAGTTCAAATAGAAATTACAAAACCGACCGTAGAGGATTGTTTCATTCACTTAATGCACAAACAAAATGAATCCTGAGGTAGTCATTAGCACCAATAAACTTACCAAGCGTTTCGGAAACTTTGTAGCAACCGATTCCATCACATTTGATGTTTATAAAGGAGAAATCTTTGGATTCCTTGGTGCAAATGGTGCAGGTAAAACTACAGCTATGCGAATGTTGTGTGGTTTGTCAATTCCATCCTCCGGAGAAGCTACCATAGCAGGCTTTGATATTTATAAGCAAACCGAAGAAATAAAGAAGAACATTGGCTATATGAGTCAGAAATTCTCTTTGTACGAAGATTTAACGGTTCTTGATAATATCAGATTCTTTGGTGGGATTTATGGGCTAAGTAATAAAGAAATAAAGGCAAAAAGTGAGGAGCTTATTGAAAACCTAGGTTTGCAAGAAGTGGCCAAAAAATTTGTTGGTTCTCTGCCTTTAGGATGGAAACAAAAATTAGCATTTTCAGTTGCTGTATTTCACGATCCAAAGATTGTTTTCTTAGATGAACCTACAGGTGGTGTTGATCCTGTTACCAGAAGGCAGTTTTGGGATTTAATCTATGAGGCAGCAGATAGAGGAATTACCATTTTTGTGACCACTCACTATATGGACGAAGCGGAATATTGCAATCGGGTATCCATGATGGTTGATGGTGAGATTAAAGCACTTGACAGTCCAAAAAAATTAAAAACACAATTCAATGCATCGTCAATGGATGATGTATTTTACCAATTGGCAAGAGGGGCTCAACGAAGCGATTAATATGAAACAGTTATTCATCTTTATCAAGAAGGAGTTCTATCATGTGTTTCGTGACCCTAAAACCATGCTGATGTTGTTTGGTTTGCCGATTGCCCAGATTATTCTTTTTGGTTTTGCATTAACCAATGAAATTAAAAATGCTGAAATATTGATCATTGATAATGCACAGGATGTTTCAAGTAGAGCCATTATTAAAAAGATGGCGTCTACACAAACATTTAAAATCAGTGCCGCTTCAGTAAATGCACAAAGCATAGAAGCTGAATTTAGAAAGGGTAGAGTAAAAATGGCTGTTGTTTTCCCTTCTAATTTTCATTCAGACTTATTGCATACCAATACAGCAAGCATGCAGGTTATTGGAGATGCCACTGATCCAAACACGGCTACTACTTTAACAAGTTTTGTAAATACGATTGTTCAATCCTATCAAAAAGAACTTCTGCCAAACGCTAAATTACCGTTTACTATAATGCCGGAAGTACGCATGCTTTACAATCCGCAATTAATCGGAGCCACCAACTTTGTGCCTGGTGTAATGGCATTGGTACTGATGTTGGTTTGTGTTTTGATGACTTCAGTATCCATAGTGCGCGAGAAAGAGAAAGGAACTATGGAAGTCCTTTTAGTTTCTCCTGTGAATCCCTTTTTGGTTATTATTTCTAAAGCCATTCCGTACTTCTTTTTATCTTTAGTAAATCTTGCTGTTATACTTCTCATGAGTATAAATATGCTTAATATGCCTATGAATGGGAGTGTTTTGCTTCTTTTCTTGGAAAGTGGCTTACTGATTTTAACCTCACTTTCATTGGGCCTTCTTATATCAAATGTTACCAATTCACAAGAAACGGCCATGCTCATTTCATTGATGGGAATGCTTATACCAACCCTTCTTTTTACTGGGTTTATGTTTCCAATAGAAAACATGCCATTGCCACTACAAGTTATTTCTAATGTGGTTCCTTCTAAATGGTACTACATCATTGTGAAATCAATAATGGTTAAGGGCTTAGGGTTTGCCTCCATTTGGAAAGAGACATTGATTCTTTCTGGAATGACAGTTTTTCTTCTCGTATTAAGTTTCAAAAAATTTAAAATTCGCCTCGAATGAGAACACTTCGCTTTCTACTCATCAAAGAATTCAAGCAGATATTCCGTAATAAGGCGCTTCTGCCTTTAATTGTGGCACTACCCTTGGTGCAATTGGTAATTATGCCATTGGCTGCAGATTATGAAGTGAAGAACATTAATATTGCCATTGTTGATCATGATAAATCGAGTTATTCTAATTCTTTAATTTCTAAAATTACTGCTTCAGGCTATTTTAAATTATCCTATTTTGGGGATTCATATCAGCAAGCCTTTAAGGATATTGAACAGGACAAAGCAGATTTGATTCTAGAAATTCCTGCCAATTTTGAAAGAGACTTAGTAAAAGAAGGAAATCAAAAGCTACTCATTGCTATTAATGCCATTAACGGAACAAAAGCTAATCTTGGTGGTGCTTACTTGGCAAATATTATTGGGAATTTTAATTACGCCGTGATTTTGGAATGGATTCAGCTTCCTAGATTTAACAATTCTCCTGTAATAGACGTCGCATCAAGCAACTGGTTTAACCCCACCTTGGATTATGCCTTTTTTATGGTTCCCGGAATATTGGCATTCTTAGTAACTATGGTTGGTGCTTACATGTGTTCATTAAATATTGTGAAAGAAAAAGAAGTAGGAACCATTGAACAAATTAATGTTACACCTATAAAGAAAATTCACTTTATTCTGGGTAAACTTATTCCATTTTGGATTATTGCAGTCCTTATGTTTACCATCGGATTGTTTGGAATTGGTAGAATCATATATGGGATAATCCCCATGGGAAGTATTGCGCTGTTGTATTCGTACTTATCATTATACCTAGTAGCAATTTTGGGCTTTGGCTTATTGCTTTCTACCTATTCACAAACGCAACAGCAGGCCATGTCAATTGCCTTTTTCTTTATGATGATTTTTCTATTGATGTCGGGTTTGTTTACTTCTATTGATAGCATGCCGATGTGGGCGCAATGGATAGCAAAGTTTAACCCAGTCACGTACTTCATTGAAGTAATGCGTATGATTGTGTTAAAAGGAAGTCGATTTACAGATATCCAAAACCACTTTGTTATTATGCTTGGTTTTGCTGTGTTCTTTAATGGATGGGCCATATTAAACTATCGTAAAACGAACTAGATCCAATTTGAATTTGGCAAATATTGATTTGTACTTCATCTTTGTTAAATCAAAAAGATTGCTGGAATACTATCCTTTTTTTTTCTATTTGTTTCTTGCCAGGAGACAAACCAAGGAACCAAATTGCCATCTAGTGATTTAAAATTGCTTGTGCTAGGAACCATTCAAGATGCTGGTTCTCCTCATATTGCTTGCAAGAAAGACTGTTGTAAAAACTTATTTAAGACAAAGAATAGAAGCCGATTAGTGACTTCTTTGGGCATTGTAGATTCAAAAAACAAACAGACTTATTTGTTTGAAGCAAGTCCAGATATGACTTTTCAAATGAAGATGTTAAATAAGGCGGCAAAGTTTGAACATAACCCAATTCCTGACGGGATTTTTCTTACACACGCCCACATCGGTCATTATACGGGATTAATGTATTTGGGTAAAGAAGCTACAGATGCCAAACAAGTTCCAGTATTTGCTATGCCCCGAATGAAAACGTTTCTTGAACAAAATGGGCCTTGGAGTCAATTGGTTAAACGTAAAAACATAACTATTAAAAGCTTAACAAATGATTCTATAACTCAATTAAGTAAATCACTTAGTGTCACTCCAATTAGCGTACCACACCGAGATGAGTTTTCTGAAACGGTGGGATTTAGAATTCAAGGACCAAATAAATCGGTTCTTTTTATTCCAGATATTGATAAATGGGCAAAGTGGGATAAAGACATAACAGAAGTAATCAAAAAAGTGGATTATGCCTTTATAGATGGTACTTTCTTTAGTGCCAATGAAATCTCAGGTCGAAATATCAATGACATTCCTCATTCTTTAATTTCGGAAAGTATGGAATTATTTAAGGGGCTTTCCGAAATCGAAAAATCTAAAATACATTTCATTCATTTTAATCACACCAATCCAATATTAAACATAGAGTCTAAGGAAAGAGCATTGGTTAAGGCTAATGGCTTTAAAATAGCTAAACAAGGCAAGTTGTTCTCTTTGTAGAGATTGGTTTTGAAGGACAATTTGGTAAGGTAGATTTTAGGATTGGACTAAGCTTGGCCCAAATTTCATCTCTTAATAATAATGAGAGATTAAGTGTTTACCCCTCTATTTTTCAATAGCCTTAAATGAGAAAGAATACCACCAAAATAGGTAGACTGATTGGGTTCAATGTTTTGCTCCCTTAGCATATTATATAATATAGCATTAAGTTTTGGGTAATGGTAATGACTAATATGAGGGAATAGGTGATGAGCAATATGGTTGTTAACCCCTCCAAATATAAAATTCGCAATATGGCTAAATGGATAGAAGTCATTGGAACTGCGAACCTGATTCATAAACCATGAAGTATTAATCAACCCATTTTTATCTGCCTTAGGGTATTCCGAATTATCTACATGATGGGTAATAAAGAAGGTGAAAAGCGTATAGACAGATTGTACCATATGCATGGCAATAAAAGCAAGTAGTATCATCCATAGGGGTTGCTCCGAATATAATGCGGGTAGTACAATTAAATAAAAGATATAAAAAGATTTGAGAAGTATAAATGTGATGTAGTATCGCAATTGTTGCTGCCATTCTTTCGGTACAAAGCGTTTAAGAACAATAAAATCCTTAATAAACACCCAGTAGAAGGAATAAGACATATACGCCAGAGTTGCGTAGATATGTTGGAATTTATGGTACCATTTTACATTGCTATTTGGTAATACTCTAATTAGCCCTGTAATGGCTAAATCGGTATCAAAGTGTTCCACATTAGGAGCAAAGTGATGGGAATGAAGGTGACGATTTTTCCATGCTTCTGGATGTGCTCCAACTAAGGTATATATAAATTCAAATAGAAGATTGTCCCAAAATGGACGCTTAAATATAGCATGATGGCTTAAATCATGAGCAAAATTGAAACAAAGCAAAACGGCAATAAACCCGCATAAAATATAGTTTAGTATAAAGAGGAATTGGTTTTCTATGGTATAAATAAAAAAATAGCTTGCGCTTATTAGCACGCCATAAAAAAGACCCTTCAATAGAAAGTACCTGTTGGCCTTTGATTTATCCATATCCAAATCACTGTTTATTTTGGCTTGTATGGATTGATAAAGATTGGTGTGTTCTTTTACCTTAAGGTGCCTAGCTAGCATATTTTAATGGCGTAAAGGATTTGGAATGACCCATTTTATATAAAAAGCGGTAATAAGATTTTAAAGCTTCGCTATAGGGCATATTCATATAGGGCACTCCATGTTTTTTAGCAGTTTCGATAAAGATGGGTAGTATGTTTAAATAATGAACATGGCTAATATTCGGCAGGATATGATGCAAAGCGTGTGCATTAAACCCACCTAAGGTCCAGTTTAGAAAGGTGCTATCCGCATTGTAATCTACCGAAGTACACATTTGTAATGTTGGCCAGCTCATAGGTAGTTTATTGTCCGCATCTGGCAAAGGATGATTCACGTAATCAGATAAATGCGATACCCCAAGAACACTAGTGAATATGATACTAACCATGAAATGGTTGAGAATAAATGCCAATAGAACATGTGCCCATGAGATTTGCAATATATAGATTGGTAATGCTACCATATAGCTGATGTAAATCAGTTTGAATATAACCAGTTTAATCACTTCTAGCGCTGGCATGTTAATCGTAATGGTACGACTGGATTTGCGAAATAGCATTAGAAATTCACGGATGAAAAACCAATTGATCGAGTAAAGTAAACTTAAAACTGGGGCATATAAATATTGGTACTTATGAAAGGGTTTTAAAGGTTGATTAGCTGTCATTCTAAGTATTGGATTATTGAGTACATCAATATCAGATCCCTCAATATTTGTATATAAATGATGTGACTCATTATGATTTTTACCCCATACATACGCATTGTTCCCTTGTAGATTAAAACTAATGGAGAATAGAAGCTTATTCCAAAATTTACTTTTAACCGCAACACCATGGGCTGCATCATGGGAAATATTAAATGCGGTAAGCAAAATAGATAGACCCATTAGAAGATACCATGAATAGAATCCCAAAGTGCTTGTGGAATTTATCATTAAAGTATAAAACAAAATATCCAAACTGAAATACATGAAGATTTTAAATTTCATGATATTATTTCCTGATTTATTAATTCCCTTTGATTTAAAGTAGGATTCTAATTGTTCATTAAGTTCCTTATAGAAAGTAGAACCGGCGTCTTTCGTAAACTTTAATTTATTCATGCCTATGGCTTTATTTTAGAATAAACCAAAGATAAGTCCCCTAAGTCAATTTGGTTTTTATTTATTTTTAAGCTTCTTCTGCTCTTCATCTTCAATTTGCCTAGCTTTATTTAGTGCGGTAGCCACTAAACCTGCTGGAATAGTCACAATGCCAATCCCAATGATAAGAATAAAACCTGTGAAAATTTTACCTCCCATGGTAATAGGGAATACATCTCCATAACCAACAGTGGTTAACGTAACAACGGCCCACCATAAGCTGTGAAAAATTGATTTAAATAAATCCGGTTGAGCTTGGTGCTCAAAAAAATAAATTCCACTTGCAGAGAGAAAAATAAGAACCCCGGTTACAGTAAAGAATAAAACGATTTCCTCTTTTACTAACTTAGCAGCAACAAGAAGGCGGTGCATAGCTTTATCGTATCTAATTAGGTGGAGAGCCTTAAAAATTCTTAATATACGAAAAGCACGCAAGGCTCTGAGGTGGAACGTAGATCTCATATAGAATGGCAATATGGCCAAAAGGTCTATAATTCCATAAAAGCTAAAGATATATTTGAAAGGCTTTTCTGCAACCCAAATACGCATGATATATTCAGCGCTAAAGATTACCAAACATACCATATCTACGCACCATAAAATGTACCTGAGTCCAGTGCTAAGATCTGGCAAGGTTTCCAAAGAAAAGGATATCAATGAAGTGAAAATCAACGCTTGGATGACAATATCAAACTTTCTCCCCGCCTTGGTGGTGTTGTTATTGATGATGATTCCTAGTTTGGTGCGAAGGTTACTCATAGGGTATGAATACTAATATTATGTAACAAATATAAGATGTTTAGATTGCGTAGATCTTCGGAGTATTTTTATCTAAACGCTTTTGGTATTCAAATTTTATTTGAAGAAGGGATTATTTAATTTCTTCAATCTGCACTGGTTTACTGTATTGTCCAATACTATTAATGGGATAGCCCCATTGTGTAAAAGCGCTATAACGAAGGATGTTCTTTTTATTAGCATCCATATTAGTGTAACGTAATGATTTGGTCCATGATTTCTTTAACGTTCCCACACCAATAAACATGTCGTCCTCAAGAAATGCAAGGCTATAGGCTCCTGTTGTTATGTATCTACCTATGTGATCATAAATATGCAAACCTGGCCACCCTTGATCTACATTATTAATAATTTGAGGCTCGTCTACAGATTCCACAAATCGCTTGGTTGTAATAGAAGAGACTTGCTGAAAGTTGTTTGATTTAGCCTCAAATCCAATGGTTATAGCCGCGCTAAATGCCAAATCAATAAAATGAATTTTATGATAAACATTGGGAGGCAAGTTACGTACCGTCCAGGTTTCACCAATGTATTTTCTAAATGCAATGTAATCTCGATCATTGGCATTGCCTTTAAAAATACACATGATATGTGATGCATTGGCCGTAAAGTGAGTAACCCCACCAGTCCAAGGCACATTTGTGCTTTTTATTATATAAGTTCCTGCACTGTTAATTTCATGCAATATGCTATTGCTTCCAAAAGTGTTTTGAGTAACCACAAAAATGCGATTTCGATAAGATTTAGTGTAATAGACAATTTTACGCGTATTGTCGAAACTTAATGTAAAACGCCATGGACTTTTTTCATCGGCTCGAGTAAAGAGCTGCCCATTAAAAGCATAAATATTCTTAGCACCTTGATTATAGAAATAGTTTACGGGTTCATTTTTTGGAATATAATCCCAATAGGTCTTGCCATATTGTAATATATAAGTACCACTTCCATCAGAAGCTACCAATTTATCTTTATATTCCACCAATCCATCTAAACTATTTTTAATATTTCCCAAGGTTAACCATGAGGTTCCACCATCATTGGAACGAAAAAGACCCTGAGCAGATATGGTCCCTAAATAATCACCATTTGACATTTTAAAGCTAGGGATTGTTTTACCAGGTAGTGAAGCCCAACTGAGTCCTTTATTCGTAGATTTTCTAGATTGGTCATTATAATTGGAAAAAAGAATGTCACTTTGTCTATCATAATATAAGCTTCCCGTCTTTATTCCAGTATAAACCGTGTTCCAACTGCTTCCGTTAATGGAACGTTGAATTGCTGAGAAGTATGTTAAATTGTAATATACATTTGGGGCTATTACTAAAACCTTATTGGCATCATTTTTTAAACTACTATAGCTTTTCGTAAAATTAACCCCGCCGTCAGTAGATAGGAATACATCATTAGAGGTGTAATTCCCCCAGTTGCGTGCCAATAAGATATGACCCTGATTCACGGATAGATTCATAGTGCTTGCAGTTTGCAAATCAGTACCCCAGGTAATACCTGTGAAGGTTTTGCTTGTCCAGCTTGATCCATTATTGTTTGAAACCATAAACCCTTCTTGACTTACAGCGTAAACTTTACCATCTGTATCCACTGCAATATCAAATACTTTATTGGTTTTATTGTAAACGGTAGTCCAATTCCCATAAGGGTCGGTGGTTTTAATAATTCGTGTTGATAAATCTTTGTTATTAGCTATTGCTAATAAAGAGCCATCCTGCAATTTGATCATCTTCCCTGGTACAATCCTAGATGCTTGTATGAGTTCTAAATCAAAATCTTTAATATCATACTTTTTTGCAAATGTGGAGTCTTCCATATCAGGTGGATCCACTTGAGTCATTTTTGGCTCTTTCTTTTTACAAGCAAAAGCTAAAACAAGAATGGGTAAGATTATTATATAGCTTTTCATTAGTTTAGTTTAATAAGTTTGCGAATCAATAGTTGATCATGAATTTGAAGTTTTAGCATATAAACACCAGGTTTCCAAAGTCTGCTGTTTATTTTCAAATCTTCTGGGCTAAAAGTTCTCTTTTCAATGCATCTGCCCTTGATGTCGTAAATAGCTAAATCTCCAGAATAGGGGAAATTTGAGAAATTTAAATGCAGCTCATCTTCCACTGGATTTGGATAAATATTTTCTAGAATCCTATCCATTTGTTTGGCATTTAATTGCCAATCTTTGTTAACTGTATCACTGGTATTAACCAATAATGGATAAGGTAAACTTTCAAAAAAATAGTCTGGACATTGTGGAGGGTAGGAGACTAAACGATAAATGCCGCTATGGTCACCTGTTAAGCCATTTATGCTAAAAGCGGTATCGGCAGTTCCTTTTATGGGTCCCCAATCAAACATAAAAAATTCTCCTTTTACCCATGCGTATTTCATGGCTTCGAAATTCGTGTCGGGTACTGCCCACATTTTAAAGGTATCGCCAACTATATAATCCCTTACAATTGTGGTGCTATGAACAGTGGGCTCTCCATATGATTTCAAAATAATGGGTTTGGATATAAATGAGTCACCACAAGCATCTTTTACCTCTACTTTATACACACCTTCAATGGCACCTTTTTGCACATCCCATTGGTATCTAAAGAAATCTGAAGTAGCGCCTCTTATGAATTGCTGAATCCCTCTTGGGCTATCAAACCATTCGGCATCCACCATTTTTCGACTTTTTCGTTCATTCACCCAGCGCATTTTTAAACCTGAACCTCTTATATCTACCTCTCGTTCCATAACTAGTACACCGCATTGAACTTCTTCTTTTGGATAAAGAGTTGAATCTGCTATAGGTTTGCACTTGTCCGAGAAGCGGCCAAAATAATGATCTTGACTCCCTGCGTTTTCGGTACCATCTGTTATTAATATCGGCCATTCATCCGTACCAAAATTGAGTTTTCCTCTTACCATGCCATAGGTATAAAGATGTCCAAATTGAGTAGCATAAGCCGGTGTTTGAAAACCTTGGACCACTTTTTTTTGGAGTGAATCTAAACTTAACCTTATCTGTTGCTGAGTCTAACCTTTTTAATTGAAAGGAGTCGTCAAATATGAGATAATCGCCCTTCCATTTACCAATTGGTATTCCCCATTTTCTGCTGTCTTCTTGTATATATGTTTTGGTTTTAAATGAATACCTCCATCCATGTCCCACTTTTGGGAAAGCAGGAAAAGTAGCATTAATTAAGCCATCTATTCTTGCAATGTGCTGAGTCCCAATGAGTAGTTCGTCATCAGCTAATTTGGCTACTAATACACCTGCAATATTTTGATTTCCTGCGGAAATTGTGTTTTCGGGTACAGCCTTATCATTGAATATAAGATATGCATTGGTTCCTCCACCTACCAAAATAATGGTATCCTCACCAAAAAACAGTGTGTCTTTATTAGTTCTGCGGTTTACATTAACGAGCATCATCACATGATTGTTTCCGCTGCTTATTCCACCTGCCGTTATAATTCCCATGCCTTGGCTCCAGTGCATAAGCATGGAGTCGTCAGAATTAAATCGACTTAAAAATGTTCCTCTGTCTCCGTCACTGGTTATATTGCCAGAACCTGGATCTAAATCTACATTATCATTATAGCTTCCAGCCACCCAAATATCATCATTGGGTAATACATGAATATCTTGAACCGCAATATTCTTATCAAAATCGATTGCTCTAACAAAACTACCATCGCCTTTGTTGTATTTTAGAATTACATTATGTCCTTCTCTATCTCCTATATTTAGGGTTTGAGAAGGAGTGTCAAGGTAATTGGGAGTGTATTGGCCAACCATTCTACCTGCCAAATACACATATTTACTGCTCGCTTTAATAATGTTTACTCCAGTTTCAAGACTGTCGACAATTAATTTAGACCATTGAAATTTGCCATTCTTATCAAATTTATTAAACACAGCATCAGATTTTTTCTTGGTCCACATTCTGGTTTCGCCAATCCCAGGATCCATATCTTTTCCCCCGTATGAGGTTCGATGTAAGACATAAAAATTTCCATCAGGATCAATACAAGTAGCGTTTCCTAAAAAACTTACCCCAGATTCACTTTCTTTCACCCAATCTAGGAATAGACCTTGGGATTGAGCACGACCAAAGAGTAAAATGACAATGCTATATAATAGCGTTCTATATATTGATTGCATATAATTGATTCAAACAAATTTAGTTCAGAGTTGGCATAATTAAAAAGCATCCGTTTTGGATGGTTTATTTCAACAATAAAAATATTCCAGAGATAAGAAGCAGAACGGAGATTCCCTTCTTAAAAAAGACTTCAGAAATGTTAAGATGAACCTTATGTCCTAACCAAATAGTCAATAACATTGGAACAGGAATCCACCATAAATCGATAATCACTGAGGAAACTAAACTCCCTTGAATGCTAAATTGTATTGCACGTATAAGGTTAAGGCTAATAAAGAAAATAGCAAAGGTGACCCTCAATTGAGACTTAGATGCAAATCTATTTTTCATGGTTCCAACGGCTACTATTCCACCTAAGCCAAATATGCCATGTGCGATACCACTTAAAAGCAAAAGAACAGATTTTGACCCTTTGGATAAATAGGGCTCATAGTAAGAACTAAAGGCCATGATTAATAGAAGGATAGCGAGGACCTTTAATAGAATATCAGATGTTAATTGATCAAAGAGAATGACTCCGATGATTGCTCCTGGAATAGCAAGAGCAATCATCTGTAAATATTGTTTTTTGTTAAAGGACTTTCTATCTGTTAGTACTACAGAGATACTGGCTATAGTAGCAACAAATAGAATTATTGATGTCAAGGTTTTAATATCTACATAGTAACCAAGAATAGCCAAAGAAATAACGGAGCCTGCAAAGCCAAAGATGCTCTCAATAAAAAAAGCAAACAATAGGGTGAGGGTAATAAAAAGGGTGATGTGATCCAAACTAAACTTTGTTTTCTATTATCTTGGAGTGGGTTTTACAAAATATGGGCAACAATAAAAAATATGCTGACAAGTGAGAAAGCTTAATTCCCCCAACGGGTCTGTGGCTACTTTGAGCAAGAACAGCGGTTTCCATATGTAAATGGTTCAAGTGATTACTTAAATTGCGCGCATTTTATTTCCTCTGCGTTCATGCTGCAGTTCAACCAAACCCAAATGTTCCATTAATGGAGGAACATAAACCGCGAAGCGGCCACGGAAATTCTTTTTTAACCCATACCAACCACCAAATGGGTTATTTCCAGATCTTCCCCAATGCTCTATCGTTCCTTCTTGGGTTTCTACTTTTTCATCTTTGGCTCCTAGTAGAATCCAATCACCTTTCTTTTTAAGCATTTCATGCAAGTCGTTTATACAGCTTATATCATAATGCAGAATGGTTTGACCCACCGTGCATACCAAAATCTCATTGCCATCTTTCTCATCTACATGCATGGTGTATTCCGAAGATAAGGGAGGAGTTTTAAGCGTTAATGGATTTTCATTGGTTCCAATGGTTTCTCGGTAGTTCATATTGTTTCAAAGTTATGAATATTTAAATAAATCTGATATTCTTCTAATTTATTGTTTTAGGTATTTTAGAATTGATGATTGATTGATTTTTGCGAATCGTCAACTATTTTTGCCATTGGTTGTTATTAGTTTAAACATGACTTTGTTAATCAATAGTTTGGTTCTTTTAGGCTTCTTCTTCTTGATGGAAGGAGTAGCTTGGTTTACCCATAAGTACATCATGCATGGTTTTCTATGGGTTTGGCATCGCGATCACCATGAGCCAAGAAAAGGAACCTTCGAATTAAATGATATTTTTGGATTGATGTTCGCCATTCCTTCAGTTTGGCTTATTGTAACTGGCTCAGCAGATTTAGACTGGCGATTTTTTGCAGGCTTAGGAATAGCACTTTATGGTTTAGCCTATTTCTTGGTGCACGATGTATTTGTACACCAACGAATTAAAGCCTTAAAAAAAGCAGATCAGCCTTATTTTCATGCCATGCGCCAAACGCATCATTTGCACCATGCTGTGCATACCAAAGAAGGTGCTCAAGCCTTTGGTTTCCTTTGGGTATTGCCAAAGTTTAGACAAAGGTTCAAGAAATAAGTGTGAACCGATCCTAAAACCTTAAATAATTGGAATAAAATTATAATTGTTTAATTTCGTTGAACAAAAAATGTGGTTTAATCTATTTAAAAAGAAGAAGAAGAATACTGAGCTTGAGGATTTAATTTTAAAAAGATTGGATGATTTAAAGCTATTTGAATCAGAATTCGAGAAGCCTAAAAGACATGTTGTTTCTCTAAAAGAGTCCAAGAGTTTCTCTTTTGATTTGAGCCTAAACCTAACACCTGAATTGGAAAGTAAAATCAAAAAGTACACTTATTTAAGATTGTGGTATGGAGACAAGAACAACGAAGTGTATGTTTTTACTCCGGACTCCGTAGGTGGTTCTGGAAATTTGGGAGTAGTGCCCCCAGAATTTAAAAAGGATGTTAAAAACTATCTATTGAACAAAGAAAATTTTGGAGTGTCTGGTCCATCTATTGAAAACTATTCAGCCATAATTGAATCGAAAACTAATGAGTGGATTAGAATTAAAGTAGAATTATATAGCAATAAGGAACACAAATTAAGGATTGAAGAGCTCAGAAATGATCAAGCAATAAAGCTAGGAGTAGAGCTTGATAAGAAATATGTTATGAATAATCCTGTTACTCTGAACTTTCATAAAATGAATACTAGAATTCATGATAAATCAAAATTAAAGTTAAGCATTAAGGACAAAGAGTATTATTTGAAGCATTTAGATGATTTCTCAATAGAGTTGATTGAAAAAGGTGTTGTTATTGCTAAAACTCATGCTCAAAAGGCTAAAGTATTGCGCATTGTGAAGGCATATTATAATCAACAATATCTTGATTTTCAAGTAGTAAAAGCAGACGATCTTAAAATAGAAGTGTTAATATCATAATATGGATTTTCAATTCTCCATCTTTAATTATCTACTGCTTTCTGCCTAAATGTCAGTTTTGCTTGCATGGCATACAATGTGACTTATCAGGGTACAAACAAAATAAAATAAATAAAGATAAATATGTCAGTACAAGTAAAACCATTATCAGACAGAGTGTTGATTCAACCTCTAGAAGCTGAAACGCAAACAGCAAGTGGAATTTTTATTCCAGACACGGCTAAAGAAAAACCGATGAAAGGAAAAGTTGTAGCAGTTGGACCTGGAAAAGCAGATGAGCCAATGACAGTAAAAGGCGGAGATACCGTTTTGTATGGTAAATATGCTGGTACAGAACTTTCTGTAGACGGTGGTGAATATTTAATTATGCGTGAGAGTGACATCTTCGCAATTGTTTAATTCTAAAATATAAAAGAAAAAATGGCAAAAAAGATAGATTTTAACGTAGCAGCCCGAGAGGGTTTGAGAAGAGGTGTAGACACATTAGCAAACGCTGTGAAAGTAACCCTTGGTCCTAAAGGAAGAAATGTTGTTATAGATAAAAAGTTTGGCGCACCACACATCACTAAGGATGGGGTTACGGTAGCTAAAGAAATTGAGTTGCAAGATCCTGTTGAAAATATGGGAGCTCAAATGCTTAAAGAAGTTGCAAGCAAAACTGCTGATATGGCCGGAGACGGAACTACAACAGCAACCGTTTTAGCGCAAGCAATTGTGAGAACCGGATTAAAAAATGTGGCGGCTGGTGCAAATCCAATGGATTTAAAAAGAGGTATTGAAAAAGCGGTTAAAGCTGCAGTAGAAAGTCTAAATAACTTAAGCGAGGTTGTGGGTGATGATTTTGGAAAAATAGAGCAAGTAGCTACTATTTCTTCAAATAACGATAGCACGATTGGAAAATTAATTGCGCAAGCAATGCAAAAAGTAGGTAAAGATGGTGTGATCACTGTTGAAGAAGCAAAAGGTACTGAAACTACAGTTGATGTGGTTGAAGGAATGCAATTTGACAGAGGATACTTATCTCCATACTTCGTAACCAATACCGAAAAAATGCAAGTGGAAATGGAGAGTGGATACATTCTTATTTTCGACAAAAAGATTAGCAGCATGAAGGACTTACTTCCAGTATTGGAAAAAGTAGTTCAAAGTGGAAAACCTTTATTGATTATTGCAGAAGATATTGAAGGGGAAGCTCTTGCTACTTTAGTAGTAAACAAAATGAGAGGTTCGCTTAAGATTGCTGCTGTAAAAGCACCAGGATTTGGAGATAGACGAAAAGAAATGTTGCAAGACATTGCTATCTTAACAGGTGGAACGGTAATTAGCGAAGAGCAAGGTCGTAAATTAGACGATGCTACTTTGGAAGATTTAGGTACTGCAGAGAAAATTACGATTGATAAGGATAACACCACTATCGTAAATGGAGCAGGTGTTAAAGAAAATATTACCGCTAGAATTAACCAAATTAAAGCACAGATTGATAGTAGCACAAGTGATTATGATAAAGAGAAATTGCAAGAGAGACTAGCTAAGTTAGCCGGTGGAGTTGCTGTTCTTTACATAGGAGCCGCTACTGAGGTTGAAATGAAAGAGAAGAAAGATAGAGTGGATGATGCATTGCACGCTACTAGAGCCGCTGTGGAAGAAGGAATTGTTCCTGGTGGTGGAGTATCTTTTATTAGAGCTATCGATGCATTAGATGCTGTTAAAGGCGCTAACGAAGATGAGCAAACTGGTGTAGATATTATCAGAAGAGCTTTGGAAGAGCCATTGCGTCAAATAATTGCAAATGCAGGTGGCGAAGGTTCTATCATCGTTCAGAAAGTACGTGAAGGAAAAGGTGACTTTGGTTACAATGCGTATTCTGAAACGTATGAAAACTTATTAGCAGCTGGTGTAATTGATCCTAAGAAAGTAAGTCGTGTAGCATTAGAAAATGCAGCCTCAATTGGCGGTATGATCTTAACTACGGAATGCGTTCTAAGCGATATTAAAGAAGCAGACGAACATGCTCACTCTCACGCCGATATGGGCGGAATGGGTGGTATGGGCGGCATGATGTAAGCAGACTCTTAGCTTATCCGTTTTAGCGGAGAAGGTTAGAGGTCGCTTATACCGAAAATCGGGATCATGACGAGCATAAAAATTGCAATAAAAAAGGCTATCCATTTGGGTAGCCTTTTTCTTTTGTAGAGACGTTTCTACAAATATCCTATTCTTAATAATGTCATTTTTAGGATTTTTCTTTTTTTGTATTTTAGATTTTAGGATTTAAAAAGGTTAAGAACCTATCATCTTCTGAGTGTAGTCTAAAAAATGAGTGATTCCCATATATCGTGTATTGAAACGTATGTGACCCCCGTTTTCTAAATTGAACATGCCATGGCGATAGCTATTTGCATTAATAGATTTTATATCGGACCAATTATAAAATGTAGTCTTTCCATACCAGTTTGGTACGTGCAAGCCTTGTGTATTATACCTAAGTTGAGATTTATAATTTAAAACCAGAAATGTTAGCGCAAATGTTAACATTATAATAGCAATGGTTACTCTTGTAGGGCTGAGGTCTTTTAAAAAGTCAAAAGCATAAAACCATGCCACCCAAAATCCAATTTGCAATACGCTTTGAATCAGTGGTAACTTTAATATATAAAACCCCTCCATATCTTCTTTGGGAACATAGTTGCGACTGTAACGTCTAATTAAGATTTGGGCAAGAATGAAAAGGCCTAAGGCTCCAATCATTATTAGGTTTTGATTATTCATTGGGCAAAGATAGAATGTTTACCGAAACTCTAGGTTCTCTAAGATTCCCAAATATATCTGCCCTCGCCAAGTTGGTATGCTATCATTGACTTTGATAACTGGTTTAAACCCTTTGGTGATACTAATGTCATGGATAGCTTTCCTATCAAAACTAGAAGGATAGTTTAAAAGGTTTGTTAAGACTTTTGCATACTTGAGTTGGAGAATCTTTTTATAGTCTTTTGAATAATCAAAAATCATAATGGTGCTGGTATCTTTTTCACAGGCATTTTTCCAGTCCATAAAATTGGTAAAGGTTGTTCTGTTATGAGCTGCAAAATATTTGGCGTCCGTTTCTTTGAGCCATTCTCTAGTTTCCTGGTTTTTATGATAATCAAAAAGGTTTTTGGGAAGGGTGTCAAATCCCATATTCCATATGCCTATTCCAACCGCCAAAACCATCCAAGATTTAGCTGAGAATTTGATGTATTTACCAAAGGCAATAACTCCTAGGAAAGGAAGCATGAGCATGAACTCTGCATTCCCCATGCTATAGACCACCAAGGCGAAATGAAGTAGAAAAGCTAGCATAGCTGCGCGCGATAAGCTCCAATCTAAACTCCATAAATGCCTAACATTCTTTCTAAAAACAAAGAATCCAATAAGCGATGAAAGGAGAACAGCTGGCAATAGCCAAGCTAGTGGGTATTCCCTCAAAAGAACAAACTGGTCACCATGAACTTGAATAATGGTACGAATGGAATTTACTCCTGTGAAAAATAAATGTTCAATGCTAAAATGAGTAACCACCAGGCCGTTTTGAACATCTTCGGTAATGAAATACCATAAGGATTGATTTCTATAGCTGGCAAAAGAAGTATAAATAGTAAGTATGGCTAAACCAGAAAAGATAAAACTAAGCGCAGCTTTTTTAGATTTTATTCCATAGACCAAGCCCCATGCTAGGAGCCAGAAAACATGAATCTGGTGGAAGAGCACTGCAAGAGTCAATGAAACAAAACCTAGCAATAGATTTTTCCATGATTCAGGCTTTTTTAGAAGCAACAGCGAACCCAATAAGCTAAAGAACAGCGGAATTACATAAGTTTCATTTAAACCTGAGAAACGCAGACTAGCAAAGCTATAAGCACAAAATACAGTTAAGGCCAAGGCAAGTTTAGTATCGGTGCTTGTTCTGAGAATTTTGTTAAGCAAGAATAGGCTTAGACCCATGAGAAGGGCATTCAGTTTTAGCATAAACCACATAGCTTTTCCTGGAAATACTTGTGCAAAACCATATCCAAGCCAATTGTATAATAAATGGTGGGGAGAGCTTAAGGACTTCCCGCTTTCCATACTAAAAGCATATCCATAAGCGTCTCCTGTTTGATTTTGATTGGGCAAAGCCCAAAGAAAAAAAGTGTAAACAACTATGAACCAAAGGCTAGGATTCTTTCGTATGAGATCTAATATTTTCAAGCTTTCTTCCTTATACGTAGAGCAAAAATGAACTAATTTTGCCAAAGTTATGCAATCGGCGGCTATAGAAGATGTTTTAGGGATTCCAATTATTAGGAAAGTTGCCGATTTAGCTGCTGAATTAAATACGGAAACGTATATAGTTGGTGGCTTCGTTAGGGATATATACCTCAATAGAGAAAGCAAGGACCTTGATATTGTTGTTCTTGGAAAAGGAATTGACTTTGCCAAAGAATTAACTGCCAAACTGGGAGAAGGAGCACGAACAGCTTATTTCAAGAATTTTGGTACAGCTCAAGTGAAATATGAAGATTGGATTTTGGAATTCGTGGGAGCTCGAAAAGAAAGTTATAGCAGAGATAGCCGCAACCCGATAGTGGAGGATGGCTCGCTGGAGGATGACCAAAAAAGAAGAGATTTTACTATTAATTCCATGTACATAAGCCTAAACGCTGATACGATTGGTGAAGTGATTGATCCCTTTAATGGCTTAGCGCATATAGAAGATAAACTCATCCAAACTCCTTTAGATCCTAAGATTACATTTGATGATGATCCTTTGCGAATGTTGCGCGCCATTCGCTTTGCTACCCGCTTTGGGTTTAAGTTAAGCGATGAGGTATTGGAGGCGATAACCAAGTATTCCGATAGAATTAAGATTATTTCAGCGGAACGGATTATTGAGGAAATAAATGGAATGATTTTGACCGAAAGGCCTAGCTTGGCTTTTAAGCTTATGGAAAAAACAGGCCTATTGAAAATCATATTTCCAGAACTGGTTGCATTAAAAGGAGTTGAAATTAAGAATGGTTTAGGGCATAAAGATAATTTCTATCACACCCTTCAGGTTTTAGACAATATTTGTCCCAATACCAATAACCTCTGGTTACGTTGGGCCGCCATTATGCACGATATTGCGAAACCTCCAACCAAACGTTTTGAAGTTGGTCATGGCTGGACATTTCATGGTCATGAGGATATGGGCTCTCGTTGGGTAAAAAAGATATTTAGACGTTTGCGTTTACCCTTGGACGATAAAATGAAGTATGTTGAAACATTGGTTCGTTTGCATTTACGCCCCATTGCTTTAACCAAAGAAGTAGTTACTGATTCTGCCATACGTAGGTTAATTGTAGATGCTGGTGAATATTTAGAAGATTTACTTACCTTATGCAGAGCCGATATTACCAGTAAGAATGAGGCAAAGGTTAGAAAATTTCAAGCTAATTTAAATAATGTAGAAAGCAAAGTAGCCGATGTGATTGAACGTGATAACTTACGCAATTGGCAACCTGTAGTAAATGGGAATCACATTAAGCAACGCTATATAATTAAGAATCCACGAGAAATTGGAATCTTAAAAGATGCGGCTCGATCTGCTATTCTTGATGGAGAAGTTCCGAATGAATTAGAACCAGCCTTGCTATTTTTAGACAAGCTGGCGAGTAATGAAAATATTGAACGTAAAGAGACTTAATTTTTACCAATTTTGTACCATTGACTACTAATCACTATTTATATTTGAACATGCATAAAATCAGGCTTTTTGGCGCAGCTCTTATTGTATTGTTTCTTACTGCTTGTGGCAGTGAAGAATCCAACAGTTTTGGCCGGTATATTTCAGAAACAGATACTAGCTTTTCTGCGGATATTATAAGTGCTTCAAAAAAGATTAATGCCGACCCAAATAATGCTGAACTGTATTATTTAAGAGGGAATGCTTTCTATTTTCTAGATAAGTTTAATGATGCAGAGATTGATTTTAGCACGGCCATTAAACTCGATAGCAACAATGCCTTATACAATTATAAACTTGGGGATTGCATACTAAATATGGATACGAGTAATTCGTTGAGAGCTATGGGTCATTTAGAAAAAGCCCTTAGCATTAAACCTGATTATTTTGAAGCCATGAATTCCTTGTCTACCTTATACATTGCACGTCAGGAATATGACAAGGCGGATGACTTATTAGAAAAATTAAGTGGCAATTCAGATTTTAACGATAAAGCTTGGATACTCAGAGGGATTATTAAAAAGGAGAAAGGCGATACTTCGGCTGCCTTGGCCATGATGGAAAGAGCATTGCAGATTAACCCTTCTAATATTGATGCAGTTTCTCAAATAGCCAATATTTATATCATTCAGAACAATCCTTTGGCTAAGTCTTATTATAAAAAGGTATTGGCTTTGGACGAATTTAACCACGATGCCTATTATCATTTGGGATTAATTGCCCAAAGAGAAGCTAACTTAGCTGAAGCTGATAAATTGTACAATCAAGTTAAGAGCTTAAAAAGAGACTATGTCTTAGCATGGTATAACCTAGCTGTTATATATTTAATGCAAGGCAATTTAAATGCTGCCTTAGAGCATGCAGAACAAGTAGTTGTGTTTAATCCTGCCGATGCTAATGCTTGGGCACTTCAAGGCTATGTTTACGAGCAAAAAGGCGATAAAAAAGAAGCGAAACTATTCTATGAAAAAGCATTGAGCTTCGACCCTGATAATGCTAGGGCTAAAGAAGGTTTAGCCAGTCTTTAGGTTTTAATTTTATTATGGAGTTAGATTTAGTCCGAAGAGGCTAAACTATTTTGTATCCTCATAATTGCTCAGAATGATTCACTAGTAATTATTTAATCAACTCATTCACACATGCTCTGACGAAATCTTCCATTCAGAAATCCCTTAACGCTAAAATATCAAACCTTAAAAAGGTTGCTGCATAAAAAAACCTCCTGATTACTCAAGAGGTTTTTTATTATTTGGTATTTCAGATTAAGCAAGCGTCTTAGCTTCTTTAATCCATTTATGCCATTGATCTAAGCTAGTCATGCTATCCTTTTTCTCATGCTCGTCTATTTGAGCATCAGTTAAGGCAGCCATATCAGCTAAAGAATTAATTCCAAGAGCATTAAGCCTTTTTGCAAATGCTGGTCCAACACCTGTAATTGATGTTAAATCAGCGGCTTTGGTTTTCTTAGCAGCCTTTGGTGCGGCAGCTTTCTTCTCAGCTTTTGGTTTTGCTTCTTTTTTCTCTGCTTTTGGAGCAGCTTCCTTCTTCTCAGCTTTAGGAGCAGCCTCTTTCTTTACAGCTTTTGGCTTAGCTTCTTTTTTCTCGGCTTTAGGAGCAGCTTCTTTCTTAGGAGCAGCAGCTTTTTTCTTCTCAGCCTGCTCTAATTGAGCACGCAATTCAGATAAAGCATCTAACTCACCAAGAGTTGCACTGTCGTTTGAAGAACTGTTACGCTTAGCATTTGCAGATGTACGCTTTTTAAATTGCTCTTTAACTTCTGCTTCTTCACCATTTGCAATTCTTTCTGCAGTCTTCCAAACGTTAGTATGAGAAATGATGATTCTTTTTTGATCTTTATTGAATTCAATAATTTCAAATTCTAAAGTTTCATCTTCAGTAACTGGAGTGTTTCCTTTTTTCTTCATGTGACGTGGAGGAGCAAATGCTTCCACACCATATGGTAATTGTACGTTGGCCCCTTTTTCAGAATTCTGAATAATGGTACCTTCATGCACAGAACCTAAGGTAAATACAGTTTCGAAAGTTTCCCATGGGTTTTCTTCTAACTGCTTATGTCCAATACTTAATCTTCTATTGTCTACGTCTATTTCAAGAACAACAACTTCTATCTCTTCACCTTTTTTGATGAATTCAGAAGGATGCTTGATTTTCTTGTTCCAACTTAAGTCAGATACGTGAACTAAACCGTCAACGCCTTCTTCAAGTTCAACAAACAGTCCGTATGATGTAAGGTTTTTAACAATACCTTTATGCTTACTATCAACTGCATATTTTTCAAGAATATTAGTCCAAGGATCAATGCTCAATTGCTTGATACCTAAACTCATTTTGTGTTCTTCTTTGTCTAATGCAAGTACCAATGCTTCTACCTCATCATCTACCTTAAGGTATTCATTTGGATTTCTCAAATGACTACTCCAGCTCATTTCACTTACGTGAACTAAACCTTCAATACCTGGCATGATTTCAACAAATGCACCGTAATCTGCAACACTAACCACTTTACCCTTGATATTGGTTCCTTCTTTAACAGTTTCAGGAAGGCTATCCCATGGGTGAGGAGTTAATTGCTTTAATCCAAGAGAAATTCTTTTCTTCTCGTCGTCAAAGTCTAAAATCGCAACATTAATGGTTTGCTCAAGCTCAAGAACTTCTTCTGGGTGATTAATTCTACCCCAAGAAATATCTGTGATGTGCAATAATCCATCAATACCACCTAAGTCAATAAACACACCAAAGTTGGTCATGTTCTTAACAATACCTTCAACAACTTGACCTTTCTCAAGACCACCCAAAATTTCTAACTTCTGAGCTTCAATATCATCTTCAATCAAGATTTTGTGAGAGATAACGATGTTTTTGTAAACTTCATTAACTTTAACAATCTTGAAATCCATAGTCTTATTAATGTACTCATCGAAGTCTTTAACTTGCTTGGTGTCAATTTGTGACCCAGGTAAGAAAGCATCAATGCCCATTACGTCAACTACTAAACCACCTTTGGTTCTAGAACGTACTATACCAGAAACAATTTCATCGTTAGTACTGGCTAAAAGAACTCTAGCCCAAGTGGTCTCTTGCAATGCTTTTCTTCTGCTAAGAACTAATTGTCCCATCGCATCTTCTGCAACATCAACGTAAACATCTACTTCATCACCAATAGCTAAGTCTGGCATGTCTCTAAACTCTTGTCTAGATACAAGTCCATCACTTTTAAAGCCAATGTTAATTACAACATCTCGGTCATTAATAGAGGTAACTTTTCCTTTTACAACCTGCTTTTCTTCAATAGGTGTAAAAGATTCAGTGTAAGATTTTTCTAATTCAGTTCTTTCAGTGGCTGAATACGTTTGGAAACCAGCTTCGTCGGCATCCCAATCAAAATCATCGTGTGCAGTGTTTGTTTTAGCTACTGGAGTCTCCATCGGAGCCTCAGGTGTAACATTCGCAGTTTCTTCTGCTTCTACATTTGTGTTTTGGTCTTCTAAATTCAAATATATTGTCCTCCTTTAAGGGGCGGCAAAATTAGTATAAAATTATTATTCAAACCATACTTTTCCTCAAAAATACTTAATATCTAATAAAAATTATGGAATTAATAGGTTTTAATTGAGTCTGAAGCCTAATTTTGCTAGTGTTAAGATGCTTTTAGAAATTTCAATTTCATGGCCATTCATTTTGCTTTTGCTCCTATTTGGAGGAATTGTTTGGTTCCTAAGCAGATACTTCATCAATAGATCCTTATGGAAGATATTAAATGAAGAGTCTGATGGGCTTGCTTTTTCCAAATCTTTACAAACAGCAAATCACGTCGATGTACTTTTAAAGAAACTATTACAAAAAAGAAGTAGTGAATTAAAAAGACTCCAACAGCTAGAGGAATACAGAAGACAATATACCGGCAATGTGGCTCATGAACTTAGAACACCAATTTTTGCAATTCAAGGTTACATCGAATCTATTATAGATGATGAAGACATGGATGCAGAAACCACACGCCATTTTCTAAAAAATGCAAGAAAAAACACATTCCGCTTAGAGCAAATCATTACTGATTTAGATACCATTAATAAATTTGAAAGCAAAGTCTTAAAATTAAAAAAATCTGAATTTGATATGTATTCATTATTCAAAGATGTAGTAGAAGGCTTAGCATATTATGCAGAAGAGAATAAGATTACATTTCAGATTGAAGGCTGCAAAAAAGACTCACATATTATTTATGCTGATAGAGATAAAATTGAGCAGGTATTGGTAAATTTAGGAATGAATTCCATTAAGTATGGAAACAAAGAAGGACTTACGAAGTTTTCCATTAATGATCTAGCAGCTTCTATAAGTGTGGAGGTCTCAGATAATGGAATAGGAATTGAGAAAAAATCCTTGAATAGAATCTTTGAACGTTTTTATAGAGCAGATACAAGTCGAAGTAGGTCTGAAGGGGGCTCAGGACTTGGATTAAGCATTTGCAAACACATCATAGAGGCACATAATAAAAAACTATTTGTATTTAGTACAGTAGGTGTTGGAAGTGTTTTTAGTTTTCAACTGGATAAAGCTAATTCCTAATCGTTCAACATTTGGGGAAAACTGTTTGTTTTCCTTGTTTTTGATTCCTTTTACATTTGTTCTTAACATCGTTTGAGATAACACAATGTCCAATTCAACCAGTCAAGATAAACCGAGTCATAATCCATTAGACTCCATGATGAAGCGATTAGAAATCGCCATAGAAACCCTAGGGTTAGATGAGCAATTTGCAAATGTTTTAAAAGTTCCAGATCGCTGCGTAATTGTTAATATTCCAGTAATGATGGATAATGGAAATCTTCAAGTATTTGAAGGTTACCGAGTTGTTCATAGCAGTCATTTGGGTCCAAGTAAAGGTGGAATCCGTTACAGTATGGATGTAAATTTAGATGAAGTAAAAGCTTTAGCTGCTTGGATGACATGGAAATGTGCAGTAGTTAATATTCCCTATGGTGGAGCCAAAGGAGGTATTAAGTGCAATCCAAGAGAAATGAGTAAGAATGAATTGGAAAGACTTACGCGTGGTTACACACAAGCTTTAAAAAGTGTTTTTGGCCCTGACTCAGATATTCCAGCCCCTGATATGGGAACAGGACCACAAGAAATGGCTTGGATCGTAGATGAGTACAGTAAGATTTATGGACAAAATTCATTTGCTGTCGTAACTGGAAAGCCAATCGTATTAGGTGGAAGTTTAGGAAGAGTTGAAGCAACGGGTAGAGGAGTAATGGTAAGTACTAGATGTGCAATGGAAACATTGGGTTTAAATGCTTCAGAATGCACTTGTGCTGTTCAAGGTTTTGGAAATGTGGGTTCAATCTCAGCTAAACTAATTGAACAATTAGGGGTAAAGATTATTGCCATAAGTGATATTAGTGGTGGTTATTATAACAAAGAAGGCATAAATATTAAAGAGGCCATTGAATATGTAAACAATTCAGAGGATAGAAGTTTAAAAGGGTATGCTAAGGCAAGTAAAATAAGCAATGAAGAATTACTCGAACTGGATTGTGATATTTTGGTTCCTGCCGCTATGGAAGATCAAATTACGAAAGAAAATGCAGCTAATATAAAGGCAAAATTGATAGTAGAAGGAGCAAATGGTCCAACTACAGCTGATGCCGATTCTATATTAAAGGATTTAGGGATTATGGTTGTTCCCGATATTTTAGCAAATGCAGGAGGTGTCACCGTTTCCTATTTTGAGTGGGTACAAAACCGTTTGGGATATTACTGGACCGAAGAACGTGTGAATAGAAGAGGAGACCGTGTAATGAAGACGGCATTTGATAACGTATATGAAGCGAGTAAAAAGCATGGTGTCAATATGAGAATTGCGGCCTACATGGTTGGTATAGAGAAAGTAGCCAATACCTTAAAGCTTCGTGGTGGATTTTAGAATAACTCCAATTGGTCCTTATTTATTGCGCCTTCCAATGCTAAAAGTTTCTTTTTAGCCTCAAGTCCACCGGCATATCCTACAAGATCCCCTTTACTACCTATTATTCTATGACACGGAATTATAATAGAAATTGCATTTGCTCCATTGGCTGTGGCAACGGCTCTTATTGCCTTTTCGTTTCCTAGATTTTTGGATAGCTCTAAATAACTTTGGGTTTGTCCATAAGGAATTTGAATGAGCTTGTTCCATACAGATTCTTGGAAGCTAGTTCCCGCAAGGGTTAAAGGAATATCGAATGTTTCTCGAGTTCCAGAAAAGTATTCTTCTAATTGAGTGATGGTTATTTCATTCACTTCGGTTTTCTTTTCTTTAAAGTCAGTGTTGAAATGCATTGTTAACCTTTTATCTATAGAGTCTCGTTGCTTACGGTATTTCCAATCACATAAACACAGGGTGTTATTAATAGATCCTAGTATTAAATCACCAAAAGGAGATTTATAGTCGCTGGTATAAATTGACTCACCTGTCATTTCTAATTCAAAAGTACATTATATAAAAATACGCTGTTTTTGAATTGACATTGCCAAAAACTAATAAAGATAAGACATATTTTACCCTAATTTCGCAGTCATGTTTCACAAAGAAGGACAAAAGATTATCGCAGGGTCAACTGTAGTATTCGTTGGGTTAATGTTACTTGTTAATCAGGGCTTGTCAAAAACAATAATAGGAACGCTATTAATGATAGCCTTGTTGGTTTTTTATATTCTTATTCTGCAATTTTTTAGAAATCCGAAACGCAAAACGCTTATTGATGTTAATCATATCATTGCACCAGCAGATGGCAAAGTAGTGGTAATCGAAAAAGTGAATGAGCCGGAATACTTTAAGAAAGAATGTACACAGATTTCTATTTTTATGAGTCCACTAAATGTTCATGTCAACCGCTACCCAATAAGTGGTGTGGTGAGCTATGAGAAATATTTCAAGGGAAAATATTTAGTAGCCTGGCATCCCAAAAGCAGTACCGAAAATGAAAGAACTACAGTGGTTGTGAAAGGAGAAAAAGGGGAAGTGCTATTCAGACAAATTGCAGGAGCTCTGGCTAGGCGTATTGTTAAGTACAGTAAAACAGGAGATAAGGCTGTTCAAGGAGAAGACTTTGGTTTTATTAAATTTGGAAGTAGAGTGGATATTTTTATACCAAATGATTGCAATATCAATGTAAAATTGGATGAAAAAGTAAAAGGAGGGGAAACGATTGTTGCAACTTATGCATAAGTGGCATTACATTTGTATAAATAAATAGTATGAAAAAATTAGTAATTTTAGCAACCTTAATTATAGGTTTCAGTATTTCTGCAAGTGCACAAACAGCTGTTACTCCAAGTACAGATAATGATCCAACGGCTATACAAGCAACTCAGCCTGTTGAAGTTATTGCCATTGATCAAGTAGAAGAAGTTTTAGAGACAGTGCCTGCAGCAGTAGAAGCTCCTGCCGCTAAAAAATGCGATAAGAAAAAATGTGACGGTAAGAAAGCGTGTTGCAAAGCGAAGAAAGCTGACGGTAAAAAATGTGAGAAAAAATGTTCTGGTCATGATAAAGCAGATGCTTCTGCTACAAGTCCAACTGGAAAAAAATGTGATAAGAAAAAATGCGACGGTAAGAAAAAAGAATGTTGCAAAAAGAAAAAAGCAGATTCATAAGAATCCACTTTATAAAAATTTAAAACAAAAGCCGCTTTATGCGGCTTTTGTTTTTTTTATTCCCGAAATTTGCCAACCATGGAGAAAAGTAACTTTAAGAGAATTGCCTTGACCCTCATAGGTTTAATTTCCCTTTTTTCTATTAGTATTGCTATTTACCTATTCTATAATTTTAAGGGTAAATCCAACCTAACCCTAATGATTCCCCAAGATGTGAATTGGGTTTATCATTTTCAAACAAAAGAGCTTAGAAGTAAATTACCCAAGGAAAAGCCAGAATATATTGATAGTCTGAGCCAAACAATGTCTCAATTGCCTATTTTTAAAGGAATAAGTGAACCAGCGGATGTTGGAATAGCGCTGTATTCGGATGTAGTGCTTTTTCAAAACAAGAAAGGCTGGCATTGTATCTTGAGGCTGAATAATTCGGATAAGTTTGCCGATTTCCTAAAGAAATTAGAAAAGGATAGTTTTGTAGAAAAGGAGACTAAGAAAGCACTTTATTCGGTTAGAAAGTCTGCTAAGTCTTTATTGTGGATTGCCTACCAGCAAAAAGTATTGTGTCTATTTGTTCCATCCGATACCATTCCAGATCAGTATGGAATGAATAAGAATATGGAGCAATTATTTAGACCAGGTCATTTAGCTGTAAATCAATTGGAGGATTTTCAGGAAATATTTAACACTACCGATGCTTACTACTATAACAGAACAAATCCAGGTAAGAGTTTTGGATTTAAAGTAAATGGAGATAAAATGGATAATGTTTACTTGAATGATAAGGTAAAGCATCCAAGCCCTTTGAAGTTTTTCGATAAAATTGGTGCAAAAGTTTCAGAAGAAGAAATCAATTTATATTTAAACAAAGACAACGAATTGTCAGTAAAGGGCTTCTTTAACGAACACTTTAAAGTAGCAAACGAATATTTAAAACCCTTTTTACCATGAGTACAGAACAAGAATTACGAGCAGTATTAGCTCAACGCATAATGATTATTGATGGTGCAATGGGCACCATGATTCAAAAGCATAAGCTTACGGAAGAAGATTACCGAGGAACTAGGTTCGCAAACTATGAACATTCTTTAAAAGGAAACAATGATTTACTATCCTTAACAAAACCCGAGCTTATCAAAGAAATTCATAAGGATTTTTTAAATTCTGGTGCGGATATTATTGAAACGAATACCTTTAATGCCAATGAATTTTCCATGGCAGACTATCACATGGAAGATTTGGTAAAGGAAATAAACATTGCTTCAGCTAGATTGGCTAAAGAAGCCGTAGTTGAGGTGATGGCTGCTGATCCATCTAAAAAACGATATGTTGCCGGAGCCATAGGCCCCACAAATAAAACAGGGAGTTTAAGTCCGGATGTAAATAGTCCTGGATATAGAGCTGTAAGCTTTGATGATTTGCATAGAATTTACCGAGAACAAACCTTGGCTTTAATTGAAGGTGGTGTAGATGTGCTGTTGGTGGAAACTGTTTTTGATACCCTTAATTGCAAAGCCGCCTTATACGCCATAAATGAAATTAAGGATGAGCAAAATCTAGATATTCCCGTTATGGTTTCAGGAACCATAACCGATAATAGCGGAAGAACCTTAAGCGGACAGACTGCGGAAGCATTCTGGATTTCAATATCACATGCAAATTTATTGAGTGTAGGCTTGAATTGTGCCCTTGGTGCGGAGCAAATGGCCCCATTTATAAAAGAAGTTAGTCAAGCGGCTGATGTTTTTGTAAGCTGTTACCCAAATGCAGGTTTACCAAATGAGTTTGGCGAGTACGATCACTCACCAGAGCACATGGCAGCCATTTTAGAAGATTGGTGTAAAGATGGCTTAATTAATTTAGTAGGAGGTTGCTGTGGAACAACCCCAGATCATATTGCCAAAATTGCTGAAGCTGCAGCTAAATATTCTCCAAGGAAGATTTTAGAGGCAGTTTAGATTTAAGGATTTTAACGCACAATTTGAATCACTCCTTCTACTTCTTGGTAGCGGTTGTAAATATCCCTTATATACCCTTTGTAACCATAAGTATCCATTGCGGCATTTGATGCATCCCATCTATCAGTAGGGTTAAGGATTTTAAACATGACTTTACCTCTTTGATTAAAAATGCGAATATGAACGTCTCTAATGTAGTCCGCTTCTTCTATGCCCCAAGTCTCATTTAGTCCATCTCCATTTGGACTAAAGGCTGATGGTAAATGAAAACCACTTAAACCTAATATATGAACCTGACTGTCTAAACTTGCTTTACAACCCTTATGGTCTTCAATACTAAGTGTGATGGGATAGTTCTTGTCTTGTAAAAACCTTCCTGCGGATATTCTGGCTTGACCTGTTCCTCCTACTCCAAAATCCCAAGTATAGTTTTTCATATTTAGTGGCAATGCGCTAAATTGATATACCAAATCATTGGTACTTACCCCAAAAGGTTCAAAACTCATTGCAGGAATTGGAGAAGGATGAACCTTAAATAAGCTTTGGATGGTATCCGAACAATTGGAAGTATCACTGCTGATTAAGGTGAGGCTGTACCACCCAGAATCGGGTAAGGTAAAATTTACGGAAGTTCCCGTTTTATTTCCTGCGCCAGTTATTCTCCAATAGGCTGGGTTTAGTTCCCTGGAGCTTCCAAAGCTTGATGTTTCAGTAAGTGCAAAAGGATTGTTTGTACAAGCCGTATCTCTGGTAAACGAAGCTTTAGGATGTGCTAAGAGGTTTACTGCGCGGTACTGCGTATCTGCACATTGGTTCCCAAGGTCTTTAATAAGTCTAATTGTATAGTTTCCACTTTGTGCATAGCGATGTATGTTTCCATCAAACAACCCATCGCCCCAAGCAATGTGATTGGTTCCTTGGGTAAGATCATCTATTTGAATAGCATGTCCTTTAAAGCATTGCCTTAAGGTTGTGGTTTGCCAATTTGGGTTTGGAGATTCTTTAATAAGTATGGCTTTGCTTAAACTATCTACACAACCCTTTGTGGTTTGTACTCTTTGCTTAATAACATACTTGCCAAATGAGCCATAGGTATACTTAGTAACTGCTGAACTGCTAAAACTAGAACCATCTCCCATGTAATATGTAAAAGAGCTAATACTTTCATTCGGGCTTGTGGCGGTGTTTGTGATATCTAAATTATGTCCATTAAAACATTGAGTATCCCTATTTGTGTTAAAGCCAGCAATCGGTATTCCCGTAACTCTAAATGGCAAGCTATCTATCCATTCACAGCCATTGTAAGAGCCTGTCACAAGAATTCTACTACTAATTGGGTTAGTATAACCTTGAGTGTAATTTGTATCGTAATGGGTAAAGCTTCCATCGTTTATGGTCCACGATGTTCCTTTTGGGTTTTGTTGGGTTCCTATTTCCACTCTCAATTTCTGTTGTTTAGCACAAATAACAGAATCTAAAATACCTAAACTTGCTAAAGGTGAGGCTTTACTTAAAAAATGAAGTGTGTCTTTGGCCTCACAACCATGGGTGTTTATGAATCTTGCAAATATGGACTGCAAGGAATCCTTGGCAGAAGCAAGAGTTTCTCTTTGTTTCATCTTTACAACAGAACCAATAAAAGTATCTTTTGCATTGAGCCAAGAAATATAAGTAACCATTCTATCTGCTGTACTATCACTTATGCTAAGTTTATCTCCAGCGCAAAGTACTTCCTTTGAAAGGGCTAGTTTGGGTATTGGTAATGGAAGCCCTTGTACAAACACAGTATCTATCTGCGTTATAGGACAATGATCATTAGCAATGGTGGTAGTAAGTACATGTTTTGTCCCGCTGTCTTTGTCATAGAAAAATGAAAACACAATGGAATCTTTTGCTCCATATGAAATACTGTCAAACTCTCCACCTCCAGGTTTGGGAACACCCCAATTTACGCTGTACCTATTTTGGTTCTGCCCTTTGAGTATAATATGAAAACTATCTCCTTCACAATAAGCCTTTTGACTGAAATTGCGTTGAACATATACTGGAGGCTTATACACCTCCATTGTATCCACAATATAACGTGGAGAATTACAGTAATTGCTCCAGGTAATCATTGTTACTGGATATTTCCCATTCTGTTTGTAAAAGTGCTTGAATTTTAGATTCTCATACCATTTACCTGTGTAAAGTAAAGTATCTCCATCACCAAAGCGCAATACCATTTTATACACCCCTGTATCTCCACCGATATAAAAAGTGGTGGTATCGGTACATTCGTCTATTTGGCTAGTGGCGGTGTAGTAGGGCCATGTGATTGGGGAGTAGGCATCAGGAAGACCATAATCCCCCGCAAATTGATAGTCCTTCCTAAACTTACATGCTTTTCCTTTAATATTTGGATGAATAACTCTCCAACCTTTCTCTAGGAATGAGCATATAATCTTATTGTCTGGAGACAAAACAGTGCTGAGCACCCCTTTTCTAGATTCGTTAATATCGTAACTTGTAACTTTCGCTAAGGCAATTCTGGTGCCATTGTATCTATCATATTGATGCATATCCCACGAACCATTCGGCGATGGATATGAAAAAAAAACTAATACTAGTTCCGAAGTAAATGAACGAATCATTCGGTGAAAATGTAGCTTTGGAAACAACATGCTCAGGAGTAATCAAGGCACTCCTAAGTAGTAAAGGCTTTTCATTGGACAATTTACCCGAAGTTCTATCAAAGTCATAAATCACTACTGCTGCAGAATTATGATAGGATTTTCTTAAACCCTTAGCTACCAATGATTTGCCATCTCTGCTGGACACTATGCTACTTGGAACTTGAAATTTTACAGAAAAATAAGTTGGTGAGAAAAAATGTCCTTGACTAATTACAGGTGTGGTAGATAAACCTCTTTTTGTTAAGAGATGAGCATATAATGTTATGCTATCTGGCGTACTTAATATCCAATAATCCTTATTGTTGCTATGCCTCACAATAGTTAAATTGGCACTAGTGTAACCACCAATTGGTTCAGCGAAATTCCTAACTTGTCCTGTGCCTCCATTGGCTGATAAATCAATCAAACTCCAGCCAAAACCTAAATTGGAAAATTTACCTGTACTATGAAAAACAATAATTGAATCAGTGCTTCCAGGATATACTATACCATCGAGCATTCCTGCATGTGGGTTTCTACCTCCACCTAAGGACCTTCCTCCTGGAATAGTGTCCAAATTCCCATTTAAAAAATGACCTCTTTGACTGGCTACAAATTTGAAATTTCCAACGCAGTCAGTTAAAGCAAATGATTTGTCATCACCAATAAAAGGGTGGTTAATACTTATATATTCAGCTGGTGTTTTAGTGAAATCTAGAATATACGAAGATTTAATCCACTTCAGGTTGCCAAATTGACCCATAACAAAACCATTGCATAGCAGAAACAATGATATGGTTGTAAGTCTTTTCATCTACAATTTATTGTTTAATAATTTTCTTAATAAATGATTCGTCATTAACCTTAATTTTCAAGACATACACTCCAGACACAAGTTGTTCACCAAAAAATAGATTGTTTCTAGAGTTTCCATCTAAAATAAACCTGCCTTCCGCACTGTATAACTTAAAGGTAAACTCTTTACTTAAAATGTTTTCAATAATAAATTGATTGTTTGAAGGATTCGGGTAAATTAAAAAAGTATTTCCCAAATCAATTATACCATTCGACATACTTGGTTCCTGAGAAGGACATCCAGGATTTAAGTAATACTTAGGATTACCAGGCGACTGCCATGATTTAAATTGATTGTCTGCACCAGAAATATCTGATATTGTTTCATTATTAATAGTAACAGACAAATCTTTTATAATAGGCTTAGGATCCTTTTCACCACCTGTATTCTCAGACAAAGACCATCTATATTCTATCTGGGAAGTATGTTCCAAGACCGCATTACCAATGGTGGTTGAGATAAACCTGTTACCCGCACTCCGAGGAATGCTGCTAATCCATCTTCCCCCTTGTGGCAACCAATTCCCACAACCTGCAATACCAATTTCTGAACCGTCAAACTCATTACATTCTGTTTTAATTGGAATCACGTTGGTATACGTATTGGTGCTAATATCATTATTCACGGCAAGCTCAGTGGTAGCTGCAAATATACCAATGTTTACATCGGTAAATTCATTTCCGTATATCTTTAAGCTGTCTGTGTAGGCGGTACTATCGTAGTAATACTCAACACCTGTGTAGGCGTCTGTGATGGTATTATCCTCTATATGTCCTCCTGTACATTGTGTCATATAAATTGCATGTAATGCAAGATACTATATAATAGTTGTCTTAATGGCTCATTTAGTTGCCTGTAATGCTAATACTATCATACTAGTGTATGCATAAGTCAATTTTAAGTAGTTTAATTATGAGGTGATTCTAAGGCTCAAAGAAGTTGTTTTAGAAGCAAATAATTTCTGCCTTGGGCAGTAGAATGTCATGTTTTTGTTGTGTTGTACCTGTTGTTTAAACTATACCTTACTTTTGTAAAATGAAGTACGGATTAGTCTTATTAATGATTCTGGTTTCTTTTAGCTCTTGCAAAAAGGATAAATTTTCCGAAGTTCCTTTGCCTAGTGAATACATAGACAATGATTTTAATGCTGCAAAAGAAGAAGCTGTTAAAACAGGCAAGCCCATTTTAATTGACTTTTATGCGAGTTGGTGCTCCTTATGCACAGCTATGAAAAAAGAAACGTTCAATAACGAAACAGTAATAGATTATTTAAAAAATAACTATGTAGTGGTGTTTATTGATGCAGAAAAAGGGGATGGGATACAATTAGCGGCTGATTACAATGCAAAACACTTAAATCAGGTGGTGCTTAATGCAGACTTTACACTAAGAGCTAAGCGTGCTGGCAAAGTGCCCTATGATGTATTCTTAGATTGGGCAAAAGCCAATCGCTAAAAATCTAAAAACTTATAAACTAAAAAGGGGCTTTATGCCCCTTTTTTTATTCTGAATTCTTTAAAATCTAAATTATATACTAATTCTTATTTTCGTCCACTTCATCTGCCACAGCAGCTTTTTCTTCTATTCTTGTTTTTAAATTCGCTAAATGATACCTGCCTAAGTCATTTCCTTGAAGCTGCCCCTTTACAATAGCATCGGTAAAATGAATTCCACCATAGAGTCTGCTGATACACGCATGATTGGCAGCATCAATAAAACCATCAAAAGTTTCTGTTCCTAAACCAAATTCAAATTCACTGCTATCCGCAAAGGAAAATTTGCCATAATAAGTTTCTAGCAGAGTACTAACTGACCCACTTACCACGCTATGTGCGCTTGGGTATTCTGGAAATGGAGGAGTTTGTATAGCTGACAACCAAGTGCTATCAAATAGCGTTCTAATGGCTGTTTGAGGACGAATGTAATTGGTTCTATACTTTGTATCCCAAGCAACAATAAATGCATCATGCATAACTGCACTAGCTCTCATGTAACCTTCAGCCGTTTCCATTAAGGAGTAGTTTTGTTTTCTAGCAACCTGTGTAAACATAGCCAACCAGTGACCAGCCGGAGAAATCTTCAATTTGTGAATGGTAACGTGACCAATGTGCGTGGTGCTATTTGGATTGTCATCCCAATATTTAGCAATTCTTACATTGTCGGGCTGTTGAGCTTGTACCGTATCGTAAACCTCTTTGGTGATTTTATAAAATCGGCTGTTCTTATCCTCGCTGTATGGTTCTGGATCATCGATCTTAATATGGGTATTGCTAGGAACTAAGCAGGTTCTAACTTTCATCCAGTTCGGTTCTATTGGAGCAGAGTTATCTGGCGCAGTGGATTGCCAGGTACCAGGCTCTCTCGTAGCTAAATACTCATCTTTACCTCTGATTTGGTCAAAACTATCTGTTTTGGCCCATGCAATGATATGGTCTCCTACCTTTTCTCCCCATTCAATGGAGTTTTTATATGCTGTTTTGCTTAGCTTGTCTTTGTAAATTTTTAAGGCTCTATCTTTAAATGAATTGATACTGTCTTGATTGTAAACTAGCTTTCCTGATACATACGTATGAGCAGACATGGCAGCTAAATCCAAACAAATGGTTTTGCTGGTATCGGGTAAATCAATCGTTTTAAAACCTTTAAATTGTTCTCCAGTACTAATAAAATTGTCATAGTATGGAACTAAGGTCTCATAAGCCGCAAGCGAAGCATAGAAGTACCTTCTACCCGCAACTGGTGGGCTTACATGATCAACTACAACCGCATTTTGGATTGCAGTATTGCAATCTTGTAAAATTTCTTGATTAATGGTAATTTTTTCAGTGCTGTTATCCGTAGTACAGTTCACCAAAAAGAGGCTTAATGCAAAGCCAATTAAGAGTTTATTCCTTAGCATGTGGCGAAATTAGACCAAAAAAAAGTGGAATTCAATATTGAATTCCACTTGATTATACAATTAGAATAATTCTATATAATTATTCTGCTGTTTTAGCTTCTTCTGTAGGAGCTGTTTCTGCAACAACTTCTTCCGTTTTAGTTTCTGTAGCTTTTACTTCTTTAACCTTAGGTGCAGCAGCTTTTGGAGCTACTTCCATGTCTTCCAATACTATCCCAGACTCTTCTTTAAAGGGACTTGGAATATTATGTTTATGGTTTAAACGCTTTAAGTTAGCAGTTCTAACATTTGCTCTGCTTCTATTTTTAGCTTCTTTTCTTTTTAATCTAGTAACTGCCATGATGTTTAAAATTGGAGTGCAAAAGTAAGTATTATTTATAAATAATCAAACAAGTATCACTCATAATTTTTTATACTTCAAATACCTTAGTTTATAAGCCTTTTGCCACCTTGTGGTGCAAGAAATGTGATAGACTTTACATCAGCAGTTTTCCAAACACCAGCAGCTCTTTGCGAGAGGTAACCTGATCCTACAACCACAGATTGTATTCTTGTTGCTCCTGAAGACAATGTAACGAGAGCAGCGTATTCGGTGCCTTTAGCAGGAATAAAAGTTCCAGTCATTTTAGATTTAAAGGCCAATGTCTTCCCATTGTTTTGGTTGGCAATCCAAGCCGGATACTGATTTTTTATAGGCAACATACTCAATGATTTTCCATCACCTGGAACCCAAAATCCGCTTTGTAAACCGTTCTTTGCTTTTAAGGTTCCTTGCTGATTATATAATATCATACTACTAAATGCATCATCTCTTCCATGGGTTGCTCTTGGGGCTTCACTGTTCCCAATAAGCAGAATATCCATATACCCATTGCCATCAATATCTTCACAATCAATTCCAAACACAGGTCCAGATTGTACTATTTTTGGTAATGGACTAGGGCTGAAGTTGCCGCTATTATTGGTTAAAAGTAAATTGCTAAACTCATTTGCATAGACTTTATTTTGTTTCATGTTTTCTTCGCCAAATATTTCTGTTGCGGTTGCTTTTGAAATTGCCGCATAGGTGGTAAATTTTCGCTTTAAAAAGGAAGGGTAAGACTCAGCCATTTCATCCAATTGATAATAGGGGTATTCCTTGCCTTGATAAATATATGTAAACCACATGTCTTGAGTTCCATTGTCATCTAAGTCGGTCCAGTATAAACTCAATGGATTTGATTCTGTCGCTTTAAAGAAACTATTATCTCCTTTGTTCCCAACGATTAAATCTAAATCTCCATCATTGTCTATGTCTACGGGGTACAAACTATTGTACCAACCTATTTTAGACGAACTAGCCATGTTTCCTGTAACATTCTCAAATTTTTGACCAGTGTTTTGCATAAAAACTACCGGCAAATACTCACCAGTTAATACCAAGTCTAATTGAGAGTCTTGATTGAAATCCATAAAACAGGCACTTGTTATTAATCCAGCAGTTTCTAAATCTGGAGCTGCTAATTTGGTAATGTCCTTGAATTTTCCATTTTCATTAAGTAACACATAGCTTCTTACACTCATAATTGGAAAATATCCGGGAATAACACGACCACCTACAAATAAATCTAGGTCTTTATCGCCATCAATATCTCCAGCAATTACTACGCCTCCACTCACTTCCACTCCTGGAAGGGCATTTGGGTCTTCTTTGAAATTCCCAGTTCCATCATTCAGGTATAAGCGATGTTTATAATTTGAATTTGGCCAAGAATATTCGCTTCCTCCAGCTGCACAATAAAGATCATTATCACCATCTCCATCTGCATCAAAAATTAAACAGCCCATCATGTCTACATTTCTCATAGAAGTCCAGGGTTGGGAAGGGGAGAGTTTAAGCTTACCATCCTTACTTTGGATGTACATTTTTGCACCTGAGCTTTCTCTCGCATTGGCAATGAATAAATCCATTAAGCCATCCCCATTTACATCGCCTACAGCAGTTCCTGGTCCATTAATGGTGTACTTATGAGGTAATAACCTGTTTCTTTCAAAATCTGGACTACTCATTTCTAAATGATTGAAGTCTAAACCTAAGGCTTCTTCAATTGAACTAAATTCAGGGTTAAAACCAGAACTAAAATCAAATGAGCTTTTAGCCTCCGATTCTTTTACAGTTAAGGTCTGATTTGACTTTACATTTTCTAAGATTTGTTCTTTTCCACTGGGCCACACAACTCTCACATTTTTTGCAACAGTTTCTGCGCCTAAACCAATATGAACGATAGGTTCAGAATTACTCTGATAACCATGCGTAGGCGTATTTTCTATAATTTGTTCTCCTTTGGAAGTTTCAATGAACACTTTGCAACCATAGCCCCAAGTATTTTTTTCTCCTTCTAATTTAATTCTTAAATAGTTGTTGCCGCTTGCTTTATTCTTATAAAGCATCATAGGCTCACCTTGGTTGCAAAGAACAATATCTAAATTGCCATCACCATCTAAATCGGCGTAGGCAGCTCCAGAACTGAGTGTTTCTTGATCGAGGCCCCATGATTCTGTTACTTTTTCGTAGTTTAAATCCCCAGACCCACTATAAACATAGTTTTTGATCTTTTTGAATGGGAGCATTTTTATTATAGTTTCTTGATCTAATTTTTTATTCTTTGCAGTCGAAATTCTGTCTTGGTATAACATGAAATCCATTTTGGTTACATCTCTGTAGTATCCATTTGAAATGTAAAGATCACTTTCGCCATCATTATTAAAGTCGGCCCACAAAGGACTCCAACTCCAATCCGTTTTACTAATTCCAGCTAAATGAGCTACATCAGTAAAGTAACCTTTCCCTAAATTAAGCTGTAAACAGTTTTTCATGTACTGATGACCATAACCATTGCTCAGGGTTGTTCTAAAGAATTGAATACTCTTAGGTCCAGCCATACCCATAAACCGTTCTGGATCTTCATTTAGCATATCCACTTGAAAGAAATCCATCCATCCATCTTTGTTTATATCACAGATGTCTGCACCCATGGCGTTAATACTGCCATGTTTAAAATACTTTTTAAAACTTTCCTTAAACGTTCCATCTCCTTGATTTAAAAAATAGTAATCTGGAACATGGTAATCATTATTTATATAAATATCGATTAACCCATCCCTGTTAAAATCTGAAGAAGTAACACTTAAACAATAACCCATAAAATCTATACCTGCTTCGGTACTAATATCTGTAAATTTACCTCCATCGTTGCGGTATAGTACTTGGGTATTTGCTGGTTCCTTATGCATATTTGGAGAAAATCGCACATCAATATCTCCAAAAAATAGCGGAGAATGATTTCCCACAAATAAGTCTAAATCTCCATCGTTATCCATATCAAAGAAGTTAGCCATTGTAGTGTTTCCTCCATTGTTTACGCCCCATTTTTCTCCAGCTTCTTCAAATTTTAAATTTCCTTTATTAATAAATAGAAAATTGGTTTTTCGTTTAGGGTCAATCCAAGGGCCACTTCTACATATGTAAATGTCAAGTAGGCCATCACTATTAACGTCTGCACAGGCCACGCCAGTCATCCAGCCTTCTGTTTTAAAACCGCTGGATGTGGTAATGTCTTCAAACTTAAAGTCGCCATTGTTTTTATATATTTTAGATTTAACATTATTGCCAGTTACCACAACCTCTGGAAGTCCATCATTATCTAAATCTACCAAAGCACAGCCATTTCCATTAAATAAATAATGGTAAGTCGTTTGATTTAATGTATCATTCTCTGGAATAACATTGGTAAAGTCTATTCCTGTTTCTGATGGCTTCAATAGTTCAAAGCCAACCGATTCGTTTTCTCCACCACAACTAAAAAGGAGCAGCACTAATGTAGCTACTAATAATATCCTCGACTTTTGCATAATTGGCAAATTTAAGAAATAAAAGTACATGGTGTTGATTCTTCTGAGAGTAAATAATAATACATTAAATATGCATTAATCTTACCTTTGTGTTTACCTGGAATCACAAAGTCTACCCAATCCAATTTTAAGATACAAAATGAGTAACATAAGTGGAACATAACCTTCATAAATACTTTGAAAGAGAAGAGTTTATTGAAGAACTCAAACTTCAATTATACAAGGATATTGAGGGAGCCGAAGATGTTTTACACGAGAAAACCTTGGATTCATTTGAATCAGTATACGAACTTCTATTGCCTTTAATCGAAGAATTGATTAGAGATTCTACAAAATGGATGAGGACCATTAATAGGGTAGATTTAAATGAAAAACAACTGAAGAATTTGGCCACAATGGAGGGAACTTATATGGAGAAAATCACAAAAGCCATTTTAATGAGGGTATTTCAAAAAGTAGCATTACGCTGGTCCAATAAATAAGCCTAATGCATTGTGTATAGTATAGTTTACAACTTTTGGCAAGGTATTCGCGTCTATGTATTGAGTTGTATTTTTGCCATACTTTGAATAAAGGGAAGTTAAGTCTTTACTTATGCCTACTGTTGTTTATGCTAACAGGGCAATCCTATGCCCAATCCAATAAAGGATTTAAGGGCAAAGAATTTTGGGTAACCTTTACAAGCAATGTAATCACACAAAACGATACTAACCTTCACTTAGTGCTTGTTGCCAGTACAAATGACACTGTAACTATTAAAAACCCTATTACCAATGTAACTCGGGTTTTTGTGGTAAAAGCAAATAAGCCAAAAAGGGCTTATTTGGATAAACGTCAATGGCAATGCTGGAATAATTTGGATCAACCCGTTGCAGGACCCCAGCCAACTGCAGCACGTATTACAAGTAAACGAGATATTCAGGTTTTTGCCAATAATCCTGTTTCCATAAGCAATGATAATACTTCTCTACTGCCTGTTGAATACTTAGAATTTGGACAAGATTATATAATTAATTCAAAAGAGGCGGATAAGGGTAGAGGAGGTCAAGTAGCAATAGTAGCATTAGATTCTGGTACAACCAATGTAAGAATTAAAACCAAAGTTAATCTGCAAGGATCATTGGGGCTCAATTTTGTTGAACCCATAGATTTTGGTCATGCATTTATGGTTGGAACTGCAGAGGATAAAGGCAGTTTAGCTGGCACTTCAATTCAAGTAGAAGGAAGTTGCAAAAGGGTAGCTGTTTTTACTAGTATTCGATGTGCGGAGAATGGAAACTCACCAAGTTGCAGTAGCTGTGATTTAATGATGGAGCAAGTTTGGCCAACTTTATATTTTGAAAAAGAATACGTTATCCCTTCTGTACCCGATAATAATGGATACAATATTCAATTAACGGCTAAGTATGATAATACAGATATCTTTTTTGACGGAGCACTTTTAGTAACCTTACAATCCAATGAAACGTATGATCATGATGTACTAGGAACTGCAGAGCATTATGTAAATTCGAGCAACCCAATTGGAATTGTTCAAATGACAAAAAGTTATGGTTGTGCAGGTCATCCGCAAGGTTTTGGGGATCCTAGTTTATTAAATCTTTCAAGTAGTAAAAACGGAGTAAAAGATGCTTACCTAGGAGTTTATGACGACGCCCTTTATACCCATTATGCAAAGGTGGTTGTAAAGTCAAATACATCACCTGTCATATTGATAAATGGAACAGCTATGGTACCAGTTGGGGGCTATAAATCTTACAATTTTGGAGGTCAAAGTTATTATGTAGGTTACACCAATTTAGCTCCAAGAAATTCATATCATTTTACCAGCGATAAGGAATTTCAAGGGTACTATTATGGAATGGGAGATAAACAAGGTATTGCGACCTGTTTTGCTGCGGCTTTTGTAAATAGGAATTCCGACTTTACATTAAGTCCATCCTACGTTTGCGACACTTTTGAAGGGTTTGGATTTACGGCTATTGGAGATAGTGTAAGCAATATTCAATGGCAATTTGGAGATGGAAATACTTCAAGTTCAAATCCAGTTAATCATCAATACGCGTCTCCAGGAAAGTATAATGTTAAACTACTTAGTTTTAGAACTTCTGCATTTTGTAAAGCTGATACTATTGAGAAGGAAGTTTCAGTGTTTAGACGACCAGAACCAGTACTGCCTATTGATACTATGCCTTGCATAGGAACCGTTTACAAGATAACCCTACCAGATATTAATGGAGCAAGTTATAAGTGGGCTAATGGAAGCATTAGTAAGGAACGAACTTTTTTAAATTCAGAAAAAATAAAACTTTTTATAACAGATTCAAATAACTGTAGAACTGAAGATAGTCTTTCTATTACTTTCAAAGAATGTAATTTTCAAACCTTAAAGTTAGCTAATGTTTTTACTCCTAACAAAGATGGTAAAAATGATAGGTGGAGAGTAGTGAACGAAGGTTTTGAAGTTGTTGATGTGTATATTCATAATAGATGGGGACAATTAATGTATCATTATGATGCCACTAAAGAAGAGCATTGGAATGGCACATTGGGCAACAAAGGGTTCACCGAATGCCCAGATGGGGTATACTTTTATCAAATAGTAGCGCTTAATAAATTTAAAGGTGCAGAGAAGATTGCCAGTGGTTCAGTTAGAATCATTAGGTAATGAACTTTTTTTGGATGGCTAGCATTCCCATCAAACACGGCATTTGAATTCAGCTTAATAAAATGAATTAAATTGCAACCCTATTATTTTCATGAAACGAATCCATATCATTCTACTAATAATTCTTACTGTTTTTTGCGGTGAGAATTGCTTTGGACAGAAAAAACATAAAATAGAGAATTTAGTTTTTGAAGGAGGAGGGGTTAAAGGATTAGCTTATGCTGGTGCTCTAAAAGCCTTGGAAGAAGAAGGGGTTATGTCCCATATTAAAAAAGTTGGAGGTACAAGTGCTGGTGCAATCACTGCATTAATGGTATCCATTGGATATACGGCAGATCAAATAGCGGATATAATTGATAGCACCAATTTTGGTGATTTCAATGATGGTAAATTTTTCTTTATTGGTGGCGCTAAACGACTTGTGAAAAACTACGGTTGGTATAAAGGTGGAACATTTATTCAATGGTTGGAATATTTAATTGAACTTAAAACTGGCGATGGTGATATCACATTTCAAGGATTGGCAGATAGCGGTTTTATGGACTTAAGGGTAACTGGAACCTGTTTAAATCGACAAGAGCTTGTGATTTTTTCGAAGCAAACTTATCCTTTAATGCCTATTAAAAATGCTATTCGAATTTCTATGTCTGTTCCCTTTTATTATCAAGCAGTTTTGGTAGATAGCATTGGACAAGTTTACTCAAAAAATAAAGACTCCATGGATTTAGATATCATGGTAGATGGAGGCGTTTTAGCAAATTTTCCAATTTTCTTATTTGACAAATATGATGGTGCTTGGAACACAAATGATAGGAAGGTAAACAAAAAGACCTTGGGGTTTATGATTGAAACTGACGAACAATGTAAAATTGAACAACATACACATCAATTAGCAGAATGGCCAGTTAATAATATTTCGGACTATAGTGGAGCTATGTACAATTTGATTATTGCAAATATGACAAGGAACAACATGACCTCTAAGGATTGGAAGAGAACGGTTGTAATACCTGCAAAAGGAATTGGACCCAAGGTTAAAAAGTTGACCCCAGAAGAAAAGCAAAGGCTAATTGGCAGTGGTAAAGAAAATACGGCGTTTTTCCTCAGTCAGATGAAGAAGTAAAAAGTTATTCTTCTCCCCAATCTGCTATTTCTAAATCAGTCCAGAGTTCTGGAAAAAACTTCCGCTGTTGGAATTTAGGATGTAAGTACTTTTTCCATTGACTTCCTCCAGTAGCTGCTTTCTCTTCTCCCTTCTTATCTAAATAGTGCCTAGCAGTATTTAAATGCACCATAGGCCATTTAACATTGTACATGTTGTCAAACTCTCTAAGTTTTTCTTTTAATGCATCAGATGGCTTGTCAATAGCATTGGCAATATCCGCTAACGTTTTTCCTTTCATTTTTGTAGCTAATGAAATAAAGTCGGCTAAGTATTTCTCCTCAAATTGGCGAAGCGTTAAAGTCTTTTTTCCTGTTTCTCGGTTTAAGCCCGCATCGCGCCAATATATTTGCTCAAAGCATTCTTTAATGCTTGGGTTTTCTCCAATTCGTTTTCTGCCTTCTTCGTTTATTAGATTTTCTATTCCAGTAGAATAAATCTCTAAGAACCTAAATTGTGCAGATTGCCAACCGCTAGCCGGTGTTAAGGTACTTCTGAAAATATTGTAATCTTCATAGCTCATTCCACTTCTCATCACATCAAAAGATGTAATTAGCATAGATGTATATCTTGTGAGTCTATTGAGTTTGTCTATCCATATTTCCTCTTTGAATGGTTCAAAAACTAACTGTTTGAGTTCATGAATCATCATCTTTAAGACTAGTTCAGTTACCTGATGATACATAATGAAGATGGATTCATCTTTATAATCCGTCCTTGGTTTTTGTAAGGAAAGTAGGGTGTCAACTTCTACATAGTCCCAATAATTAATTGGTTTTGCTTGCAGCAATCCTTTCAGGTAAGTTTCAGGGTTTTCACCTAAAGCTTCGTATTTCTTCTCAATTTGATTAATTAATTCTTTATCGATCATGTATGCTTTTTTTAAATAAGGAGATGCCAAATAAGGTTAGGCAGGATACTTTAATAAATTCCAATGCAATATAAACAAAATGCAAATTGGAAGGGGATTCATTCAGGCCGTCAATAATTAATTGGGCACGAACATCTAATTTTGGTAATAAATAAAGTGATTGAATTAACAATATTAATAAGGGCAATATGTAAAGCCATTGGTTTCGCTTAAACGTATACCTTTTCAGAAATAGATGTTCGGCTAAAATAACTAGAGCTAGTATCCATTCTATATAATTTAATAGCCCAAAAACCAATCGGCCAATTCCCAACCCAAGCGGAATAGTAATTCCAGGTGCTTCAAATTTTAACCAGGCTTCCATAAAGCTGATGGCACATACAAAACCTATCCAAACAAAACTACAAATTATACTCACCGGATATTCGGTGCCAACTTGCTTTGTCTTCATTAAATCCTGAGAGGCTTTCATTCCTTTCTGCATGCAAACTTAGGGTCGGTACTATAAATTAAATATGATAAAACACCACGTTTAATTGAAACGCTAAATTAGGATATGGATTAAGTATAGTAATTAAATTAACTAAGCTTCTTATTGATTTTATCAATCTTTTTATTGTTCCTGATTATTTCTTTTTCAATATAAGCGAGGTACTTCTTTTTGATCTTTTTACCCGTACTTTCACTTTGTTGAACATCGAGGTATTTGCCATAGGGTAAAAGACCTTTTCGTTGACATTTTAGAAGTTTTTTTACCAAACTTGGACTTAGTTTTTCCTGAATCTTTTTTCATTTATGAAAACAAAAATACGAAGTATTTTGGAATTTTATTAGTCTCGTTTCTTATTAAAAGAACAAAATACAAAGTTCTGAATTGTATTAAATGGCGTTTGATGGTCTTCCATTAAAAATTCTTGTAAGTCATATTTTGAAAACACCTTGCTTAGTCCCTCAGCGGAATATTGATTAATTTCCAAACCACTGCACTTCAAGGGACCCTTTTCTGAAAATGTTCCCACCACTAGGTGTTTAACAAAGCATTGATTTAAAACGGATTGGTATTTTAGTATATCATCCGGCTTCGTTAGAAAATGAAAGGCGGCCCTATCATGCCAAAGGTCGTAATGTTGAACTGGTTTAAAATCTAAAATATTAGATTCAATCCAGGTTACTTTGCTAGCTTTCACCCCAAGTCTATTTTTTGCTTTTTCCAAAGCCTTGCCAGAAATGTCGAGAACAGTAATGTTGGTGTACCCTTCATCTAACAGCCAGTCTACAAGTTTTGAGTCGCCTCCTCCTATATCAATTATGTTAGCAGTTTTTGGTATTTTAGATTTACGGATTAGTGCTAAGGATGTCTCTGGCTTCTGTTGAGTCCAACTCACCTCTTCGGGCGTTTTGGTAGAATAGACTTTTTCCCAGTGATTCTTATTTTCAATCATAAATTCTTAAATCTAAAATGCAACTAAATTAAATCATCCAACTCAAGCTCCATAAGTGCAGATTTTAGTTCACTTAAGGCATGGAGTTCTTTGTTTTTCTCGGTAATCGAAATTCCTTTTTTATATATTTCAATGGCAGCTTCGTTTTGGTTGTTTTTTTCGTGAAGCTTGCCAAGGTGATAATATGTTGCGGAATAATTGGGAGAATCATTAATTAATTTAGTGTAAATCTCCATGGTTTTATCCAAATCACCCAATTTAAAATGCTCTTGAGCAATCGCATACCTCAAAAATTCATCTTTGGGTTGTTCTTTTAAAAAGGATTGTAATTGTTCTAAACGACTCATTTTAAAAAGAATAAGTAAATTTTAAGAAATTGGTGCTTGGTTTTAATTTAACATTTAAATTTTCATTTAAATCTATTTTGTAAAAATGGGCATCAACAGTAGCATCCACAATTTGCAATGCATATACTGCTGTTACTACCAAAATGCCAATATCTCTATTCTGTCTGTACCCATTTCTCTCTGTAATTTCTTCTGGAGTAGGTGCGGTATTATTTGCATAATAATCGCGGAATTTAGAATTCATCTCACGCATTTTTTTCCTTTGCCTAATAATGGTGATTGTTCCTCCAACTAAAGCGCCATAAACAATGGGAATTTTCCAATACTTTCTATTGTATGCTTGCCCCAATCCTGGAATTATAGCAGAATAAACCGAAGCTTTGGTAGGTGAGTGCTTTAGGTCATTAAAGGTTAACCAATTAATCTTTTGTTTGCTGCTATCCGTTTGGGCATGAACCTTATTTGAAAAGCCAAAGATACTTAGCAGCAGGATTACTTTAAATGCAGCATTCACAATGCGAATTAACTAACTAGTTCTAATATTTTAGCTAGTTCTTCTCGATTTTTATAAGATATTACAATTTTACCACTTCCTTTAGAAGAATTTTTAAGATGAACAGGAGTTCCAAATGCTTTAGTAAATTTTTCAGTTATACTATCAATTTCAGGATCCCAATCTGTTCCAATAACGCCTGGAGATTCAGCTCTTTCTCTAATTCTTCCTTGTTTAACTAAAGATTCTACACCCCTAACACTCAAATTGTTTTCTAAAATTTGGGTATAGTATTCAAGTTGTTGAGCTACATCTGCAACATTAATTATGGCTCTAGCATGTCCCATACTTATATCGCCTTCTACAATACTCAATTGAATTTGTTCTGGAAGTCGTAGTAAACGTAAATAATTATTTACTGTTGTCCTATTTTTTCCAACCCTATTGCCAAGTTCCTCTTGCTTAATTTTACATTCTTCTAAAAGCCTTTTATAACTTAATGCAATTTCAATCGCATTTAGATCAGCTCTCTGAATGTTTTCAATCAATGCCATTTCTAACATTTCTTGATCATTTGCCATTCTTACATAAGCAGGAATGGATTCTAAACCAGCCATAATACTAGCTCTAGTTCTTCGTTCTCCGCTTATAAGTTGGTATTTGTTATTGCTTAATTTTCTAACCGTGATAGGTTGAACCAAACCATGGGTTGAAATGGAATTCGATAGCTCTTCTAGTTGTTCAGGCTCAAATGTTGTTCGGGGTTGAAATGGGTTAGATTCAATTTCTGAAACTGGAATAAAATAGATTCCGTTACCAGCAGGAGTGGCGGAAGTTGTTTCCATGTCATTCTGTAATAAGGCACCCAAACCCTTTCCAAGACTCTTTTTCTTTGTTGTAACAGGGGTCATGATTTAACCACAGCTCCTTCCGCTTTGGGTTCAGCCTTTAATAAATTATTCTTTACTAAAATTTCTTTAGCTAAATTCATGTAGTTAATAGAACCCTTGCTATCAGCATCGTGATTTATTACAGGAATTCCAAAACTTGGGGCTTCACCTAATTTCGTATTTCGCTGGATGATGGTATCAAATACGATATCTTGAAAATGATTTCTAACATCTTCCACCACTTGATTGCTCAATCTCAATCTACTGTCGTACATGGTTAAAAGAATTCCCTCAATATCCAATTCTGGATTTAGGTTGCTTTGAATTATTTTAATGGTATTAAGTAATTTTCCTAAGCCTTCTAATGCAAAATATTCGCATTGAACAGGAATGATTACGGAGTCAGCAGCAACTAATGAGTTCGTCGTAATAAGACCCAAAGAAGGAGAACAATCGATTATAATAAAATCATAGTCATTTTTGATTTTATGAAAAACGCCTTGGACCAATTTTTCCCTATTGGGCATATCCAAAAGTTCAATCTCCGCACCTACTAGATCAATGTTTGAAGGTAGAACATGTAAAAATGGAATTTTAGATTCCAATACAATGTTTCTAGGGTCTAAATCTTGTATCAAGCATTCGTATAAACCTACCTGAACATTATTTGGGTCAAATCCCAAACCAGAAGATGAATTAGCTTGTGGGTCTGCATCCACTAATAAAGTTTTATATTCTAAAACGGCCAAACTGGCTGCTAGATTAATGGCTGAGGTTGTTTTACCAACGCCGCCTTTCTGATTTGCTATTGCTATTATTTTACCCATTTTTTATATAGTTATTTCTTCTCCTATTTTTGGTAGGAGTAATATTTTTCCTTGTTTTTTAAAACGTTCTATGGCTTCGGTAGTATCAATTTCTATTGGAGAAAACGTGTTGTAATGCATTCCAATAACAGTATCACAATCAATAAAATTTGATGCTTCTATGGCATCATCAATATCCATGGTATAGTTATCACCTATGGGTAAAAAAGCCAAGTCAAGTTTAAATCTTTTTGGAATCAATTGCATATCCATATGCAAGGCGGTGTCTCCGCTGTAGTAAAAACAAGTTTCTGCGTTTTGAACTACACAGCCCATTGGGTTACCTCCGGCTTGCCCACTGCTAAAACTAGAGGAATGAACGGCATTAGTGATTTTTATAACACCAAAATCAAAAGCCCATTTGCCCCCAATATTCATGCTATGTGTATTCTCAATACCTTGAGCTTTAAACCATCCTTCTGTCTCCCATGAACCAATACATGTGCAATTACTCTGTTTGGCAATCGCAATGGCATCAGCTATATGATCATCATGTCCGTGTGAGATAAACATGTAATCTGGATTTAATTTCTCCACTTTTAATTCACTTGCAAGAGGATTAGGCGAAATAAAAGGGTCAAATAGAATACTTTTGTCCAAGGTTTGAACCATAAAGCTAGAGTGACCGAGATATTTAATATGCATCGCCATGATGTAATTGATACTGCAGACAAAACTATTTCACAAAGGGTGTATTCCATCTATACCTTGTTGTTGCTTTTATTCACGTTTTTTTTTCTTGGTGGTTGTCAAAATGTTGATAAAGTTTCGGAAAGCCTTATTTTTCGGTACAATGAAGACGCAACAGTATCTAGCTTAGATCCGGCATATGTAAAGTCACAAGCTGAGATATGGATAGCCTCCCAAATCTTTAATGGCTTAATAGAGTTAGATAGTCATTTTAACCCCATTCCTTCATTGGCAAAATCATGGGAAATCAGCGAAAATGGTACTGTGTATAAGTTTAATCTAAAAAGAAATATTTTTTTTATTCAGAAAGATGGTGCACATGAGAAAAAAGTGAAGCGATTTGATGCCTATGATGTTTTGTATTCTTTTTTGAGAATGATCAAACCGTCAACAGCTTCCCCAGGTGCTTGGATATTCAATGAGAAGGTTAAAATGCCTTCTGACTTGCAAGAATTAAATAATCTAAATTCCCAAAAAAATCCATTCTATGCACCCAATGATAGTACGGTTATTATTAAATTGAAAACGGCATTTGCTCCATTTTTAAAATTATTAGGAACTTCATATTGCTATATCGTGCCTAATGGAATGGCAGAACAGCCGAGCTTTGGACATTCGCCAATTGGAACAGGGCCATTTTATGCTAAAATGTGGGAAGATGATATTCGCTTAGTGCTTCGAAAGAATAATCATTATTTTGAGTATGAAGGTGAAAATCAATTACCCTATTTAGAAGCCGTTAATGTTGATTTTATAAAAAACAAACAAACTGCCTTTTTGCAATTTTTAAGTGGCAATTATGATTTCTTTAATGGTTTAGAAACGAGCTATAAAGACGAGCTCCTTTCGTTTAAGGGTGAATTAAAGGAAAAGTACGCTTCTCGGATTAATATGCTTAAGAAACCATTCTTGAATACGGAATATATAGGATTTTATTTAGGGAAGGATGGGGTATTGCAGAATGAAAATTTTAGAATGGCTTTGTCTTACGCAGTCGATCGGAAAGCCATTGTTAAATATATCCGGAATGGAATTGGAGAAGTAGGAATACATGGTTTTGTGCCTCCAGATTTATTGACAGAGAAAGTAAAAGGCTTTTCTTATGATTTGAAAAAAGCCATTGAATTAATGGAAAAAAGTGGGGTAGATGAAAAAACTGAATTGAGTTTGACCACCACATCAGATTATATGGATATTGCTGTTTTACTAAAAAACAACTGGTCTAAGTTAGGGTTGCAGGTAAAAATTGACATTCAGAATGGGGCAATGCTCAGGCAAAAACGAAACAAGGGTGATGTTCAATTGTTTAGAGGATCATGGATAGCTGATTACTCGGATGCAGAAAATTACTTAGCTTGTTTTACCAGTCCAAATTTTTCTCCAAGTGGTCCAAATTATACGCATTTTGGAAATTCCTCTTTTGACAATGCCTATAATGATTTGCTGAATCAAACTACTCCAGAAATGATAGCCAAAAAGAGTGTTGTGGCCGATCAATTGCTTATTTCTAAAGCACCCATTATTGTATTGTACTATGATAAGAGCTTGAGATTATCTCAAAAAACAGTTCAAAATTTAGGCAATGATGCTTCTAATCGATTGATATTGAAGAATGTTAGAAAGCAGAAATGATAAGGCTTTGAGCAATAATTGTTGCTCAAAATAATGCGTAAATAATCATTTTTTTTTCTTGACTTTTCCAAGTATGGGCTGTAATATTGAAGGTTATCGGTACAGTTGGTTTGAAGACAGTGTTAAAAAAGAAGAAGAAAGCTGAATACAAAGTTGTATTTACTTTTTTCGAGCATGAGCATTTTGGCTCTATAGTAGAAGCTAGAGCTATTCTCCTTCTAGAGAATGGCAATTATTCTCTAACGCACAACAAAGTTAGAGCTGCTAACATTGAATTCTATAAAGCCGATGAGAAAATGGCTGAGGCCATAAATCTATTAGAAGAGATTGAGGCAGAAAGTATAATGGAACACTTTTATACCGGTAAAAAGGAATTAAAAGTTAACCAGTATCTGGAGAAATACTACAATGAAGATTTACATAAGAAGGTTCGCCTTTACATTGAAGAGAAGCTTTCCAAAATTCTTCCTGCGATAAGAAATTACCCAATATTCAAGCAAGGGGAATATAGTAACCCCACAGAATTACCACTTAAATATAGTGAACAACCTGCTTCTGTTTTATTTCATTTTAGAGAGAATGAAGAAGGAATGAATTATTTCATTACTGTTAAACAGGAGGATCAAAAGATTAATTTCTACCAAAATGAGTCAAAAGTATTGGTTGGAAATGGTGCCTGGATGGTGACACCAGAATATTTGCTACACTTTTCTCAGTTTACTGATGGTAAAAAAATAAGGCCTTTCTTAAATAAACGATTTATTCATATTAAGAATGATCAAGTGCCTGTTTATTTAGAAAAATTTGTTCAACCTCTTTTGGAGAACCATGATATTTATTCTACCTGCTTTAGTATTACTACGAATCGCAAAAGAATTACACCATTGTTGCAACTGGGTAGAGATGAAGCCAATAATTTATGCGTAAGCCTGCATTTCAATTATGGTGATTGGACATTCCCTTACCACAATAATAAAAGAGTAAATGTTAAACTGGAGAAACAAGGGGATGAATATGTTTTTAATCGCATTCGTCGATCAGTTTCAGTAGAGCAAGAAACGCTTTCTCAATTAAAAGAAATGGGATTGAATTACGGCAAGGACCATTTTTTAAGACCCACTGAAATGCCCGAAAATGAAGTTTGGGGATTGGATTGGGTTAACCAACATTACGAGCATCTAGTTCGTTTGGGTTATGAAATTGATAAAACAGAAAAGGAAATTGATAAGTATTATCTAGGACCTGTTAATTTAAATATTGTGGCCAGTAAGGCTGAAGACTGGTTTGATTTAGAAGCGACTGTTCACCTTTCAGATTTTGAGATTCCATTTATGGAGTTTAAGAATCATATTTTGGAAGGAATAAGAGAATATACCTTGCCTGATGGCAAAACATTTGTTCTACCTGATGAATGGTTCCAAAAATTATCTAATATTAGCATGCATTCTGAGCAACACAAAAAAAATATTCGATTGAAGAATATGCATTTTGGCTTGCTAGCTGAGATTGATGATTATATAACGGAACGCAATAATTTTGAGCAGGATTGGGCTGAAGATATCATCAGTGGGAATATTCCAAAATTGGAAATTCCAAAAAACTTTGTTGGTGAATTAAGAGATTATCAGAAACAAGGTTTCGAATGGATTGCTTATTTACACAAACATGGAATTGGACCATTATTAGCCGATGACATGGGATTGGGTAAAACAATTCAAGCCATTTGTACAATTCTTTATAACCATAACAATCCTCCTTCTATTTCTGCAGTTGGAAAAGAGGGGATGTTGAAACAATTAAATCTTTTTAATGTAGATACAGATAAAAAACAGAAGCTTGTTTCTTTGATTATTGCACCAAAGTCTTTATTATACAATTGGGTTTATGAATTAGAGAAATTTAGCAAAGGCTTGAAAGTTCTTTTATATACTGGAACTGGCCGTCATCAATATACCGATAACTTTGATGACTACGATGTAATTGTAAGCAGCTATGGTACAATTCGTTCTGATATGGATTTCTTGGAGAAACGACTTTTTAATACGATTATTTTAGATGAAAGTCAAGCAATAAAGAACCCAAGTAGTATGTCTGCTCGCCGATTGAATAAACTATCTAGTGTTTATAGGTTAGCCTTAACTGGGACTCCTATAGAAAACACCTTATTGGATGTTTGGAGTCAGATGAACTTTTTAAATCCTGGATTACTTGGTTCATATCTATACTTTGAGAGAAATTATATAAAGCCCATAGAGAAAAAGGCGAACGAAAAACAAGCCAAGGAATTGAGAAATCTTTTAAACCCCTTAATTCTAAGGAGGACTAAATCTCAAGTGGCTAAAGAGCTTCCACCGAAATTGGAGAAAATTCACTACTGTGAAATGAGTGAATCTCAATCTGAAGCCTATAAAGAAGTATTAAATCAGTACCGCAATGAGTTTTTACTTGGGATTACCAAGGATAACAAAGTTTTAGGGTCTAATAAACTTAAGATATTGAATGGGCTTACCCATTTACGTCAGCTAGCACTAAATCCACAATTAAAGGATGGAGCCTATGAAGGCGATAGCGGCAAAGATGATGAAATCATTCGAATGTTAAAACGTGCGATTGAAGGAGGTCATAAAATCCTATTATTTAGTCAATTTGTGAGTTATTTAAAAGTGATGGAAAATCATTTGACTCAATTAGGAATAGAGTATGCTTACTTAGATGGCTCAATGGATAATCAAGCGAGAGATGAACAAGTTCAATATTTCCAAAAGAATAAAGGTGTAAAGGTCTTTTTACTTTCACTAAGAGCTGGCAATAGTGGCTTGAATTTAACAGCCGCTGACTTTGTATTCTTAGCAGATCCATGGTGGAATCCTTTCACTATGAAGCAGGCTGAGGATAGGGCTCATAGAATAGGTCAAACTAAGACCGTTTTCTCTTACAAGTTCATTACGAAAGATACCATTGAAGAGAAAATTCTAAAGCTTCAGCAGCGTAAAACTGCATTGGCTGAGAATATTATTCCAGATGAGAATACCTTGCTTAAATCGCTGAGCATGGAAGAATTGGATGATTTATTGACCATTGACTAATGGAAGGGGTTCATCCTTCATGGTTACCATTTTTTGAATTAGAAGAAAAGAAGCCTTATTTCAAGGAATTGCAATTGTTTGTTGCTAATGAACGATTAGAGCATGTGGTTTATCCATTGCCCTCAAATGTTTATAATGCTTTTAAATCAGAGGTTTTAGCGGTTAAATGTTGCATTTTAGGGCAAGATCCTTACCACCAAGCTAATCAAGCAGTCGGTTTGGCATTTTCGGTTCCAAGATATCAGTCTAAAACACCCCCTTCTTTAAAAAATATTTTTAAAGAGGTTCGAACTAATTATCCTTCCGTTTCTTTTGAAACAGCTTCCTTAATGGATTGGGCAAATCAAGGTGTATTTTTACTAAATAGGGTTTTGACTGTTCAAGATTCAAAGGCCAATTCACATGCAAGTAAAGGTTGGGAAGCATTTACCCAAGCAGCTATAGTATACTTGTTAGAAAAGAATCCGGATGTTGTATTTATGCTTTGGGGCAAACCCGCGCAATCTATTAAATCTAAAATACCAAATACTAATCTAATACTTGAAGCCCATCATCCTTCGCCGCTAAGTGCTTACCGAGGTTTTTTTGGATGCAATCATTTTAAAGCGTGCAATGCGATACTAAATAAGCTAGGGAAAGTTGAAATAGACTGGAGTACCAGACTTTAGTCAATTAGCTGATACAAAACCCTATGTTTTGTGAACATGCACATCCAATTGTGGGAATGGAATATTTAAGCCTTCTTTCGGGAATGCTTTATAAACTTCTTCATTTAATCGGAAAAACACTTCCCAATAGTCAGGAGAATCAACCCATGCACGCACTGTGAAGTTAACCGAGCTATCACCTAATTCTTTCAAAGCTATAAACACTTCAGGTTCTTTATGCACGCGTGTATCAGCCTCCACTAACTTCTTTATTACATCACGTGCTTTATCCGCATCGTCTCCATAGCCAATACCAATGATCCAATCCACTCTTCTTTTAGGATTAGTGGTATAATTCTTAAGTGCTGAAGTAGAAAGACCGCCATTTGGTATAATTACAGTAACATTATCCAAAGTCAATAAATAGGTATTAAAAATGGTAATAGATTCAACTTTACCCATATAAGAATCCGTTTGGATTAAATCTCCGACCTTAAAAGGTTTAAATAACAATATCATAACACCACCGGCAAAATTTTGTAAAGTGCCAGACAATGCCAAACCAATGGCTAATCCTGCTGCTCCAAGTATTGCTATAAATGAAGTCATTTCTATGCCTAACATTCCTAATGCTGTAATAGCCAATAGGATTCTTAAGGTTATACAAACTATACTTGAAAGAAAGGGCTTTAGTGAAGGATCAACATCGCGTGAATCCATCATTTTATTAACTAATTTACAAATGAACTTGATTGCATATGAACCTATAATCCATACGGCTATAGCACCTAATAACTTGGGACCATATTCTATAAGTATTTTTTGTAATGCTGTTTGAATTTCTATTAATTTCATTTGTTTATTTTGGGTACAAAGTTATTTGATTTGTTATTTTTAAAATTCTTCAATAAGCACACCTAATTTGCCTTGCTGGGCATCTTGCAATGTTTGCATGATTTCGGTTTCGGAATTCATTACAAATGGACCATAAGTTGCTACCGGTTCATTTAAAGGTTCACCAGAAAGAACAATGAAACGAGTATCAGCGTTTGCTTTTATTTCTATCCCTTCAGCATCTTGAGCAAAACAAATCATGTCTTTTGCTTTTGCTGTTACTCCATTAATTTCCATTTGCCCATCTAAAAGGTAAATAAGTGAATTGTGATTTTTATCTAAGCTAAATTTATATCCACTGTCTTTTTTTAGCGTTCCTCTTAACAAGGTAAGTGGGCTATAATATTCAACGTTTCCTTTTATTCCTTCATGCTCACCACAAACAATCTGGAGTGATAATCCATCTTGCTCAAATTTAGGAGTATCTTCTTCAGCTATGGGTTTGTAAAATGCTGCTTGCATTTTATTGGCTGCCGGTGCATTTACCCAAAATTGAATAAACTCAACATCACCACCATTTATGGCCATTTCTGCACTAGGTCTTTCACTATGGGTAATTCCTTTTCCAGCGAACATCCATTGCGTTCCACCATCACTTACTATTTCAGAATTGCCTAAAGAATCTCTATGATGTATGCTTCCTTTGAAAACAAATGTTACAGGCGAGAAACCTCTATGAGGATGAATTCCTACACCTACATCTTGAGGTTTTTGACCTCCAGGCATGGTATCATCCCAATGATGAATGAGTAAGAAAGGGTCAAAATAATCCAAACCTTGAAAGGGGAGTGGCTGATCTAGAATATGACCTCCCATATTAACCTTAGGTGCTGGAATGTGATGTGCAATTGCTTTAAGTTTCATAATCCTTGATTTTTTTATCTTTGTTAACGCTTACGGTCAGGACTTAGTATTAATCTAATTGATGTGTTTTTGGTTGCATACTTCCAAGCCCAATTAATAAAAATAATGAGCTTGCTACGAACACTTAAGATTAGCATTAGATGTAAAAACATCCAAATTAACCAAGCAAAGAATCCTTTGAATTTCCAAAAAGGCAAATCAACTACAGCTTTGTTATTTCCTATTGTTGCCATAGATCCTAAATCTCGGTATTCATATTCTTTTTGAGCCTTTCCCTTTGCTTTTAATTTTAGGTTTTTAGCTAAAAGCTTAGCTTGGTTAATGGCAACGTTCGCCAATTGTGGATGGCCGTTGGGATATTTTTCAGTTACCATATGTGCCAAGTCTCCAAGAACGTAAATATCTTCAGAGTTTTCCAATTTGTTCTGCCTATTTACAGAAAGTCTATTTCCTCTATTGAAAAGTGCTTCTGGCAATCCTTTTATTTTATTCCCGATTACTCCAGCAGCCCAAATGAGGGTAGCCGTAGCTATTTTTTCACCATTGCTTAAGACCGCAGTCTTTCCGTCATAGCTCTCCACTGTAGTATTAGTAACCAGTGTAACTCCCATTTCTTTTAAGTACTTAGCACTGGCTTTTTGAGCATTTTCACTCATGCTTTTTAAAGGACTTGAACTACCTTCAATAAGATGAATAGTGAAACGTTCAAAGTCAATGCCGGGATAATCTTTGGGCAGTATGTGTTTTTTTATTTCTGCATATGCTCCAGCCAACTCAACACCAGTTGGTCCAGCACCCACAATGACCAAATCCATCAATTGGATTTTTTCTTCTTCTGTTGCTGTTATTGTTTTTTCAAAGATTGTTAAAATATCATTTCTTAATTCTATGGAGTCATAGGTAGTTTTAAGCGTGTAAGCATATTTTTCTATAGCAGCATTTCCAAAGAAATTTGTTTTGCAGCCCATAGCCAGAATCAAATAGTCATAAGTATAATCCCCAATTGATGTTTTTAATAGTTTAGATTCAGTAATGATTTCTGTAACCTCACCCATCCTAATTTTAATGTTTTTAGATCTCTTGAAAACATTACGCAGTGGAAATGAAATACTGGAAGGCTCTATTTGGCTTGTAGCCACTTGATAAAATAATGGTTGGAATTGATGATGATTGAGCTTGTCTATCAAAAGAATATCAAACAATTTGGTGTCTAGACTTTTGGCTATTTGCACTCCTGCAAAACCTCCACCAACGATTACTACTTTCTTTTTCTGAATCATCATATAAGTAACATAACTACTATCAAATTGTTGTTTTAATTATTCAAATATTCCCGAAGCTATTTGTTCTTGAGGCAGGCCTCCTACATGTTGCCATGTTTCCTTACCTTTTTTGTATACTTTAAGAGTAGGAAGACCAGTTATGCTTAATTGCTTAGCAAGCTCTTGATTGTCGTCAGAGTTTATTCTGATAACTTCTAACTTATCTGGATTCTCGCTAGCCAATTCATCAATAAAAGGTTTAATCATTTTACATGGACCGCACCAGTCTGCATAAAAGTCTACCAATATTATTTTATCAGAAGTAATAGCTATCTGATAATCATCCATTGTCATTCCTGTTACTTTTGGTGCTTCTGGTTTCTTTTCTGGATACTTTGCTTCACGCCAGCCTAGCATTCCATTTTCTAACTCATACACTTGTTCATATCCTTTTTCTCTGAGTTTGGCAGCAGCCAAGGTGCTTCGTCCTCCACTTAAACAGTAAACGAAAAGAGGTGTTTCCTTCTCAATTGTAGATACTGCAAAATCTATATTGGAGCCATCCCAAATTAAATTTTGTGCGTTTTCTATATGTCCAGCAGCGTATTCTTCGGCAGTTCTAACATCAATTAATTCGCCATGGGCAAGCTCTTGCATCTTGCCTGCAAACTCATCTGCTTTTAACAAGGTCTTTTTTTGGCCCTTTGTTCCACAAGCTAGAAGTAAAAGTAAAGGCAACAAGGTCAAAATGTATCTCTTCATTTTATTGGTGTTTTTTTAATTAATGCGGATAATTCATTGGCTTGAACAATACCAGCTTTGCGCCATACAACTTCTCCCTTTTTATAAAGAACCAAAGTTGGAATGCTTTGCACATTTAGGGAACCTGCTAATCGTTTGTTTTTATCTACATCAATTTTAAGGATGCGAGCACTGTTACCAATCTTAGATTTTAAATCGGATAAGATAGGTTTCATCATTTTACATGGACCGCACCAGTCAGCATAAAAATCTACCAAAACCAGTGGTGTTTCATTAATGATATCTTTAAATCCTTTAGCCATTTCTTTCTTTTGCAAAGGTAATAAATCCTAAGACTTATCTTCTATATTCTTAGTCTGCTAAAGACTTAGAACATTACATTAATTTGCTCTGTTCTTATAAAGAATAACTAGAATCAGTAAAAAGACAATATTTTTAATGATGTATTGACCGATTAGTGTCAATTGCATTGGCGAATTTCCGAAGCACAATTCAGGTAAAACCAATAGAGGTGAAAAAGTAAGTATAATGTGCACTAATGCCAGGCTTAAGGCTACCTTTTTAAATCTAAAATGTATAAGTAGAACTCCAATTATGGTCTCCCAAAGAGCCAAGATTTTTACGGAAATGTTATCTGGTATTAGATCAAATGTAAGAATTCTAATGGTGTCAGCAGCCAGCCCTTCTGCTGGACTAATGCCTGGAAAGAACTTTAATGTACCAAACCAAAGATAAACAATGCCAATGCTTATCGCCAGCAGATGATAGTTGTTGATTTTATTAGAAAGTGCAGTGTTATGGCTCATGTGTTGAACGGGACCAATGTATGGGGTGATGTTTTTAAATCCAATCTAAATTGGTTTTGGTTAGGCTTGAATTTATTTTACCGGTATTCAGTGTTTCTTTTGGTTCAAATAGCATAATCTCAACCTCCTCATTTGCCACAGGTTTATGTTCTACTCCTTTCGGAATTATTATGAATTCTCCGGGATTTATGATTTCTATCTTATCTCTAAATTCAATTTTTAACGTTCCGCTTAAGATGTAAAACATCTCATCTTCATTTTCGTGGGCATGCCAAACAAATTCACCTTTGAGTTTTGCTAATTTAATATATTGTCCATTTAGTTCACCAACAATTTTTGGATTCCAATGTTCTGAGAACAAGGCAAGTTTATCTTTTGGGTTAATTACTTTCATAGCTTATCGAAGGTATAAGATAATATGGACTCTTCTAAAACAAATTTGACTTTTAAGTAAAGAGAACTCATTATCGATGATATATCACTTATAATCGCTAATAAATAAGCGTTTCTAAATTCCCACGCCCTACCTTTGCACCATACAAGCCAATCACTTTGTAAATCTGTTGTTTGGCAAGAATAATTTATGTCATTTAACGATTTAGGGTTATCCGAAGCCCTGCTAAAAGCAATTAGCAAAAAAGGATATACACAGCCTTCACCAATACAAGAAAAGGCAATTCCATTAATTCTTCAAGGAAAAGATGTTTTAGCAAGTGCTCAAACGGGTACAGGAAAAACTGCGGGCTTTACGCTGCCTATGCTTGATATTTTAATTAAAAAAGAAAAGCATGGCAGACCAGTAAGAGCCTTGGTGCTAACTCCAACCAGAGAATTAGCTGCTCAAGTTCAAGAGAACGTTCGAGAGTATAGCACATTTGTAGATATACAATCAGCTGTAATTTTTGGTGGAGTATCTGCAAAACCTCAAATTAGTGCTTTGCGCAGAGGAGTAGATATTTTAGTAGCAACACCAGGGCGTTTGTTAGACCTTCAAGGACAAGGTGTTCTATCATTAAAGAATGTTGAAATACTTGTTCTAGATGAGGCGGATAGAATGCTTGATATGGGTTTTTTGCGTGACATTAAACGCATTTTGGCCTTAATGCCAGAACGCAGACAGAATTTATTGTTCTCTGCTACTTTTTCTAAGGAAATAAAGAATTTGGCTGGAAGTTTTCTTCATAATCCAGTAATGGTTGAAGCAGAACGGCAGAATAGTACAGCAGAGAAAGTTGTTCAAAAAGCCATTCGTGTGGATAGTTCAAGAAAGACTGACTTAGTTATTAAATTAATTTCTGATGGAAATTGGAGCCAAGTGCTTGTATTTACGAGAACAAAACATGGGGCTAATCGATTAACCGAAAAAATGGGTAAACGCGGCATTTCTGCTGCTGCTATTCACGGAAATAAAAGTCAGGGGGCAAGAACAAAAGCCTTGGCCGGATTTAAAAGAGGAGCTGTTAGGGTTCTAGTTGCAACAGATATTGCAGCAAGGGGTTTAGATATTCCACTTTTACCGCATGTTATTAATTTTGAATTACCTAATGTTTCCGAGGATTATGTTCACCGAATTGGGAGAACTGGTAGGGCAGGAGCTAGCGGCGAAGCCATTTCACTTGTAGGTGAAGATGAACTTGAATATTTACGTGGAATAGAGAAATTGCTAGGGGAGAAACTTAGAATGAATCAAATTCCAGGATATGAAGCAACGTTAGCTGAAAGACCACCAAAAAAACAAGGAGGCGGTGGAAATCGCAGAAATAGCTCAAACCCAAGAAATGGTGGAGGCAATAAAAATAAAGGTGGCAATAACCGATATAAAGGTAGGCGCTAAAAAAAAGTGCAAACCTTGGGGTTTGCACTTAAAATTAAAATTTTAATGTATTTGAGAATTACTCTTCAGTAGTTTTCTCAGAAGCCTTTGAGTCATCTGCAGGTTTATCTGTAGCATCCTCTTTTTTTACGTCTTCTGCTTTAATATCTTCAGTTGTTGCATCTTTAGACGATACATCTTCAGCCGTTACATCACCTTCTTTTACTTCTACTTTAACAGGTTCCGGTTTTGTCCAGAGTTTTACTCGAACGGCATTCATTCCCTTAGGACCCTTTTCCAGTTCAAATACCACACGGTTGCCTTCGCCTAAGTCATCATCAATCATTCCATTTACATGGACAAAGAAACTTTCCGAAGTGCCCGCTTCCTTAATAAAGCCATACCCTTTTTGATCATTATAAAAGTCGATTTTACCTTCTCTAATAGCGGTTAAATCTGTTTTAACTCTCTTAGTAGCACCCAATTGAATGTCTTCTAATTCAACTTCAACAAAATCTTCTGGATCCGGCGGAGTATCAAGAATGTTTCCATATTCATCAACGTAGGCTAGCATATTTTCTAAGCTGCCTCCTTTTGATCTTGCTTTTCTCTCTGCTGCTTTTTCAGCCTTGTCTTTGCGCTTGCGCAATCTCTTCTTTTCTTTTTCCTTCTTACCGAATGTTTCTTGTGATCTACCCATTAATTCTTTTCTTCTTTATGATTTGCTTCCATTGCAAGTAACCAAATTTGCAATTCGTTCAAATAATATAGCGCAAAGGTAGCACTTTTCCTAGTTTTCAGGAAACATTCTTCTAATGCGCTAATAATTAAATAATTTCTTAGTTAGCTATATATATGTCTTTTTCAGTCTTATATCAAATAGCTTGACGCCCGCCTTTGCTTGTTCCTTCATCAATTGTAGATTTAGCAAACGTTCTTTGTAGAATACAATTTGCCGTACCTATACCAACTTTTTGAAGTTTATTCATTGGGAATATCAATTCAGTTGCTCCTTTGCTGCTTACCGAAGCTATCTCAAAATTAGCTTGTTGGGTTCCATTAATGGTTAATGAAATAGTTTCATTATCACCAACAGGATTCCCTGTCCAAGTAAGTGTATAAGAGCCTGTTGTCTTAATAGTATCTACAACTGGGAAATCTAAAGGATCCATTGTTCCTATAGTATTCTTAAATACTTTAGCATCTAAATCGGTATATACATAGTTACCGCTTGTAGTACTTCCAGAGTATTCCTTTTTGTGAACTCCGGTTATTCCATTATAACTGAGTTTGTCGCCATTAAAGGTTACCCCAGCTGGTGAGTTTAACTCAAGAAGCGTTCCAGTGGGTCCACCAAACCTAAAAGTAGCTTGCGCTGTGGTTTTGTCGGTATTCTTATTGTAGAATAACTCGTAAATAGAATAGATAGAATCCTGATTTACGTTTTTTGAATCTTCCTTAGCACATGCGCCAAAAAGAAGAATTAGTCCTGATGCTGCAATTAATAAGATGTTCTTGTTCATAATGTCTTTAATTTTTTTTTCAAAATCTGTGCCAATCAATGATTTAGCTTAGTTTTCTTCTAGGATGTTCTTCACTCTACCAACCGTTCCATCAGTAAGTTTTACTTTGATCCCATGGGGATGATTAGGCGATTTAGTTAGGATTCGTTGTACTTCGCCTTCGGTTAATTCGCCACTTCTTTGGTGATGCTTTTGAACTACTTCTACCATGTATCCTTCTTTAATATCTGCTCTCTTTGTTCCGTCCATTTTCTTTAATCTAAAATCTCACCTTCTAAATTGCCAAACTCTTAATCAAATATACAAAGAAGATTAAAATGATTCTCCAAAGGCCACATAAAACCCTGAATTGTTTTGGGAACCAATGGCATAGTCGAACCGTAGATTGGTCTGTTCCGTTTTATCTACTCGAAAGCGCAATCCTAAACCTGCATTTAGTTTTACAGGTGATGCAGATGAAAGGACTTCCTTATCCATGGAGCTTATACCGCCAAAAGCGGAAAAACCTATGCTTTTATAGATGGTCATGCGTACTTCGGTTTGATAAGTCAATAGAGAATTGTTGCGGTATTTTCCATACCTAAACCCTCGCACAAATGCATCGCCACCGGCGCTGGCTAAATCATAAAAAGGAGTGTTTTTGGTGGTATGACTAGCATAAAATCGATTGGACCAAATGAACTTGGTCTTGATCTGTTTGTAAAACCGATAATCCAAGTTCATGCGAAAGTAATTTTGGTTGGAGATATTATAATCCACTGCACTTTGAACGTAATATCCTTTGGTAGGGGTTAGGATATTACTTCTATGATCAAGGTGGCTTTCCAGTCCAAAGCCCATTGTTTTATTGGCTTGCAATTCTTTAAAATACGAAGAGTTGGCATTTAGATTGGCGTATTGAATAAATCTGAGACGAGGGCCAACAAAGAACCGATTGCCAAACTGTTTTAAGGCATTTACTTGAATTACCGTTCTATTGCTGGTATACGGAGTTTCAACGCTATCCGATTCTTTCTTCGCAATTCCAAAGTATAAATCAGGGTACTTGGAGTAATGCAACAAGCCTTGAGTAAACCACTTTTCTTGATTAAAAAAGTAATTCCAATCCGTTTCTAAAATGATTTGTTTATTGCCGGTATAGGTAAACTCTACACTTGCATTGCTTACCCGCGTATTACTGTCTTTATAGGGTTTAATATTAAATAAACTAACGGCACCAAAAGCAGTTTTAGTTTCGGGAGAATATGATATGGTGGGTAAGGGAAGTACTTTAAAGAATGTACTGGTATCTTGGGCATTAAGCGAGGAAAGCAGTGCGCACAAGACAAGTAGAATGGGTCTTGGTCCTAATTGCCCTAGCAAATGTTTACTTCTTAAGCCTACCACTAGTTGATGCCTTTGCTTTTAAATATAGCTGGCTTCAATTGATTTAAGCATTCTTGGCTAAAACAAAAGATATTGTCGTGAACAGGCATGTCTGCTGCCGTCTTTATAGGAATGAGTTTAGATTTTCGACTTTTATTCTTTGAAAGTTTAAAAATAACGTAGGAATTTACTTGGCTAATAAAATGGTATAATTCGGCTTGACTGGTATCATTTGCATTGGATCTATTTACCGAACACTCTACTATAAGTGAGGGAGGCTTAGGTGCAGTAAGGAGTTCCTTTGCTCCTTTTAGGGCTTCCAGTTCGTAACCTTCAATATCTATTTTTATAAGGTCGGGTTTTACATTGGTTTCTTCACAGAAATCGGCAAGTTTTATGAGCTTTACCTTGGCTCCCTCCGAACTATTCTTTGGTTGTATAAGAGAGGAACTGCCGCGGTTTGAATCTAAATTGTCAAAGATGCTTTTTTCCGAAGTTTCGTTTCCAAGCGCATGCGTTGATAAAGAGATATTGCTGCGATTGTTAAAAGCTACATTCCGTTCTAAAATTTCAAAAGTTGTTGGGTTTGGCTCAAAAGCAATTACCTGGCCTTCATTTTTTACTTTTGAACTCGCCAATAAAGTCATTAATCCAATATTTGCACCAATGTCTAAAAAGACATCTCCGGGTTGTAATAAATGTTCTAGAAGATGCAAGGTTCCTTTTTCATAAGTCCCAGTAAAATATAGGCTCGATTCCACTCCTTTGTCATTAACAGGGTCAATTTCCAAGTAGAAATCATATAAGGTTTTAAGTAGAACCTTTTCTTTTGGTTTAGGAATTAAAAGAGAGGGTAAATAATGAGCAAGGGCTCTAAATCCTTTAATATCAATATCGTTTAATAGGGAGATTAAACGGTGCCTTAAAGGGAAGCTAACTTTTCTCATTGAAATGGCTTCAAATTTAAGGCAAATGCAATGATTCTCTTTTAGCTAATACTATTTTGTATTTTAGATTAAAGCCTTTAGGAGATGTTATTAATTACCAATTTCTATCGGCTAAGTTTTTCTTAATAACCGCAAAGGCTTGCTTGTTTTCTCCTTTACCACTTTCAGTACGGATACCCAAGGTTCTCAAGTATTCTATGAATTCTGGATTACTTAGGCCATAAGGCCCAGCACTTATTTTAGCTTTTGCTTCACTTAAATCATTTAAACGAAGAATATTTACACTTTTAATTTTGGCTTTATGAGTATCCCAGGCTTTAAAAAAGGTACAGTAGAATTCTGCCTGTAAAGCCTCACTGCTTTTATTGGTTGCGCTTGTTTGGTATCCAACTTCTTGAAAATAGATGGGTTTGCTGTCAAAAGCTTTTACAAAATCATTTATTTCGGAAGTTATTGCGCTAGGAGCTTTAACATCAAAATTTGATTTTAATGGATAATAAGTAACTCCAATGAGATCCAATTCTTTTGCTAGTAAATTAAATCGAGTCTTATTTTGCATCATCCCATATAAAGTTCCTGTAAAACCAACTTTAACGGTGCTGTTTTTAGAATGGATATAATCCTTTTGTGCATTTATAAACGTGGTGTAATCCGTCCAGAAATCTGCATGTTCTTTAGTGTAATCATAATGATCAATCTCATTGCCAATTTGAAAATTAAGTAGATTGCTAGCATCTACTTTAGTGAAAATAAAGTCAACAACCTTATTAAATCGGTTTATCATTTGAGTATCTCCAAATCGAGTGCTGTCTAAATCATCAGGTACAGTTTTCCCAGTTAAATCAATAGGACGGATGGTTAGGCTAAATTTTAGATTGTTGTTTTTCGCATATTGGCTGAGCAAGCTCAATGCATTGCCTGGATCAGAATATTTATTTGGGCTAGTTTCAATTCCAGTCCAATTTAGATGAAGGGCTATAAATTCGGCTCCCAAATCTTTGGCTAAGGCAATGTTGTCATCGAAACTATTGGTTCCTGTTATATCTAGTAAGTCAATTCCTATGGTTCTATCACCTTTGGAAACAGAAGCAATTGAGTCGCAGGTAAAAGTGTCATTTGAATCTTCCGTTTTAGTTTTCTTTTTACAAGAACTTATTAAAACTAGACTGAGTATGAATATTAAAAAATGTTTCATTCTGGTATGCATAACGTTTTACTTATGATAATATTACTCTGATTTGCTGCAATTGTCTTGCCAATTGACTGAATTCATCTTTATACGACATCATTATAAAAATATTTTATTCTGATATTATGATCAAAAATAGTAAAACTGTCCACCTATGTGAATATGTATAATTGAATGATTTGAAAATCAGTTTTGATATTTGTGGTATGAGTACGCAAATTGACATTAAGAATGCAACCATATTTCAGGGCAATATGCCTGTTTTGCATAGAGTAAATCTAGAGATTAAGTCGGGAGAGTTTGTGTACTTGGTAGGTAGAACAGGAAGTGGCAAAAGTAGTTTGTTGAAGATGCTTTATGGTGATATAACCTTAACCGAAGGTGAAGCAACCATTGCCGGATTTAGTTTAAACGGCTTAAAAAAGAAGGAAGTGCCGTATTTAAGAAGAAAATTGGGCATTGTTTTTCAAGATTTTCAATTATTAACGGATCGTTCAGTATATAAGAATTTATGGTTTGCAATGAGAGCTACCGGCTGGACTGATAAACTAGCCATGCGACAAAACGCATTTGATGTATTGGATAAAGTAAATATTAAGCATAAAGACTATAAAATTCCAGGAGAGTTAAGTGGGGGAGAGCAGCAAAGAGTTGTTATAGCAAGAGCTTTGTTGAATAATCCGGATATTATTCTCGCTGATGAGCCAACGGGTAACTTGGATCCAGAAGTTACGGATGAGGTAATGGGGCTTTTGCATGCATTAAGCAAAGAAGGTAAAACAGTGGTTATGGCTACACACGACTATAGAGTTATCGAAAAATTTGCAGGGCGTGTAATACGAGTGGCTGACGGTAAGATTCATGAAGAATCAATGAACCAAGAGGCTTAATTTAGATAGTCTAATTTTATTCCATATTTCCGCATCGACCTAAGAATAATTCGAGTTCTTTTACTCTGAAATCCGCAACGCCTAGGGCAAGGCCAGAGGCTAGCCAATTGAGCAGATTGATTGGCGTTTAATTTTGCTGCGCTAGTTTTAAAATAGCGTTGGGCTCCAGCTTCAACTCCAAATGTTCCTATACCAGTTTCCGCAACATTTAAGTACACTTCCATAATTCTTTTCTTACTCCAAAAGATTTCAATGAGTAAGGTATACCAAGTCTCAAAAGCCTTTCTAATGTACCCACCACCTTGCCATAAAAACACATTTTTTGCAGTTTGTTGGCTTATAGTACTACCACCTCTTCGCTTCTTTCCGTTTGCATTATTGACCACAGCACCTTGCAGGGCCATAAAATCAAAGCCCCAATGTGTATTAAATTTTTGATCTTCGGCACAGATGATTGCCAATTGCATGTTTTTAGATATGTCTTCAATATCAACCCACTTTTTTTTAATAGGTTTTTGTATTTTAGATTTTTGATTTAGAATAGTAAAAGTGGTGGGTGGGTTAACCCATTTATATAGAACAACTTGAAGAATAGTTACAATGAAAAATCCAATGACAATTCTCTTAAATAGCTTTTTTAAATTGGCCTTTTTCACAACACAATATTAATCAAATCCATTTATACCTTGAACGGTGGTATATTTTAATACTAGATTCTTATTAGGATATATTCGCTTAAAGGCACTTTGAACCATTAAAGTAGCTTCATGGAAGCCACAAAGTATAAGTTTAAGCTTCCCTGGATACGTATTGATATCTCCAATAGCATAAATACCTTTTTGATTGGTAGAATAGTCCAAAGTATCTACTACAATTGCATTTTTATCAATTTCTAAGTTCCATTCTGCTATAGGGCCAAGTTTTGGAGAGAGGCCAAATAATGGTAAAAAATACTGGGTATCTATAGTTATCAATTGGTCATCTGGCTTTTTAACCGTGATTCCTACCGAGCTTAAACAATCTGAACCATTTAATTCGGTTACTTCGCCGTATTTAAAAAGTTCAATTTTGCCTGATTCTGCCAAATCAATAGTTTTTTGTACAGAGTCAGGATGACCTCTAAATTCTCCTCGTCGATGCACCAATGTTACTTTAGAAGCAACATCAGCTAGGAATATGGTCCAATCCAAGGCGGAGTCTCCACCACCTGCTATTACAACTTCTTTATTTCTATATTTTTCAGGATCTTTTATGATGTAATCAATACCCTTTTTTTCAAAATCTTGTATGTTACTAATAGGTGGTTTTCGAGGCTCAAAACAACCTAATCCTCCAGCAATAGCAATATTGGGAGCTTCATGTATGGTTCCATCTTCGGTGATTACTTGCCAATTGCAATTTTCTAATTGAGAAACTTTCTCAGCTCGTGTACCTAATGTAAACCCTGGTTTAAAAGGTTCAATTTGTTCCATTAAGTTGGTAACTAAGTCTCCAGCTAGAATGGATGGAAAACCGGGTATGTCGTAGATAGGCTTTTTAGGGTAAATCTCTGTAAGTTGACCTCCTGGCTCAGCCAATGCATCAATTAAATGACATCTTAGCTTTAATAAGCCAGCTTGAAAAACAGTAAATAAGCCAACAGGACCTGCTCCAATAATGATAATATCTGTCTCGATTTTACTCACAATGCAAAGGTAGTTCTAGGTAATATTATAAGCCATGATATTTGTCATTAAATTCATGATTAAAATTATTTCTTCTTGCATTGCTTGCAAGTTTTTGGACATTTCTTGCAATAATCCTCAGCCTTTTCTTTAAATTTTTTGCAGCATTTCTTTTTGCAACACTTCTTTTTACCCATAACTATGCTGATTGTTAATGTTGCAAATATATTAAGGTTTTAGACCTTCTTTATAAACCGATAAACATCGTTCTCTGGCAAATTTATGCTCCACAATTGCGGCAGGGTACTTTTCTGTTTTATATTCTGGAACCCATTTTTTTATGTACTTATTCTCTTTATCAAATCGTTCAGTTTGCAAGTAAGGATTAAATATACGGAAATAGGGTGCTGCATCTACTCCAGAACCAGCCGCCCATTGCCATCCTCCATTATTACTTGCCAATTCAAAGTCAAGCAATTTTTCAGCAAAATAAGCTTCTCCCCAACGCCAATCAATAAGCAGGTGCTTTACTAGAAAGGATGCTACTATCATCCGTACGCGGTTATGCATAAATCCCGTAGTATTTAGTTCACGCATGCCAGCATCTACAATAGGATAACCCGTTTTGCCATTGCACCAAGCATCAAATTCTTCTTCGTCATTTCGCCATTGGATTCTATCGTATTGAGGCCTAAATGAAGAATTAATTACATGAGGAAAATGATGTAAAATTTGCATGTAAAAGTCACGCCAAATTAATTCGTTTACCCATTTATCCGATAATTTAAGCCCTTTGCGAAGTTTTTCTCTGATTGAGATAGTGCCAAATCTAAAATGCATACTTAACCTACTTGTTCCCAATACTGAAGGAATATCTCTTTGTTCTTCGTATTTTTTAATTATGATTTGACTGGTGCTTTTTTTAGGAAACTCATATGAACTATTCTGAAAACCCATTTCCTTCAAGCTTGGTGTTTTATTAAACATACTAGGGCTTAATGAACCAAAGTATTTGTTTGTGGGGTACGATTTAGAATAGAAGGCATTCAATTTTGCTTTCCATTTTTTTGAGTATGGAGTAAATACGGTATAAGGGAGGCCATCATCTTTTGTTACTTCGTCCATTTCAAAAATGCATTGATCTTTGAAATCATGAAAAGTGCACGAATGACTTGCTGCTAAGGCTGCATTTTTTTTATCTCGGCTTTTGGCATAGGGTTCATAATCCCTATTGGTATAGATAGCATCTATCGTATTCTGGTCTAAAATTTTTGCCCATATTTCAGATGTTTCACCATATTCTACTCTTAAGCTGCTGGCATAAGACCCTAATTCAATTTGAAGTCGTTCAATTTCTTGATGTATAAATAATACGCGCTTATCATTTGGATGAAGTTCTTCCAAAATTGCTTTATCAAAAATGAAGAGGCATTGAGTTTCTCCGTTTTTTAATGAATGATAAAGACCTGCATTATCTTTTAATCGTAGATCTCTTCTAAACCAGAAATAGTTCATTAATTTGTTAAGTCCCCCAAGGCTTTACTTAATTCTCCAAATTCAAAAGTAAATCCCATATCCAGTGTTTCCTTGGGAAAAACTTGCTTATTGCTTAAAGCTAAGGCACTCCGTTCACCCATTGCTAGTTTAAGTATAGCCGCTGGAATATTTGGATGCAAACCATGTTTCCCTTGAACTTTGGCTAGTGCTTTCATAAATTCTATCTGCGTTGGTGGGTTTGGAACGGATCCATTAACAATACCCGATTGCTCACACTGAGCCAAATAAAGGTAAAGATTACTCAAGTCTTGGATGTGAATCCAACTTAAATAATGTTCTGCATTTCCAACAGTAGGAAAGAGATTTATTAAAGCCGTTTTATTGGCTATTGGAAAAAATCCACCCTCACTTTGCAATACAATACCAGTTCTAATTATACTCACCTCAACATTTAAATCCTTAAATTTTAAGGCTTCAGTTTCCCAGTCTTTGCAAACTTTACACATAAAGTCTGTGCCTGATGGACTTGTTTCAGTTACTTTAAAAGCAGGTTCTGTATAAAAGCCAATAGCTGAGGTACTAATTAACCTTTTAGGTTTATTCTTCTGTTTTTCAATCTCAGTAAATAAAAGCTTAGTGCTTTCAATTCTGCTGGAATAGATTTCTTCCTTATAGGAATCTGTCCAATTTTTATCTGCAATTCCTGCTCCGGCTAAATGAATAATTACATCAACCCCTTCAAGGGCTTTAGGGTCTATATAGTTTTCCCTAATGTCCCATTTATAATCTGTTGATTGTTTGGGATTTCGGGATAAGTTCCGAACTTCAAAACCTTTTTCACTTAAGTCTTGTTTTATTTTCGTTCCTACATTTCCGGAGCCACCTGTTAAAAGTAATATCATTATGTCAAATTTAAATACTAACAACTCAAAGTCGAAAAATGTTGGCAGATCCACCAAAAGAGATTTTGAGGGAATGTATTTTATCCGTGATATTGAGAATCTCACTGGTATAAAAGTTTATATATTAAGAGTTTGGGAACAGCGTTATAGCATTTTAGAAACAAAAAGAACGGATACCAATATTCGCTATTATGACGATAATGATTTACGTTTCTTAATAAGCGTAGGTATTTTAAACTCCAATGGACTTAAGATTAGCAAAATTGCTAAAATGACTAAAGAGGAAGTGCAATTAAAAGCACGCCTATTTAGTGAAAGTCAAATTCAGAACGAAGGAGTTATGCAATCTCTTGGTTCTGCAATGATGCGCTTTAATGAAAAAGAGTTTATGCGAATATTGGATGGGTATGTCAATGAAATTGGTATGGAGGCTACCATGTTCGATATTATTTTCCCTTATTTAAAGCATTTAGGTGTTTTATGGTTAGATGGTTCAGTAAGTGTAGCACATGAGCATTTTGTAACTAATTTACTAAAGCAGCGTTTATACTCAGCCATAGGCGATTTGAAAACCTTGAGAAGTGCCAATGCTAAGAAGTATGTTTTATTTGTACCGAATGGGGAGAGTCATAAATTAAGCATTCTATTTGCGGAGTATATGCTTAGGGCAAGAGGTCAAATGGTTTTCTCCCTTGGAGAATCTGTGCCATTGGAAGAATTGCATATCATTGTAAAAGAGGTGAAACCTCATGCATTATTTGCGAGCATTACCAATTCCAATTTTAATTTAATCCCTTCTGTCTATGCAAGGACATTGTCCAATAATTGGCCTAAATTAAAAATATTACTTACAGGTAATTATGTAGTTGGGAAAAAGTTAGACCTACCAGAAAATGTAGGAATTGTAGCAGATCAGACTGACTTTGATAAATGGGTAAATAAAATTGAAACCAGTTAATTTACTGTTGCTCTTAATCTGGCAGCCAAATCTTTGTTCACCGGATATAATGGTGGTCTCATGTAAGTTTGTCCAATTCCCATTTCATTAAGAATTTCTTTTATTCCCCCTGGACTTCCATCTTCAAAAATAGCATTGCACAAAGGCAAGCTTTTGTAGTGAATAGTTCTCGCTTCTGCATATTTACCTTGATTGCATAAGTGCACCATTTGATTGAATTGTGCTGGGATAGCATGATTTACAACTGAAATAACTCCTGCAGCACCACAGCACATCATCGGGTAGGTGAGTGCGTCATCTCCACTTATTACTTCAAATCCTTTAGGTTTATTTGCAATGATTTCCATAATTTGTTCCATGTTTCCAGAGGCTTCTTTAGTGGCTATAACATTGGAGAATAGTGCAATTTCTAATTGCGTTTTTGCTGTCATATTACTACCCGTTCTTCCTGGAACATTGTAAATGATGATAGGTAGTGGGGATGCCTCCGACAATAACCTATAATGGTTAATAATGCCTTTCTGATTGGGCTTGTTGTAATAAGGACTCACGGATAATATGGCTGAGACTCCTTTAATATCAAAGCTATTCATATCCTTTATAATGGCTTGGGTATTGTTTCCACCCATCCCAACTACAATAGGAACTCTATTGTTAACTTGAGAAACTACGTGGGTGATTATTTGTTGTTTTTCTTCAGCATCCAATGTTGCCACTTCACCTGTGGTTCCTAAGGCTACCAAGTAATCAATCTTATTGTCAATTAAATGTTCAATTAGTTTACTCAATGCATCAAAATCAATGCTTAAATCTTCCTTAAAAGGAGTAATCAATGCAGTACCTGCACCATGCAAATTAATCATGGCGCAAAGGTAGGATTTTTAGCTAGTTTATGTATTTAAGATTTTAAGAATACAGCAATTCCCTTTGTTTGTGGAAATTGATCCAGGATAGCAATACTAATGAGAGTAATAGGTACACTTAATGCCATTCCTGCAATTCCCCACATGGCTCCCCAGATGGCCAATGCCAGTATTACAACGAAACCATTAATGTTTAATTTGTCGCCAAATACTTTGGGTTCTATAAAGTTGCCTACAATTAATTGCAACGATCCAATCAATATTAAAACCAATAAGAAAGGTTGAAGTTCAGCAAATTGAAACAAGGCAACAACTGCTGGGAATATGGTTGCAATTAATGACCCGACACTAGGGATATAGTTTAGCAAGAAAATGAGTAAAGCCCAAAACAATGCTAAATCTACTCCAATGATTAAGAGAATAATATAAGAACATATACCCGTTATAAGGCTTACTCCGGTTTTAAGAACGATGTAATTACCCATGGAGTCTTTTATATTGTTAATTACCACAATTGTTTTTAGTAGCATAGATTTATTTGGTAAAGCCTTTTTCAATTTTGGTGTAAAAAACTCGGATTCTATGATTAAAAAAATGATATAAAGTATAATCATAAAGCTATTGCTTATCAAAACAGATAGCTGATTGAGAAAAGAGGAGGCAAGGCTTTTGATGTTAAAGCTTTTTATCCAACCAGTTGATAAAACCTCTAAATCAATGGAGTAATTCGCATTAACCCAGGCTGTCATACTTCTTATATTCTGTTCATACTTAGGTGCCAACTGATTAATCTCTTTTAAATTATGTACCATTGCAGAGATAATAAAATAGCAGACAGTTGAGATTAGGACGGTTGAAATTAGGTATGCAATCCACCTTGGAAATCGGTATTTTCTAATTTTTATTTTCTGAATATTGGTTGTTATTTCAAATATGATAAACCACAATAAAATTGCAATAAACAGAGGAATTAGTACATTTTTAGTTGCAACTAAACCATATATCCCTAAAACTAAAATGAGTAATATTTTAACTATTTTATCTAACATGTTATTTTTTTGGTTTTAAGCTTGATATATGCTTTTTTGATGCTTCCACCAAAGCTGTGAGTACAGCCATGTTTTCTAAGAGTTCATCCGCAATAATGACAAAATCCTTCATGGTGCTTCCGTGTTGAATAGGGTTGTCTCCATCCTTTAAACTACTTAAACTTAAATATTCATGAATGGGAAGCCTCAAACAAGTGGTATCTGTAGGGTCGATAAAAACTGCCATATAAGAATTAAATGATTGAAAAGGCATTTTTTTACCTTTAAGCTTGCCAAATAGGGGTTCGCAAATTGAATTTAATAAGCCGATTTTATCTTCTCGATTCATCTAATAAAACAAATCTACTGAATTCTATGTAAGTACCTATCAATGTCTGTTAAGAAATCTTTTAAGGTATAGTTTGGACTTTGCTTACCTAGGCTTAAATCATAAAACAAATATGAATATTTCACACGATTGTAACCTACTCGGCAACCAGCCTGACTAAAGGTTGCCATTGATTTCAAAGGCATTGTTCCATTCATGTCAAAGTTTATTACAAAATCAAAATTAGTTCCAATTAAGCGTTTGCAATTCTTGGTTTTAGGAGAACCCCACAAGGTAAAATCCTTTCTACTTAAAAAAGTAGTGTTTGGTATAACACTGGAAGGGATATCTTTAGGTTTTTGAAAATAAACGATCGTATGAATTTTTTTGCCTTCACTCTCCAATTTTTGGATGAATGGATCTAATAACTTCCTTTGTCCCATTTGATCACTTTGTAAAAGGAGTAAAAAAGTGCTGCTTTGGGCATAATTAGGAATTGCACCAATTCGTTTTCTGTTTTGGGCAATTCTCCTAATTATTTGAGAACCAATTTTATATCTTATCCTGGAAGTCAATAGGTATACAAACTTTTTTTTCTATTTGTGTTATGGCAATTTAACCATTTATTAAGGCAATAAACTCATTTTCATCAATAATTTTTACTCCAAGTGTTTCTGCCTTAGCTAATTTACTTGGACCAATTTTATCTCCAGCTACTAAGTAATTGGTATTTTTTGAGACACTACTTCCTACTTTACCGCCATTGTTTGCAATTGTATCTTTTAATCCTTCCCGGCTAAATTGACTAAATGTACCACTGACAACTAATGTTTTTCCAGCTAATAGTTCACTGACTAACTTTTTTTCTTCACTGGCTAATTGAACCCCAGCATGTTTAAGTCTATTTATTTGTTCCATGTTTTTTGGAACTCGGAAATAATCATATACAGATTCGGCAATAATATCTCCTATCTCTTCTACCGCAGCTAATTCTTCCTTACTGGCTAAAGCGATGTTTTGAATTGTTAAAAAGTGTGCACTAAGTTTCTTTGCCACTGTTTCACCTACATGCCTAATTCCCAAACCAAATAAAACTCTGGGAAACGGAATTGACTTAGATGCTTCTATACCTTCAATCACATTAAGAGCAGATTTTTCTCCAATTCTATCTAAACCCATAACCTGGTTTAAATTTATATCGTATAAGTCGGCTTGATAATTAACTAAGCCATTTTCGTTAAGCGCATTTAACATTTCCACTCCAATGGAGTTTATATCCATCGCTTTTCTAGCTACAAAATGTTCTAATTTGCCAATTACTTGTGGTTTGCAATCCACCTCATTGCTGCAATAATGTTGGACTTCGGTTTCTTTCCTACTTAATGGAGAATGGCATTCTGGACAGTGCGTAGGAAAGGGTATTTTAGTTAATTCAGCGGAACGTTTAACTAGGTTAACTCCAGTTATCTTAGGAATAATCTCACCTCCTTTTTCAACAAAAACAAAATCTCCAATCCGAACATCTAAACGTTCCATTTCATTTGCATTATGCAAACTTGCACGTTTCACTGTTGTACCCAATAAAGGTACCGGTTCTAGTTCTGCTACTGGTGTAATTGCACCTGTTCTACCTACTTGATAACTCACATTTAACAGTTGAGTTTCAGCCGCTTCTGTTTCAAACTTATAGGCAATGGCCCAACGAGGCGATTTAGCAGTGAACCCAAGTTCATCTTGAGTGCTTAATTCATTTACCTTAATGACAACACCATCAGTGTCGAAACTCAAGGATTTTCGCTTAATATCCCATTCTTCAATAAATTTCTTTACTTGATCTAGACTTGCGCAAAGTTGGCTGCTGTCTGCAATTTTTATTCCCCAACTTTTTGCGTCTTTTAAAGATTCCCAATGGGACTTAAAAGCTCTTTCTTCAGTAAGCATATGATACAATGTTATGTCTAAAGGACGTTTTGCGACCTCTTTCGTATCTTTCATTTTTAATGAACCAGAGGCTAAGTTTCTTGGGTTTGCATAAACCTTGTCCCCATGCTTAACTCTTTCACTATTAAGTTTTTCAAAACCAGCTCTGTGAATGAAAATTTCCCCTCTTATTTCAAAGGTGTTTGGGTAATTTCCAACTAAGGATTTCCTTAATGAACGAATGGTGGCAACATTTTGTGTTACATCATCTCCGCGAGTGCCATCACCTCGTGTAACGGCTTGTTTGTATCTGCCATTCTCGTAAAAAATACTTATAGCCAAACCATCAATCTTCAGTTCACATACATACTCAACTGGTTTTTCTACTATTTTTTGAATTCGAGCATCCCAATCATCCAGTTCACCCCACGAATACGCATTGCTCAAACTGAGCATATGCCTTTTATGAGGTACACTAATGAATTGAGAATTTAAGTCGCTACCAACTCGCTGTGTAGGACTATCTGCTTCTATAAATTGCGGAAATTGACCTTCCAGTTCTTGTAATTCACGGAGCAATATGTCAAAGTCTCTATCTCCAATACTGGGTTGCGCAAGCACATAATATTTATAATTGTGATCACGTAATTCTTTCGATAAAACTTTGATTTTTTCTTGTGCTTCCTCAACGGCTAAATTGTGCATTACTGATGCAATGTTAAGCAATATTAAGAGGTGCTTTTACACCACTTTTCCAATCTTTTGGAATTTTAGATTTAGTGATTTAAAATTTTAGAACGATTTTGGAAAAGAATTACTTCTTACCACTCTTTTTATCTGCTTCTTTGGCCGCATCAGCTGCGGCATTTTTAGCAAGTTCTGCAGCAGCTAGTGCTTCTTTTTCAACGCGCTTGGCAGTGTCCACTAGTTTTGTTACTATTTGCCATTTTCGGGTGGCACCCATAATTCCCAATTCATCTTCAAAATAATGAGTATTCAATTTAGAATCTTCATATTTTCCAAAACAGTGAAGGAATACATCATTGTCAACAATGGTGAACTCGTCTGGAGGAGAACTTACCTTTGCCATTCTTTCTAAAGAATCTTCATCAGGTGCTTCTAATAGCATGGTTAAATGAAGACTTTTGGTATCTGTTCTATAGATTTTTGCAAACGGATTTGCTTTAATAGACAATTCTACATTTTTTACAGTTCTAGCTATAACTGGAACTCTAAATCCAAATTTTTTCTCAATTTCATTGGTAATGCGAATAGAAATTTCTTGTTCTGTTTCTTTTCCATCTCCTTCAAATAATACATTGATTCCATCAAGAAAATTTTGAACACTGGTATAACCTAAATCCCTATAGAGATTTAGCAAATCGTCCATGCCATGATTTCCCGTACTCTCGCTTCTGCTTTCACCTAATATGGAAATGTATTTCATCATTGCTGCAATGATAAGTAAAAAATATGAGCCAATATATATTCTTTAGACTAAATGCTTAATTTTTGCCAAATAATTATATACAATTTATTAAAACATTAAAATAGGATGCTAGGCGGGCTTATCACTACTAAGTAAGTTTATCAAAAGTATGTGTAAACTGAATTCTTGAAATCTAAAATGCATAAAACATATCCTCGAAATATTAACGTTCTTAGGTTCGTTGTTAACGATATATTTAATTCGCATTAATACAAATGAGAAAAATCTTTCTATACGCCCTATTATTTACCTTCTTTAGTTTGCATGCACAAGACAAATGCATGGATAAAGCCAAAGATTATCTAATTCAGAAGAGATATTCTAAGGTTCTAAAATTAGCCGACAAAGAATTGAAAAAGAATAGAAAAGCCGTGGAATGGTATTTTCTACAAGGTTCGGCTCAATTAGAAATGAGTGAATTGCCCAAGTATAGTAGAGGGGATATTAACTATTTTAATAAGGCTGTAAAATCCATTAAAAAAGGCATAGAAAAAGATGAAACTAAACAATTGCGGAAAGGTTATGAACCCTATATTTTACGTGTTGTAGAAGAAAGCAATAAAGAGGCATTGCGTGCCTTTGCACAAGAAAGGTATTCTAAAGCTATACTATTGTATAGGGATAATTATGAAATGACAGGTGACACTGTTGCAAGAGCTATGCAAGGCTTAGCTTATTACAAAGTTGGAAAAATTTATGATGGGGTAGAAATATTGAAACCTGTAGCATCTTGGATGTACGGTGCCGCCTATGATTCTGCACATCAGAAAACCTATATGTGGGAGCCTTTTGCAACCTTAGGGGATTATTATTTAGAACAGAAACTATTTGACAGTGCAAGAAGATACACTGAGATGGGACTAGAGATATTTCCTAAACATCCAACCTTAAGAACCAATGCAAAAAACCTTTTGGTCAATGACTTGCGAAAATCAGCGATGCGTGGGGTAACTGTAAGTTTTATTGAGATTGTAAATAAAGGATTATACTTTTTTCCGAGTGACAGTTTCTTTTTAATGAATCAGAACTCCTACTTCTTAGATAAGTTGGTGAGGTATTCAGGTAATCGGGAGGATGGTTTAAGTGATACTGCTTTTACTGAATTTTATAGAGCTAAACAGTTTGGTTTACGTCAGGGTGCAAAGAATGGATCGGATGAGTTCTTAATAAAAGATTCTACCAAATTTATTTTTAAGTGCTTGGATTATGGACTAAGAACGAATACACGAAAGTTTACGGCTTATTTCTTTAAGCGATGGTTTACCGCCATCAATAAGTTTCCTAAATACACAGAGTATCATGCAGAAACATTGTTAACCAAACCAGATGAAAAGGTTAGCCGACGTTTAACCGCCATTATGTTTGAAGATGGCAGGCTGAATTATCCTAAAAATAATAAAATTAAAACGGCCCAGTTAAGTTTTTTTAGATCTTGGTTAAAAGAACCTTCCAATAAAACTATTCTAAATGATAAACTAAATATGTGTTCATCATTAATGAAAGATTTTGGTAGGACAAGTGAATTAAAGTCAGGCAAAATTAAATTATTAAGGGAAGTTTTTTCATTAGAAATGGCTAGTGGAAACATGGAGCCCGTTTGGCAAACCTATCGGGAATTGCAGATTGAAACAGGAACAGTATTAAAGGAAATGAGAGCTGAAATTGCTAAACGTGATTTTGAAGTTCGTTTTGTAGGTTCTGCTATTCCTTATGACAAAGTAGGGAAAAGCGAATTGGCAAGAACAGGGTGGACTGGTTCTTCTAAATACTGTGATCCAGGCAGAGTGCCAGATAGCACCCTAAAAAAGGTTATAAATAGAATTAACTATTTCCGTCAAAATGCAGGTGTTTTACAACCGATGTACCTAAGTCAGAAACGAGTTTCATATAGTCAGGCGGCAGCAGTAATGTATGCGGGCAAAGGAGTATTTACAAGAGATCCAGAACCAACAACGCACCCTTGCTTTAGCAAGGAAGGCAAAGAAGCGGCTCAAATTGTACAAGGGATATTAGATAATAATCCAGCTCAATCCATTACTAATATAATGAGTGATAAGCGAAGTGTGGAATTGGTGAATAGGCAATCACTGTTAAATATAGGCAATGAATATTGTGGTTTTGGGGTAGCTGAAGACAATTGTATTTTTTGGCTATTGGATACAGCAAATACGCTTTCGGATGATTATCATAAAACACATTTTGTATCCTGGCCACCCGAAGGGAAAGCACCACGAATGTTGCTGTTCGGAAAATGGTCGTTTTCCTTGAACGCAGACCTTAAAAATGCCAAGGTTAAGGTTACAAAGAAAGGGGAGTCTGTAAAAGTGGTTGATATAAGTGTACAAGACTTACCGGCACTAACTATGCAAACACTTATTTTTATACCGGCGGTAAGTACTATAAACACAAAGGATGGCGATGAGTTTGAAGTGTCCATAACCTTGCAAAATGGAAGAGCTTATAAATATAAAATTGAGCTTTTTGATTATAAAAAATAAAACTATATTTGCAGCCCTTTTGCACGCGTGGCGAAATTGGTAGACGCGCTAGACTTAGGATCTAGTGCCGTGAGGTGTGTGGGTTCGAGTCCCTCCGCGTGCACTACTCTTCAAAAACCTGTATGAATCATACAGGTTTTTGATTGTTTGAAAGGCTTTGGCAGAGTGCCTCGTACTGACCGATTGTCAGAATTTTAAAATTTGGAATAATTAGTACAAAATATCCCGTGAACGTTAAATACGAAAAAATAGATGACCTTAATGCTACTATCGTTGTAGACATTGATAAGGCTGATTACGAACAAAAAATGACTGATGAAATGAAAAAACTTCAGAAAAAAGTTGTTCTAAAAGGTTTCCGTCAAGGAAAGGCTCCTTTGGCTATGGTTAACAAATTGTATGGTAAGTCTATGCTTGCTGATGAGTTAAACTCAATGGCTTCAAAAAAGCTGAATGAGTACATTACAGAAAACAAGCTAGATATTTTAGGATATCCAATGAGTAGTACTTCACTTGAAAGCAATATCGATTTAGAATCAAATGAAGACTTTTCTTTTGCATTTGATTTAGGATTGGCACCTAGTTTTGATTTGAGCATTGGCAAAAAAGACAAGATGACTTTATATAAAATTGAAGTTACCGAAGCTGAAATAGATAAGGATATTGCTCATGCAAGAGAACAAACAGGTTCTATGGAAGTTATTGATGTTTCTGAAGGAGAAGATATTATTTATGCCTTTGCTACAGAATTAGCTGAAGATGGAAGTCCATTAGAAGGTGGAGTAGAGAAAGCTACTATCTCTTTTGTTGCTAATATGATTGAAGACAAAAAACTTCAAAAGAAATTTATTGGTCTTAAGGCAGGTGATAAATTGGATGCTAACATTAAGAAAGTATTTAATGATAATGAAACTGTAATTTCAAATACTTTGGCTATACCTAAGGAAGGTGTTAATGATCTTAATGATTTATTTGCGCTTGAAGTAACAGAAATTAAGCGAAGAACCTTAGCTGAGTTGAACGAAGAGTTTTATAAAAACATGTTTGGCGCTGAGGATTTTCCAAAAGATGAAAAAGAATACAGAACAAGAGTAGCGGCTAACTTAGAAAGATATTATGCTAGTGAAGCACAGACTTGGTTAGATCATGAAATTAGTGACTATGTTATTAAGAAGCATGGTTTAACGCTACCTGATACCTTTCTGAAAAGATGGTTGCAAGCCTCAAATGAGAAAGAATACAATGCGGAAAACATTGATGAACGTTATGAAAAAGAACGTGATGCATTAGTAAGAAGACTGATTGTAGAAAAAGTTGCTGTCGAAAATGAAATCAAAGCGGTTGCTGAAGAGATTAAGGAAGAAGCTTCAATTTATTTTGTGAGTATGTACCGCCAATATGGAATGAATGCAAGTATTCAGGATGCATTTATTACCGAAACGGTTGAGAAGAAATTACAAGAAAGAGAGTTCGTTGAGCAAATGGGTGACCGTGTTGTTTATAGAAAAGTATATGATGCCATCAAAGAATTAATCACGTTAAAAGAGAAAAAGATTAAGGCTGAAGATTATTATAAGATGGTTAACGAACACAAACACTAAATTTGTAAATATGAAGCCAGAAGAATCAGGAAAAGAATTTAGAAAATACGCAGTTAAGCATTTAGGTTTAAATAGCCTTTATGTAGATCAGTATATAGATGCTATAACACCCAATCAAGTAGTTGGCCTTACTCCAAACATTATTGAGGAACGCCAAATGAATGCGGTTGCTATGGATATTTTTAGTCGATTAATGATGGATAGAATCATCTTTTTAGGAGTTCCTATTTATGAAGATGTTTCAAATATCATTATGGGTCAATTGTTGTTTTTAGAAAGCAGTAATCCAAACCGTGATATTCAGATTTACATTAACAGTCCAGGTGGAAGTGTTTATGCAGGTTTAGCAATTTATGATACGATGCAATACATAGGTAGTGATGTAGCAACCATTTGTACAGGAATGGCGGCAAGTATGGGCGCTGTTTTAATGTGTGCTGGTGAAAAAGGAAAAAGAACCGCTTTGCCTCATAGCCGTATCATGATTCACCAACCATTAGGAGGTGCTCAAGGACAGGCAAGTGATATTGAAATTACTTACCAAGAAATCAATAAGTTAAAGAAGGAACTGTATACCATCATTTCAAATCACAGTGGACAGAAGTATGCTAAGATTGAAAAAGACGGGGATAGAGATTTCTGGATGACGGCTGAAGAAGCTAAAAAATACGGAATGATTGATGATGTTCTTGGTGCAAGAAACAAGAAATAGCCTTAAAGTTTAAGCATAAAAAAAAGCCCCAATCTTAAGATTGGGGCTTTTTTATGAATGATATTTTTTAAGCCAAGTATTTCTTATGGGCAAAATATAAGATGGTAAATATTATTGGAACAACAGCTCCTAATAATGCAAAACCAGAAAAGAAACCAGTTCCTACTATAACTAAGTTAACAATTACCGGCAACCATTCTCCGGCAGTCCAAATGTAAAGACCTTTTAGGCTTCCTTTTCTCATTTGTAAAGCTCCATAAACGCAGGCAGCTACTCCTAAAAGAGCAACAATTAAAATAATGTAACGATTTCGTAGCTTTTCTCAACGATTGCTCCGGCATCAGCCATCATTTTGTTTAATGCTCCTCCACCTAAGTCACCAAGTTCTGATAATTTTCCTTGAGATCCTTTGATAGTCTCATACGAGGTAGCAATGGTAGTGAATCCCATAATTGCGTCTATTGCAGCAAGTCCAGATCCAATAAAAGTAAGAATGGTAAGGATGTTTAACCCTTTGTTCAATTCACCTGAGGATGAATTTGAATCAATATTTGTAATTTCTTCTGTCATACTATTTTGTAATTTTTGTATTTACGATATACGTACAAAATAGTGGCAAATGCAAGAAAATGAATATAAGTGACTGATTGTAAGCTTTTTGAGCTGATTGTTTAAAAAGGGCTATCGGCCTCTTTCTTAACCACATTATAGGTAAGACTATCAGCCAATTTTGGCCACCATTTATTAATCCAAACAATTAGTTTTCCTTGGGTAGTCAGAATCAAATATGTCTTTTTTGCATCTATAGCATTTGCTATTTTATCAGCTACTGTTTCAGCTGACATTAATTTATCCTCCTTTAATGGTGTTTTACCTTGAGCTTCTCCTTTGGAATTCAATGCATTTTCTCTAATGCTGCTTGCGGTATATCCAGGGCAAGCAATAAGTACATGTAAACCAGTTTCTAAATTTTCGCATCTAAGACTTTCTAAAAAGCCTTGGATCGCAAACTTGCTGCTGCTGTATCCAGTTCTTGCAGGTAAACCTTTAAACCCAGCAATGGAGCTTACTCCCACAATTGAGCCCTGTTCTTTTAAAATATGAGGTAATGCATATTTGCTGCAATAAACGGTTCCCCAAAAGTTTACATCCATTAAACTCTTAAGAACAGATAGGTCGGTGTCATTAAATACACCTCGCATGCTTATGCCTGCATTGTTTATTAGAACGTTTATAGTATTGAAGGCACTTTTTGTATCGGATACGAATCTTTGACAGTCTTCTTCTTTACTAACATCACCTATAGAACAAATAGTTTTAGCCCCGAGTTCTTCGCAAGATTTTGCAACTTCTTCTAGCTTGCCTTTGCTCCGAGCCATTAAACCTAAATTCCAACCGCGTTTGGCGTATTCTAAGGCTAAGGCTTTCCCTATTCCTGAACTGGCACCAGTGATTAAAACCGTTTTAATTGAATTAGGCATGAACGTTTTCGGGTAACCACTTTACACTGCATCCCACAGCTTCAGTCTCTGGGTGGTCAATTTCTAAACCATCTAAACAGCTTTCAATGGCATCTTCTAAAAAAACATCCATAACCGCATTGGCATTTTCCCAGTTATCGTCAATACAACCTTGGTAAACCAATTTTCTATCTTTATTAAACAAGAATACCTCTGGTGTTCGTTGAGCTCCTAATTGTTGAATAACTTCTTGCTTTGGGTCATGTAAATAGGCAAATGGCAATTCCAATTGCTTGTCTAAAACTTGCATGTTTTCATAAGAATCCCCAGGATGTGTGCTGGCATTGTTGCCGCATATAGCAAGGGTGGCCATATTGTCTTGCACGTAATTTTTGGCAAGTTTTATTATCCTAGCCCAATAAGCAATTGCATATGGGCAATGATTACAAGTAACAACAACCAATAAGGCAGATTTTCCCTTGAGGTTTGCGGTTTTCACTAATTCACCCTTGGTACTTTTTAATTCAAAGTCTATGAGTTGATCTTCTAAATTCATTTGTATCTAATTATTGGCTTGAGTTTATAAAAACTCCTAATTCTTTAATTTCTTTACCAGCAGCATGAATCGCGTCTTTACTGCCTCTCCATCTTATTTTGCCATCGTAAAGGAATAATATTTTGGCTCCAATATCCAAGGCAGATTTCATATCATGGGATATAATTACAGTAGTAATTCCATATTCCGCAGTAATATCTACAAGAAGTTCGTCAATTACTCTTGAGGTAATTGGATCTAGTCCAGAGTTGGGTTCATCGCAGAATAAGTAATTAATATCCATAGCTATTGCACGGGCAATACCCACTCTTTTCTTCATTCCGCCACTAATCTCTGCAGGGTATTTGTCACCAGCTCCACCAAGTTGAACTCTTTCCAAACAGAAATTTACTCTGTCTTTCATTTCTGCGGCACTCGTTTTACTAAACATCTTTAAAGGAAACCCTACATTTTCTGCAACCGTAAGAGAGTCGAACAGTGCCGTTCCTTGAAAAAGCATTCCAATTTCTTGGCGAATCACTTTTACTTGTTCATAATCCAAATGCACAAAGTCACGGCCATCATAAAGTATGTTTCCCGTTTCAGGTTTCAGTAACCCAACCATGCATTTAAGCAATACGGATTTACCACCTCCACTGGCTCCAATGATAAGGTTGGGTTTGCCCGGAGCAAATTCGGCATTAATGTCAAATAATACTTGCTTGCCACTGAAGCTTTTATTTAGGCCTTGTATCTCAAGCATTTAGCATTATTTTGGCAATAACAAAATCAAAGAATAAAATAAATATACAGCTTCTGGTTACAGCTCTAGTTCCAGCTTCACCTACCTCTAAAGCTCCCCCATCGGCAAAATAACCTTCATAGGTACTTATACTTGTAATCACAAGTGCAAAAACAATAGCTTTAGTCATACTTACCGTTAAAGTAAAAAAGGTAAATGTATCTCTTGCCCCTTGTATAAATTCACTTGGAGGCATAATGCCAGTTAATTGAGCAGCTAATATTCCACCAGAGATAAGTAGGGCGTTTGCAAATATGATTAAACAAGGAATCATTATTAAACCAGCGATAATTTTAGGTAACCCTAAATAACCACTGCTGTTTATGCCCATAACTTCTAAGGCATCAATTTGCTCTGTAACCCTCATGTTTCCAACTTCAGAAGCAATATTTGCTCCTACCTTACCAGCCAATACCAAACAGGTAATGGTTGGGGCAAGTTCTAAAAGAGAACTGTCTGAAACAATAGTTCCAATTACTTTAACTGGAATTAATGGACTTACCAATTGAAAGGCGGTTTGGACAGTAGTTACAGCACCAACAAAAATGCTGATAATAGCTACAATAGGCAATGAGCCAACACCAATGTTGTTCATCTCGTGCAAAGTCCTTTCTACAAACACGCTAAAGCGTTCAGGCCTGTAGAACATGCTCCGAATAAACAACAAGTAGCGACCTAATTCAAAAAAGAATTTCATATCTACACTGCGAATGTAGCCAATACACCTCGCACCTTTTCCCCCAGTTATGCCATGTTCAGATGAGTGTACATATTAGGGAGAATAAAGTGGTATTTTAGATTTTTTGATTCTTGTAGCATTAATTGATTTCACATTGCCAATTGATATTTGGGACCCGCATATCACCTATAATAATCCATGTCTTTCTGTCTGCCGGCTGGCGGATTAGAGTCTCATGGGTGATTAAATATTTATACTAAATCTAAGGGATCCTGAAACAAGTTCAGGATGTCGCTTCGCGTAATTTTACAATACCTACTGATTGATTCCAACCCTTAAATTTATATTGCTAAATAAATATTCTATAACCCCATCGGGGTGACCCATTTCTAGACCGAAGGTATAGAAAAGACACAAACCCCAGCGGGGTGATACAATTTAAATCTAAAATGCCAAACAAAACTCCTCTTGATATTATTACATTAACTATAAATTGACCATATCTTTGCCCTATGCCCATAGCTTTTATAACAGGTGCAAGCAGCGGAATAGGTGAAGCCTGTGCCAAAATTTTTGCTTCTAATGAATTTGATCTCATTTTAAATGCTCGCAGAACTGAGAAAGTGAATTTTGTTGCTGATGAAATCAGTAAGCGTTACGGAGTTCAGGTTTATGTGGCAAACTTTGATGTAAGAGATAAAGAAGCGGTTAAATCGGCTATAGATTCTTTACCAGAGAAATGGAGGAATATTGATGTTTTGGTAAACAATGCGGGATTGGCAAAGGGCTTAACTAAGATTCATGAAGGAGATACCGATCATTGGGATCAAATGATTGATACCAATATTAAAGGGTTACTTTATATGAGCAGATACGTTGCTCCGCTTATGATAAAAAATGGGCAAGGACATATTATAAATATTGGAAGCATTGCTGGCAAAGAAGTTTATGAAAATGGAAATGTGTATTGCAGCACAAAACACGCGGTAGATGCTTTGAATCGCAGCATGCGAAATGAAATGTGTGAATATGGTATACGCGTATCTGCTGTAAATCCTGGGGCTGTAGAAACTGAGTTTTCTGTGGTTCGATTTGATGGAGATGCCGATAGAGCTAAGAAAGTATATGAAGGTTTTGATAATTTAAGACCAGAAGATATTGCCGAAACAGTATTTTGGGTAAACTCACGTCCGGCGCATGTAAATATTAATGACGTTATTGTAATGCCAATGGCTCAACCTAGAGCAGGAGTGGTTCACAGAAAGTAATGGGTAAAAAGAACAATAGAGGAGGAATAGTTTATAGCACGAATAGTGATTATTCCTATGAATCTGAAGAAGAAGAGGAGAACACTGTGGAGCCAAACGGACAAACCCTTTATGTTAGGAGAGAAGTTAGAAGAGGAAAGTCTTGTACAGTAATAAAAGAGTTTAAGGGGAATAGCAACGACCTAAAAGAACTAGGCAAAAAGCTTAAGAATAAGTTTGGCGTTGGCGGTTCTGCCAAGGATGGCGATATAATTATACAAGGCGATTTGCAAGCAAAAGCCAAAGCGTTTTTAGAAACTTTGGGTTATAAAACAAAGGGTTAATGTATCTTCAAGCAAGTATTGGTTGCAAAACAGCTATTCCAGAAGCGGTTGATATTATAACTGCCCTTTTGGGAGAATTCCCCTTTCATACCTTTAGTGAAGAAGAAGGAAAAGTTTTAGCTTATGGCGAAACCAAAGACTTTAATGATGCTCTGAAAAAAGAAATTGAGGAAAGGGTTTCCGATTTTTCTGAAGAAGTAGAATTTACAGAAGTAGAAAAGGTAAACTGGAACGAAGAATGGGAGAAGAACTACTTTCAGCCCATTTGGATAGAAAATGAGATTTGCGTCTTTGCTCCTTTTCATACCTTAGATAAAGAACCAAAGATTCCAATCATTATAGAACCTAAGATGAGTTTTGGAACGGGACATCATTCCACCACTCATTTAATGTGCGCTTCTATTTTAAGAGATAGAGCACAAATACAAGATGCCAGTGTTTTGGACATGGGTTCTGGAACAGGTATTTTGGCCATATTAGCCGCTAAGTTGGGTGCAAGCTTTGTTCATGCCATTGATATCGAAGAATGGTGCAAGGACAATGCGATTGAGAATTTTGAAAGAAATGATGTAACTCATTTCCAGTCGGATATGGGAGATGTAAAATTGCTCAAAAGCGTTAAAGAGAACTATAAAATCATCTTTGCCAATATTCAGCGCAATGTACTGTTACAAGATATGGAAGCCTATCTAAAAGTTCTAGATGCCGATGGATATTTATACATCAGTGGATTTCCGCCAAGCGATGCAGCCCAATTAATTACCCATGCCGAAGGTTTGGGTCTTAAACACCTGTATACGGATGTTTTGGGAGATTGGTGTGCGGTGAGTTTTAAGAATTAAGTTTTGGTGTTTTAGATTTAAGGATTTCACTTTAACCTTGTTGAGGTTTTGAACCTCAACAAGGTTCTGGCTTGATTCTTCTGGCTTTAAAACCCTAGAAGTTCAACCACGTTGTGGTTGTTTATTCAATTGCCTTCGGCTATTGAAGGTTAGACTGCTTTGCAGTCTCTATTATTCCATTTTTACCATTGCTCAATCCGCTTTTTTCATTTACTTTGCAAGAGTCTTGAGTGAAGAGAATTTCATAGTATCCGCAAGAAAATACAGACCCGAAAGTTTTGATGCTTTAGTTGGTCAGCATGCGGTTGCCGAAACTTTATTGCAAGAGATAAATTCCAATAAGTTAGCGCAAGCCTTTTTGTTTACCGGTCCTAGAGGAGTGGGTAAAACAACCAGTGCGCGTATTTTAGCAAAGCTTATTAATCAGCAAGACGGTGAAGATGAAAATGTAGACTTTTCGTTTAATATCTTTGAACTGGATGCTGCCAGTAGGAATGGAGTAGAGGATATGCGAGCTCTTACCGAGCAAGTGCGTATTCCACCGGCAAGAGGTAAGTACAAGGTGTACATTATTGATGAGGTACATATGTTAAGTGCCGCTGCATTTAATGCCTTTCTTAAAACCTTAGAAGAGCCACCTCCTCATGCTATCTTTATTTTAGCAACTACAGAAAAACATAAAGTTCTTCCAACGATATTAAGTAGATGTCAGGTTTTTAATTTTAATAGAATTGAAATTCCGGATATTGTTAAAACCTTAAGAGATATTGCCAAAAAAGAAGACGTTAAATACGATGAGAAAGCATTGTACTTAGTAGCTCAAAAAGCGGATGGTGGAATGAGGGATGCCTTGTCTCTGTTTGACCAATTGGTGAGTTTTACGCAAGGCGATATTACCTATGCTAAGGCATTAGATTTATTAAATATATTAGATTACGATGTTTTCTTCGATACCGTTATCTGCTGTCAGAATTCAGATATGGCGACGGCTTTGTTGCTTTTAGATGGCGTAATTAAGAATGGATTTGATGGACAAATATTCTTAGGTGGCCTAGCGGCACATTTGCGTAATTTAATGATTTGTAAGAATGCTAGAACTGCTGGCCTATTAGATGTAAGCGAAGATTTTAAGAAGAAATACATGGAGCAAGCCGATGAAATAGAGGCTGGTTTCTTATTGAATGCATTGGAATTGACCAATGCCTGTGATATGTCATACAAAACCAGTCGTCATCCCAGATTATTGGTTGAATTGCTATTGATGAAGCTGACTCAGCTTAATAATCTTTTAGCAGATTTAGATGGCATTTCAGATTTAAAAAAAAAAGCCCTAGCGGAGGGTGAGGAACCTGAAGAACGAAAGTATAAGACAGGCGCAATTGAAAGACCTGTTAGTTATAAAAGTTTAGAGAATTCTAGATTTGGCCAAGCAGCTGAACATGAAAAGAAACCTGAAGCAGAAACAGATGCTACGGATGAAACAGTTGAGTCTACGGAGCCAATTGCTGAAGCCCTTGAGCCTGAAGTTGAAATAGAACCTACTTCAGAACCAGCTGAAACCACATCAGAAATTGAAATTGCAGAAACGGAAGCGCCAGTAGTTCCAGAAATAGTGGAGACTATAAGTTCTCCAGTAATAGAGGTAGCTAAGAATGAAGCCCCTGTTTCTGATGAAGCACCAGTAGACTTATTTGCCCCAGAACTAGAAGTAGTTCTTGAGGAAGTAGCGGAGCCAGTTGAGAACGCAGAGCCTGCAATTGTAGAATCACCAGAGCCCATTGCTGAAAAATTAGAAGAACCGCTTGTTGAAGCTGAGCTTGTAGAAGAATCGTCTGAAAAAGAGCCTGAGATTATTGAAGAACCTAAAGCTGATTTTGAAGCGAGTTCTGAAACAGAAATTGAGTCTGAACCCATAAAGGAAGAAAGTATTGAGCAAGAGGTTATAGTAGAGAGTAAAGAAGAGCAAGAGTTAGAGTCTGGAGTTGAGAGCAAGGAAGAGAAGCAAGAGTTAGAATCTAAAATCCCTACCTCTGAATTGCCAAATAACCTTAATGAACATTGGGCCAAATTTGTGGCAACCTTTCCTGTTGCAGAACGTGTAGTAATAGAGTCTCCAGAATTTAGATTAGAAGGGCCAATATTAACTGCTATTATATCTACAGGAGCACCTTTAAGTTCTTTTGAAGAAATACAGTTTGCATTTGCCTCATTTACCCGTGAGAATCCATTGGATGAGGTTAAGCAGGTTGTTTTTGAAAAGGGTATTATAAAGCATGATGATTCCAAACCTTACACCGAATCTGAGAAGGTAGAATACCTGCGCAAAAAGCATCCTTTACTCAATCAAATGATTGACGATTGGAAGCTGCATTAAATTCTGCAAAATCACAATATTTATTTTATCCTAGACTTATATTTGCATGGCAAATGTCTCAGGAGAGCCCCTTAAATTTTAATAACACTAAAATTGCATTTTCGCATAAAAGCGTAGCTGAATTAAAAAAGGCTAAGCTGCTATTCAATTCATTTTCGTATAAATGGTTATTGAAGGTTGGCCCAGGAATGGCAAAGCTAGCCGTATTTGCAGGGTTAAAAGGAGTAGTGAAAAGCACGATTTTTGACCAGTTTTGCGGAGGAGAGTCGATACCAGAGTGCAATAAGGCCATTGCACTATTAGCAAGCAGAAATGTAGGAACAATATTGGATTACAGTGTAGAAGGGGAAGAGGAGGAAGCTGTATTTGAAGAGACCTGCGAAGAGATTAAAAGAACCATTGAGATTGCTGCTGGCAATGAGGATATTCCTTTTTCTGTTTTTAAAACAACCGGTATAGGACGATTTGATTTATTGGAAAAGGTAAGTGCTGGACATTTTTTAGATAAGGATGATGAAATTGAGTATGGCAAAGTGAAGGTTCGTTTTGAGTCCATTTGCCAATTGGCTCATGATAAGAATGTGCGATTATTTGTAGATGCAGAAGAATCGTGGATTCAACCAGCTATTGATGCTTTGGCGGAAGCGATGATGTATAAATACAATACCGAAAGCTGCATTGTATACAATACCATCCAATTGTATAGAAAAGATCGATTGGCCTACTTGAAACATCAGATAACGAGTAAGAACCATTTTCTTGGATTTAAACTAGTAAGAGGCGCTTATATGGAAAAAGAAGCGGAAAGAGCTGAAGAAATGGGCTATGAGAATCCAATTCAACCAAACAAGGTTGCTTGTGATAAAGATTATGATTTGGCCATTGATGTCTGTTTGGAGAATATTGAGAAGGTAAGTATTTGCGTGGGTACGCATAATGAAAAGAGCAGTTTACATTGTGTTGATTTAATGAAAGAAAAGGGCATAGCCAATGATGATACTCGAATTTACTTTTCTCAATTATTTGGGATGAGTGACCACATCAGTTTTAACTTAAGTGATGCCAATTATAAAGTAGCAAAGTATTTGCCTTATGGCCCAGTTTCGTCTGTTGTTCCCTATTTAACCAGAAGGGCACAAGAAAACAGCAGTGTTGCTGGTCAAGTTGGCAGGGAATTGACCTTGATTAACAATGAGTTAAAGAGTAGAATGCGTTCTTAATTTGGCTGTTTGTATTTTATGGAAATCTTAATTTTTACATCGGGTCATTTTATGTAATTTCGCCACACCACAATAGAGAAAAAATGAATATTGAAAAAACAGTTTTAGGCCTATGCGGAGCTATTCTTATGAATATGTCTTTTGCACAGGAAACAATCGTGGATTATGCTAAAATAAAGGAAATTGCACCAGCAGTTCAGATTTACTTTGACCTTAGTAGCAGCGATATTAAAAAAGAAGGAACCGCTAAGCTAGATCGTTTGGTAAAGGACTTAAAGTCTAAAACAGAATTTAGAGTAATTGTTACCGGTCATACCGATAAGTCAGGTTCTGATGAGTTCAATTTGAAATTATCAAAAAGAAGAGCAGGCGAAGTGTTTGATTATTTAGAAGAAAAGGGTTTAGATGAAGAATTTATGGACATCGGCTTTTTTGGTAGTTCAGAACCTAGAGAGGTGGAAGGTGCAACTGCACAAGAAAAAACTATGAAGAATAGAAGGGTTGAAATTTTAATCATTGAACCTCCAAAACCTGAGCCAGTTATAGTAAAACCTGATACCTGTAATTTTGATACTACTTTAAGAATCACGAATACCATGAGCATTACCATGAATATTTGCGAATGGAGAAGATTGTGTTCTGGTAAGCCAAACTGTATTTCTATTACTAGAATAAGTTCGGTTGAAGAAATTTTGAATTCGGGTGTTTCATTAGTAGACAAAAAAGGAAATGGTAAAATATGGAGTGGTATTTACGATATCAAACTTCCAGGTGATTCATGTTTTGCTGAGCCTATAGATTTTACGTATTCATTGGATAAAGAAAGCTATAAAAGAGCTAGGGTAGAGTCCAATGTGGATGTAGATGGTGAGTATTTGGACAGAATGAGAAGCAGAGCTGGTCGCTTACGTGTTCGTAAGACGAAGAGTGATGTTCAGGTAAATTTACCGGTGCATTGTCCAGGAAGACAATTTCATACGGCCAAATCGGGTAGAAGTAAAGAGACCTGTTTTAAAGATAAAACTGGAACTATTGAGCAGATTTACTTAGTAAGTGATGCTCCTACAACTATTCTTCCAGCCAGAAAAGACGGAAATAAGTTTTACATTAAATATAGCCGAATTCCCAATGCTACTATTTGGGTTTATACCACAGATGGTGAATGGATTTCAAATATTTCATTGGATGATATTAAAAAAGGCAAGAAAGATGGTGCTTTACAAAAAGGGTATAAACTTAAAAGTCGCCATTTGGTGATGGGTGAATAAGAAAACTATTAAAGCCTAAAGATGTTTTAGACTAATCAATATGCAGCTCACAAATAGATCGAGACAAGTAGTTAACAAAGAAATGAGTTTTAAGGAGAGAATTTATCTCCCGGCAATACTTGGTGGAATGTGGATTACACTGAAACATTTCTTTAAAAAACATAACACCTTAAAATATCCAGAAGTAAAAAGAGAATATTCTGATGTTTACCGAGGTCAGCACGTCTTAAAGCGTGATGATGAAGGTAGAGAAAGATGCACTGCCTGTGGTTTATGCGCAGTTGCTTGTCCTGCCGAAGCAATTACGATGATTGCAGCAGAACGAACTAAGGAAGAAGAAGGTTTATACCGTGAAGAAAAATATGCAGAACGGTACGAGATTGATATGTTAAGATGTATTTTCTGTGGCTTATGCGAAGAAGCTTGCCCTAAGGATGCAATATTCTTGACCGATAGAATTGTAGATGCTGAATACGAGAGAGAAGATTTTATTTATGGCAAGGATAAACTGGTTGAACCCATTGATGCTCCTATTAGCGTTGAAAAGAGAAAGGTGTGGACCTACCAATAGTAATCTATGATTTTATCTTTATTACTCGCAGCTAAAACTCAAGTGACCTTTTGGCCATTTGTAATTTTATCATTTGTGACCATATTAAGTGCCTTATATGTAGTGGCCAGCAAAAATCCAGTGCATAGTGTATTGGCCTTAATTGTTACCTTTTTAAGTCTAAGTATTCATTATGTTTTATTAAATGCTCAGTTTTTGGCTATCGTAAATATTATAGTTTATGCTGGTGCTATAATGGTACTTTTCCTCTTTGTATTAATGCTATTAAACTTAAAGAAAGAAACCGAACCTGTTAAACATATCTCTTGGGGCTTTATTGCTGCCATATCTGGAATACTAGTGCTATTTGTTTTAGTTGTTTCACTGGTTTCAGTAGACAATTATGTGCAGCCTGGTACAGATAGAGAAGTTGGATTGATTAAGAATTTAGGACAATTGTTGTTTACCAAATACTTAGTTCCATTTGAGCTTTCAGGAATCCTATTTCTGTCGGCCATGGTTGGTGCTGTTTATTTAGGAAAAAGAGATAAGAAGGAGGAAGAAGAATGAGTTTATTAGAATCTACGTTCCATATATTTGAACATGTAGGAATAAGTAACTATTTGTTCTTATCTGTTTTGCTTTTTAGCATTGGATTAGTTGGTGTGTTATACCGCCGAAATGCAATTGTATTATTGATGTGCATTGAATTAATGCTAAATGCAGTGAATTTAATGTTTGTTTCTTTCAGCTCTTATATGGGGGATAGTAATGGACAGTTATTTGTGTTTTTCATAATGGTAGTTGCAGCTGCGGAAGCAGCAGTAGGATTAGCTATTTTAGTTAGTATCTACAGAAATACGCGCAGCACCGATGTTAGTTTCTTAGATAATTTGAAAGGGTAATATGTTAGCTTGGATTGTATTATTACCGCTACTAGGTTTTGCTTTTTCAATACTATTAGGCAAAAGACTTCCTAAGCAATTATTGGGTTTTATTGCCTCTGCTGTTGTTTTAGGTTCTTTTATTCTTTCTATAAATGTATTTAATTCTGTAGGTGCAAATCCAACAGGAATAACAGAGAAGCTTTTTACCTTCTTGTCTATTGATAAGTTTGACGTTTCGTTTACCCTTTTTGCCGATAGAATAACAGCGGTAATGCTTTTGGTAATTACAGGCGTGGGCTTTTTGATTCACTTGTATTCTATTTCTTACATGAGCAGTGATGAAGGCTTTTATAAGTTCTTTGCTTATATGAACTTGTTTGTGTTCAATATGCTTATCCTTGTTCTAGGGTCCAATTTATTGGTGCTCTTCTTTGGCTGGGAAGGTGTAGGACTATGTTCTTATTTACTAATTGGTTTTTGGTATCAGAATGCCAGTTTTGGGAAAGCCGCAAGAAAGGCTTTTATAATGAATAGAATTGGTGATTTAGGGTTGCTTCTAGCCATATTTCTATGTGCCATTCATGTAGGCAGCTTTGAATTCACTGAGATAGCAGAAGCAGCTCAAAGTGGTTTGCTTCCGGAACATATGATAACAACTATTTGTTTCTTACTATTTGTAGGTGCTATGGGTAAGAGTGCTCAAATACCCCTTTATACCTGGTTGCCAGATGCAATGGCAGGGCCAACTCCAGTAAGTGCTTTGATTCACGCAGCCACTATGGTAACCGCAGGTGTTTACTTAATTGTTCGTAATCAAGCTATGTTTATGCTTTCTAGCGGTGTTAATGATTTTATTCTAATCATTGGATTAGTAACCTCATTAGTCGCCGCAGTTATTGCATTAAAACAAAATGATATTAAAAAAGTCCTAGCTTACTCAACCGTGAGTCAATTAGGATTTATGTTTATCGCACTGGGCGTTGGGGCTTATTCTGCAGCCATGTTCCATTTGGTTACACATGCGTTCTTTAAAGCTTTATTGTTCTTAGGTGCTGGATCTATTATTCATGCCATGGGCGATGAGCAAGACATGAGAAAAATGGGAGGCTTGCGCAAAGTGATGCCAATTACCTTCATTACATTCTTAATTGGTACATTAGCTATAACAGGATTTCCGTTCTTAAGTGGATTCTTTAGTAAAGATGAAATCTTATTTTCAGCCTTTTTAAATAATAAATTGATTTGGGGAATGGCTGTAATTAGTGCCGCATTAACTGGGTTCTATATGTTTAGGTTGCTGTTTGTTGTTTTCTTTGGAGAATTTAGAGGAACAAAGGAGCAAGAAAGCCATTTACATGAGAGTCCATTATTAATGACCTTGCCGCTGATGATTTTGGCTGTATTAAGTGTTTTTGGTGGACTATTAAACTTGCCTGAGTATTTAGGATCTGCAGCTGGAAAGCTACATCATTGGATTGCCCCAAATTTACCAATTAGTAAAAACCCAGTTCATGTTTCGCATAGTACAGAGTTTATGTTACTTGGGGTTGCCATTGCCATTTTTATCATTGCCTTTGTATTTCAGTATCGAAAATATGTAAGTAAAGCCGTTATTCCAGAGTCTGATGAAGATATGGGTAAACCAGCAACTATTTTAGCGAATAAACTATATGTAGATGAAGCCTACGATAAATTGTTTGTTGAACCGACAGAGAGCCTTGGAGATGCTTCTTCTTGGTTCGATAGAAATGTCATTGGTTTAATACCAAAATCAATAAAAGGATGGAATTCAGCATTAGCTCGTTTAATGGCAAGAATTCAAAATGGTAATATTGAGTATTACCTAGTTTATATGACCATAGCCGTATTTTTAATTTTGTTTTTAAGCGCTTTAACTATAAAATTATGGAACTAATAATTATATCAATAATAGCTTCCATTGTCACTTACCTCGTTCCCAAGGGAATGGCTAAGATGGTAGCCTTGTTAGGCGCCATATTAACTTTAGGGTACAATGCATTCATGTTGAATAGCTTTACTGCGGATGGAGTAAAACGATTTGTATTTGATAAGCCTTGGTTTTCAGATGCTATTCATTTTTCTGTTGGTATTGATGGAATAAGCATGTTAATGCTATTGCTGACCAATATTTTGGTAGTCGTTATTCTACTTGGTGCTGGCATGCAAGAACGGAAGCAGGAATCCTTATTTTATTCACTTATCCTGTTTATGCAAGCTGCTTTAATTGGAGTTTTTGTGGCGAATGATGGAATCATGTTTTACATATTCTGGGAGTTAGCCTTGATTCCTATTTATTTCTTAAGCGCATTATGGAGTGAAACAGGAGATTATAAAACTACCATAAAGTTCTTTATCTATACTTTTATAGGAAGTTTAGCCATGCTGGCTTCATTTATCTATCTAGGATCTAAGGTTGGTTATGAAGGGCATTTATTTTCGTATGATAATCTGGTAGCTGTTAAGTTAAGCTATGCAGAGTCTATGTGGGTTGGCTTTGGAATTTTATTGGCTTTTGCAGTAAAAATTCCACTCTTACCTCTAAATTCTTGGCAACCCGACACCTATGTAGAGTCTCCTACGGCAGCAACTCAATTATTGAGTGGTATTATGCTAAAGATGGGCTTATATGGTCTAATACGTTGGTTCTTCCCATTAGTGCCTGAGTCTTATGACTTCTGGTCTAAGGTAATAATTGTTTTAGGTGTTATAGCTGTTGTATATGGTGCATTAATTGCCATCAGACAAAATGATATGAAAAGGCTCACTGCTTTTTCTTCACTGAGCCATGTTGGTTTAATTGCAGCTGGAATAGCAACATTAACCATTGTTGGAATTCAAGGAGCCTTGGTTCAAATGTTTGCACACGGTGTAAATGTGGTAGGTATTTTCTTGTGTATTGACATCATTGAAAGAAGAGCTAAAAGCAGAGACTTAACTCATCTAGGAGGAATTGCTAAACAATCGCCTTATTTCGCGGCCTTATTCCTTATTTTAGTATTAGGCACGATGGCTGTTCCATTTACGAATGGGTTTCCAGGGGAATTGTTACTTCTCAAATCGATATTTACTTATGACACAATTTTAGGAGTAGTTGCGGGATTAACCATCATTCTTTGTGCTGTTTACATGCTTAGAATGTATCAGAAGAGTATGTTAGGTATGCCAAGTGGTGATGTTTACTTATTTCCAGATCTACAAAAAAGCGAATGGCCTGCATTAATCATAGTATGCATTATGGTTTTAGGAATGGGAGTTTATCCTCAATGGATAGTTGAATTGACTAAAGCTAGTTCAGATAATATTTTGAAAATCATTTTAGAAACAGTGGGGGAGATAGCATGATAGCAATTATTGTAGTTTTTATCGGAGCCTTATTTTGCTTGTACTTGGGTATTAAAAAGCAAGAGTCCTTTGCTGTACCAATAGCCCTAACCACTTTGGCTATTGCCATTGGCATTACATCAGTTCAGTTGATTGGTAAAGAACCTTGGGCATTAGAATTATCGTTAAGGTCTGGTGGAATGATGCTATTCGACTTTTCTGCGCAATTATTCTCATTGATTCTATTAGTTGGTTTGTTCCTTGTGTTACTTGGATTTAAACCACTTAAAACCATTGGTGCTGATTTACTAGGACTTTTAATGTTTAGTCTATGCGGTGGAATGTTGCTTACTGGGTTTACCCACTTAGTTATGATGTTCTTAGGGATAGAAGTATTAAGTATTCCATTATATGTGCTTGCAGGGGCTCAAAAAACAAATAAATCAAGCAATGAAGCTGCTATTAAGTATTTCTTAATGGGTGCGTTTAGTACTGCTATATTATTAATGGGTTGTGCATTTATATATGGTGGAACAGGAACTTTAGAGTTAGAAGGACTGAATAGGGCCACTTATATGCAAGGGCATATGAAACTGGCAACTCCTTTAGTATTTGGCGGGGTTCTATTAATATTTATTGGATTTTTATTTAAAGTAGCTGCAGTACCATTTCACTTTTGGACACCCGATGTTTATGAAGGTAGCCCAACAAGAGCTACAGTATTTATGGCTACAGTTGTTAAAATTGCAGCATTTGCTGGCTTGATACGATTATTTGCCATTGGGTTTGGAGAATTAAAGGATCCCGTTTGGCTAAATACTTTAGCCATTGCAAGTGCACTTTCTATTGTAATAGGGAATGCAACAGCTACTATTCAAAAGAATGCAAAAAGGCTATTAGCCTATTCCGGTATAGCACAGGCGGGTTACATGCTCATTGCATTTGTTGGAAATAACTATAGTACTGACATTTGGAACCTATGGGTTTACGCAGGTGCATATATTTTTGCTTCAGTAATTGTATTTACTATTATTGGTATTGTTGAGGAAAATGGAAACTCTAGTGATTTAGAATCATTTAGAGGTTTGTCTATTCATAATAAATTTCTGGCATTTGCTCTTGTTGTAGCTATGTTTTCAATGGCAGGTATACCTTTAACAATGGGATTTGTTGGTAAATATGGAATATTAACCGCTGCCTTTGGTGTTAAACCTTGGCTAGTGGTTATTGCCTTGGTAGGTTCGGCAATTGGTATTGGAGTTTATTTTAGCTTCTTTAAGCAGGCCATTCTATCTAGAACAGATAAGCCATTGAATAAACTCAAAGTTAGTCTGAGCCAGAATATTGCATTGGTAATTTCAGTTGCGGCTATCTTAATTATTGGTATTTTGCCATTATTACTTACGAATATTAAAGATTTTTTCATAAATTAAACAACTGATAATCAGCTGTTTATAAACTTTCTTTTATTTTTTGTGCAACCATATCTTAATTCTGCCGACAAAAGGGCAGAAACAAAAAATAAATAGGAAGTATTATGAAAAATGAAATTTTAAAATTAGTTACGATCGCAGCACTATTAGTTACAGTAACAAGTGCATGTAAGAAAGAGTTAATTAAAGACGCTAGCCAAAACGAATTTGATAATCAAATCGAGAGTGCAGCCATTATTGCAGATTCTGATTTAAATGCAGACGATGTTATCACCGATGAGAACAGCGAAACATTTGAAATGGAAACTGAAGGAATCAATCCAAATTACCTTGTAGACGAAACTGACTTTGATGCAGATGAAGCTGAAGGAGTTGCTGGAGGAAGTAACACTTTATCTAAGCGCAAGCGTATTGCAAACAAAAGTTTTATCTATTGCCTACGTAAATTAGATTTAGGAAAAGATCAAGTTCGCAAGATTCGTTACTCATTGGTTCAATACAGAGCTTGTAAGTCAAGTGCTGTACAAAGAGCTAGAGCTATCTACAATAACATTAGAGCTCCTTACATTGTTAAGTTTAAGCGATTGGTTCATGCCGTTCGAAATGGTAAAATCACGAAAAGAGAATTTGTGAAAGCCGTTCAACAATTACGTGTAAGTTTTGTTAAAGAATTACGTAAGGCTCAATTAAAAGCTAAGCTACACATTGCACTTAAAACATGTTACAAGAAAATGTTACGTAACGTACACGGAGTGTTGTCAGCTAAGCAGTGGTCTAAGTTTGTATCTTGCTTACACTAAATAGAAAAAATTTAAAAGGAAGAATTGTAATGAGATTCCCTACCGAAAGGTGGGGAATCTTTTTTTATTTTAGATTTCATTTATCTCGCTTAATAACCTTCATTTCAAAAGGTTCTAAGCCAAGTTTATACTTAAATAGGATTGCCTGTTGGGTTGCTTTGTCCCACCATTCATTTCGCTTCTCACCCTCAAAAGGGAGAAGGGCTGTGTTTAAATGACCCATCCAAATATCAAAGTGTTCAACTTTTAAATTGAGCTTGGTGTGTGGCCCAAATACTCCACCAGTGTATCTGTTTTTTTCTGGTTCTATTTGCAAAACAAAACACCAAAAATTATAGATTCGTGGGAGGTGTTCATCCAGTTTTAGATGGCTAAATATTTTTGCAGTTTCTTTATCATGAATAAGTAAGTCGTATTGTTTATTGACAACCGTCTCAATATCTGATTTCGTAGTTATATCCTTCAATGTATAAATCTAAATTACCAACCTAAAATATAAGCAAACATTAATGGTGCTACTATGGTAGCATCGCTTTCCACAATAAACTTGGGCGTATCAATATCCAATTTACCCCAGGTTATTTTTTCATTAGGAACGGCGCCACTATAGCTTCCATAACTTGTTGTACTATCACTAATCTGGCAGAAATAACTCCAAAATGGGATGTTTTCCATTTCTAAATCTTGGTACAACATGGGAACCACACAAATAGGAAAATCACCCGCAATTCCTCCTCCAATTTGAAAGAATCCAATTCCTTTTCCACTGCTGTTTTTTGGGTACCAATCAGCCAAATAGGTCATATACTCAATACCACTTTTCATAGTACTTGCGTTTAATTCCTTCTTAAATACATAACTAGCAAATATGTTTCCCATTGTGCTGTCTTCCCATCCTGGAACAACAATAGGTAGGTTCTTTTCAGCTGCGGCAAGCATCCAACTGTTCTTTGGATCTATTTCATAATACTGTTCTAATTCACCACTCAATAAAATTTGGTACATGAATTCATGCGGAAAAAAGCGTTCTCCAGTATCCTCTGCTTTTTTCCAAATGGCGTAAATGTGTTTTTGCAACCTTCTAAATGCCTCTTCCTCTGGAATACAGGTATCTGTTACCCTATTATAGTGATTATCCAAAAGTTCTCGTTCTTCTTGAGGGCTTAAGTCTCTATAATTGGGAACACGCTTATAATGGCTATGAGCCACTAAGTTCATTATATCTTCTTCTAAATTAGCTCCAGTGCATGAAATGATGGAAACTTTATCCTGCCTTATCATCTCAGCCAATGATTTCCCTAGTTCGGCTGTACTCATTGCTCCAGCTAAGGTTATCATCATCTTTCCACCTTCGTCTAAGTGACTAATATATCCTTTTACAGCATCTACTAGTGCCGCAGAATTAAAATGCAAAAAATGATTTTCTATAAAATCCGAAATGGGTTTAGTCATAGGGCAAAGATAAATCTTTGCTTTATGTTTTGTGAAGGTATTCTGGATTTGAAATCATTAAAAAAGGTCCTTGCTATGCAAGAACCTTTGAATTATAAAGTTTGGTAAAATTAATGGTCAATTTTATCTGGAATCTTAATTCCTGGAAATCCACCTTTTCCTCCACTGCCGCTATTGCCACTTCCTGAATCCATGTCATCCATGCTATCTAAAATATCGATTAGTCTTACTTTCTTTTTCTTCCTTTCATCCAATTCATCTCTGTCTTCTTCATCCATATACATATCTTCATAGGATTGATATCTATTGCTTTTTTTATCACAAGGACATTCTGCACAGGGTAGAACTATAACAGTGGAGTCACTAATATTATCAATTACGGTGCTATCTAAATCGGTTACTTCCCAATGTCCGGTTCTTTCTTTGGTTTTCTTGCAATCAGCTACACTAAGATCTATTACCATTCCAAATCGTATTTGACTGTAATAGGGGGTGTAATCTTTCTGAACTAAGTTGTATTTTAATCCATTGTATTGCGTAGCATTTAAATCAACCACTTTAGTTTTTGTTCCTTTGGTAAGGTCATAACGTAAATCTAAAGATACACGGGGAGATATTTTTACTCTAGCACCTATTCCTACATTCCACATCATACTTACTTTAGTTTGTACATAATGAATATCAGTTGATTCCACATCTTTAAGAGGAACATACGATTTTACTTTTTGACTGGTGTAATATAAGCGTGGACCAAACCCAGCGTTTACATAGGGCGCTATAAACGACGTATTGTATTCTGCCTGCATTTTAAGAATAAAATCTGTGGCCGTATTTTTTAATCGGGTGTAGCCACTATCGCCTCGATTTGTATTTAATGCTACATTGCTATTAGGTGTCTTTCCATAAAACTGCATTCCCCAATCTAAACCACCATATATTCCAATTCGGTCATCTTTAATCAAGTTCCCACTCATAAATTGCATATTAAATCCATGGGTAATGTTAGTAGAACCTTGGTTTTCATTTTGTTGTTGGTTGAAATAAGCAGCCAACCAAAAGTCATGAATAGGCTTGCTTATATCTAATTTGCAATCATATTCTTCATACTCTTTTACCCAAGTCTTCTTGTACCGCTTTATAGATCCAGACTGATAAACCGTACTATCTTGTAAGCGTCCTGTTTGTTTTACTACTGCTTTTGCGGTAGCTAATGAACTTAATACTTTTGCCGCAGTTTCTGGAATAGTTGGGCTATCTAAATATTTAGGTACTGTTGGTTCTATCCCAACTGTTTTAGCTTTCTTTTCTCCTTTTCCTTGTTTTGAAACAGCTAACATAGAAATAGCTGTTTTTCCGTTATTAATTATAGAGTTAGGAGTTTCTTTTGGCATTTTAGATTTACTTAATGGTGCTTTATTTGCTATTTTTTTCAATCCTAAGTCTGAGTCTTTTAATGTGCTTTTTGAATTGAAAACTGCAAGCTCCTCATCATCCTTAGCACTTGAGTTTGTTAAGCCTCCATTTTCTTCGAGCTCCAATTTCTTGAAATCCTTGGATGGTTCATCCAATTCGGCTGAATTTTCCGTGATGCTGTTAATGGAACTGCTTGTTGGTGCAGCTGCAATAGGTGCATTTTTCTTTATCTGTGTTGTTTGATTGCCAATACCTAAACTAAGGTAAACAGCTGTAATTAATGGGATAATTGTCATAATGGTTCAGAACTGTCCAAAACGTTTTGGTTTGGTCAAAACAGTGCTTGAGAGCTAATGAATTAGCTGCTAAAAAAGGATACTTTTGAGAACAAGCCTCCTTATATTTATTGGAATATTTGTAGCTGTCC